>Ga0196971_1000089_pt1 | contig 86883 bp, 55 predicted proteins | sample S1v_1013CmetaG_FD_148660 | JGI IMG/M metagenome (GOLD analysis project Ga0196971, IMG submission 148660) | Soil microbial communities from Anza Borrego desert, Southern California, United States - S1+v_10-13C | ecosystem: Environmental > Terrestrial > Soil > Desert | place: USA: California...
TCATTTCACTGTACACCAAGTATTTTCAAGCATTTGAGCAAATCAACGCACCTTTTTATATCGTGTTGATATCTGAAAATGGGTTCAGGTTTTGTACACTTTCTGACAGTACCTACAATTTTGACAAGATCAAAAGCATGTCATGGCACGCAAAGAATGCTGCCCTTGGAAATGATTCCTATCTGGTAAGCAGTTTTAATGATTTTGACTCCAGGGGAAATAACAAGTTTGTATTTTCCGCAGTTAAGACTTTCAGAAAAACGAACAACAGTAAATATGCCGGAACTCTCATGGTGAATGTTCTTCAGAGCTCTTTGTACAATACATATGCTAATGTTCTCAATCAGCATAATTCCATCTATATAGTTGATGACCTTGCCAGGATTATCAGTCATAGGGACGAAAATCTGTTAGGGACAAACCCCTTCCCAATGAATGAGTATGGCTTTATATATGGAGCAAAGAATTATGAGATCAGCATGAAGGATAATAAAAAGATCCTGTTCTCCAAATACTACTCCCCTGAGACAAAATGGACAATTATAGAAGAGATCTCATTATCATCATTATTAGCGCCTCTTAACAACATAAGAAACAGCATTATCCTTATATATATCGTAAGCTGCATCGCATCCCTGATTCTTTCGATATACTTTGCGCACAGCATTTCCAAGCCCTTGAACACTTTTTGCCTGTCAATAAACAAGACGAGCCAGGGGGATCTGAATGTAATATCTGATATCAACAGCTATTCAGAAATCGAACAGATCAGTGACAGCTTCAATGAGATGACGGTACAACTGAAAAAACTTTTAACGGATGTCAAAACAAAGGAACAGCAGATAAGAAAAACTGAGCTTGATTTTTTACAGGCGCAAATAAATCCTCATTTTCTGTATAACACATTATTCTCCATCAAATGTATGATTGCAATAAATAAATCCATAGAAGCAATTGATATGACGTCTATTCTGATTAACCTGCTGAAAAGCTCACTGGGGACAAGAGAGCAGTTCATAACCATTGAAAGTGAGATAAATTATATCAAGCAATATATTGAACTCCAAAAGCTGCGTTATTCCAATTCTTTGAAAACAAGAATAAGTATCGATCAAAAGCTGATGAAATATAAAATCCCAAGGATCATTCTGCAGCCCATTATTGAAAATGCCATCTTTCATGGTATTGAGCCGAATGGCGGCTGCGGACTGATATCGATTTCAGTTGAAGCCTGCAATGATGATATTCAGATAACAGTTGATGATGACGGAGTCGGCATGGATGAAAAAAAGCTCAGTATGCTGCTCTGTGAGAACCAGATACCCAGTGAAGAGAATCACACAAAAATCGGTCTCATCAATATACACCAGCGCATTCAGCTCAATTTTGGGAAAGCTTATGGCCTTAAAATCAAAAGTGCTCCGCAGCAAGGAACCAGTATCAGTATCTTATTGCCGAAAATCTTGTAATCACTGTGAAATATGAATTTGGGGAGGTAAACATGACTAAAGTTCTTATTGTTGATGATGAAAGTCCAATCAGAGAATGGATCAAATATTGTATAGATAAAACCTTCAATTGTGTTTTTAGCACAGAGCTTTCGTCAAATGGTTCCGATGCACTGGAAAAATTCAGATCAAACCATCATGATATTGTGATCACAGATATAAAAATGCCTATCATGGATGGATTGGCCCTCATAGAAAATATTCGCGCCATAAGCCCTAATACCCATATTATGATTCTTACCAGCCACAGTGATTTTGAATATGCCAGGACAGCTGTTAAATATCAAATATATGACTACATACTTAAAACAGAAATAACGGAAGAATATCTCACAGATACTCTGAATAAATATCTCGATAATATAAAAACTGATCCGTATCATACAGAGACATATATTAACAGGGAAGCCGTCATGCATAAACTCATAGGAACACAGATAAACCCGGATGAAATCACTATGGATTTTCTAAAAAAATACAATATCCCTTTGCTGGATACTGCACTTTTTTCCTTTGCAATCAGATATAACGAGCCTGATTCTTCCTTCCAGAATGGTCTCAATTTACTCAACCAGAACAACGAAAAGATCCGTAATATATTCGGCTTCTGTTATGAAAAGAATACATTCGTTTTCTGTGCCAATATCATTTCCACCAACAGCATCATGCTTCAAAAGCAGTACCTGGATGACTTTATTATTGGATTTTTTCATGCGAACAATGAATGCTCTATCGGTGTCAGCCCAATACTGTATGGAATCAAAGACCTGGTGCGCTCCATAAATAGTGCAATAGATAACTTAAGTCTGTCTTTCTATAGGAGAAACACCATAATAAACAACAACAGCCTGTGTAACATACATGAAATCCAGTCCGAGCTGAACAAGCTCAAGCTGGAAGTGCTCGGCAGCGTCCGGAACAAGGATGAATCCGCTGCCAGGACTAAGCTTGACTCATTTCTCAATTATATAAGAGCCAGGGAACCCCATGATATTAATATTGTAAAAAGCAGCTGCCTTCAATTGCTGGAAGAGATCACAAACATCGCATTTTCATCAAGCGAGCAGGAAAATTCTAACGAGGTATACAACCTTAAAACAAAAATAAATAGCTTCAGAGCTTTTAATGAACTCGAAAGCTATGTAAACAAAACTTTCTCTAATGCATTTTCAGAAAAAAAGACGCAGTATAGAAGCTATACTCTGGCCATAATGAAAGCTATAAGCTATTTGGAAAAGAATTATCAGACCATAACAGGATTGAACGAAGTCGCAAACTATGTTTATCTGAATCCTGAATACTTCTCCAGATTATTCAAAGATGAAACCGGTGTAAACTTCAGTAATTTCCTCAACGATTACAAACTTGACAGATCTCTGGAGCTTCTGGTCAATACTAATCTGAAGGTCCATGAGATTGCCGAATTGGTTGGATATTCCAGCTTAAGCTATTATTCTAAAATATTTAAAAAGAAATATGGAACAAACCCTTTCAATTACCGTAATAATATAGAAAATGCCTATAATACAACTATGCCTGTATTATAGGCCACGATAGGGATTTTATCCTAAAGATTGTTTTCCTTCACTAAATTCAGCAGCTCCATCTTGCTGCTGACATTGGTTTTCTTGTAGATATTATATATATGATTATTGATGGTTTTGAAGGACCGATCCAGCCTGGCGCTGATTTCTTTAATGGAAAGTCCGCTTAGCAGAAGCTCGATAACCTCTTTCTCACGGTTTGTTATAGCATATTTATTTACAAAACATTCACTGACCTCAATATGCTCCATTATTGAAGGTGTTCCGGCAAAAAAATACCTGGCGGCAAAAACAATACTGATGATATTGATTGAGAGATATAACAGATTACGTGATAGCATTATGACGATCCACTGTTTATTCAGAGCTACAATCAAGCTTTGAACGGGTATATATGCAATTAATAGCAGTGCCAAAACCTTTAGAGCTTTTTTCAAATCCTTGTTGGCTATATTTTTTAGATTCATGGCTATTTGAATACTGCAGAAAATAAAAGTAAGAAAAAGAGAAAACAGAATAATCATAAAACTATAGATGTAAATAGACTGCAGAATTGATATATATCTTCCGGCTCTTACAAAAAAAAGCATCAATAAGGAAATCAGGATAGATAAGCAGGGAATCCCTATCAGAAGCTTGTTGATAAAAGTAAATGATTTGTTAATGATTCCAAATGCAAATAGGGAAAATGCATAATTAATCAGCAGGATCAGTATTTCAAAAATTATAAATGCTGCTATCTGTAATGACAAATATCTCTCCATGTCCATATTGTAAGATATATAATTATATAATGTTGTAAAAGTCACAGTAAAGGTTGTTGTCAGTATAAAAACAGAATAGTAGCGGATTTCTTTTATCCTATACTTCATGAATAGCAGAAAACCCAGCAGAGCCGCTGTTATACCGGATATCAGTGTCAATACATGAATCATTATTTCGATGTGTCTCATAAATCCCCCTGTAAAACCTTCCATAATATACTAATACATTTTATAGGAGTATTATATTCATCAAACAGTACCAAGTCAAATAAAAGTTTAAAAAAGAACACTGCATTCCATAAAAAATACAGTGTTCTTTGTATAAACAGAAATTGTACTCCATTTTCTTACTATTAACCTTTCTTTGCAAATACCCGGACTCTTTCAAATCTGTTTTCCTTCCCGGCAATAAGCCTTTTTATATTGCTCCTGTGGGTATAAAATATGAAGGCCGCAATAATAAAGCTGAATACAAGTGCGATTGGACCGATATTATCTACGCTTAACAGATAAAGAGTGATCATCGTTACTGGAAAAGTAACAGCTGCCGTCAGTGAGCTGAGCGATACGTAGCCGCTTGTAGTCAGTACCACAGCAAATGCTGCAGCCGTAACCAGAAGCGCTACCGGGAATAGAGCGAGAAGCACTCCTGCTGAAGTAGCTATACCTTTTCCGCCTTTGAATTTAGCAAATATAGTAAAACAATGCCCTAAAACAGCAGCAGCGCCTGCCAGTATGGGAACAAGCATACCAGTTTCCTGAGATGCCCCCGTAAAACTCAGCCCCGATATCCATTCTGCTGCTGCAAAGCCTTTAAAAATATCTACAGCTACAACCAGAACTCCTGCCTTCCAGCCCATAACCCTGAAGGAATTGGTTCCTCCGGCATTCCCGCTCCCATAGTTTCTTATATCGATTCCTTTTACAGTCTTGCCGACAATTATGCTGGTAGGTATGGAACCGATAAGATAACTGAGAATGATTATAGCAACAAGGTCGACCATACTAATCATTTTGATACCTCCCCATTATATTAATAGCAGTTGTTAAGCTTGTCTTACCCGAGGCTGTCTTAGGATCTTGCTTTTAGGTCATTGATGCTGAATATCTTCCCTTTCGCAGCTTCTATAATCTTATCAACGGCTGATGTTTCATCTGTTGTACAGATGCAGCACAGATTATAACCTTTTTTTCTGATTTGAGCGGAAACTTCAACACAATCAGTCAGCGGACAATCGCTTTTAAGAGGTACATTAGGTTCACCATCAGTAAGCAGCACAATATTTATATTCTTCTTCAGGCTCCTGGCTGCATATTCATATGCAACATTCAAGCCGTGAGCAAGAGGGGTCACCTCCTGAATTTCGATCTTATCTATCAATTTCCTGATTGTATCCTTATTATTGGTAAATCTTGAGTACAGGTATGCTTCATTACTGGAGAATGTAACTATTGCAGCCCCTCCCTTCAGCTTACGGCAAATTTCCGCTACCACCCTTTTGACCGATTCTATATTGTCTCCCCTCATGCTCTGGCTGTTATCTATAATAAATATAGTATCCCTGTAATCCTTTATAGAATAATTATATACCTTTATATCCTTTTCCTCAATTTCACAATTCCTGCTGACCCAATATTTTTTTTTGAGCAGCGAGATTGCTGTCCCATTAATATCTATATTCTCAATCCAATCATCTTTATGAAAGATTCCTGCAATTTTACTGTTTTCATCCTTTTTACCTTCTGTCTTTTCTTTAATGAGACATGTGTTTTTCCTCAGATATCTGATTATATTCCGGATATTATCCCTGTCTTCCATATTGGCGGTGCCTTCATTCTTCCCGGATGAACCTCCGCAGACCAAAGCGCTGACCCCTTTTCCTGAGCTTGTCATCCGTATTGGAGTATCGGAATATTCACCGCTAAACAGATTTTTAGGACTTCTGAACACAAAGAGGTCATTATAAAACCAATATCTCCGGCACCTGAAGCCCTTTACTTTTTTCAGAGTCAGCCCCTGGGACAATATGCATTCTTCAATGGTCCAGACCGCTGGAATTATCAGTCCGTACATTTCAGGAGCCATCTTTATGGCAATATGGATATGATGCCTGTCATTGAAATTTTCCCGGAAGATTCTGTTTCTGCCGCTTCCGGTGGCAGTGACATCAAGAGCCTTATCCCTGACAATGACCTCAACGTCCGGGGCAAATACTTCCTTCAAGCTTTTTAATACTTCACTGCTGTCTACACTTCCACTGCTGTGAAAGGTATCAATATGGACATATGAACCTGCGTAACCCTCTCCATAAATACATTTGCCCATATCCTTTGATTTTATGACGATGACTTCTCCTCTGCCGGTATTCAAATAATGCAGCTTTGTACTTACCATACTGCTTTCTCCGATGCGTACACCTCTGTGACTGCCAAGTTCGGATATTATCTTCTCCTTAAAAAAAAGCTCATTGTGTATCAATTCTTTTTATATCCTTTCCAGCAACCACCCAATTGTCTTCATCGATTTCCGCAAGAGGCTTCGCATCATCTAAAGCTACGTTGATCTTGCTGTTCCTGGCCTTCATATTTCTTTTTGACATTCCTGCCAATCTGGATATGAAGCCTTCCCGTAATAAATCCTGGCCGCTCTGCTTGCTGTTTATGCCGTCAACATCGGTCTTTATGTATTGAACTGCCTTTTCCTTATAGTCACTCTCTACATTTGACATGTAACTTATTATCCTGACAACATCTTCCCTTGTCACACATTTCCTGTTTTCAAGCATCGTAAGTATTTTTGCACCCTGTAGTATTGATTTGACCGGCCTTATGCTTTCCATACTGAAATTTTTATACAGATTAGCCAAAAGTATGTATATATCATCAGGGACCTCCGGTTCTTTTGCTCTTTCTTTACTGAAAGCCGTAAGCTTCTCCCCCAGCTCATCCAGGTAAAGCCTGTCAGGACCACAGATAACTTCTTTTATCTCCTCAATTGCTTCTGGCCTCCTCACATTGATTTCAAAGTCAAAACGGTCAGAAAGCTGCTTTCGTATATCCTTGATATGGCCTGGTTCCTCATCGGGGTTTGAAGCCGCCCAGACCGATATGCTTACAGGAAGCTCAATATCAGATAGTCCGGTTTCTTCTATCTGTATCCTTCCGGGTTTTGTACCCATTACATCAAGCAGTATATCTGTGATCTGGGCCGATGTCTCTGCAAGCCGGTTGATTTCATCAATAAAAATGATTCCCCTGTTCGCCCGCGGTATCGTTCCCAGCAAAAGTGCTGCTTCCGGATTGTCTTTGTCTATCAGCTTTTTAAGATCAATACCTCCGGCTACAGTACCCGGTTTTGCAGAATGGGAAATTTCCAAAAAAGGCATAGGTATATATTCTCTGCCGACAGCTTCTATTCCTTCCCTGCTCATTCCGCGATGCACATTACACACAGGATGCTCAGGACTGCAGTTAAAATTGCAGCCTTTTATTCTTTCTATATAAGGAAGTACATTTTTAAATGCCCTGATAACCGTTGTCTTTCCGATCCCCCGGAGTCCTGTAGCATGCAGATGCACCGGCACCCCTATGTAAGTCGATAATGCAGATATTTTAAGACATTCAACCAGGTTCCTGTTCCCATCATGTACTACGATATCATTGTTATATTTCAAATATATCCCTCCCTATACTATTATTCTTAAAAATACTTCTATTATGCCTGCTTATTCAAAAACCAAAACCAAGAATATTACCGTTATGAGGGATAAAAGCAGTTGGAGGCGCCCCCGGCTCAAGACTTCCATCCAAAGCCTCAGGGCGCCTCCAACTGCTTTATGCAAAAAATGCTATTCAACAATATTGTATCTCCTGGCTTTTAACGCCACCGTTTTGTGTGTTACTCCCAAGGCCTTTCCCGCAGCATTAAAGCTCCCGTACTTCATCAAGGCCTGTTTTATGATCTCCTTCTCATATTCTTCCAAAGTAGCAATATCCCCTGAATTATTCATATTAATAAGTGCTCCGCTGCAGTCTGTATGTCCGTTTATATGATAAAGTGAAGATATGTATGAAGGAAGGTTGCTGATTTCTATCTCATCGCCATCGGCGAGGGCAATGACTCTCTCTACCAGATTTTCCAGCTCTCTGATATTGCCCGGCCAGTCATAGTTAAGCAGGCAGGCTTCCGCCTCTTTGGAGATACCTTTGACTTCCCGCCCCATATTCGAACTGATTTCCTTGATAAAATGCTCCAGCAGCATGGGAATATCCTCGCTTCGCTCCTTCAATGACGGCACATATATAGGTACGACATTAAGCCGGTAATACAGGTCCTCCCTGAAAGCTCCTTTCTCCATCAATGCTTCAAGATCACAATGTGTTGCTGCGATAATCCTTACATCACATTTTATTGTTTCATTCCCGCCAACTCTTTCAAATTCCTTATCCTGTATGACTCTTAAGATTTTCACCTGCATATCCAAAGGCATGTCACCTATTTCATCCAGGAACACTGTTCCTCCATTTGCCTGCTCGAATTTCCCTATTTTCCGTCTATTTGCCCCTGTAAAAGCACCCTGTTCATATCCAAACAGCTCCGATTCCAGAAGTGTCGATGGTATAGCCCCGCAATTCACTATTGAATAAGCTCCCTTCGACCTGATGCTGTTATTATGTATGGCTCTGGCAATAAGTCCCTTTCCCGTGCCGCTTTCCCCTGTGATCAGCACATTTGAGCGGGTTTGTGCTGCTTTGTATGCTATCATTAGTACTTTCCTGATCGAACTGCTCTCACCGACTACCTCACTGAACACCCCTCTTGCATCAAAGCTATTGTATAATTGAGATGCATTAAGCTCTATAATGGTTTCTCTTTTTCTATGCTTTTCCTGTGCAGCTGCTTCCCTGTAAATTGCTATTACTCCCCTGAATTCATTGTCTGAAAATATAGGAGAAGCAGTGGCATTTACCTGGCAGCCGCCTTTATGAAAGGCAAGATTGCCGCATATACATCTTTTATCTCTGAATGCAGTTAAAATTATATCATCATTCCCTGTTTGAAATATATTAATCCCCACTTCCATGCGGCTACTAACTTTTAATATCCTTTCATAGGCACTGTTAAAATATTTGATATACCCGCGTTCATTAATAATGCATACTCCGTCGGGTAGGTTATCAAACAGATAATTGCCCTCAAACACTGTGAAGTCCTTATTTACTGCTGCACTAGATTTTATGTTTAAGTTAGTAACGCCATTGTTCTTCACCTTTAACCCTCCATTTCGCTAAACAGTTCTTGAAGAAATCACATTCGCCCCGGTGGAAAGAATATCCTTGATTACAATAGCTCCAAGCTTTATAGGAGAATCCACTTCTATAGAATTTATCTCTTTCATACAAGCAAAAATCATCTCTTTAGGTATAGGTTTATCTGTCCTTACAGGCAATCTTTTCAAACCGGAATCCTTCAGCTTCATTGTTGATGTCAGTACCCTGGTAGGATTAGTGACTTCTGCGATTGCATAGCCTTCGCCTCTTTTACAGCTGTTGCCGCTTATCAGATAACCTGAAGCACTGCTTTTATCCCCGCTTACTTCTATACTGCAGCCTATCGGACAAATAGTGCATGTCACAGTCTTCTTTCCCATATCCATCCCCCCTTTCATTCAACATTTACAGTTAATGCCAGATTGTTTTCCGTACTTAAGTCCCCGGCAGCAATGTTTATCCGCTCCATTTCTCCCGGCCGCATGTATGCTTTTTTTATTTTTTTTATGACAGTCTCACCTAGCCTTACTACCAGCTTTTCATTCTTATATATCCTATCCACCCTCATAAACAGGTCAATTGAATGTTCGATGTTTTCCTTCCGTATAACCTGGGGTACTATATATCTGATACCTTTACCCGGTTCCGTTTTTATTACCGGACCATAATCACTTATTTTGTCCTTAACAAACCTTGCGGCATTTCTCCCTGCTTTCCGGCTTTCTTCCGTCACATAATCAACAAGATCATGGACATGCACTACATTTCCGCAGGCGAATATACCCTTCACTGTTGTTTCCATGGATTCGTTGACAACAGGTCCCCCTGTTACAGGATCCAGCTTAAGTCCTATTCCCTTGGACAGCTCATTTTCAGGTATCAGACCTACCGATAAAAGCAAGGTGTCACAGTCATAATATCTTTCTGTTCCTTTAACAGGCTTCCTGCATTCGTCGACCTCTGCTATTGTAACACCTTCAATTCTGTCCTTTCCTTTAATGTCTATTATCGTATGGCTGAGGTAAAGCGGTATGCCGTAATCGTCCAGGCATTGTACTATGTTCCTTATGAGTCCGCCCGGATATGGCAGGACTTCAGCAACTGCCTGAACCTGGGCTCCTTCAAGGGTAAGCCTCCTTGCCATTATCATGCCGACATCCCCCGAACCCAGTATCACTACCTTTTTGCCTACCATATAGCCTTCCTTGTTGACGAACCGCTGTGCCGTACCTGCTGTAAATATACCGCTTGGCCTTGTGCCGGGTATATTTATTGCTCCCCTTGACCTTTCCCTGCAGCCCATAGCCAATATAACCGCTTTTGCCTTGATATTGGTAAGTCCGTCCGATTTGTTGACTGTACTTACAGTCCTGTCTTCAGTAATATCAAGCACCATGGTATCCAGCTTATAATCAATTTCAAGCTTCTTGAGTTCATTTATAAACCTTTCCGCATATTCCGGTCCTGTCAGCTCTTCCTGGAATATATGAAGTCCAAAACCATTGTGTACACACTGCTGCAGTATCCCTCCAAGCTCAATATCCCTGTCGATGACCAATACTTTTTCCGCCCCATTCTTTTTAGCTTCTATGGCAGCCGCTAGTCCTGCAGGTCCTCCCCCAATGACTGCAATATCATATTCATACATAATACCACCCCCCTTAAAATTCCTTTGCTGCTGCAGCGTACTCATGCATATCCCCATACAAACAGTTGTCCTTGGTCTCTCCTGTAAGTATATATGATCCCCGTCTGTTTTTAACTATAGCTTTGATATCGGTCCCCAGTTCCCGTGCAAGTATTTCCATGACTCTTGGACCGCAAAAGCCTCCCTGGCACCGTCCCGAACCGGGTCTTACCCTCTTTTTCACACCATCCAGGGTCCTTGCTCCAACCTTTCTATGTATTGCGTCGACTATTTCACCTTCAGTTATACTTTCACACCTGCATATGATCCTCCCATACCTGGGATCCTGCTTTATCAGTTCATTTTTCTCCGCCTCCGGGAGCTCCATGAATCTGATAACCTTCCTCCTTATCGGCTCGAAGCTTTTGTTCTCCTCAAAACTGCCCATCAACTGCTTCAACATTTCCGCTACATGTACAGCAATTGCAGGTGCGGATGAAAGACCAGGGGATTCAATTCCTGCGATATTTATAAAGCCCTTTGCCTCCTCTGACTCGCCAATTACAAAATCATCAGTGCTGGATCTTGCCCTGATACCCGCAAAGGCTGTGATCACAGAACTGCGCATCAACCCTTCCGCTGACCTTGCTGAAGCATCCCATATGAAGGAGATACCTTCCTGTGTAGTCTGTACTGCCTCTTTATCCTCTACATCCTCTGCGTCCGGGCCGATGAAAATATTGCCATGGACTGTAGGGGATATAAGGACTCCTTTACCTACCTCTGAAGGGCATTGAAATACAACAGTATTTACAAAATTGCCTATGCTTTTGTCAAATACATTGTACTGCCCCCGTCTAGGTAGTATTTTAAAGCTTGGAGAGGCCACCATGTTATTGATCCTGTCAGAGTACACCCCTGCGCAATTAACTACATATTTGGCTTCTATGTACCTGTCGGGCATATGCAGTCCATACCCGCCCGGTATTTTCTCAATATTGATTATCTCACTGTCAAGCAGCAGCTCTACACCATTCTCTACTGCATTCTCAGCCAGTGCTATGGCCAATTCCCACGGTGAAACAATACCGGCATTTTTTGCATAAAGCGCTCCTGCCACTTCGTCACTCAGATTCTTATCTATTTCATGTACTCTTTCTTTCCCGATAATCTCCATATCAGGCACACCATTAGCAATGCCCTGATCATACAGCTTCTGTAATGTCTTCATCTCTCCCTGGCTGAAAGCCAGAACAAGGGACCCTGTCTTTTTATATAGAACATCAAGTTCACTGCACAGATTTTCATACATCATACATCCCGGTGCATTGAATCTTGCCTTAAGAGTGCCCGGTTTTGCATCATAGCCGGCATGGACTATCGCACTGTTTGCCTTTGTTGTTCCATCAGCAACATCACTGTTCTTCTCTATCAGAACAGTCCTGAAGCTGTACCTTGACAATTCTCTGGCAATAGAGCATCCCACAATTCCGGCACCGATAACAGCTATATCATACATTTGCAATCCTCCTATATCAGAGAAAATAAAAAGCCGCACTAGTCTACACCTATCATTCCATAGGTTAACTTGTGCGGCTCTCCAGTTCAAAAGCCCTCGATATTAACTTCTATTTACAGTCTATCACAAGGCTAAAAATTTGTAAATAAGTATAATTTTACTAACCTCCAGGACTCCACCTTCATTAAAACTTAGTAGAATCCTATCTGTATACTCTGAATTCAGCTATAGCTGAAAGCGTTTACTTAGTCTTCCCACTTAAGCGCTCTGCTTACAGCTTTCCTCCAGCCGGTATATTTCTTTTCTTTATCAGTCTTATCCATCAATGGGTCAAATACCTTGTCAACATTCCACTTATCGGCTATTTCATCCTTGCTGGACCAGAATCCGACTGCAAGACCTGCAAGGTACGCAGCGCCGAGAGCTGTAGTTTCAGTCACTTCAGGCCTGTAAATCGGCACTCCCAGTATATCTGCCTGGAACTGCATCAGGAAGTTGTTGGCAACAGCTCCGCCATCGACCTTTAAGGTCTGCAGGTTTATCTTTGAATCCTCCTGCATCGCTTCAAGCACGTCCCTGGTCTGATATGCTATCGACTCAAGGGTTGCCCTTACTATGTGGTTCCTGTTGGCTCCACGGGTAAGCCCGAGTATGCTGCCTCTTGCATACATATCCCAATATGGAGCGCCCATCCCAACGAAGGCAGGTACTACATAAACTCCGTTGGTATCTTCGACAGCAGCTGCCAGCTCTTCGCTTGCCGCAGCATTATCTATTATCTTCAACTCATCTCTCAGCCATTGAACTGATGCACCGGCTATGAATATACTTCCTTCCAGGGCATATTCAACTTTACCGTCCAGGCCCCATGCTATGGTGGTAAGCAATCCGTTGTTTGATGCAACGGCTTTCTCACCTGTATTCATAAGCATGAAGCAGCCGGTTCCGTAAGTATTCTTAGCCATACCTGGCTTGTAGCATGCCTGCCCGAATAATGCGGCCTGCTGATCTCCTGCTGCACCGGCTATTGGAATTTCCACTCCGAACAGCTCTTTGTCGGTATTTCCATAGACACAGCTTGATGGTTTTGCTTCCGGAAGTACTGATTCAGGTATATTAAGTTCTTTCAATATGTCTTTATCCCACTTAAGCTCATGAATGTTAAACAGCATAGTTCTTGATGCATTGGAGTAGTCTGTCACATGAACCTTCCCTTTTGTCAGGTTCCATATCAGCCATGTATCAATATTTCCGAAATACAGCTCACCCTTTTCAGCCTTTTCCCTTGCACCCTCGACATTGTCAAGTATCCATTTCACCTTTGTGCCGGAGAAATAAGCATCTACAACAAGACCTGTCTTATTTCTTATTGTCTCTGCAAGCCCTTTTGCCTTCAAATCGTCACATATTGGTGCTGTCCTTCTGCACTGCCAGACTATGGCATTATATACAGGTTTTCCAGTATTTTTATCCCAGACCACAGTGGTTTCTCTCTGGTTTGTAATACCTATGGCAGCTATATCCTGTGCAGTTATACCTGCCTTTGCAATTGCTTCATTTGCCACTCCATATTGAGTTGCCCAGATTTCAAGAGGATCATGCTCTACCCAGCCCGGCTTCGGATATATCTGTGTAAATTCCTTCTGGGCTACACTTACTATCTTACCTTCGTAATTGAAAACTATAGCTCTTGAGCTTGTTGTCCCCTGGTCTAGTGACAGTATGTACTTAGCCATATGTGTTCCCCCTTTTTATTTTTCTGTATCTATACTGATTTTCCGCCATTCATATAAGTGTTTCGCTTAAGCTTAATACTAGAATAATCCCAGGTACAGGAAAGATCCTAATATAGCACCTACTATCGGACCGAATACAGGAACCCAGGAATAACCCCAATCCGAACCGCCCTTTCCGGCTATCGGGAGTATGGCATGAGCAATACGGGGTCCCAGGTCACGGCATGGGTTGATAGCATATCCGGTCGGGCCGCCAAGAGAGCAGCCGATTGCTGTGATCATGGCAGCTGTTACCAATGGTCCAACGCCGTCTACTATTTTGTTGGCCCCGATCGCCAGACACATGAATGCCAAAACAGCAGTAACAATCATTTCTGTCAGGAAGTTCTTACCATAATCCCTGACAGCAGGAGCTGTGCAGAATACACCCAGTTTTGCACCTTTATCCTCAGTAATTGCCCAGTGAGGCAAATAAACCAGCCATACTATTGCTGCGCCAATAATGGCCCCAATCATCTGCCCGGCTACAATCCCGGGTACCAATGACCATTCCAATGTCCCTACTACAGCATTTGCTATTGTAAGAGCCGGATTAAATGCAGTTCCCGGTGCTGCCAAAGCAGCCATTCCAACTGCGAGACCCCAGCCTACAGCTATTACTATCCAGCCTGACGACTGAGATTTTGACTTGTTTAGCGTAACTGCTGCACATACGCCTCCACCAAATATAATAAGTACCATTGCGCCTATGAGTTCACTTAAAAACGGTGACATACTGTTTACCTCCTTATAATTTTTCAGATTTCTTAAGCTGTTTCTTTAGTGTAGTTCTACAGGCCAGTTTGCAGTATTAGTATTCCCTCCCCCCTTTTTTGTTTTATATAACTTCCCTTTATTAATATAATAGGGAAATTGACCTGCTCACATATACCATATCTCTTTAATACTGGTGGATATACCTACCGCACCAGCATTCAAGCTCCCGATCACATCCTCCTTATCCCTGATAAGCCCGCCTGCTATCACCGGAATTCTTGTACCGGCATGGACCTCTTTAATTACTTTTGGTATAATACCCGGTAATATTTCAACAGCATCCGGTTTTGTTGAGTGCAGTGACTCTACTCCGCTTGCCAGGGATAAGGAGTCCAGAGCAAACAGCCTTTGTATGATGAATATTCCGTTATTCTTGGCTATTTTTATAAGATTGCTCTTTGTAGTAATTATCCCGTCGGGCTTTATGTTATCATGAAAATACTTTAAGGATACAGCATCCTTTGAAAATCCCTCAATCAGGTCAATATGTACAAGTACGCACTTATTTGCAGCTTCGAACCTTTCAACAATACTTTTTATATTGGAGATATCGCCCTTTAGGAGGAAAACCACATTACAGGGTGATTTAATTGCAATATCGATATTGTTGAGATCATTTATAGCTGCAATAATTGGATTTTGATAGATCATTGAAAAAAATTTACTAGACATTAGGATACCTCCTCAGTTTTATATATTATAGCAACATTTGTGCCAAACCTCGAAAGTATTGTAAATCCAAGATTTTTATTTATATGTAAATTGCAGTTGATACTTTTTACCAGATTTTATTCAGTATTGATAAAAAGACTTGGTAAAATGTACTAAGTGAATTGAATTTGTTATTCCAACTTTATTATATACCAAAAGACTGTAGAAATCTGACATACTGTGTTCAAAAACAAAAAATATTTTGTTGGATAGTGTCATATATGGAATAAAAAAGTACTATATTCATTTGTAGAATATAATGCTGAGCTTAATGACAAACCCAAAAGAGCACAATATAAAAGGAGCATAGCCTTGTATATCGACTCACACACTATAAGCCTTTGGACAGAATAAGAGCTCGATACGCAGTAAAATCCTAACTCGCATAAACCCTGCATCCTAAACTTTTACGTTAGTAAAAGTAACCTCTGTTTGTGGGCATAGCCCACATTTAGGTATACGCTGGATTTACATCACGTAAATCCTACGGATTTTGCTGAATTAGTTGGATATTCCAGCTTAAGCTATTATTCCAAGATATTCAAAAAGACCTTTGGAACAAACCCTTTCAGCTACCGCAACAACATAGAAAATACCGATAACATGTCTATGCCGATTTTATAATTTGGATTAAAGCAATTTGATATTGGATTCATATATTTATGAAAACGGCACTGTATTCGTTTATTGAATACAGTGCCGTTAAAAGTGTCACTATTTTCCTTTACTCTTTTATATAAGTATTCACTCTGTCCTGAATGGTCTTTGCAGTGTCATCGGCCGTCTTTTGACCTTCAAAAAAGGCCTTGGTTTCTTCCTGTATTATTTCCAGTACCTGCTGGTCCGCTTTGGTATACTTGTTTGCGCTGGCTAGAAGATCTTGTACTAGCTCAACATCCTCCTGGGTAATAGGCTGCTTAAGATTAATGCGCAGCCCGTTCATGTTGATCATAGCTTTGCCTTTGCCGCCGCCATTATTATTGTCGCTGATTTTCTTTGACACATCTATGACATTCTGGGCAGCCGCTATGGATGCATCCTTATTAATCGGCAGACCTACAAGAGCAGGCTGTGACATCATTTCACCGGAAATCAGGAATTTGAGGAATTCCCATGCAAGAGCTTTATTCGGAGATTTATCATTTATCCCATACAGGCTGTTGGTAGTAAAGGATTGGTCCACCCCGTCCCCCGGATACTTCAAGTATTCCACACCATCACCGTAAAACTGCTTTGAAAACATCAGACCAAAAAATGCAGTTATGTTATTGACACTGAATGCAGCACTCCCTCTGCTTGCAAGGTCGGTCATTTCTCCCTCAGAGGTGTCGGTGTTCATGTAGCCCTTATCAATCATTGATTGTGCCAGATTCAAAAGCTCAGTGAAATCCTGTGAGTCAAAAGCAGCGGTTTTTTTACTTTTATCCACAAATTTTCCAAATTCATTTGAAACCAGTGAAGAGACAAGCATGCTTCCATCCATCCCTGAAAGGGCATATACGTTCTGCATACCTTCCTTCACACTATTGTCAACAATCGTTGCCGCTGTCTGTTCGAAATCATTCCAGGTCCATTTGCTGTCATCTATTTTGATGCCGTATTTTTCAAGCAGCGCTTTATCAGCCTGCAAGACATTAATATTTACGCTTAAGGGCATACCGTAGAGGCTGCCGTTATGTTTCATGGCGTCAATTATTTTGGTGTAATATTCATCTATGTTAAAGCTCTTGTCGGATTCCATCATATCACTCAGATTTGCCAGCAGGTTCTTTTCTATATAATTCTCATAGGGTAGCGGGCTTAGCAGCATAAGGTCAGGCCCTTTACCCGACATCAGCTGGGTGTTGACAGCCGTGACATACTTTTCAACGTCCTCCGCTTTTTCTCCTATCCTTATCCTACCTTCAGGTATGGGATCTGAAGTATATTCCTGTACCTCTATAGTTGTGCCCGGATGCTGCTCCTGGAACTTTTTAACCGCTGCATCCAGGTATTGGTCTTTTGAAATAACCGAAACTGTCAGGGTGTTATTTCCTGAACTGTCTGTTCCGCTGCTGCTCGCCGCAGAACTCCCGCATGCCGTAGCAGTAACCAGCATAGATATGGCCAAAGCGAAACATGCGGCTTTTTTTAAGATTTTACTTTTAGATAGAATATTTTTTCTCATTTATACATCACTCCTTTTTTAATTCTACAAAAGATTTATTATGCTTTTTTTGAGATATTTGCTCAATCCCGATAACTGTCAGGAATACAAATGCAAATATGGTAAGTATCCTCTTGGTATCAACCATCACTGGCATGCTGAACATGCTCAATATGAGCAGACCCAATGCCATTGATGAAAGTATAAATACACAGCAGTACAACAAACGCTTTACGGTATTTTCTTTTTCCGGTTCAAGTAATTTTAACCCCAGATAATATAGGGGGAGCCCCGCAAGCATGCCAATATACAGATTCCAGTTCTGCATGATATCCAGGACATTTGCTTTCATTTCCGGATAGGAAGGAATGTAGCCGGTGCTTTGAACCCTTTTCTGCATCAGGCTCTTAAAAAGGTCTGTGAAGAATCCTAAATCAGTAGGATCATCAGGTATATATTCAGCAGGAATATATGCATCGAATCTCACAGTTTCCCATACAAGATATATCAAAGCTGATGCGGCAATTGCTTCCAGCGTTGCCAGGACCAGTTTCCGGTAATGCGGCTTCAGGACATTCCTGAAGTAATTCTCCTTAAGCGAAGAATTTATTATTGTGTATGCATCCGTAATTCTTCTTATAATTGAAAGCAGAAGTATTATAATTATTGCAGCACTACATATAAAAGTATTGATCTGTGCCTTTTCATTCAACAGCATTAATTCAATGTTGTAATCCAGGATTTTATAGTCCGAAGCATTTTTATCTATTGATGCCAAGGCTTCCTCCATGCTTCCTATATTCCTGCCTGTTGTCCCCTTATCGGATGCCTTGACTTCCAGAGAAGTTATCCTGGAAGTATCATCATATTCCAGCATTTGCTCCGCCGGTATGTAGATGCGGCCATATCCGTTGCCTGTAAGGGTATGAATTATGGATTCGTCCGTTTCCATGACCCCTATTATTCTGAATTTCTGACCGTAAAGTTCTATATACATGCCTATTACATTTTTATTGTTAAAGAGCTCATTAGCCAGATCTTCATCCACAACTGCCACCATTTCGTCTTTATTACCCGGTGTTATGAAGCTCCCCGATAATAGGTCGACCCTATGGAACATACTGTACTTGTCACTAATACCCAATATGTTTGCTCTAGTCTGATTTTTTTCATAGGCTGCTGTGTCTATATCCTCATGAGCATAAGCCATATCAACATTTTTATAAGAAAACTGCTGCAGGTGCTTTATATCATCCAGAGTAAATCCGCTGTTTTTCTGCAAATCAGCATTATCCAGCAAATTGACAGAAACTTTGTTAGTTCCATTTGGCCCATTGATCTCATTATATTTGTACACTATGGAAGCGCCTGCTAAAGTACTGAAGATCAGTATGAATATACCTGCCGCCAGGATATAATAAGTCAGCTTATGTGGTTTCAAATAATCACCCCCTTTTTCGTCTAAAGCCGGCTTATTGCTCCACTACTACCCTGTCACCGCCGGATAAGGATTTGGTGCTCCCTGATACTACCTTTTCCATAGGCGTGATTCCCTTTAGCACGGCGGTCATTGTACTGTCAGAGTCCCCAGCAATAACATCCACCCTCTGGACATAGCTTTCAGTGCCCAAGGGGCTATCCTTTTTTTTGACCACATATACGTAATAGCCGTCACTGTCTGCATAAACGGCACTGTTCGGCACCAAAGCAGGATATTGCCTGGTCTTTTTGCTGATTATAATCTGTGCACTCTCTCCACCTTGCAGTTCCTCATCCTCTATATCTATCAAAAGGTCTTTATAATCCCCGTCCTGCAGGTTTTCTTTTATCCGGACAAGCTTCCCCGCAACCGTCTTATCCCCAAGTGAGATAATATCAATATCCACTTTGTCTCCAGACATTACATAGTCTGCAAGATCCCTGTCAACCGGTATGGTAAGCTGAAAACCTTCAGAAGCATCAGCCAGCTTGAATAAAGGTTTTGTGCCGTTTGCCACGGCTCCCTCGCTGAAATTCAGCTCTGTGATTACTCCGTCTGCAGGTGCGGTATATACTCCGTTATTTGCTGCTTTCTTATCCAGCGATTGCAGTTTGCGGGCTTGTATTTCCAGATTAAGCTCTGCATTCTCAATATCCCTGAGGCTATCCTTTTTAAAATCCTCCTTTGCCTGAACTGCGGTATCATAGCTTCTCTGCGCACTATTCATGGCTGTCTCTGCATCCTTAAGCTTATATGCGGTTTCAAAGCCGGAGTCATAGAGAGTCTTAATATCCTGATAGTTCTTTTTCTGCTTCTCCAGGTTTTCCATGGCACTTGCAATATTGTTGTCATAGCTCTGAAGATTACTTTTGTCTTTGAGCTTCTCAAGGGCAATCTGCATTTGTCTGTACTTTGCATTTTCATCCTGTAAGTTTGCTTTGAGATCTTCAAAATCAAGGCTTAGTATCGGCTGCCCTTTCTTTACTGAATCTCCTGCCTTCACATTCACTTCCAGAACCTTAAGATTAGTATCTATGTATTCTTCATAGACCGACTTAGCCTCTACTGTGCCTTTTCCGCTTATTTCCTTGATCAAAGCACCTCTTGTTGGACTTTCAAGGGTAACCCTCGGAAGTGTAAAGTTATTTATTGTATTTGAGAAGAAGGTCAGTAAAACCATCATCACTACAAATATCACAAGCAGTTTGCCCGTCACTTTTTTTCTTGCTGCGTTTTCAACGAATTCTTCACGGTTCAATTCTCATACCTCCTTATTCCTTGATTCCCGAGCGCTGTATCCCTTCTACCAGATAGTTCTCACCGTAAAGAAAAATGAGAAGCATCGGCAGCATATATAGTGTAGAAGCCGCGAAGGCAAGCCCTCTTTCTCCGCTGATTATCTTCGACAGATAAACGGATAGAGGCTGCTTGGCAACGTCTTGCAGGAATATCAGCGGCTGTTCCACCATATTCCAGTTGTCAATAAACAGCAGGATGAACATCGCAGCAATGCCGTTCCTGCACATGGGCATTATGATTTTGAAGAATATCTGAAAATGCCCTGCTCCATCCATTTTCGCAGCTTCAATGTACGAATCAGGTATCTGCTCCATATACTGCTTCAGCAGAAATACTCCAAAGGTGTTGAATATCCCCGGCAGTATTATTGAAAGATAGTTATTGACCAAGCCTAATTTATCAGCTACCAGGTAATTGGGAACAAGAGTTACCTGGAAGGGCATCAGCATAACTGTCAGGTATATAAAAAACAATTGGTTCCGCCCTTTGAATTTCAGCTTGGCAAAGGCATATGCCGCCATGCTCGCAATAATTGTCTGTCCTGCCACTATTGGGACTGTAAGTATTACTGAATTCCAGAACATGTATAAAAACTGTGATTTTTTAATCAGCACATTATAATACTGCTGCAGCACAACCACTTCAGGGATAAGCTTCATAAGTGCATATTTATCGCCGGAATCCTTGTCATAGGTGCCGGAGTCTCCTGAGTCTATCATGTCATAGTTATTTGAGATCTCAGCTTCGCTCATGAAAGAGTTTGAAACAGTAAGCACCAGCGGAAATATAAAGATTATGGCCATGATGGATAATATTGCTGTAATCAGTATCATTCTGAATTTGCTTTTCATTTTATTGCTCCTCTCGCTGTTCTGCCTTAGTTGATCATACGGTTTATCCTTCTTTCAATAGTAAAGAGTGTAAGGACAATCAGTACTATGAAAACAGCCATTATGAAGGCGGCAGAAGTCAGCTTCTGGTAGTCAAGCTGCGCAAACATGTTATTCATGTAATGCTGCAGCATATAAATGCTGCTGTGCGGGTAGTCCCCCGATATCAGGTAAGCCTCCCTGAAAACCTTAAATGAGTTTATTATAGACATGATGAATACGAAAAAAGCAGTAGGGGTAAGGTAAACTAATGTGATATTCGTAAACTGCTTCCATGTGCTCGCACCATCTATCCTTGCAGCCTCATAATATTCGACCGGTATGTTCTGCAGCCCGGCTAGAAAAAGCACCATGCTGTACCCTATGTTTTTCCACAGGTAGACTATGACAACCATAACCCTTGCCCAGTCGGTCTTCATCCAGTCTGCGGGATTCTGACCCAGTGCCGTTATTACTGCATTTAATGCTCCGTTGATATCAAACATGGACTGCCATACTAAAACTATCGAAGCAACCGGCACTACCAGTGGAGTTATGAACAGCGTGCGAAAAACGCTTCTGCCATAAAGCTTCTTGTTTAAAAGAATTGCAAGCCCAAGGGATAGTATTATATTCAGAGGTACACTCAAGCTGGTAAACATGACAGTATTTGTTACCGCTTTTATAAAGCTTGGATTCCTTATCAGTTCAGCGTAATTCTGCAAACCTATGAATTTTCCGTTAAATGGGCTGTCTACAAAAGAATAGTAAAGTCCCCCCACAAAAGGGACGGCATAAAAAACAGCAAACCCAATCAAACTCGGAGCCAGGAAAAACCAAGCCAGTTTGTTTTCACTAATTTTAAAGCTTTTCTTCCACATCGCTGCCTCCCATAAAAATGTTTTGCAGTTAGAAGTTCTCTTTCGCGAGTCGAAAGTGCGGCATCACTTTCGATGTAGCAAAAGTTCATAGAACTTCTTACGAAAAACATTGATCCATTGATTTAAATGCGGCTCAAACCGCCATTGCTTATCAGCACAATAATATACTAACTGCCAAAGCTTTAAATTTCCTTAAAAGTTGGAAATATTTTTTCTGTGAGAAATTTTAATGAAATTTAAAGAATTATAATGTAATATAATTTTGAGGTGATAATGTGAGATTGTTGTTGGTTGAAGATGAAAAACGACTTTCTGAAGCCCTGGTATATATATTGAAAAAGAACAAATTTACAGTCGATGCGGCTTATGATGGCGAAACCGGAGAAGATATGGCAATGACAGGTATTTATGACCTGATAATATTGGACAGGATGCTGCCTAAAAAAGATGGCATTGATTTGCTGAAAAATATAAGAGCGCAGGAAATAAATACACCCGTACTCTTCCTCACAGCAAAGGATACTATAGAAAATCGGGTGGAAGGCTTAGATGCCGGGGCTGACGATTACCTGATAAAGCCTTTTTCAAATGACGAGCTCCTTGCAAGAGTCAGAGCTCTTTCCAGGAGGCGGGGAGAAATACTGTCACACAAAGATCTGCAGGCAGGGAATCTGGTGCTTGATGCCTCACAATGCAAAGCCACCTTCGGGGGAAGCTCTCCTGTGAAGCTGACCTTGAAGGAATGTCAGCTTCTGGAGCTCCTTATAAAAAACAAAGGCCAGGTCATTACGAAGGAACAAATACTGGACAGGATATGGGGCTTTGAAATGGATGCGGATTTCAACAATGTGGAAATATATGTGCATTATTTGAGAAAAAAGCTGGATTGCGGCGCAGCCAATATACGGATAGCCACAATCCGCGGAATAGGCTACTGCCTGGAGGAAGGAAACGATGTTCAATAAGCTTAAGCTGAGGCTCACCCTGGGAAATCTGGCTGTGGTTATTCTGATATTCATAATTGTATTTACCGGTGTGTACATTACAATGTATAGGTCCATTACCAGCCAGACAGTCCAGTTGATCAATCTGCTGACCTACAGCATTGTAAGCGGAGAAAACACCCCCAATCCCAGTTTACTGGGACTCTTTGGCAACCATGATTTTTTTATTGTAGAAAAATCCGCTTCAGGGAATATATTTATTACACCGCCAATGCCGGAATTGACCGGCGAGTATATTAAAGAGCTTGCTGACAAAGCAATGACATCCAAGGAAAGAAGTAGGCAACTGGTCCTCAATTTTACTGATATCCGAGGAAAAAGTCCTGCTGATGTTTCAATTAATGTCAGAATAAAGGCCGGTACAATTCAGTCAAGCACAGGTAATTTGTTTAGCACAAGGCTGATCACAACAACTGACGGCAACATATCCATAATATTTGTCAACATTGATTACGAGAACAGCTTGTTGAGATCACTGGGTATCAACCTTGTCATAGTGGCCATGATAGGTTTGGGCCTGGTATTTGCCGGCAGTTACTTCATGGCAGGAAGGGCAATTAAGCCTATAAATGCAGCCTGGGAAAAGCAGAAAAGCTTTGTTGCCGATGCCTCCCACGAGCTTCGTACCCCTCTATCGGTCATGCAGACCAACCTTGAGCTTGTGATGGAAAATAAGGAAGAGACAGTGGAAAGCCAAAGCAAATGGCTTGAGAACATATATGTGGAAAACAAGCATATGACTAGGCTTGTTAGTAACCTCCTGCTGCTTGCCAGGGTTGACTCCGGCCAGAAGCTTCTGGAAATGAAGAATTTTCCTTTGAGTATGTCAGTAGAGGAGGCTGCAACCCCCTTTGTACCGGTGGCAGAAGAGAAGGGAATAAAAATCGATCTCTCAATTAATCCGGATGTTAACTTCTATGGGGATGAATCAAAGATAAGACAACTTGTTGTAATCCTTTTAGACAATGCAGTCAAATATACGTCTTCCGGAGGAAGGATATCACTGGAGCTTAAAAGCAACAAGGACAGTATAGAAATACTCGTGTCAGATACCGGAGAAGGTATCGGCAAGGAGGACCTGGACAGGATATTTGAACGCTTCTACCGCATTGACAAAGCCAGGAGCAGTGAAACAGACGGCATAGGGCTAGGGCTTTCAATCGCAAGCTGGATAGTAAAGGAGCATCACGGGATTATAACTGTTGACAGTACATTAGGGAAAGGTACAACCTTTAAAATAGTATTCCCTAAAAATACAAAGTAATAAAACAAGCTGTATTAGTCATTAAGACAAATACAGCCTGTTTTATTACTATTTGAATTACAGTTCCTATTTTAATGAATATTTTAGAATCTCGGCTATTACCTTTGCAGCCTCAGCTCTGCTGGATATTCTTCCGGGCTCAAAGCTGTTATCCCCTGACCCGACCATAAAGCCTGCCGCTTTCATTGCATTGACTGCCGCCAATGACCAGCTGCTCAGCTGACCGTTATCCTTGAATTCACCTTCTGTCCCCTGTGGGAGTACCATCTGTGCATAGGCCGCATAACGGTAAAGCATTGTTGCCATCTCCTCACGGTTAATGGGACTATCCGGTGAGAATGTTGTATCGCTGCTGCCACTTACGATGCCGTTCTCAAAAGCCCATTTCACCGGGGAAGCGTACCAGGCATCGGAGGAAACATCATCAAATTTGATTGCAGTGTCTGTTAATTGTAGATCATTAGCCATTCTTGAAAGCATTGTTACAAATTCGGCTCTCGTAACAGCCCTGTCTTTTGAAAATACACCCTCGCCCGTACCTGTTACAATATTCCTGGAGGATAGGAAGGTGATATACTTGTCTGCCCATCCTAAATCATCTGAAAACTCTACTTTGTTGTAACCTATTGTAAATTGTCCGGCGGCATCTGTTTTAAACAGAACCTCTCCTGTTTCCGGGTTGTACATTGAAGCTTTTATAGGCTTCTGCGTTCCATCCTCGCTGATACCATACGCCAATATCCCGTTTACATCCTCTGCTTCCTTCGGTTTGTGGGCAGTGGAAATCAGGATTGCTCCGCCGCTGAGACTCTGAAGCTTTTTCCCGTCTACCTTGATATTTATTTCAATAACTCCATCGTGCTCACTGAATTCTATCGTTGCCTGCTTCCCTTGCACTGCAGCAGCAATAGCATCTATTGTCTTCCTGTCCAGGGATATGCTGCCAAGGATGCTGCTGATTGTTACCCTGTTTACCTTGCTTTCTGCGATTGATTTTAAATTGTCCGCTGTTAGGATCGTTTCCAGCTGTTTTATATTCGAATCACTGCTTGAAGACTTTAACGTCAATGTGTCGGTAATACCCTTCAAAGCTTCGGCAACTGACTTTGAATCAAATGTGAGAGTCAGCTTTTCCCCTTCGACTCTTTCACTGGTTTGAACACTGCCACTAATAGGATTCTGCACAGGTACAGTATTCACTGGTGTACTTGACGAATCATCGGAATCATCCCTTTCCGGTGTGTAATTTGCCCATACTGTAAAGCTTGTTTCTTTCAAAACACCGTCAGGTATGGTATATGACTTATCCAGCGTTTCAAAGGCACCATCCTCATAGGATGCTGAGTACTTGCTTTTGGGCTGTGCTGCTGCCGTTACCGTTGCGATTCCGGAGCCCATAGGAATAAGCATTCCATCCGGCAGTACAGCCACAATATCAGGATTGTCTGAGCTCCACGCCACTTCAAGCTGCTCCGGCTTCAGCGGTGCGGTTTCAGCTTTTTTAATGATCTCAGCATCAAGGGTGACAATGTCTCCGTCCTGTATGCTTATAATACTTCCGCTGCCCAGCAACCTGCCGCCCCTGCTGACCTTCAGCCTCTCAACCTTTTGCAGTTCGTTGTACGCATCGGCGGAAATCTGGCGCACCAGCTCGGCTGACTCTTCGAATGCCCCGAATTTGTAGTTGAGCGTAAGCATATCGAACCTGCTGCCGTCTTCTGCAACAGACAGTCCGCCGAACTGCGCACCTTCAAGCTTTACTACAAGTGCTATAGTCCTGTCTTCTCCTACCTTGAGTTCAACCTGTCCGGTGTGAAGTATATTATCTCCGGCAGATATGGTAAGATTGTCCTTAAAACTCTTGTTGCCGTTATTCTTTACATAAAGTCTCACAAAGGCTTCGTCTTCATCTGTCAGCCTGCTTTCCAGCACATCTATCTCCAGCTCCGGCCCGACAGGCAATTCCTTTTCCTTTGAAACCAGGATTTCTCCTGCTTCATTTTTCACCCTGACGCCAAGCTTCAGCTCCTCAATATCATCCAGGGTTTCCGGTACTGTAAGACAGCCGTTTATAGTACGGTCAGCGCCGCCCAATAAGTAATGGGTATCAGTGCTGTCCTTTTCCGGATACCATGGGCTCTCGTCATACTGCACACCGTTTACATCTATATAAAACTGGAAGTAAATATTCTCCAGGGCTTTCAATCCGTTGTTGGACATAACCGATGTTATATTAACAGGTTTGCCCGGCATTGGAAACTCCGTATCAGTGGAGATGTCACCCAATTCCACCTCGCTGTCGATGGTGAACAGATTGACCGCCAGCTGCCGCACCGAACCGGCATTGGTAAAGTATCCTGCAGCTTCATCATACTGCTGGGTATATTTTGCATAGGCTGCAAGAAATTTGTCATCGTCAGGCACTATATAGGATAGATTGCTGTAATTAGCACCCTGTTCAAAGGTGATCTGCACAGGCTCCGACCAGGGGAAGGCTTTGATACCCCCGCCAGCCTCTTCGATTGGAACAGTGCAGGCAGCATAGATATGCCTTTCCTTATGCATGTTCCGGGGATCTTCAGTCCCCGTGTCACCGTGCTCCAGACCATTCTTGTAGCTGGTCTCCTCCTCTATCCACAGTGCATAGATGCTGTTACCGTTGGTAACCACGCTATACTCCTCAATTGGATTCTCATGATCTGCTGCGGTACTGATATGAAATTCCTTTCTTCTGTCAGTCTTATCTATGATGAAGAACTTTTCTTCGGTACCCGGTGCGGTCACTTCTTTAAGCATTTTATCATTATCCAGCAGCTCGCTTACAGATGTATAGACAATATCTCCGTCATGGAGCCAGTACAGGTAAGTGGCAGCTCCGGCCTGCACAAACTGCGGCTGTGTATCCGGCGTTTCGTCATTGGTTATTTCTATGGGATTGGAGAATTTGTTTTCTGCAAAATCATAAGTCTGAATATATAATTTATGATCCTCCTGCTCGCTTATATAGGTATCATGGTCAATGATATATGCGAATACCGCAAGTCCGTCATGAGTGATAAGGTCCATACCTGTAATACGCGGGTCATTCAACCCGCTGTATGGCTTGATGATCTGCTTCGTCCCCATATGGGTAAGGGTGACCGTATGTGCATCATCCCCAGCTCCAATTGTCACGGTTTCGTCTGTAATCAACTGTTCCACTTCTTCTATATCCGCTTCAGGGGCAAGGTCCGGGAAGCGCTGTCCGTAGTATTTCTCTGAATCCAGTCCCTCCTCCGGGGTATAGGTCTCATTCCACTCAAATTCCCCTGAAGTGCTGTTGTAATCCGCATATCTGTATGCAATTACATTATATCCGTTTACAATATCCCCATAAACAAGCTCAGGCTCTTCATGATAAGGGACAGTATCATCCTCCGGAGCACTTGGATTATCATCCCAGTGGTCCGTATGGTCTGTCTTTGTATAATATACCATGAGCCTTTTTGTTCCTGGGTCATAGGAGATCCTCGGATTCACATCCGCATAGCCGTCACCGCCGTCTACAGTCTTTGTTATGGCGAACTCTCCGTCAAACGTTCCTGAAGCTGTATCAAACCACATCCCTGTGATATTCATGGCACTCAGTATGTCATGCTCGGTATCCACTCCGGTAAAGGTCCTTCCTGCATCAGACCAGGTAACAAGTATGCGGTCGTCTACCACAAAGGCATCAGGATCCTCATCCCAGGTCCCGTTATTGTATACGGCGGCAGGCACCGTACCGCTGCCGTCCTCCAGTATGGAGAACATCAGGGTAGCCCTGTTCAAATCATCTCTCGACTCATCATCCTCAACAAACAGCAGCAGTGTCCTGTCTTCGTCCATTGGTATGAGCTTGGTCTGGGGATGTGGGAATACACCGTTCTGAAGCACTGTTTCCCCTCCGGTATTCACTCCGGACAGCATAGGCTTGCTGCTTCCGCCGCTGTTCCATCCCCCCTTGTCCTCAAGGTAGTCTCTCGGCAGGATATCCTCAGCCTCAATGCTGCCTGTCTTCTCGTACAGATAACTCCCATAGGGATCGTCAAGTGCTTTTTTTATCAATTTCTTCGGGGAATCCCCAAAGAAATTGATGTATTCGCTTTCGTACAGAGTCCACTTCTTTTGAACGAACAGCATCTTCGCTTTCAGCTTGGCGGATATTACCATGCCGCCTCTGCCGGAAGCATTAGAGTCTCCGATAATCGGCAATCCAAACTCAAAATCGAAGTCTGCGGTTCCCGAAAGCTCCAGGCTCATATAATCAAATCCCGCTTCCGCACTCAGCGTTACACTCGGAGTAATCATGAATTTGGTATAAATGTCGTAGTTGGACGGCTTAAGGCTCGCTTTGCCTCCCCCGTCTATCAGATATTCACTTTTGTAAGGGTTCTTATGGTCAGCTTCAAAAGCCAACACTCCGGTGGCGCCGCCATGCACCGAAAGAGTTACCGTAACTGGTACTCCCACCGGTGTCATAAAAACACGTTCCTTTTTATATTCCGCATTTGCCGTCGCCATTATGACAAGGGAGCTGAAATAGTAAGAGCCTGGAATATACTGTTGTACTACCGGATCATATATCTGCTCGATTTCCAGGGCCAGGGCAAGGGAGATTTTGTAGGTCATATTGAAATCTCCGCCGCCGGAGCCTTTGGATTCAGGTGGATTATCAGCATCCTTCGGGGTATTGTTCACCACTTCTTTTAAATCTTCGCTGTCCTTATCCTTCGTTTCCTTCTCTACCTTGTCCTTATTGTCTTCTTTAGGAGTCTTCCCGGTATCCTCGACATTTTTGACAAAGCTTTTCTCGTATTCACCGTCAAAGCCGATGACAACGGTTCCCACTACTCTCTGATTGTTGTCCGAGTCCATATAAGGCTCGTGGATATCAAGCTTGTCTTTGATGCTGACATCCATACCCAGATCATATTTATTGTTAATCGTTCCTATCATTTTTAGGGTATGACTCAGAGGAGTCTTATAGCTTGCCAGTGCGCTCATCGCAGAAGGCGGATCGGTAAAGCCGAAGCCGACCCTGACCTCCGGATACTCATGAGTGTTATACTTACCGGTCTCAGGAATATACTCCTGAAAAACACCTGCGATTCTCATGGTGTATCCGGGACCGATGCCTTCTTCAGAAGTATTCATGGAATAAGAAAACTCATCACCTGCCGGAGGGCCTGTCCAGGCTTCCATGATACAACCGCCTTCCTTGTCATAAATCCTTATTATTGAGTCATTAGGTGCTACTCCTACGTTAGAACCATCTATCCTGTATGAAAAAGTAGTAATCGCATCCTCAATGGCCACCTGCGGACAATTAAGGTCGATCTTTTTTTCCTCCCATTTGCCGTCCTTTTTTACTGTCACTTTAAATTCATAAGGCTGCATAAATTCTGCGGTATTTATCGTATGCTCCTTTGGATGCCCTCCTTCAACGTCGAAATTGAATACCTGGCCTCCGTAAAACAGCTGTCCGAGATAGTAGTTCCCCTCCAGATATATCGGATCGCCATCGGTGTATGTTCCGTCTCCATTGCCGTCTTCAACCTGCTTTGCCCCGAAATAGACCTCCGCATTTTTGACAAGTTCTTTGCTTGATTTGACATCAGGCTTTAATACCGTGTTAAATTCTTCCCAGATGGTGATCGATGCATCCCACTGTACCGTGTCGGTAGGCAGCCTGTCAAAATTGTAGTATATCCTGGATTGGTTGAAAAATGACGGCACATAGCTGTAGTTATTGCCCCAGTATACCTTCTCATTCAGAATCCTGTCAAAATCAACATTTTCATTTTTCATTCTCTCTAAATATTTTCTCTTCAGTTCTGCTCTTTCCTCGGGTTCGATCTGTCCGTTATTGTTGGTATCAGGTGTATAGTCTCCCCACTTTGCAACGAAGCCCGGGAAGGTTATTGCCTGCATTTCGTAATTCCCCAGGGTCTGCGCCCTGTTTACCCTTACAGGAGTTTGTACATTTCCTATCCAAAACTTTCCGCTTTGTTCATAATCCGGTGCTTTTACATATATACCGTCGGCAGTATTATCCAGAAAGTCAACAATGACCTCCCTTGTCCGGGTATTCCTGTTACCGGACATTCCGCTTCCCTCTATGGAGATACCGGCATAGTCGTCTTTTTCCCACCCCAAATCTTTAAGATAACCGGAAAACTTGAAGGATTCGCCGTCATAATCAATGTTGTAGTCCTCCCGCAGTGTGCCGTTATTTTTATATACACTCAGCACAGCCTTTTGGGGGGTACCGAAGTATTTCTGATAAAACTCATTGGGATCCGGGAACTCCGTATTAAATACATAGTCAAATTCCATCTCCAGAAATGGATTTTCATCCTTGGTATACACATCTGCCATTTTAGCCCTGAAGGCATCTCCTGAGTAGGATGTCCATTCATCCTCTTCGGAGTACTTAAGCTTGTATGGCAGCAGCTTTACCCCATCCTTGTACACATTGGAATTTGCTTTCACAATTAGTTCTTGTTCGTAATCCACACTGAGGACATTGTATGTACCCATCAATGTATAGTCTACTGTCTTCTTTGTTTCCGTATCGGTTATAACTATACCGCTGTTATCCTGCTTATGGGGTATGTCTCCGAGATCCGTATAAGCACTCCATACGGGCAGCTTGGGGGTATTCACAAGAAAGCCCACCTCCACCCCGGTTATCACGTCACCGGTGTAAAGTAACGGACCCCATTCGTTCGAAACATATCCCCCGGCTAATGCCCGCGTATTGAGAAGAACAAGCTCCTTATTGGCTATTACTCTTACGTCAAAATGTGCTTGCCTTCTGGAAAATACAGGTCTAACCTCTATCGTGCCATCTTCAATTGAATCCCAGATGCCCTCAGTCTTGAAGAAATTCTCATCCAGAATAAATTCTGTTCCTTTATGGTAAATCCACTTGTTGCCTGCCTTTACTTCAAAGCCTGTATACTGCGCATATTTTCCGCTTGGATTTTCGTCGCCGTACTGGTAGCCGAAGTCAATCCTGTCAGCACGGTAGGCCTTGGGTGTCTCCATTGACTCAGGAGTATACTCCTGATAGCCCTCCTCCACGTTGGAGTGAACATACTTAACATAAAGGCTGCCCGGATTAAATTCCATGTCACCAATTTTAGCAAGATAACCATTATTGATTTTGTATTTATCCCTTTTCATAATATCAGTATCTGATATTTCAATGTTGTAATGCTTAAGCGTCAATGTAATTCCGGATATATAAGGTGAAGTATGGTTGCCTTCATTGGCATAGGACTCCAGGACAATCGAATCAGCACCCTTTACATCTTGTACTTCTACATATTGTGAGCTATAAACAGACTTAACACCATAGTAATCCGAGACTTCCCCATATGTTTTGGAATTGAGCCAGCCGTGATTTGGTCCCTCCTGGCTGATTTTAAAATGATAGTCATGGGACACTATCCCGTGCTCATCCAATTTACCGTCACCGTTATTATAATAATGATGGCTGACCTCGCTTATTCCGCCCATAGTGCCGATAGGATAAACAGCCCTTAAATCAGGTATTTCACTGTCTTCTGTCCCATCACCTCCGGCAGTATAATCAAATTGCATACCATCATCACTATAAAACGCACCCTCTATATATCCAACAGGTATGATTTTATTTTGCTTATATGTGAAGTTTGCTTTTCTAATAAAATCCATGCCTGTAATCATCCACTGGCCTGGTGCAGGGCTATAGCCATAGCTCGATATGCGCTGTCCCCATGAAAATGCGGGGGTACCGGTCAAATGCATGCTGCTGTCCTTTGCAGCCGTGCTCCGGAGACGTACCACGCTGTCCTGGGAACCCGGTATTGTCACCACAGCCTCGGCAGCTTTCACATTTACTTTTTCACTGTTACGGTCCAAAGCAATGATGAACTGCCTGTCCTTATTCCTTCCGGGGTTGTCCAGAATATTCACGGATACCTTCTGCTCAGAGGTCCCCGGTGTAAAGAAAAGGTCCTTCAAGCCCGGCTCATAGTCAATTCCGGATAACGCCGTATCTTCTTCCGTACCGATTGCAACGGAGGCATACTGCTCCTGCCCGCTTGTACGTCTGACTATGATGGAGGCAGTACCATCCTTTGCTTCTACAGTTGGAGTATTTATTTCAAATTTCACCGGTTCCGGTTCCTCATCATCGGTAATATTCATATATGCCATGTAGAATTCTCCCCTGGAAGCCCCGCCGGTCGGTTTTCCCAGTGCGAACATCACCTGCTCCTCGCTTTCCGAGAGCTTGTCATTCAGAGGAACCAGATACAGATATTTTATGTACTCTCCATCAGCAAAATCCAGTGTTGTCTCCGCACCCTCAACATTATAAAGGAATTTATCGTATTCCGCCTTGAGCTCCTCTACCTTTTTCTCGTCTACCGAACGCCAATCCGGTCTGTCGCTCTTTTGGCCCAGATACGCCTCCCTGGCTTCACGCAAGGAATTTACTCCATTCTGTGCCCCTTCGCCTACTGTTACCGTTGCTCCCGACAAATCCGTATATGAATAAACACTGCTTGTGACTGTTTCGTTTCCTGATATGGCCTGCGTTTCCTCCTCCGGCTCTGTACTCGCTTCCGGCTCCGTCTTTGATTCTCCGTACACGGACTCGATTACCGTCTCGCTGATATTTATTGAAGCATTATCTCCTATTGTTTCAATCATTGGAATAGCATCAGGATTTCTCTTCATCTCATTTTTACTTGAGTTTTCATATACTCTGATAACATAGTCCTTACCATATGCTGCACTTATGTCTATTGCCTTAAAGTCAACGCTGGCTGTTCCATTGGTCCCTCCCTGGCGGACGACCGCAATCTCAAAGAACTCCTGCTTCTCATTTACCTGAAATTTAGTACCGATAAAATTGAATAATCCATTCGGAAAATTCTCCTTCCATTTTTCGTCGCCTACAATTGCCTGCCTAAGCTCCTCCTCTGTTTTGTAGCCTTCAATATTCAAATCCGCAAAGGCAGTAATCGGTAAGCTTTGCATAATGATAAGCAAGCACAGCAGAATTGTCATTGTTCTTTTTAACATTCACGATCCCTCCTTTATTTTACAAAACAGGATTGTAAGGTCGTCCATCAATTCTGTACGATATTTCAACTAAATAGTTTCTATTTATGGATATTATTTCCTCCATTTTACTATATTATAAGGTTATTCGAGCTTTATAGCAATGTACTAAAGTACAGTCTGGCAAAACAATTTTAGACTGACAAGGGGACGGTTCCGCTGTCAGACCCAATGGTCTGACAGCGGAACCGTCCCCTTGTCACTGGCAGATATCATCCTACTGTTTTATCACCTCTATGACTTTTTCCACTATGCAAGGATCAAACTGTGTTCCGCTGCAGCTTTCAAGCTCTTCTAGTGCAGCCTCACTTGATACAGCCGCATGATAAGGCCTGTCATTGGTCATGGCATCATATGCATCCACAACTGCAATTATCCTGGAAAGCAGAGGTATCTCCTCCCCTTTGAGCCCCTGGGGATAACCGGTGCCGTCCCACCTCTCATGATGGCTGAGTATCAGACTGGCGATATGAGCAAGCTCAGGGGAAGCAACAGCTATACGGTAACCGATCTCACAATGACTTTTCATAATCTTCCATTCAGCTTCAGACAAGCCGGCAGGCTTTCCGAGGATATAGTCCGGTATTGCGATTTTTCCGATATCATGGAGCATTGCCAGAAGCGACAGCTCGTCCAGTTCACTATCATACAGCTCCATGTTTTTTCCTGTTTGTATTGCGAGTTCCTTCAGACGCTGTGCATGTGCCTCAGTCTCGTGAGTCCTCTCTTCCAGGGTCTTCTTCAGTGACAGCAATATTGAGCTCCTTATGCTTTTGCTTTCTACCAGCTTGTTATTGTACATCCTGTCTTCAGCCAGCTTATATACTTCTTTGATATCCTGGTCCTTCCCGGTCTTTATCGCTGCACCAAGAGCAATACTCGGGCATATAAGGTCAGCAATCCCGAAGCCGCACATTTGTTTTATCCTTGATATAATCGAGTTTATCTTCTCGGAGCTGGTACAGGGCAGGATAACTGCAAACTCGTCACCACCTACACGGGCAATAATGTCATCATTTCCGCATACCGATTTGAATATTCCGGCTATGCTCATCAATAATTTGTCACCCTCCTCATGCCCGAAAACATCATTTACCATCTTAAGGCCATTGGAATCTCCCATGATCATCCCAAGAGGAAGGTATTTTTCATCATCCAGTCCCTTGAAGGCTTTCTCAAAATAAGCACGGTTATAGAGTCCGGTCAACATGTCATGGTAACCCAGATACCGTACTTCCTCTTCCTTCTGCTTTTCCAGAGTGACATCCCGGAATACGATAACCACACCCAGTATGTTCGAGCACTCATCCCTTATAAAGGCTTCGCTGCTTGATATGATCCTCTTGTCCCCATTCTTTGATACCAGCGCTTTATAATGCCCTTGCTGATCTACGCTCATTTGTCCTTCATTTGAGGAATACTCAAGAAAATCATACTTCTTTTCATTAACTGTTACCATCACTTCATCCAGGAGTCTGCCCCGGGCTTCTTCAGGGCTCCAGCCTGTAATCACCGCTGCAGCCTTATTCAGTATTACTATTCTATTATCAGTATCGGTTGTTATAACCGCATCACCGATAGATTGCAAAGTGACCTTAAAAAACTGTCTTTCCCTGGATACCTCATCCTCCCACTGCTTCAACTTAGTTATATTCCTGCTGGAACCCACAATCTGAACCACGCTGTCTCCGTCCAATATAGGCGACAGCAGCGTATGCCATACCTTTTTCGTCCCCTGAAGAGCGAAGGTCTCCTCATAAGTAATTGGTTTTTTGGCAGTAATACAGTCAATATAGTGATCTGCAATTTGCTTTCCTATCACCTCTCCGTATAAGCTCTGCGGAGTCATTCCGTTTACCGTTTCGGCAGGTACCCCTACATCTGTCTCATAGCCCTTGTTTATCATATGATAAGTAAAGCTTTTATCGTTATTTACATTTATAAGAAACATAGCATCCTGACTTCCGTTAAAAACTGTCCTGTACTCCTGGTCGATTTTCTTTACCTCTTCTTCGGCCTTCTTCCTAAGCAGCATTATTCCAAGCTGATTTACAAACAGCTCGACAATATCAGGGTTTTCAATACTGTTTCCATCCCGCATCATAATTATGAAGCTTCCAAGAATCTCCTCGTTATACTTTATTCCAATGCCATAAGAGTCACCCAGCTTTGTAGCCTTTTCCACCAGATTAACAATAAAAGGATTAATGCGGTCAAAACTGAACTCATGCAGACGTCCTATCCGTACCAGCTTTTTTGATTTCATTACTTCCATGTCGGCTTCATCCACATTCCATGCCTTGCCTATGATACTGAAGCCTAATATCTTGATCACCTGATGCACCTTGTTATCCAGGCCGGAAAAACCACGGGTTACTGTTTTCATTGCTCTCTTATCAAAAACATTCACAAGCACAAACAATGCTCCGGAAAGCTTTAAAAGTTCATCAGCTATCCATTGGTAATCCACATCCGTAAATGCCGTCTCATGAAATTTCACAGCCGATTCGTAAAGAGAGTTTATCTTTCCGGCCCTTTTTTTTGTTTCAGTAATATCTTGAAATACAACGTAAAAACAGCTTTTTTCGCTTTTGTACAGGTAAATCAAATGCCATTTCTTCATCTCTTCAGCATAATGCTCGAATTTGTAATTCTCTTCGGGAAAATCAACTCTGCCGAAAATATCCAAAAAATCAAAGCCCGCGATCTTTCCCTCCGGAGAGACCTCGGTAATCCTCTTTCCCCGCAGCTTTTCGGCTTTCATTCCAATTAACTTCTCAAAGGACTTGTTGGCTTCCTTAAAGACATAATCGGATGCCTTTCCATTTTCATCAATAATCTTTTCCAAGTGCACAAGACCATCAGGCATATTTTCAATATAATGTGAATAATCACTTCTATCAGCTATTCCGATAATTGCTACCACGCCCTTTATCTACATTGATATACAAACCCTTATGTCGGATAATGCACAATTATGTCGATTCCGTTTACAAGAATATTATAACATGTCTGCCAATTGTTAAAAAGACTTCTGGAGTAAATGATAATTTTAACAATCCGTAGCCTCTTGGATAGCCTTCAATGTATATGGTTTACCATAAATCCTGCAGTTTACCCCTTCGCGCGGAGACAAATGAATACCAACGCATGCAAGTTCCTATGATCATTGCTTCATTTTATTTTTTATACATCAGCTGTCCCAAGGACATGTCCTCTTGGCCACTTATTAGTCAGTCAAATAATTGCAGGCTATATATTATAAAAAATTATATAAAGAAATAGAAAATAATATTGCATAACTATAATAATTGATGTATCATTATACGCAATATTCTGTAAAATTATTTGAACGGAAACAATAAAATAAATTATTGATAGGACTGTCCGGCTTTAATTGCAGAGGAATTTATTTTTGAAGGAAGGAATGGAACGTGGAAAGGTATGGGATTTATGAGAGACAAGGTCTGTATAATCCAGACATGGAAAAAGACAGCTGTGGAGTCGGCTTTATTGCCAATATTAAAGGGAAAAAAAGTCATGATATACTGAAGCAGGGACTACAGATATTGAAGAGTCTGAAGCACCGGGGAGCCGTAGGGGCGGACGCAAGTACCGGCGACGGGGCAGGCATACTGCTTCAGATACCTCATGATTTTTTCAGGAAAGAGCTGAAAAAAATAAATATTAAGCTTCCGAAACCGGAAGATTATGCGGTATGTATGGTTTTTCTCCCCAGGGAACCGAATGCCCGTTTATTCTGTGAAGGAATACTGGAAAGAATAATTGCAGAAGAGCAGCAAAAATTACTAGGTTGGAGAGAGGTCCCGGTAAACGAAAATGCATGCGGCGAATCTGCCAGAGCGACCAGGCCTGTCGTCGCACAGGTCTTTATAGATAGAGGAGGCCAGAAGGAGGAAGTATTTGAAAGAAAGCTCCTTATCATCAGAAAGCGTGCCCAAAAAATCATATATGATTCAAGGAAACCGTATACTGAAAGCTTTTATGTATGCTCATTTTCATCCAGGACTATCATATATAAAGGACAGATACTGGGATACAAGCTTGAGGAATTTTACACCGACCTTTCGGATGATAGCATAAAGACCTCAATTGTGCTTGTACACGAAAGATACAGCACAAACACTTTCCCCTCCTGGAAGCTTGCACAGCCCTTCCGCTATCTTGCTCACAACGGGGAGATCAATACGATCAGAGGAAACATAAACTGGATGAATGCAAGAGAAGGCGTTATGCAATCTCAAACCTTCGGTGATGATTTTAATAAGATACTGCCGATAATTGAACCTGGCGGAAGCGATTCCGCATCCCTGGATAATGCTCTTGAGCTTTTTATAGCCAATGAGCATTCCATGGAAAACTCAATGATGCTGCTTATTCCTGAAGCATGGCAGAACAATCTGAGAATGAGCAAGGAAAAGAGAGCATTCTATGAGTATATGGCAAGAGTAATTGAACCGTGGGACGGCCCCGCAACCATAGCCTTTACCGATGGTGTTAAGATAGGGGTAACTGTGGACCGGAATGCATTAAGACCCGCCCGTTACCTGCTGACTAAGGATGACCGTGTAATAATGGCGTCGGAAGCAGGCGTAATAGATGTGCCTGCAGAAATGATCATAAAAAAGGGCTGCCTTCAGCCCGGAAGGATATTATTGGTAGATACTGGAGAAGGAAGAGTAATTTCGGATAATGAAATCAAGGCTTCGGCATATAAAAGCAAGCCTTTCGCTGAATGGGTGGAGCGCAACCGGCTTACATTGAAGGATATTAAACAGCCTTACGGCGGGAAGAAAATGAACCGTGAAGATCTTCATATAAATCAGCTTGTATTTGGTTACACCGAGGAGGAATTGAAAAAAATACTCGCCTATATGGCTGAAAACGGCAAGGAGCCAATGGGTTCAATGGGCATTGACACTCCTGTTGCAGTACTGTCCGGGCGCCCCCAGCTGCTTTTCAACTATTTCAAACAGAAGTTTGCCCAGGTTACCAATCCTCCTATAGATTATATAAGAGAAGAAACGGTAATGTCACTTATACAGTTCATAGGGACTCACGGAAAGCTTCTGGACAAGATTGAGACAGAAAAGGATAACAAGTATATTAAGCTGGAGCATCCTTTTTTAAGGAATTCCGAGCTGGAGAGCTTAAGAAGCTTATGCACCGAAGACTTCAGGGCAATTACTATTCCTATGGTATTCCAGGCTGACTACGAAGGCAACGGACTGAAAGAAGCACTGGATTATCTGTGCAAACGTGCGGAGGAAAGTGTAAAGCTTGGCTACAATATTATCATACTCAGCGACCGGAATATTGACATGTACAGCGCTCCGATTCCAAGCTTGCTGGCATTGGGAGCAGTCCACCACCATCTGATAAGAAAGAAGCTCAGGACGGCCGTCGACTTGATCGTAGAGACCGGAGAGGCCAGGGATGCAATGCATATGGCACTTCTGGCAGGCTTCGGGGCAAAGGCCATTAATCCTTATATGGCTTTTGCATCGATCTGGGATATGGTTGAAAGTAAAAAATATATTAAGCAGACTTCAAATGTTGAGGAAGCTATAGGCAATTACATTGAGGCAATATGCGAAGGCCTGTTAAAAATCATCTCCAGGATGGGTATTTCAACACTGCAGAGCTATAGTGGGGCTCAGATTTTTGAAGCAATCGGGATAAACCAGAAAACGATTGATGAATATTTTACTGCCACACCCACAGTCCTTACCGGTATTGGGTTGGATGGTATCGCAAAAGAAGTACTTTTAAGACAGAACTGTGCATACAACAGATTCAGCGAGTTAAACCCAGGTGGAGAAATATTCTGGAACCCCAATGGGGAACATCATGCATTTAATCCGGAGGTAATCCGTAAATTAAGAAAAGCCTGCGTGGAAAACAACAAAGGTATCTATAACGAATATGCCCATGAGGCAAGTGAGCAAAAAGGCAGGATAACGACCATCCGCAGCCTGCTGCTGTTCAAGAAGCAGCAGTGTATAAGCCTGGATGAGGTCGAAGCTGCAGGGAGTATCTTGAAAAGATTTAGAATATCAGCCATGTCCTTCGGATCATTAAGTGCCGAGGCACATGAAACTATTGCCGCTGCTGCAAACAGGATCGGTGCAGCAAGCAATTGCGGAGAAGGCGGAGAGAATCCCGGCAGGTATAATACAGGCATCGGCGGCGATAATCTGAGAAGTGCGGTAAAGCAGGTAGCATCGGGAAGATTTGGAGTAACGCTGAATTATCTGATCAACTGCAATGAAATAGAGATAAAGATGGCGCAGGGTGCAAAACCCGGGGAAGGAGGGCATTTGCCCGGCTATAAGGTGACTCCCGACATTGCAAAGGTCCGTCATTCTGCAATGGATATAGACCTGGTTTCTCCACCTCCCCATCATGATATTTATTCCATAGAGGATCTGGCACAACTGGTTTTTGATCTGAAGAATGCAAATCCCAAAGCAAGGATAGTTGTAAAACTGGTTTCTCAGATCGGAGTCGGGACCGTTGCAGCAGGTGTTGCAAAAGCCCATGCCGATGCTGTTTTGATTAGCGGTCATGACGGAGGCACAGGGGCTGCATCCATAAGCTCCATGAAATATGTCGGGCTTCCATGGGAATTGGGACTTGCTGAAGCCCAGCAGACACTGCTGCTGAATGACTTAAGAAGTAGAATCACCCTGCAGGTAGACGGTAAAATGAAAACCGGAAGAGATGTGGTTATTGCCGCTCTGCTGGGAGCCGAAGAATACGGTTTTGCCACGGCTGCGCTTATATCCATCGGCTGCAGGATGTGCAGAAGATGTCATCTCAATAAATGTCCTGCCGGGATTGCAACACAGGAAGAGACTTTGCGCAGGAATTTCTCCGGTGAACCGGAGCATCTCATCAATTATCTGAGCTTTGTAGCGGAGGAAATCCGCGGGATCATGGCCCAGCTTGGCTTCCGCACCATGGATGAGATGATTGGCAGAGTGGATGTGTTATACGCGCAACAGGGGGACGGCGAAAAACTTAATAGCTGCGCTCTGTCACCAATACTGTACAGGCCTGAGCTACCATCCCGCATCGCAGGCAAGCGCATGATCAGCCAGGAGCACAATATGGAGCATGTACTGGACAGAAAGCTAATTGAGGAATCGAAAGCAGCGCTGGAAAAAGGTGTAATGGTTGAGCACATATTGAAGATCAGGAATACCGACCGCTCCTTCGGTACAATGTTAAGCGGCGAGATTGTACAGCGCTATGGAGATAAAGGCTTACCGGAGGATACAATAAAGGTATTCCTGGAGGGTTCCGCGGGGCAGAGCTTCGGGGCATTTGCAGCAGCGGGACTGACCTTAAAGCTTGAGGGGGAAGCAAACGATTATCTGGGCAAAGGACTATCCGGCGGAAAAATCATATTGAAGCCACCTGCCGATGCTGCATATGCTTCAAGTGAAAATATTATTGCAGGAAACACATTACTGTATGGTGCGACCTCCGGTGAAGCATATATTTCAGGAAGAGCCGGTCAAAGATTTTGTGTGCGTAACAGCGGCGCAACCGCAGTGGTTGAAGGAATCGGCGACCATGGCTGTGAATACATGACAGGAGGTATTGCCGTCATACTTGGTTCAACGGGTAATAACTTTGGAGCCGGAATGAGCGGTGGTGTTGCCTATGTCCTGGATGAGGAAGGCGAATTCTGTGCCAGGTGCAATGAAGAAATGACGGGTATTGAAAGCCTGACAGCTTTAAAGGATATTAAGCTGGTAAAAGACATCATTGAGCGTCATTATAAATATACAAACAGTATAAAGGCAAAGAAAATCCTGGATCAATGGAGTACTTATACAAAGCTGTTCTTTAAGGTATGTTCTCCGCTTTACAAAAAGCATCTGGAACAAATTGTGTAACTGCCGGCTAGTGCCTCGTAACGTATATCTCTTCTTGAGCATGTGAGGCACTGAATCAATGTTGTGATTGTTATAGGCGGCCCATTGGTCAAGTGGTCAAGACATCGCCCTCTCACGGCGGTAACAGGGGTTCGAATCCCCTATGGGTCACCAAATGCATACTTTGATATAGTTACTGAAAGGTTGCTATATCTTTTTTTATGATTTAACCCGCTTCTGAACACTATTTCTTTTTCCTGATTATACCGAAACAGTAATTATAATATAAAAATACTGCATCCGTTTCAAGAATGCAGTATTCTCATCACCCATATACCTGCAAGCTACTACTCATAATAGAAGCCTATCCTTCTCTCTTTCACCGGACAGAACTTCTTTAGAATATTCTGCTCCGTAATAAAGGACTCTGTTATGATAGTGCTTTCCATTTCATTTTCCAGAAACAGAAGAGCAGCTCTCCTGCATACTGAAACAACAAGCCTCTCCAATTCTCTGACACCTTTGTTTGCGGTACATGCATCCACAAGCACTCCAATGGAGTCATCAGAAAACCCGTAATCAAGTTTGTCCAGACCTGATTCATAAAGCATTTGAGGTATTATGTGCCTTTTAGCTATCTGAAACTTCTCAGCATCGGTATATCCCTGCAGCCGTATAATCTCCATCCTGTCCAGCAAGGGCTTCGGTATACCCTCCTCAGCATTGGCGGTACATATGAAGAATACTTCCGACAAATCGACAGGAACCTGCAGATAGTAATCAACGAAAGCACTCCTGTTTGAATCGAGGATATCCAGGAATATGCTGCCACAGTCACCTTTATTGGACGCAGAAGGTATTTTATCCACCTCATCCAGAAGCAGCACCGGCGCACTTGAGCCGCAGCCGCTCAAAGTCCTTATGATTGCTCCCGGGAAGGCATTCATATATGATCACCTTACCTTTACAAAAAATCTCCCTTTGCATAACCATGATCTGATTATACAAAGGGAGGATAGAAATAATTTTGATAATAATTTTAAAAAATAGCACCTTGGCTTTATGCCCGAGTGCATTATTGCATATCTTATTTATTTCAGGAGGGTTTTACATCGTTAGGGATCGGACACTCCGATATCAGAGTCCATGATAGAATGGCTGCTGTTTCTGCCATTCTAGTAACCTCCTCACTTTTTAACATACTGTAAAATCAATGAATTTTTTTAAAATTGCCCACTTTTTCAAATATAAACACCACATTAACAGTATGCCAAAATATTCATATAATCAATACATATCATTTACAAACTACCGGTATTCTTTTGAGCCTTGTATATACCGGAAGCCCGTTTTCCATAGGCAGCTTTACATCGCCCTGGATAAAAGGTGCAATATAGTTTATAAAATCATCCGTCACAAATGTGCCTTCCCGGTTGATATAACTGTCAGGAACTCTTCTTTCCGCATTTGCTACAGTTTCCAATTCCACAAGCTCATTATATGTTGTATTATCCTTACCCACTCTTATGGAAGGCATAAATCCACTAAAGCCCTCTATGGCTGCACTGACTGCTGTTCTTCCGGCCAGCTCACCATATTCTATATCAGTGGCTGAAGCCCAGTGCATGGCTGCCTGCTGGCTTATATCGGGAACTATGACCCTTGTTTTCAGCTTCAGTCTCTCTTCCAGTAAATTTTTCAGATAGTCTCCTACCGCTCCCAGTTCAGGGTGTCCAAAGGGGTCGGTAGCAACATCCCCTGACTTGACCATAACATAACTACCATGCTTGTCGGTAAGGCCTTCACCTGTTATTATAAACACTCCCCCGACAGTATCATATACCTTTTTAACTTTATTCACAAAAGAGTCCTTATCAAAAGGCACTTCAGGAAAGCATATGATATGAGGAGCTTCATCCTTACCATTATTTGCAAGGGCGCAGGCTGCAGGAAGCCACCCGGCATTTCTTCCGACAGTTACCAATACCGTTATAGGCTCGGAGGTATACATGCTTTCATTATGCAGAGCAGATTCTCTGACAAGTGTTGCAAGATACTTTGCTGAGCTTCCGTTGCCAGGGCAGTAGTCAGTACCTTCAAGGTCATTGTCAACGGTTTTGGGCACTCCCATTACCCTTATATCATACTCCATAAGCTCTGCTGCCTTATAGATCTTATTGGCTGTATCCATTGAGTCATTTCCTCCGTTGTATATGAAATATCTTATATTATATTTCCTGAATACTTCATAAACCCTCATAATATCATCATCATCCGGTTCGCTTGACTTAAGCATGTACCTGCATGCCCTGAGTGCTGCACCCGGTGTCCTTTTCAAGCCTTCAATATCTTCCTGACTCTGTGCTTTAAGATCAATCAGATCCTCTTCTAAAATACCCTCAATACCATGTATTGTGCCAAAAATACCAGTGATCTGATCATACTTTTTCGCCTCTTCTATAACTCCGTACAGGCTGCTGTTTATTACACTGCTGGGACCTCCAGCCTGACCTACCAGCAAATTACCTTTCAAACTCAATAAAATCCCATCCTTTCAACCTGCATATTGCATATTATTATATAAAACTTTTATTATCTATTGTGAAATGCAGCTTATCTGCCCTGCATCATCTATCTCGAATGATATCGCTTTATGCCTCCTGCCGTGAAAAAACGGAGGCATGTTCACAGCATCAGTACACATAATACAAGTTGGATTCGCACAAGCATACAGAGTTTTTACTGATTCCTTTGAAGGACAATCATCCAGCCGCGTATTGGAAACGCTTATCACAACATAACGCGGGTTCATTTGTGAGGCCAGCTGTTTATTAATCCCATCCCTATGTCCATGGTGGGGGAGCTTCAATATATCACAGCGGGGGACTGTCCTGCTGTCCCAGTATGAAATGTAAGCGTCAGCACCAAGCAGGATCCGAACGTTATTATAGCAAATATTCAATACTATACTTGTATTATTTGTGAAAGCATCAAGTTCACCAAGGCTGCAGCCTTTTTGCTCCACATCTCCCTCAACAAACAAACTGTCAATAATCTCACGCTGTCTGACAAGTTTTTGGGAATCGCAGCAAAGTATTTCCATCTCAAAATTCCATGAAAAGCTCCGGACATAAGGCCAGATGATTTCTTTTATTAATGTTCCTTTTGCTATAAGCATTGAAATAGATTTACTATAGAGATTTATAGAACGCACAAGGTTTTTCGCTCCATCAGTATAATTAATGCTGCATTTGATCTCTTTTCCTATATATTCATGGTCAAGCTTATAGTTTACCCAAAGCTCCTTAACCGGTATTTTCTCAGTTATTTCAAGAAGTCCGCCGACATGGTCAAGATGAAGATGTGATATGACGAGTATATCGATTTTTTCCACCTTTTCACTGACAAGATAATCAATACTTTTTACCCGGATATCCGACTCCAGATAATTAGCTTCATTACAATCTCCTGTGTCCACAAGCATGCAAAGATCTCCGCCTTTTCTGTTGTAATGGCGCAGCAATACGGAATCCCCATAACCGACATTGATAAAATCTACTTTAAGCATATTATCTCACCATCACTCTTCGTCCGGCAGAATATGTACCTTCTTGCTATCAATCATAATATTGACTTCGCCTTCTAATGCCCCTGCAGTGCTGGGATTTGAGTCGTCAATAATAAAGGTATTGCCGTCAACCTCCACCCAGTAACGGATGACACGGCCGAGAAAGCTGTAAAAGCTGACCTTTCCTCTAAGGATATTTGCAGCATGGGCACCATTATCATCCGGAGTTATGCTAATACATTCAGGGCGCAGGACAAGTATTGCACTATCTCCCTTCTTTACCTGATAGCCTCCTTCATCAATCTCAAAAGTAATACCTTTCCATTGAAGGTATATTTTCTTTTGCTCTACAGCCTTAACCTCCACATTAATAAAGTTTACAGTTCCTACAAAGTCAGCAACGAATTTGTTGACTGGCTTGAAATATATTTCCCATGGCGTACCCACCTGCTCTATTCTGCCACGCCTCATGACCGCAATACGGTCAGACATTGAAAGAGCCTCATCCTGGTCATGTGTGACATAAATACTGGTTATCCCGAGGCGCTGCTGTATCTGCCTTAGTTCAGTACGTACATCTACACGAAGCTTGGCATCAAGATTTGATAAAGGCTCGTCCAGCAGAAGCACTTCCTGTCCCATTATAAGCGCTCTTGCAAAAGCAACACGCTGCTGCTGACCACCGGAAAGCTGCTTGGGGAAACGGTCCTCAAGCCCCTCAAGATTAAACATTTTCAGCATTTCCTTCAGCTTATCCCTTTGATCGTCCTTCTGCATATTTCTTAGCTTCAGACCATAGCATATGTTTTCTGCTACAGTCATATGGGGAAAGAGGGCATACTCCTGGAAAACAAGTGGGGTATTACGTTTGTAAGTCGGTAAGCCGTTTACCTTCTTCCCGTCCAGGAATATTTCACCAAATTCAGGCTCCGAAAAACCGGCAAGCTGGCGCATAAGCGTTGTCTTGCCACAGCCGCTGGGACCCAAAAGTGTCATGAAGCATCCTTTCGGTATTGAAAGTGATACATCATCAAGGGCACAAAAATCAACAAACATTTTAGTTACGTTTCTGAATTCAATGAATTTATCTTTATAATCATTTGAAGAACGCTGACTATTCAAAACAATCTCCTCCAATATATTTCACGATATGTATAGCTAAAGCTCCAGACTCGTTCCATGCTTTTTAAGGAAGAACTGAGCCAGTTCCAGAACTCCAAAAGCAATTGAGATCAGGATTACGGTAAATGCTGCAGCACTGCCCCACTCTCCGTTTGAAACCAACCCTAATATGGAAATTGTACCGACTATTGTGCCGGGTGAGTATATAAAGATCACGACACTCAAGCAGGTCACTGAGCGCAAAAAAGATAGTACGAAGCCTGATATAAAGGGAACCCTGAGCAGTGGTAAAATCACGTCCTTAAAGCTCCTGAAGGAGTTAGCCCCCAGATTGAGTGCAGCATCTTCGACTGAGCTGCCGATCTGCTGTATCCCGGCAACACTTGCACTGTAGCAGGTAGGAATATTCCAGAACAGCAGCGCGAGAACCATAATAGCAGAAGTACCGGTAATCTCCACAGGAGGAGAATTAAATGCTATGACAAAACCAAGCCCAAGAAATATACCAGGAATAGCTCCGGGCAGAATGGCTATAAAATCAAGAAGCTTGTTTATGCCGACCTGCTTTTTCTGCACAATATATGCAAGGATCATAGCCAGCAGCGCTGCGCCGGCTGATGAAACAGCAGCAAATTTTATGCTGTTAATAACCTCTATGTTCTTATCAAATACGTATCTCATATTGCTGAAGGTTATGGACCAGTCATGCCCCCATGCCTTTGTAAATGCCCCATACACCAGGGTTCCATATACAGTCAGCACAAATATGGAGACAAAACAACAGAAGGAGAACAAGCCCCATTTTACAGGCTTGGGTAATTCAAAGGGCTTAAGGGATATCTCCTTCCCTGTAATAGTTACATAGGAGCGTTGTCCCACCCAATATCTGTTTACGGCAAATATCATTAATGCCGGAACAAGCAGTGCAGTTGCCAGAACAGCCGCCGTTTTCATATCATACCAGCCCACTATCTGCATATAGGCTTCTGTTGGAAGCAGGGCCATATCCCCGCCTATCATTATTGGGTTTCCAAAGTCCGTCAGCACATTGATGGCGGCTATCAGCGCCCCCCCTGCCACGCCCGGCCGGCATAGAGGCCAGAATACATTACGGAAAACCTGCCATCTGGTAGCACCCATGTTATAAGCTGCATATTCAAGGTTTGTAGATACCGACTTCATAACTCCGTAAATAATAGAAAATGCATATGGGAAAAATGTGACGGTCTGAACCATCCACAATCCGAACCAACCATAAACATCTACACTGAGTCCAAGCAATTTTTTCGTTATAATGCCCTGCATACCGAAAAGAAGAATATATGAAAGGGCAACAATAAATGGCAGAGAAACGATGGGAAGCAGGGTAACAAAACGGAAAAGCTTTTTAAACGGAACATCTGCACGCGATAATGTATATGAAAAAACAAAAGCAATAGCCGTACAGGAAACCGTAGAAATCACTGTCATAAGCACGCTGTTATACAACGCTCTTGCCCATCTGGTCGTCGTAATAAGTCCTGAATAATCTGAAAGTGTTGGCACTGTAATAACCTTGATCACCGGCCAGATAACGAAGAAAGCTGTAAATGCAATAATAAAAATTATGGCTGCCAGGAGAGGCGGCTCATTTTTCAGCAATTTCATTTCTTTAATTGACTCTCTGGCGAAGAGCTTTGACATATAGCATCACTGCCTTTCCTATTGTGGTGCATGCTGTATATTGGGGAGGTTTCCCTGTGGAAAACCTCCTGCGTATATAAATAACCGCTATCTCTTGGATGCAATCTCCTCATCAAACTTCTTAACGACATCAGGTTTCATTGCACCGGCTTTTGCACGGTCATACTTAACAAGGTCGACCTCTTCAAGCTTTGGAAGGCCCTTTGGCGGAGTCACATCCTTGCGTACTGAATACCTGTTGGATATGGATGTATTCATTTCACCCACTTCTTTTGTAAGCAGCCAGTCAATAAACTTCTTTGCATTATCAATGTTTTTTCCACCCTTTACAACTGCTGCGCCGCCTATTTCAAAAGCTGTCTGCTTAGGTATGACTACTTCTATAGGATAGCCCTGTTTAACAGCATTATAAATATCGTGGCCCCATGACATACCGACAATGAACTCTCCCGTAGCTACCGGGCTGATGCAATCGACTGCACCTTTGTAATAGTGATGTACGTTCTTATCAAGCTCCTTGAGGTAATCCCATGCCTTATCCTCACCCAGCCTGAAAATCTGGTCTGCTATAAATATATATGCTCCCCCTGCTGTAACAGGATTGGAGGATACAAACACGTTCTTGTAACGCGGATCAAGCAGATCATCCCATGTAGCAGGTATTTGGAGTCTCTGGGGCTTCAATTCCTTATCAAACCTGTCTTTGTTTACTACCAGAGCCAGTACCCCCATGTACCAGCCCTGCCAGTACTGGTTCGGGTCATTGAATGTAGCCGCAAGCTCCTTGGAATTGGGAGAAACATATTTTTCAAATAAACCGTCTTTAGCTAAAGGTTCATATACATCGACAGAACCGCCCACCATAACGTCTGCCTTAGGAGAAGCTTTCTCTGCCAGTACACGCGCTGCCACATCGCCTGCGCCTGCGCGTATATATTCAATCTCTATGCCTGTATCCTCCTTGAACTTTTTCTGGATTTCAACTATGTCCGCTTCATTAAGTGCTGCATAAACAACAAGCTTCTTTGAGCCGCCTGCCGGACTCGCTGCCGGTGATGCCGGGCTGCATCCAGTTAACAAGCTGGTGACCAGAATAGCCGCTAATAATAGGACACTTAAACTCCTGACTGATTTTTTTGTCATTTTTTATTCCTCCACTCTTTATTTTTATTCTGTATTTCATACTTCTCTTCATCTTTAAGTATAAAATACAGTATTATGTCCTTTGGTAACGCTACCAAAATTTCATGACAAATCATATATTATATTCCACAAGATCTGAATATTCAATATTTTTTTAAATATCTGTAAAATTAAATTAACTGATGAAAAAATACTTTATTCTAAAATACGATGCTTTAATCATATACACATTATATTTGTTTCATTGGGTAATTGTGGTATGATATTTATATCTAATATTTCAGTATTGGTGGTGGTTTGGTTTGAGTATTGTATACGGTTCAAACGGCAGCTATGAAGTCAAAGCCGGTAAGCCCGTTTTCCTGGAGGGGCAAGGCGCTAACTCTGTAAATATACTTGCTAAGGGCAAGGTGGATATATATATTTCTCCTTTTTCAGACCTGCAAGATATAGATGAGAATCAACTTTTAGCTAAAAGCTATAAGCTTTTCAGTATAGACCAGAACATATTCATCGGAGCCAATGACTTGTTCCTGTCAAACAAACATTCTTTCAGCTATAGTGCTTCAGAAGATTCTATAATCTTTTCCTACTATGTAGACAGCATTGCCGGAATAGAAGAACTATTCAGACAGAAAAATGATTACTCGACCTATATAATGAATTCCATCTCAGACTTTATGGAATATTCTTATGCATCATTAATAAAGCTGGAGCAGCTTGTCACAATTCTTAGAACAGCAGCTGACAATCTATGCCTTTTCTTTTGGATACTTCGGGACAAGCATGGCTTTTCACATGAACCCACCCATTCAGCTTTCAAGGACAGTATGCTCAAGCTTCAAAAAATGAAGGAAGCAAAAATGCTTTTACCTTATTCTTTTGATGCTGAGTTCCTTGGATGCAGTCATTCTGAAGATGATTACTCTCCAAGTGAGGAGATTGACGCTTTAAAAATGAACTACTATAAATATATGCGCAGCCTTAATGCAGATTTGAAAAAGCAGTTCTTAAACGAAGGCTTTATCATTTCACAATATAGTTGTACTGATAGTGCGCTCCTTTTAGAGGATATCTTGCATAAACTCAAAGAAGCCTTCAACACTGCTGAAAAATACATGGAACTGTTATATTCTGAAAATCAAACAAGCATTTTGGGGGAATATCTTAAGGCAGGAACCAAATTGGAGGAAAGTATGCATGAACCGGTGGATATGATTGAAATACAGCATTATATATTAAATATATTAAAGGACGCAGTAAATATATTCAAAAATGACTATGCTCATGTGCCTGCAATAAATATTAAAGCATTAGAACAAAAAGTTGAGCATTCAACAGCCAGCTTAAAGCATAAGGTTACAAATACTTCTTTGTTATCAGAATCCAATACGGTTAAGGAGGGTATCCCTGAGGAGCTTCAAAACAGTGCGGAAAAAATACTGGAGTATTCCAACATTCCAAGAGAACGCTGCGACATGTTCATGTACTCATTAAATGCATTCCGCGGGCTCAAGGATAAGCTGTCGGATGACGAACAGGTAAGAAGCCTGAGAAAGGACTTGACCTCAGTATTTTTTGAAGTATACGAAGCTGTGCTTAAAAGGGTAATTAAAGAAAAAAATCAGGACAAGCTATTCCATATGTTTCTGACCTATTCTTATATGGATGAGAAACTGCTTAGTCCCAAGAGCATATGGACGCTGTATGAAATCAGCGGAAAAGCCATGGAAGAGGAAACCGGAGTTTTTGGTATGAAAAGCTGGCTTCAATTAATATACGAGAAGAAAAAGGATCCTTCAGTCAATGAGTTTTCAATGGACTATTTTGATGTTTTCAGGGAGTTGAAAAAGCAAGGGGAAGTTAAGGATGAGGATAAAGCAAGGTATGAAAACAGTATAGATGGGCGTCTGAGCTTTGAAATAAACAACATGTTCAAGCAGAATCACAGGCTGTGCAATAAGGCTATAAGCACCTACTTCCCGATACTATATGATGAGATTATTGTAAAGGATCTGGATAAGGCCTTGGTGACTTCCGAAAAAGTTAATAACGCCATCCGGAAGGTACTTGATATTGATTTTTCAGCTTTTCACCGTGAGATTTCCTATTACAACATGAAAAAGGGCATAGAAAAAGAATTTATCATGCAGTCTGTCAGACCTGATGTAATCCTGATGCCTGCTTACGGAAACAATCCAATAATGTGGCAGGAGATAAGCGGTAAGGTCAGAAATACTCCAGGCCGCTTCATACTGCCGATTTTTACCGATGGGAATCTGGATGACATGCTTCTAAGATTAATCGGAGAATTCCGTTGGGAATTATGCAAAACCATGATGGGTGTGTCCTGGAACGATATAAGCATAAAATCCCTGACCTCAGAGTATATGGATTACCTGCAGTTTTATAAGAAAAACAAGGATATTTCCGAAGAAAGCAAAGAAAAACTAAAGCTCCAGATAAAGAAACACAGGAATATCACAAGGCAGATCTTTGCTTCAGATTATATTACCTGGGTGAAGTATGAATCTAACGGGAATACAAGGCTTAATAAGCTTACCAGGGACATTTTGTACAAGTATTGCCCCTTCCCCAGGGAGATAAGAGAAAAGCTGCTCAATCATCCCAACTTCTCTGCAGCGGCCAACCAATTCAGAATTCTGAGAGCAAAACAGATTAAAGACCTGGAAAACAGATTAACAAAGTATGCCCAGAATGGAATTGTTCCTGATGAAGTAATGACTGAGACATTGAACTTCTACAAGAATCTATAGCAATTGAACGATACAGGATGGCTTATACCGTCCTGTATTAACTTCCAGATTTCGTATCATCACTTTCTGGTCAATGCTTGCGTAATGTCAGTCTTCTCAGGTTGTGCAGGAATCCTCTCCTGACCGCTTCAACAGGCTCCCTAACAGCTATATCAGCCATCTTTAGAATACTGTCAAAGGACCTGGCTCCGGCGATAAACCTTGCCGGATGACAGAATACCGCATCCTGAATACCTATTACTTCATTAAGCTCATGCTCCCTTTTGCCTGCCCAGGCTTCAGGAAGGCTTTTCCTATTGCCGAAGAACCCTCCGCTGCCTCTTACTGTTTGGATAAGAAATTCTTCATCTCTCGGGAAAATTACAAACAATACTTCTTTCCGGGTATCAACCTCATTTAATATTGATGCCCATGGATAAGGCCTATCCAATAAAAGAACCTCCTGCCTCATGCGTTTGTCATAAGCTTCGACTATCTTGGCTTTAGCCTTCATTACAGCGGCCTGCTCCTTCAATACATTATCAAGCACTGAATATGCAAGCTTGACCGCTTCGTTAAAATACTGGTCATTTTCCTTTATATCAGCATCCCAGGTCGGATTAAAACCGGAAATAATTGCTGAAATATTCATTGTAGGTATAATGTTTATAACCGCCCTGACCCCGTTGTCAAGAGCATCAATACCCTGTATCAGGCCCAGATCAATATGCTGAAAAACCGCTACCGAATCTTCCGGGGACAGCTCTGGGCATACTGAATGTATGACCTCCATGCCGAACCGCCTCCAGATCAAACCACAGGCTGCATAAGGTGTCCCGTTTTCACGGCGCTGCTTCTCAATATTATGGTGGTCGAATTCCCCATCTCCCACATCATATACTATATCAAGACCGCTTAGTATATCCATATCCCTGGTTCTGACAACTTCCATATCATAAAGCTTCTTGAGTATAGCTGTTGCCATTACTTCATCAGCGTGAAACCGTCCATCATGGGTCCCAACCCTTTTGAATTCCCTTTTTATACTGATAATATCACTTCCCCTTTCCAGGCATTGATCCTTGTCTGGTATGATGATAAATCATAGAATTTTGCTCTGTTGATTTCAGATACCTCCAAACTTAAGAAGATAAACTATTATCAAGGCTACTTGGTTAGTATAAACACGACGGAAGAATCTATGCTGTTGCATAGCAGAATAATATGCATAGCAAAAAATACTCTGGAGTAATGTCTGAGTACTGCAATCAGCAGTTTTCTGATAAACCTGAGGGGACACCTGTATCCATTGTTCCCAGTGGAGCTGACTGCAGCTTTAACTTCCAGTAAAACAGATTTATAATATAATAAAACAACAACACCGCATTCATTTCCAGAATACAGTGCTTTATATGTAAATTCGTATTATTCAGTGAGTGGACAATATATATCTCCCTTGGTATAACCCACGGTAAAAACATAAAATAATGGTAACCGGATATTAATATCCTCTTATAGAAACAGGAGTGATTCAGAAATATGAACTGCATTGTGATAAGGTTTTACGGTGATTTAAACTACTTTCTCCATCCAAATCAGAGACAGCTTGCTTTCAGCCATTTTTTCAACGAACAACCCTCCGTTAAAGATATTATCGAGTCTCTTGGAGTTCCTCACACTGAGGTTGACCTTCTCCTGATCGACGGGAAGTCCGCAGACTTCTCACAAAAGCTGCATGGCGGTGAAAGAGTTGCTGTGTACCCAGTATTTAAAAGCCTTGATATTTCTGCAGTGACTCAGGTCCGGCCTGAGACGCTCTCCGAATTCCGTTTCATACTGGATGTCCACCTTGGCAAGCTGGCTTCTTATCTTCGCATGTTGGGATTTGATACACTTTACAGCAATGCTGCTTCCGGCGATCAACTGGCAGATTGCTCTTCATCAGATCGTAGAATACTGCTTACCTTTGATAGGGAGTTACTCAAAAGAAAGAAAGTAGTGTACGGTTACTGCGTCCGGTCCAGGGATCCGAACCTCCAGCTGGTTGAAGTGCTGAACCGCTTTGAGCTGTTTGACCGGCTTCACCCTTTCGTAAGATGCATGCTGTGCAATGGGATTCTGAAGCCCGTTCCAAAAGAGGATGTCCTGTCCCTCCTGCCGGAAAATGTTCGCTTATATTTCGATGAATTTCATCAGTGCCAGAGCTGCGGTCATGTCTACTGGAAGGGATCCCACTATGAGCATATGATGGATTTTGTCCGGCAATTGAAGAAAAAAATCTAATATTCGAACAATAATGCATGACCGGTCATTTTACTTTTAATTACAAACCCGCACGAGGACTGGAGTCAATCAAGTTCTGGGAATACTCTTCTATAAAGCTGATCATCTGCTTCGTGGCAGCAGATTTGTATGTATTCTGCTTTGTAATCATTGCAACATCCCATGCAGAAGAACGGTGATCAATGTCTATTTCTACGATATCCGACATGGGATACATTTCAAGTATTCTTCGAGGAATAATAGATATCCCCATATTGATCTTTACAAGCTGCACAACAAAATCCCACTGTGATGCTTTCAGGAGAATCCTAGGCTCAAAGCCGGATTCACGGCAGCCTGCAACAATATTCCCATACAGGGTATATTCATCATCAAGCAAAATAAAGGTCTCATTTTTCAGCATTTCATAATTTACCTTCTTGTATCTTGCCATTGGATGGTCCTTGTGAACGATCAGCATATTCTTATCCTTGACAAGCGGGATAATTTGAAATGCATCAGAAATAACCGGCATTATTGTAAACCCGATATCCAATTTCTTCTCATCCACAAGCCTCTGTACCGTATCTGCCGCCTTTTGATTCACTTGGACATGAATATCAGGGTATTTCTGTTTAAAGCCTGCAAGCAGCTTGGGAATCACACATGTTCCGATGATCGGCGGTATACCGACCTTTACAGTCCCAGTAATAAGGTGTGTCATATTGCGCATTACATTATATACTTCATCATACTGTTCTATTAAGCTTTGGGACATACGAAACAGATTTTCACCGGATTCCGTCAGTCGCGCACGGTTTCCCTCCATATAGAACAATTTCTGGCCTAGCTCCTGCTCAAGGTTTTTAATTGATTTGCTGAGGTTAGGCTGAGAAACATACAGTTTTTTGGCAGCCTCGGAATAACCGCCTACCTTGACAATTTCTACAAAATACCTTAACTGTTTAATATCCATTTCGCCACCGCTTCCTTTTAAATATATGATAGTTAAAATGAGCAGGCTTGTCAATTTCCTATAAGCTTAAAGGCACCGGATTTCATACCATAAGCCAAACCCGCCCCTGACAATCGGGACGGGTTCGTAATATCGCCCAGGTTTTACTGCATCCTGTTTGGCAGCCAGAGCGAAATCTCCGGCACAAGTACAATGAGGACCAGAATGGCCAACATTATGATGATGTAAGGCCAAAGAGGCTTTACAACTTTTGCATATGGCCGGTTGAAAGTACCTACAGACACAAAGATGTTCAGTCCAAAAGGCGGAGTCAGCATACCGATCGAGCAGTTAAGAACAATCATCATACCCAGGTGTATAGGATCGACTCCAATAGCCATAGCCATAGGATATACCAGAGGAGTAAGCACAATGACTATAGAGTTGGGATCCATAAACATTCCGGCAATAAGGAAGATAACATTGATTATTATAAGAACTACATAATCAGGCGCGCCCTGGGTCAGAGCAACTATAGCCTGAGGTACCTGCGCTGCTGTGAGAATCCATGATAACAGCGATCCTGCACCTATAAGGATAAAAATCATAGCAACCATTCTTCCTGAAGTGATTCCGATTTCAAAAACTTCCTTCAGTGTCACAGAGCGATAGATAAGAAGCTCTATTACGAGAACATAGGCAACTGCAACTGCTGCTGCTTCAGTAGGAGTCATAACACCGGCATAAATGCCTGTCAGGATAATGACCGGAAGGCCCAATGCCCAGAAAGCATCTTTTGTCGCCTTTAGAACCTCTTTCAAAGTCGCCGGCTTCTGACGCGGAATTTTATTTTTTATCGCATCTATACAAACGTATATGCTGAAACCAGTTGCCACAATGACTCCAACAGTCAAGCCCGACATAAACAGCTTCCCTACCGATGCACTGGCAGCTACCCCATAAAGGATCATGGCAATACCAGGAGGAATGAGCATGGCGAGCGTACTGCTTGAGGTAATGCAGCCTATGGCTTTATCCTGGTCATAACCTTGATCGCGAAGTGCCGGGTACAGGATAAGGCCGATAGCTACGATGGCAGCGGGACCTGCCCCTGAGATAGCCCCGAATATAGTACAGGTTACAACGGTTGTAATGGCAAGGCCGCCAGGCAGGTGACCCACCAGCTTGTTGGCGAAGTTAACCAGTTTGTTGCCTATGTTACCCTTTGACATAATGTCCGCAGCATACATAAAAAACGGTATGGAAAGCAGTGAGAAGGTATCTATGCCTCCCACCATACGCTGAATTGCAAGACCCATATCCATCCCTGGAAAATTTATAGCCAAAGCAACAAGGCAGGGGATCAGCATGGATATAAAAATCGGTACCCCAAGAGCAAGAAGAATGATGAATATCGTACCGCTGATCGCCAGCATTATACTCCCTCCTTTTCTGCTTTTCTGTCTGCAAAAAGCTTCATAAGCTTACGCAGATAAACATAAGACATCAGGGTAAAGCCTATGCATGTGGCCAGGTAGATGAGCCAAATAGGCACGGCTACAGCAACACTTTTGTTGCCGGAACTAAACTGAAGCTTTGTAAATCCAGTGCTTATATATACCATATAGATTGATATGCCAAAGCTGATTAAACGGATAACAACCTGATGAATGAGCTTTGCTGAACCCTTGAGCAAGTTTGGCACCAAATCCACATTAACGTGTGTATCATACCGGGCACAGGAGCTTATTCCGAAGAAAGTAACCCAGACCACTATATAGCGGGCTAACTCCTCGGACCAATTGAAAGAAGTATGGAAAAAATAGCGGGCGATAACATTTGTAAAAACAATCGCTGAAATGATTAACAATCCTGCGCTCATTACGATATTTTCAATTCTTTCAGTGTTCTGATCAATTATTTCTAAAATATTCTTATTCCTTGCAGAATTCTCCACCCTTTACACCCCCTTATTGGAAAGGACAAGGCAATGAATATTATCATCGCCTTGTCGTAATGGCTTTTCATTATTCGCCTTTAATACGTTTTGCTTCTGCAACAATACCGTCATAGAGCTTAGCTCCCTCGTCACCCTTGCTTGTGCGGGCAAATTCCTGTACCGGAACCAGAGCAGCTCTCCAGGCTTCTTTCTGCTCTTCATTGAGTTCATGGAAGCGGGTCTTGCCTGTCTCAAGAATGAGCTTCTTGTCTTTTTCAACAGCTGCGAGGGTTGTCTCAAGGCATACACGCCCACCTTGCTTTACACCTTCGACAATGGCTGCCTGAATGTCGGCTTCCAGACCGTCAAACCACTTTTTGTTGACCAAAACCACCTGATCAAGGCCTGAATGGTTGGTAACAGTTATATCTGACTGTACTTCGTGGAACTTCATATCAAATATTGTATCTATTGGATTTTCCTGTCCGTCTATAGCTTTGTTCTGCAGAGCGCCGTAAGTCTCTCCAAAGTCCATGGTGATTCCGTCGGCACCAAGAACTTTTGCCTGTTCAAACAGGATAGGGGAGTTCATTACACGGACCTTGAGGCCTTTCATTTCCTTCGGGTCAAGCAGGGGCTTGTTGGCGGACCATACCTTATAACCTGTCTGCCATATAGCCAGTGTAGTTATGCCGTTATCCTGTGTTGTATCCATAAGAGCCTTGGCTGCATCGGACTGGTACAGCTGATAGAGCTGTTCGGGATCCTCAGGCAGTAAAAACGGAGTATCAAGCAGTGTCATCATAGGCTCTGTACCACCCAGATAAGACGTTGGAACAACTACCATCTCAATCGTACCGAACTGGGCGCCTTCAACCTGGTCACGCTGTCCACCCAACTGGGAGGAAGGATAAACCTGGGCCTCTACACGGCCGCCTGTCATTTGCTCAACTACTTCTTCGATCTTCTTGCTGCCAAGATCACGTGCACTGCCAGGAGCAGATACATGGCTGATTTTCATTGTTATCTTCTGAGCAGGTTCTTCTGTTTTTACAGGTTCAGCTGCTGCTGCAGGAGCATTGTCCTGCGTGGCTGTGGAAGGAGCACTACAGCCGGTGAACAACATAGCGGCCACCATAATGGCAGAAACAAGCATTAACATTTTCTTTCTCATAATAATCCCCCTTTAATCTTTTAGTTTTATTTGAAATCTATTTATATAGAGGGTTTAGTCCTCTTTATAAACTTACCGTAACCGGTGCTGCCGACAAATTTACCATCCTGAGCAACTACTTTGCCTCTAACAAAGACTATCCCCGGAAGACCTTTGATACTCTTGCCGTCAAAGGGTGACCATTTGCATTTAGAAACTATGTTGTCATTACTTATGACTTCTTCCTTATCCATGTCGAGAACCACCAGATCCGCATCAGCCCCAACAGCTATCTGTCCCTTCTGCGGGAAAAGCCCGTATACCTTTGCCGGGTTTTCACACATGGATTCCACTACCCGGTTTATTGTCGTCTTCCCATTGTTGACACCGTTAAGCATGAGTTTAAGCGCGGTCTCAACCCCAGGAATTCCATTGGGCGCATTCCACATATTCTTTTCCCCGGGAAGCTTTTTCGCCTTAGGATATGGACAGTGGTCCGACCCGATAGTTGTGACATAACCAAGATCAAAAAGCTTCCAGAGCTCGTCCACTTTTTCTGCAGTATTCATGGGTGGTGTGAATTTGGCCCATGGGCCTTTCTTCTTAAGGTTCTCAACCGTCAGGTTGAAATAATGCGGGCAGCTCTCTGAATATATTTCATATCCATCTTTGTGGGCCTGATAAATCAACTCAAGCAATTCCGGCTGGCTTACATGTGCAATGACCACGCGGCAGTGTGTTTCCTTTGCGACTTCTATAACTGTTTTTACCGCAATACGCTCAGCAAGCTTCGAACGCCATTCCCACTGAGAAAAATAGTCAGTACGGCCCTCTCTGCGAAGGCGCTCTTCATTATACTGGCATATGCCATCATCCTCACAATGGATGAGCACAGTACCGTCAATTCGCGCAACCTCACTAAAGCTCTCCATTAAAAAGCCGGTGTGCATAGCTTTTACACCGTGCAGATTGCAGGTAAAGGTTTTAAAGCCTGTAACTCCCGCATCCCACATCGCTTCAAGATCATCCGTATTGGTGGGGGAGATCCCACCCTTTAATCCAAAATCCACACAGGATTTGTCCGCAAGATATTCAATCTTCTGAAGCAGCGGCTCCACCGAGTAAACATTCGGGTCACTCCTGTGATGATCTACAACAGTTGTTGTACCACCAACAGCTGCAGCCATGGTTCCTGTGGTAAAGTCCTCATACTCCGTGCTGTCTGTTTCCAGCATATGGTCCATCATATGGGTGTGTCCGTCAACACAACCCGGCATAACATATCGTCCCTCAACATCTATAACTTCATCCGCATGGCATTCGCTCCCAGGTGCAAGCAATGCCTCAATTTTACCTTCAAACACGAGGATATCTGCAGATGTACAGCTTTTCGGAGTTACAACCACTGCGTTTTTTATGAGCAAATCTCCCTTTTTCATTCTGTCATCTCCTTGTAAATATTTGGTTTCCTTCCGGTAACAACATTTGTCCCGGGCACAACACTTTTAAATTTACTTAGTGCCGTATTTATGTAGCCTACAGCTGAATGTTCATTGCTTTTGAAAGTTGTGCATACCTGGCCGCCATCCGGGTTTATTATAAGGCTGCAATCAGGCTGGGCTGCGGATGAACTTCTAACCACAAACATCTTATTTTCAGCCGCTCTTGTTTTCATCATTTTTATGTGCCAGTCATCCGAGCCATCATCAAAGCAAAGCAGGATATCTGCACCCTTTAGCATTGCCGTACGGCTGATTTCGGGAATATCCACCTCATTGCCAAATACTGCAGCAGCACTGCAGGCTGGTGTAAGGTCAACCACTGAAATTTCATCCGCTTCCAAATGATCGGGGCAGTGGGTTGATGCCAGCTCTCCCAAAATTTTATCACTTGTCAATATCACTGCTCTTCGGCGAAGGCCTCCGGCGGTTTGTTCCCAGCCTGCGGCCGCAACAATCTGCCTGCCCTGGATATGTGCCTTCAATCGCACAAGCTGCTCTTCCTCCAGGAGAGCAGGAAGCCGCAGCTCCGGCAGTACTACAAAGTCAGCATACATCAGATATCCGCCTTGTATATATCGAATGGCTTTCTGCAGATACTCCTCCAATGAGTCGTACTGAAAACGTATAACCATCGTGTAAAGTGCCAGTTCACTTACCTTATAGCTTCTGTTCATTTTCTTGTATACTTCAAGCTGTTCTGTCGGCTTGATGATCTCGCTGTAAAGCTCAGGGCGGCGGTATGGTATTGCACAGCTCTTTGACAAATCCACTTCGCAGATCCCGATTTCTTCTTTATCCGGAGAGCACTGGAGGATCATGTTGCCTTCAGGGTCTGCAACAAAGCTGCGTCCTAAAAATGTCACCATATCGGCTTCAACACCGCATTTATCACAGGCAAGAATAAAAACACCGTTTTCACGGGCGCGAGCTTGCAAAATAAATTCATACTGTTGATTTGAAAGCTGTTCAGGAGCTGCAGCATTTGCTGCAAGATTAACCGGGTCTATAATCAGCTGTGCTCCTTTAAGCCGCAATTTCCGGGCGATTTCCGGGATACGTCCGTCAGCGCAGATCATCATGCCAATCCTTCCGAATTCCGTATCAAACACGGAAGAATGCTCACCGGGAGTAAACCACCTTTCATCAAAATGCCACATATTGGACTTATATGCATGATTGATAATCCGACCTTCGCGGTTAAATACCAGTGCCGCATTATACAGTTTTCCTTCACAAGGGAGTGCTATCCCTAATGCAATATATACCTGATAATGTTTAGCCATTGATGCAATCCGCGAAATGATGGTCTCTGTGTGAGAAAGGGCTTCCGCAAGTGTTTTGCTGTCGGTACCAAGCAGATAGCAGGGATATGTACATTCAGGGAAGACTATAAAATCAACATTTTGATTACCAGCCTCCTGGATGTTATCCTCAATTTGCTTTATAACCTGAGGATAACTGCCGAGCTCCTTCCCCAGCATTTGAACTATAGCTATTTTCATTTAATCACACCTTTCAAAAAGGTCTAATTCCCAATTGAGTACTAATCTAGATTAATTCTGTTAATTATAGTATACTTGGCCATATATAAAAATCAATATAATCAGCAGTAATATTTCATACCTTTTTTTCATATTTCTATAACTATAATTTATAACGATTGTTATAGTTGTAATGAACACTACTCTTATACTATCTGCCCATACTTTTTATTTTTGGTTGCAATAGTGATTAGCCTGTTGCTCAAGAAGAAAGAGCACCGATACATACCTCGGTGCTCTTTCAATATATTAGTACTCTCTATGTGACATATTATATCTATATCAAGCCTAACTTTTGCAGAAGCCTTTGTATCTTAACTGCAGCTTCTGCCTGTGTTATTTCATCCTTCGGCATAATTGTTTTTCCGTTTCTGCCTGATAAAATACCGGTCTTTGCATATGCCGCCATACTTTCTTTTGCCCAATCAAAAGTAAAATGTTTTGCACATCTTTCATTGGATTCAGATGCGCAAAACATATAGATTACAGTGCCCCATGGGCCAATTCACAGTTTGTCAGTTATCCACCGCAAACTTCTCAGTCTTTTGCCGGACAAGCATGTTTTGTATATTGTCCCGGGACCGTCCCAATGAGTTTATACAAACCTGCTGCTGATTAAAAATATAGGCTTTAAGCTCTGCTTTCAGTTTTTCATCGACCGTCCGGGCATAAACTCTTAACGCTGGGTCAACTCCTGCAGGGCCTGATTGATATAATATCTGCACATCAAAGCTATCAAGTGTCCCCGTAAGATAACGGTCCGCATTATAGCGGGCGACAAAAGCATCCGGATTAAGCAAACTAAGCGAACAGATCAGCAAAGTGCCTATAAAAACCGAGAGCCGCATAATTGAGAAATTCCATTTTTGTAATGCAATCACACCACCGTAAATAACAGCGAGAAAAACCATGAATAAACACGGCAGCAGCCGGCGGATAGAAAGCCCGTACGCCCCGATATACAGCGCCATTTTGCTGAATGCTGTGGCAATGAGCAGCAAAGTCAGCAGAGAAAGCAGACAATTGAGTATTTTTAAAATATAGTTCTCTCCCTGGGGCTTTTTGTAAAGAAGATTCGCCAGTGTCAGTAAGGAGAGGTTGATCGCCGCAATCTGGCACAGCTCAAAAAATCCGCTGCGGGCATATTCGGAATAAATCTGCCATCCCTCCGGTCTCTGTCCGACGAATGCGGAGAAAAAATAGGGCAGCTGGCTGCCTATAAATACTAAATACAAGCAGCATATTAAACCGAGTACAGTGTAAACAGTAGCCGATGCGAATATCCTTGCTGATTCGGCCGTATACTGAATACCCTCCCTTCTGAACGTCCGGCAGCCTCTGTTGTGGGCACAGCCGGCCACAAGTCCAAATATATAAGCTGCGATCGGGACCGCAAGGATGCCGTTGAGTATAATATCCATAAACTGATTTTGCACCCACCGGTAGTATTCATATATCCCGTTTGCTATTTGCGAGAAACCTCCACTGTCCGCCTGCATGAGTAATGGCAGAACCATACCTGCAACCAGTAATGCCAGCAGCAGACCAAGTGCAATGGATATTATCTGTCTTCCCATGTTTCTTTCTATATATTTAGGTGAAGAAAGGCTTTTGTACTGGCAGCCGAAGTTTTTAAACGGAATAACAAACATACCGTTAATGCCGTCCAGTAAAAGACAGTTGCTGGTATCACCCAGTATTAGATGTCCTGTGGCACAGATTACATAGTAAACTGCTGAGCAGAATAAAAACAAGCTGCGCCACGGCTCCAATCCATTGTTCGCATAAAGAGAATAACTGATTCCGGTCAATACAACCGCTGCAAGCCAAAAGAATCCGGAACGGGTCATGCGTACTCCCTTTTTTATAAGGTACAAAGTAACAGCAGAGCAATAGCCAATGGTAAACACCGTAACCCCCCAGCCCTGCCAGGACATTACCCACCGTACGAAGAAAAATCCAAGTACAAAGGCAAAGAGCGCGAAAATGCTGTCCTTCCGGTCCGCTTCAAAGGGTTCTTTGGATTGATACCCCAGGGGTACTCTCTCTGCAGCAGCCTGCGGTGCTGCGCCATTAAATGATGCCTCGTTATCATTCGAAAAATGCCCGTTCATATACACCGCCTCCTTATTCTTTATCCTGCCCCATGAATTCCAGAATGTCACCGGGCTGGCAATTAAGTGCTTTGCAGATCGCCTCCAATGTTGAGAACCGTATTGCTTTAGCCTTACCGGTTTTAAGGATGGAGAGATTTGCCTGACTGATACCGATTTTTTCAGCCAGTTCGCCGGAGGACATTTTCCGCTTTGCCATCATCACATCCAAATTCACTATAATAGGCATATCTTTCCTGCCTCCTTTATATCGTGAGTTCTGATTCGTTTTTCAGTTCCACCGCTTGTGCAATAATGTTTTTTATGACCCGCACAATCAGCCCCATGAATGCAGCGGCCACAGCCACAAATATCCACGGAAAATAATATGGCGTTGAAGCAATGCAGATAATGGAACCTGCAAAACAGCTCCACGAAATCCGCCTTAGATACTCCACATTGGTTGTAATGAATACCTGCTCAATCTCAATGTGGTGCAGCAGGCGGTAAAGGCAGAAAAGCAGTACCGCTGCCGGAACACTGCCGGCATAGATGGTTGACAGGAAGAAAGCTTCCTTCCCGATCAAATCGGCCCGTGAAAAATCCAGAAACCACCGTACAAGCCATGGTGCTGATAAAGCGGTGCCGATCAACATAGCCGAGAAAACCAGAACGCAAAATTTACTTAAACTTATTGACTTCTTGCCATTCCACATAAAATCATCCTCCAAAACATTGTGTGAAATTCCCTTTCATTGGTTGTAGTATAGCATATGCTTTATTGATACGCAATATTATTTTATCGTTTTTCGATATATTTTTTATGTTTGTTTATAGAATCCAAGGTCCAAGATCCAAGGTTTATAAAACTCAAGGAGGTTAATTGAAAAGCAGCGGGGACAGTCCCTGCTGCTTTTAATCAAATATCTTTTCATATTTCTTACTCTTTTAAAAATGACACATTAAGCAAAATGCTAATATTTTCACCATTGTACTTGCTGACGGTAATCAGAATGCCGTATTTATCCTTGCTGCCCATAAGAAGGTATGAAACATCCTTTTTATCCTCTGCAGTGACTGTGCCGCTTTTCATAATATCCTGACAGTATGCAACAGCTTCATCAAAATTCTTGCCTGTCTTGAATATAATGCCTACAGCTTTTGCATCCTTATTATCATTCACATTGACGATATTGGCATCTTCCGGAAAGGGTCATATATTCCGATACCAGGTCCTGGGGAGCCTCAATAGAAGAAGGCGGACCAGGCACGCCGAATTCCCCGATTGCAGGGCCAGACTCCGGATTTCCCGTTGGGTTTGAAGTACCCAGCAAAATTGTATTGGAAAAGGCTGAATACTGATTCTCCATCCGTTCTGAGCTCTCGCTCCAATAGTTATATAAATATCTGACTCTAAACTCCAGATTGTTTTTCTTTAACCACTCTTCAACGGTTGTATTATAGGGAACGCCCAGCAGTACCTTATCTATTGTGGTTTGGAAGCCGGTTATATCCCCATAAGCATCACATAACTGCCCAAAAACTGCCAGTGGATATTGGGATAATAGTTGAAAAAATCCTGCTCGCCAGGGATTTCCCGGTCATAGTGCCACGCTCCGTTGTTCACTCTCCAGTCAACAACATAGAACAAAATGCCTTTATAATTATCATAGGCTGACTTGGCAAGTTCAGAGACATCAGATGGGTTTTGCCATTTGATTATAAATTGTGTCCCTTCTGCACTAACAGCAGCTCCCATAGGAGCAGCCAAAAGCGCAGCTGCAGCATGAGCTGGTCCTGCCAGGATAAATGCCATCAGTAGTGAAAGAAAAAGGCAAATGGCAGCTTTCCTTCTAAACATAATTGAAGCCTCCCTTACTCTTTATAAAAGTCTGTGACTCAGGCCACAGACTTTCGTAACTCATGGGTAATGTTATTTGCCGTATTTCTCATAGGTTCTGAGAATTATCAATACAGCCTGCTCTCTGGTGGTAGTTACTTTGGGGTCAACATACCCGTTGCTGCCCTTTATAAAACCGTTCTTACTCATGAATTTTACTGATTCCAATGCCCAGGATGAAATCAGCTTTTCATCGGTGAACTTCTCAGCTCCCGCTGTACTGAAATCAGCCCCAGGGTTGATTGCCTTAACTGCGCGGTGCATCATGGATGCAACCTGCTCCCTGTTTGTCAAATCCTTAGGCGCATACTTGCCATTGCCAACCCCGTTTGTTATACCCAGTTCGTAGGCTTTATATATTTCGGGATTTTGTGTATCAGTAAATGCATTTAGATCTGAATAGTTCGCTTCCCCTATTATTTTCTCATACATTTTCATTATGACTTCGCATAATTCCTCACGTGTTATTGGTGCACTCATCTTGCCGCTTATCTTTTCAGTTATAAAGCCATACTCTGCTGCCTTGTCAAGCTCTGTGGTCGCCCATGCACTTGCACCCTCATATGTCTTCTGGTATGCTTCAATACCAATTGAAGCTATGTTCGAATACGGAGAATAAACCGGTTCTGCGGCTATACTGTTTCCATCTGCATCAGTACCTAATGATGAGTAATAGCCAAGCCTGACACGAAACTCATAAACATTTGCTTTTATATCAATATCAGCATCGATGCCCATATCTTTGGGATTCATATCGATAACAGGTCCTAAATTGAAGTGAGCAGCACCAGTAGGCTCCCAACCGCCATTTCCGACTTTACATTCCACTTCATAAAATAAATTGGCTTCATCTTCCGTAATAATTTCAGCTAATACTTTTACAGACTCAGTAACCTGCACCTTCAACTGAAAATACGGATATCCGTCATCTTCTGTTTTTAATTCCACGGTAAGGTTTGCTGGAGCTTCAATGGCTTTAACATCAGTTGGTTCAGCATATACCATGCCGGTAACAACCATTATCATGCATAGTATCATCGCAATAGTCCTTCTCATCTTGTACTCACTCCTTTTATAGATTTAAATACATATTAGCACGCAAGACTGGATTTTAAATTTTAAAAAATGTCATATATTTTTCAAAAAGTCTCTATTTTGTTTCATGCCTCCATTTTTTTGAATTCCGTCGGAGACATGTTTATATTACGCTTAAATACAGTAGCAAAATGCCCGGAGTTGACAAAGCCGCATAACCTTGCAACCTCCTCCATCGAGTTCTCGTTTTTACTTAATAGTTCTTTCGCTTTCTCCATGCGTATCCCCGTCAAATACTGATATGGAGTCTGCCCTGTGTAGTCCTTAAATACCCGCTTGAAATGACAAGGGCTTAGGTAGATCAGATTGCAGATATCATTTATGCAGATATTTGCGCTATAATACTCCTGCATAAACTGTATAGCCTTATTGATATATTTGTTATCTTTGCTTATCTTGCTCTTATTTCCCGCAATATCAGCATTCAAATCCCGTATCAGTTGAAAAACAATCTGTGTACATATACTTTCAATCATTGAAGGAAATGACTCCCCGTAATTCATCATTTCCTTTTGGAAATTACCGATAATATCCAGAAGCTGTCTGCTGTAAACATTTTGTACCCGTTTGAATACGTAACCTTCTTCGCCTGCTATTTCTGCGGTTATCTTTCGGAAGAAGTCCTTTTTTATTGCTATGTGCATATATCTCCCTTGCTTTCTGTTGTCACAAGGTACGCCATAAACCTCCTGCCAGGGTTGAACAGCTATAAAGCTCCCTTTTCTACCTTGATACTCACAGTTATTGATTCTGGTTACAGGAGATTCAGAAAAAAACAGAACAAAATGATAATCATCAACACATATTTCTTCTCCAAGAACAAATTCTTCAGGTTCAAAGATAGCTATGTGCTGACAGATGTAGGATTTGGTTCTTGAATACATGTCTTGCGGTATGCTTTTTACAAAGTAGCTGAAATCCGACTTCATATACTCCCCCCATTAATTAAGATGATTTACTGCTGAAAATTCATCTTTCGAGATTTGTATTGCTTATTTCGACGTACACCGCGCAACTCCTTCCGGCTCTATAAAACGATCTCATTTTACATTCCCTTAAATATTATGATATGTTAAGAAAGCACTCCCCTGTAAAAGCCTTAATATCATTTATAGCTTCCATCCTAGTACATCCTGTAAAACAGTGGGGACTGTCCCTGCTGTTTATTATGCTATGCCTTTGATTGAAATCCTTTTAACCATTCATCCAGTTCCCTTTCGCGGTCTGCACCCATCGAGAATTCCTTACAGGCGGCAATCTGTCCATCCCTGATATAGAGTACTTTCCTTGCTTTGGCAGCGACACGCGGATCATGGGTAACAGTCATAATGGTCATTCCATCACGATTTAAATCTTCCAGGATTGCCAATACCTGGTCCGTGGCGCCGGAATTCAGAGCTCCTGTCGGTTCATCCAAAAACAGGATTTCAGGATTATTGATCATGGCACGGCAAATAGAAGCCCGTTGCAGCTGTCCGCCGGAAACTTCCCGAATATCACGTTCTCCGATTCCTTCGATTTCCATCCGCTTCATTAATTCCGATGCACGTTTCCTTATGTCATCCGCCGGTTCTTTTTTTGCTACAAGACCGGGCAGCGTAATATTATCAAAGACTGAAAGGTTCTTTAACATCTGTGCATTCTGAAATACAAATCCCATTTTGGTCAGCCGGAATCCGGATAATTCATCCTCCTGCATTTCGGATATGTTTATTCCTTCAAACAATACCCTGCCATAACTTATACTGTCCATTCCGCTGATACTGTAGAGAAGCGTTGACTTGCCGGAACCGGAAGGTCCCATAACCGCAACGAAATCTCCCTTTGTGATTTCAAAAGTTATGTCATGCAAAGCTTTAGTATTTTTAAATGACTTACTGATCTTTTCAACTTTTATCATGGCTCGACTCCTCATTCCATTATTTGATCTCTGATATGATATTTCCTGATAACTTTAGTTCCCGCAACCACTGTGATGAATACTGCAAACAGCTGCGCTGCCGGGCATAGCAGATAGGCCTCAACCGGTTCAACCAACATCGTTATTTTTGATGCGCCCATAGAAGAAAGCATCCATCCGAAAACAGCTTCTCCCAGAAAGTTCGCGAGGACCGTTCCGATAACGATTGCCGCGAGTTGAATCGTAAGAATCCGTATTCCAAACTGTATCCTGATGTCCCGGTTTGAAAAGCCGATTGCTTTCTTAATTGCGATTGCACTGTGTTCCCTCGCTGTGACAAGCTGCAAAATCATCACGGTAATCAGCATGCTAAGAAGCAGTGAAAGTACGATGGCTGCACCTTCCACCAGGCTCATGTTATCCGTAATACCCCCAAGGGTCTGGGTCACAAACTCACTGACCGGAGTTATTTTGCTGTCTGTCAGAATAATTCTCAACTGATCCGTCTTTTCCTCAATGGTGACACCATCGCGGACATCCAAATAAATAATATAGACTTCCACATCATTTTCGTCAAAATCAATTACTGCTTTGGCAGTCTTGCCACCGTAGGTAATATCCTGATAAATACCACAGACGGTAAACAAAAGTTCTTCACCCTTGTAGAATACCGTCAGAGAATCGCCAACTTTTTTTCCTAATTCCGAAGCATTCAGGTAAGAGAGCGCCATATCTTTACTGTCTTCCGGTGCGCTTCCCTCAAGATACTCCAATGGAAAAACAGATTCATCACCATTTTCCACACGGATGTATTCCCATTCCCCAGACCCATTCTCTAACTGTACGTAACCATTCCGGTAAATTGCATACTTCTCAATTTCTGAATCATTCTCCAGATAGGATAGAGCGGCATTTTTCTGTTCCGCCAGTTTCTCGCTGTACTGGATATCAATACGAATATCGCTTTCTCCTACACCCATATAAGTAATGAAAGATGGATTTTCAATCGTATTCTTCATATTCAACGGAAGCAGAATCAAAAATGACGAAAATACAAATACGAAAAAGATAACGGAATATTCCTTCCATTTACATTTAAGTTCACCCAAGGCTATCGTAAGGTTGCGATGTTTCAATCCTGTGTCAGGTAAAGAATAGTGACCTTCCTTCTTTGTCTTCTCTTCTCCACGCATCAGTTCCATAACAGTACTTTTCAGACTCCTGCGGAGATTTATGCGGCATCCCAGCATTACAACCAGGCAGAGCAGAATTATCCCGATGAAAGGAAATACCCATTTCATCCACTCAACCGTACCATATCCGCAGTACATAATAACCGAGGATGAAAAGAAATTTCCAAACGGAATGGCTGCCAGATAACCTATCACTCCCGCTACCAGCACAAGCATTATATATTTCATCTGATATAACTTCTCAATTGCTTTTCGCGGAAATCCAATTGCTTTCATTTCCCCAATGGTATAATTCTCTTCTGCCATGGTTGCCCGAATAATATAGGATAAACACAGGACTGCCATCATTATTAAAAGAATACTGATTGCGATGATTATGAATGCTACCAGGCCATAAGAAAGATTATTCAGCATAGTAAGTAAGCGGCCTGTTACCGCAACACCATTGGAAGGCATGCCAGCATCCATATAATCCTTCTCCAAAACCGCCGCAGATGCGCCACCCTCTAAAAGGAATTCAAAACAATATTCCCATTCTCCCATGTTAAGACTTATTTCATCAAGATCTGTCTGACTGATTAAGAAACGCTTCGAGGATGTGAGTGCCGCGTTCATCTGTGAGTCACGAATTATTGTTGATACAGTCAGCTCCTTATGGTAATCACCTTCATGCAATGTAATGACATCTCCGACCTCTATACCAAGCTCCTCAGCATAATAAACAGGAACCCCGATTTCTCCATTCTGAACAACAGCAATTTCATTATCCATATTAAGGAGTAAATCAAATCCTTCATTCTGAATAACGAATCCGTTATCCATCAGACACTTCTCCAGTGTTTCACCCTGATAAATAATATTTGAATTGCTGATATTAAGCATCTTGACTATCAGGGAATCCTTAATATAGTCATGGGTTTCCACAAAGTTCCCAAAGGCTTCCTCATCATACGTTCCCTTATGCATCTGCAGGTAATCGGGCGGCACTGCCAGTTCATTCAACCCATTCAGTGAAGATATCATTGTACCTGCCACCCTTAAGCCGCCGGCCAGCAAAAGGGCTGAAAGGATCAGGAATACAGCCAGTGCAGTTGTAATTGCCCTGTTTCTCTTAAAGTCCTTCCGGACAAGACTCAGCAATAGTTTCATTCTTACTTATTCTCCTCTCCAACGTTTTTACACTTTTCAGTCCGGAAACAGCAATTCCGACAATTGCCAGTACCATGCCTGCGATCAATATCAGCAGCGCAATTCCTCTTCCCTCACCGGCACCGATTACTTTTCCGATTTTTATCGCGAATAAACTGCTGCCGCACATAAACGGCTCAAAAACATAATCAGAAAGGGCTCCGGACAATATATAAGCAAAAATGTAACCCATCTGAGTAATAAAGCTTATCAAACCAAAAGCGCGCCCCTGCACTTCATTGACAAGATTCTTACGTATCAGGACTTCTGCCCCAATCTGGACAGCCGGCATAAATACAAACATCATGAATCCAAATACTGCAATCAAAAACAGATTTTCCTTAATCCCCATCAGCGCAAAAAAGATTCCGCAGCCGAATAATCCGAGAGAAAGCATCCTCACATAAGATTTTATATTCTTCATGCAGCTTATTACGATACTTCCGGCCATCATGCCCATTGCACTGACTGTCGCAAGAATACCGAGTTCTGTTTCACCTGCAAAAGCAAGTATGAGCGGCTTACTTAAAATTTGTACGAAACCAAGGCAGAATACTGCGATCGTCATAATCACAATCATTGCCACAATGCCGCTTTTTCCACGTATTGCAGCAATTCCTTCCTTCATTTCCTTGCGGAATCTCAAACCGGCATCTTCCCTGCGTTTCGTAACCATGCCTTTCTTCACAGCCGCAATAATAAATACCGTTGTAAAGAAAGTAAGAATATCGATAATAATCAGGGTACTGACAGTCGTAATCTGCAGCAATAATCCCGCAATAGCCGGGGAGATCAAAAGTTTGGCATTGTTTGCAAGTTGAACCATTCCGCCCGCCTTGGCAAAGTCTTCTTCCGATAATAAATCCGTAATGGTTGCCTTAAATGCCGGTTCCATCAAAGCCGTAAATAACGAACTGACGCCTACACCTACGCAGATTACCGCAAGTGAAGGATTTGCGCTCATAAGGTCGACGAGGCATATAACCAATCCCAGACCGGAAAACAATTCTCCGAGAATCATCATCATCCTTCTATCATAATGATCCGCCAGAACGCCTCCTAAAGGCGCCAGAAGAATGGACGGCAGGAATGCACAAATGCTGACAATGGCCGTAGCCATAACAGATCCTGTCAAAGCCAGTACATAGATCGCAAGACTAAATTCCGTTAATCCGCTGCCGATACTTGATATCAGCTGGCCGGCCACCAGTATCGTAAACTTCTTCATTGCCTTATTCCTACTTTTTGTTGACCTGTTTTGTATTACCTCACGTTGATTCATTGTTACACCCCTTAAACCTTAATAAGCCCTGTATAATATTCATACCTTCAACTGTAAATTATTCTTTCCGTCTCTTGTATCGACCATCGGTCGGTTCATGGGCAAAAAAAATTCTTACATCTGTCCGAACATCCGTATAAATTCTTTAAGCTCTCCTTCTTTTGTCCCCAGCATTCTCTCTGCATTACATAAAAATGCTTGTATTTTCCTTGGATAATCCTCCATTTTCCATTCGAAAACATCGCAATCAAACATCATATGTCCCAACAATAAAATGGATTCTATGCATTCAGTCGGATACTCCATATGGAAAACATCCCGGTCAATGCCTTCTAAAACAGGTTCCTGCAAAACCGGGGTCATACGCTTAAGCATTGCCCTTAAATATAACCGTTCCAGCTTTGCATTCTCAACCTTATGAAGTTCTTCCTTTATCTCATCCGATCCCTCGAACTCCGGAGCCTGTGCCATTATCGCCATCATAATACGATTCACCAAAGGAATGGATTTATCCTTCAGGATCTTCTCTGCCCTCCTTGCTCCTTCTTCAACGATATCAAGGATGATTGCCTCCAGTACTTCTTCCTTGGAAGCAAAATAATAGTAAAAGGTGCCTTTTGCTATATCCACAATCTTCAGGATATCGTTAACAGAAGTCTGTTCATAACCTTTCCTGACGAATAATTCCCGCGCTGCAACCAGAATCTCCCGTCTTCGTACTTCACCTTCCTTGACTGTTTTCATAACACACCTCATTTCTATAGACCGTCGGTCGATAGAATCATAATAAACCTACTAGAAGAAAATGTCAAGCTTTTTTTGAAATAAAAAGCAGAAAGAAACCGTCCCTATTGCTTTAAGTAATCCTGGAAGGCGCAGTAAAAATTTTTCTTAAGTTTTACACAAAAAATGCATATGAATAAATGGTTTCAAAGGCTGATTTTTAAAGGGGTCGGGTCATGTAACGACTCCTTTTTCCATTTTATATTTTTTTTATGCGTAGAATATAAAATTAAAATTGGTGCGCAATTTCGATTTTTCTGTAGAGTGATTCTTGGTTTACAGCTTGAAAGCAAAATATGAAAGTAAAGTGACCTGGTATGAGAAAAATTCTCTCTGCATTTTTGGCCTTTGCCTTAGTTTTGACCATGCTCCCCGCCCGGATGGCGGCAGCGCCTGTAAACGGCGCAATTACGCAGGCAGCGCTCCCGGCCGTCGGGTCTGGTCTTTGGGAGCTGCAGATACCGGCAAGGGTCGACGATGCCGTGATTGTGGCCGTTATCGACACGGGAGTGGATTACACCAACAAGGACCTGGCAGATATAATGCTGACAGTCGGCGGCACCGTAAAGGGTTACAACGCCATAACAAAGCAGGAATCGGGATTTATGGATGATTCGTCCGACAGCCACGGAACAATGACGGCCGGAGTTATCGTGACCGAAGTGGAAAAGATAAGAAAAGAGGCCGGAGAGGACCCCGGCTCCGGCGTGAAGATCATGCCGGTCAAGGCCCTGGATGCAAACGGCACCTCGCTGGCTGCGGCACGTGTTTCAGGCGAGGAAGCGGCGAAGCTCTATACCGCGAGGACGGCGTCGGGTTCTGGATTTACAGTAGCGGAGGCAGTTTACGCCCCCGGTGAAGAGGGCAGTGGAGGTGACGGCAGCGGTCAAAGCGGACAGCGCAACCAAAGCAGCCTGGGCATCCAGAGCAGCGTAAGTACCGTTACCTGGCCTGTCTGGCCCGATGGCACCCTGGTGGGGACGCAGAACCTGGATATCACATCGCTGACCATGGTATGGGGTCCGGCCCAGGACGATGTGGCGGTAGATTATTATGAGATCAAAGTTTACCGTGAGGATGAGCCTGAACCTATCCTCACAGTACAAACCAGTGAAACAAGCTACGACTTTACCGGGCTTACCCCCGGCACCCGGTACATATTCTATTTACAGGCCTTTGATGAAGAAGGCGATTGTTCATCCATATTACCGCTGCTCGTAACCACTATTCCGGCGCCTGGCAGCGCTCCTCCTTCCTGGCCTGTTGGAAGCACCCTTGCTTCCGTCCAGACGACCCCTACCACAGTCACTCTGAACTGGACCCAGGCCCAGGACGACCTGGAAGTGACCGGTTACAGGATATATCAGGACGGTGAGCTTATCCAGACGGTGGCAGGCTCGGTGTATGAGACGACAGTTCTGGGGCTTATACCCTCCACCGACTACCATTTCCAGGTCCAGGCCGGGGATGCGGACGGCCGGTGGACAACCGGCGGTCCGGAGGTTACAGTCCGCACCATACAGGGCACGTCCATGCTGATGCTTAATGCTCCCCGGAGAAATATTAACGGCTCGCTGTATATGGGCGATACTGTGAAGCTGGAGTTGATTTCCACCGAAACAGGTCTTCATCCGGAGGTTACAGTTTCATTTAAGAGATGGAACGATGAGCGCAGCGCCATAGAAGATGGCTCTGCAACTGTTAGCCTTGCGGAAATCCAGCCTGGCAGCCGGGTGTATTCGGCAGACTTTACCCTGACTGAAGGTATATGCAAAATAATATCGCTGGAGGCACAAGTGTCACCGGGGGTATCAAGTACTGCACAGGTGGACTGTAATGTGGCAGGCAGGCTGAAAATCCTGTTTCCACAGCCTTCCGGCCTATCTGAACAGGAAGCTGCAAGGTTCGGCGATATAATCGAAGATTCTCATGTGTCCCTGAACGGCATCCTTGTGCCCAGTCCCTCGGCTCCTGGCATATTCCTGGTGGAGGGCCTGGAAACGGGCTGGAAACCAGCTTCACATATCAATATGAAGCAAATCAGTTACCCAGTTGTCTTAAGGTCCAGGTAGTTGATGCCGGTAAAAAGCCAGTGCAGGGTGCCATTGTGACCGGCAAGCCGGTGCCTTTAACAGACGGTTCCGTTGTTCCCATATCCGCCAGAACCGGGGCGGATGGTTATGCCGCCAAAATAGATGGATACTTTTCAAAAAATATAATATCTGGCTCGGGAATTGAGCTGACAGTTATCCATAACACAAATTCAGACATCATTACCGATTGGTACGAAAATAAAACCGTAACGGTGGACTCTCTAGACCTGGGAGAAAATGATATTATAATCGAACTTAGCAAGGTAAGTATGGCAACGCTTGAGGGAACAGTGACAGACAGCATGAACAGACCCATGAGAAATGTTTTTGTGACCATGCCTCAGACGACCGGCAGCAGCAAAATGATAAACCCGTCCGCACAAACAGATGGAAACGGCAGGTATTCCATGCAGGTGGCCGCAATAGCAGGAGAGGTATCCTTCAGCGCTGTTGGCAATGAGAAAAAAATCCAAGTTATACCCGGACCCGGCATAAACACCCTTGACGTAACCATGCCGCCTCCTGCTGAGGCAACTGTAAATATAAATCTGGAAACAATCGATTCTCAGGGGAGTGCATCCATTATGGATATTTTTACTTTAATCAGAGCCGGTGTACTGCATGTCAAGGTTGTGAATGAAATCCAAAACACCTATGGCTATAGTGAATCCAATGATAATTATACTTACCGTATAAAAGGAAACCCGGGAGATACAATAAATGTTTATGCCGACGGCTCTAATATGTATTATGGCAAGGCCACGGTAACAGCCGTCCTGAACGACAGCAACCACGCCGATATCAACCTTGCTTTAAAAGCAAACGGCAGTGTAAATGCTGTAATAACAGATCTTTCGGGAAACGTCAGGCCGGATGTACTCAGGTATATGATTATTCACAACGCCGACAATGGCGGATATATTACCAGCGTAAGCTCTGCATCCTCTCGCATTTCATGTGCTTTGCCCGATGGCAATTATAAAGCCGTATTAGCGTGGAAGGATATGCCGGTATACTCGATCCAGGAATGGGAGGACGAACTAAACTGCATAATAACCGGAGAGTTCCGGGTGGAGAGCGGCAAGGCTCTTTTACTGGGTACGCAAAGGATAAATTATGAAGAAGGCGGCTATTTCAGCTACAATACGACCAATGATTTAACTTCCAGCCACAGTACTTCATTGCCCGGCCAGATAATAACACTGAGAGCTTCCTATGACTATGACATAGGCATGGTTAACATAGACCCGGGCAAGCTGGACCTTGTAGCGGCCATACCCTTTGGCGCCACTTATGTTGAGAATTCCGCCGTCAACAGGGTGACAAGAGGCAATACAGCTGCCGAGCCTATTATTGAAATTGACGCCCGCACTATTTCTCTTGATTTAAAGGATGCCATACAGACGCAGGACGGTATAGCAGGCGCCCTGACATATCAGGTCAAGGTCAACGATGATATGGCAATCTACAGCAATATTATGGCAAGCGCCAAAATGGAGTTTGTCAGCTTTGGTGTCTCATACTCAGAAGTGATAGGCGGAGTTACTCTCCCCACCACCCTGATTACCATGTTTGCGCCGGCCCATATAGCAAGAGATATACTGCTGGAAAAATCAATCAATCTCAACGGTTATGCGCCCGCCAACGCTGCCGTGGAGCTTTACGACGGAGAAATCAGGATAGGCGGGGCAACAGCGGGGGCTGTTGGTATATGGTCTGCCGATGTTTCACTGCCTGACAGGGGAGCCCCTATTTATCATTTATTAAAAGCCAAAATAATGGTAGATGGCCAGGAGTATACCGATACAGCCTTGCTCCTGGCATCGGTTTACAGAGCAGTCATTACGGAGTTCAAGCTGACCCAGGGTTCCAGCACCGTTACTTTCGACCCCCGGGAAGGAGTCCATGCATTTCCCTACATTATCGGTACAGCGCCTGTTTATGCTGAAGTTACCTTCGATGAAGGCGACAGGGTAGAAAACGTAAAGATAGCAGGCTATGACACCGAGCGTCAGGGTAATAGCTTCAAAGCCCTTCTTTTGAGCTTCCCCAACGAAATAGTGGTGCAGTATGACGAAGATAATGCAAGCGAGGAGGAGATTCTCCAGTTTGACTTCGGCGAGACTCCCGACTATATAGTAAACGCTGATGTGGAGTTTGTGAACGGAACCGAAGATGATATAAACCTGGAATTCGGTGCGGACGGATATATCAATTCTCTCAGCATGCCGGAATTTAAAATAACCATGCTGGATCAGAGCACCAATATAAGCATAGGGGTGGAGGAAGTGAGCTTTGACCCCGCCGCTGCCCAAAATTACACCGATTTTGGAAACGGTCTGTTTGGCTACGATCTGTCCCTTGACATAGTTGACGGCGAATATGTGATAACGGCGTATCTTGACAGGCAGCTGATTGCCATGCCGGAGGAATATCAGGCCAACAGGCAGACCACCCTGCATGCCGCCGGCAATTCGCTCAAATTCGCCAAGACCATAGTAAAGGATGCGGGCACCTTCCAGGATGTGACGGGCGCCTTCGGCGATTTCTCAAAAGCATATAAGCTGACTCAATTGCAGCACGAATATGAAATGGCGCGCCTTGATATGCAGCCATACCTGGCGGATTATTATGAACAGCAGATGGCAAGGCTGGCCAAGGAGGTTCTGGTGGGCAAATCCCTGAGCCTGATAGGGAAGGTAGCCGAAAAAATAGGTAAACGCCAGGTGGTAATTGGAGTAGCGGCTCTTGTATATGGCCACTTGATAGACGAGATGTTCGACAATGAATTTAACTCCGATTATAACAGGCTTATGGGAGAGTTGAAGGCAATACGTAAAAATAACGGCGACGACGGTAAAGAAAGCGACGAGGATAGAGGAATCCACTACAATGACGCAACCAATCCGGGGCGGAGCCGCGATACCGTGGCAAGGCCTACATGGATAATGGACCCCAGCGGCTTTGTATACGAAGCTGTGGAGGGCAACCGTATCGAAGGCGTGACTGCCACAGCGCTGTACCTTCCGATGGAAGAAGCCCCCGATGCGGCTGCCGCCAGGGCCAGCGAAGAGTGGCAGTTCTGGGATGCCGGATGGTATCTGCAGGAGAATCCGCAGACCACAGGCTCTGACAGAAGGTATGCCTGGGATGTACCCGAGGGCTGGTGGATGGTGCAGTTCGTCAAGGACGGTTATCAGACGGCGTACAGCGATGCGCTGCCGGTGCCGCCTCCCCAGATGAATATCAATGTCCCCATGGTGAAGCTGAGCCAGCCCGAGGTTGAAAGCATAGTATGGGGCAGCGGCGGACGCTATGTGGACGTATATTTCAGCAAATATATGGAGCTTTTTTCGATTGAAGCTGCAAATTCCGTAAGCCTTGCCGTATACGGAGACGGCAGCGCCGTTCCCGGGAGCGTCCATTCCGCTGTTCCGGTAAAAACAGGTTTTGGTGGACTCAACCTAACCAGGGTTGCAAGATTTATACCTGCTTCGCCTATGACGGTCGGCGGGCAATACAGCCTGACGGTAAACAAGGAAGTGTCGGATTATGCAGGCTTTTCGATGGCGATTGATTATATTGGATCCGGAACTGTTCCCGCAGCCGCTGCGATAGAGAGCCTGACCGGCTCTGATATAACAGTAGAGCCGGGGCTTGATATCACCCAGGATGTGATGGATGCACTGACCTTTACACCCGTTGATCCGGCTGACGAAGGGCTGCTGGACACCAGAGCTGTATTTGTTTCCTCCAATGCAAACGTAGTAAGCATTTCGGATGACGGAATTATAACTTCGCTGGGCGAAGGCAGGGCACGGATAACAGCAACGTCAATCGATTCAGGCCTCGATGCCGACTTTACAGTAACTGTAGCCTATCCCCCCGCGGCAGTAAGGATCACCAATATGGAAATACTTGATGCAGGCGGCAGATATTTGACCGGTTTATCCATCAAACGCGGGAGTACCTATGAGCTCAATCCCATTATCACACCAGACAATGCCACAAACAAGAATATGACATACACATGCGATAATACCGCAATAGCAACGGTCAGCAGAACCGGCGTGATACAGGCCGTTTCTGAAGGCTTGGCTACCATAACGACAAAGACAGAGGACCAGAACATCAGACAGAGGATACTAGTAAAGGTGCTGCCCCCACAGCAGCCGGGTGACGATCCGGATGACGATCCGGATGAAGATTCCCACAGACCGGGCAGCGGTTCGGGCAGCGGTTCGTGCGTAACCACCGTTGTCCCGCCGCAGATAGTTTCCGCCCCTATGACTGTGCTTCCGTTTACTGATGTAAAAGAAACCGACTGGTTCTGCGAAGCGGTTAAATTCCTGTTTGAAAAAGGTATCACCAAAGGCGTGCCGGGAGCAGGATATGCGCCGTACAAAACCGTCACCAGGGCCGAGTTCATCACCATGCTGTGCCGCGCGTTCGGCATTGAGGAGAGAAGCGGAGAAAACTACGCCGACTCAGGCAGCAATTGGTATACCGGCTTTCTGGCTGCGGCCAGGCAGTTGGGCCTTGCTCAAGGCGTGGGCGGCAACAGGTTCGAGCCCGAACGCACCATAACCCGCGAAGAGATGGTGGTTATTTTATACAATTACTTTAAATCCATAGATAAAATCACCGGTACCGGAAGTGCGCTGACCTACTCAGACAAGGATCAGGTCTCGGATTGGGCAAATGAGGCGGTGTCATACGCCTCGGCCAACGGCTGGGTCAACAGCAAAGGAAACAATATTTTCGACCCGAAGGGAGTGGCCACCAGGGCCGAGCTTGCGCAGATTTTATACAACATACTCAAGGAATGAAGGCCTCAGGCCTTCATTCCTTATCCCTTCCCCATCAGGACAAGGATCTGATGTTCCCTGCCGTCGTCAACCAGGTTTACAACGTTTCCGGGGCATTCCCCCTTACGACTGATACTCCGTATCCTGTCACCCCCATCTGCTAACAGAGATTTTTTATAGTATATGCAGGTTGAAGGAATCTTAAGGAAATCGTAGAATATTATTCATTGGAAATAATTTTCATAGTTGTTTTAAGGAGGGGAAGGTATGAGAAAATTCTATTTTATGCTGATTTTACTTATTCTTACATTACTGTTAAGCTCACTAATTATATACGCAGATAGTGATCCCGTCATTCAACCGCCTATCAGCAACTCCAATTCAGACAGCGATGGGGATGGGCTGCCAGACTTCCAGGAAAAGTATAAATACTATACAGATCCCAATAGTAAAGATAGTGATAATGATGGAACACCTGATGGAGATTGGGAAGAAAGAAGAGAGTATACCTACACTTTAAAATTCAATCTGCAGATTACCGGGCCATGGGATATAAACTCCATGAACAATGATTATCAAGATACTAGGATTATTAAGGAGACAAAGAATTATGCCGAGTGTGAAATAATATTATATCCTGAAAACAGTATCAAAGAAGGAATAGGCAGAAATTATAGCTGGGGGGATTATGGTCAGGAATTTGACAAATATTTAAAACCCTACTTATATGCAAATTGGGATGAGCAAATGAAAAAGGACCTAATAAGTGAGTTAAAAGGAATCGGGATCGATCCTGAAAAATTGAGTGACAGAGATCTGGTTCAGAAAGTCTCAATTTGGATAGAGGGCAGTACAGAATCAATTGAATATAGACGTCCACCTCAATTCTATCTGAAATACGATAAAAACGGCAAATTCTATGTAGATGAAAAGTATAGACGCTATTTTGAGGAATTTGTAAAGTCAGACAAAAGTATTACATTGGATGAGTTAGTCAACAAGCTTGTTCTGGGAAAACAAATGTATTACAACAAAGCTCGAGGTGCATGTACATCATCAACAACTTATGCAGCAACAATATACAGAGCCTTAGGGATTCCTACAAGGCATGTATGTACAACTAAAATTATGTTTAAAGATGACCTATTACACTTAACTGAAAATATAAAAAATCCTTTTGTTAAAGAATTATTGTTAAGCACAAGAAAATCCTCCTCAAATCATATGTATAACGAGGTATACCTTGATGGCCGGTGGATACGAATTGATTATAATGAACTGGGTTTTAGCAATATCCAAGCAGGAAGAGGCATATATTATCAACATTATAGCCCCAATGACTTAAGTGAATTAAACATGGTGGACGATTATGGAGCTATGGTTTCAAGATCAGACTGGGGTCCATTTAAAAATGGGGAATTCTTTAAGCTGCTGGGTATGTCAGATAACTATGGTAAGTATTATAAGCCCCACTATGGATATGGGATTGATCCTGGTTTTTATGATGGCTATTCTATAGTCAGTAATGGTGATAATGAGTTTGCATTAGCCGCTCAAGCTTCTTGTGTAAAAGAATTAAGAAAGTTCAAAGATATGAAAGTTATAAATATCGATAGAGTAACCGAAGAGTATTTTAGTAACAATAATGTATTAATTTCATCAGCTGATATTGAATACAATTACTTGCCAAACATAATAAGGAACCAAATCAGCAAGGACGAATATATGCGACTGGACATAGATGATTATAAAACAATTAAAATAAATAAGGGTATGGTACTTATTATTAAAAAATAAGTACACATGAACAAAATGGTCAGGTTAACAAAAGCAGAAGGGACGGTCTACCGTCCCTTCTGCTTTCGTTATTCTTATGTAACCAGATCAATTCCGGATTAGTTTCCATAATAATCCTGGTGGATCAATTTGCACTTTGTTTTGCATCATATAGGTTTTAGATGTTTTCCCTGTCTGGATCGTCAGGGTTGCAACATCAGTACCTGGAGCAGCAGGTAACTTTACTTCCAGGGGATCTATTGAATAAGCTACTTTCATGCCCGGATAACCAAAGACCTGTATTGTCTCATTCACTATTAACTCACTTTCCGTATGCCAGGGAGTAGTAATTTTACCAAAACCATTTGCCGGAGGCTCAAGTGTAAATGATTTGAACTGCGGCCGGACCTGGTCCAAAATCTGAGCATTTGCCTCAAGTGCGCTTTTCAGGTTTTGATTGGCTTTCCTGCTGCCCAGCACAGCAGCTATAATATAATGCTTTTCACTTCCATTTACTACCGGTGTTGCTGACACAAAGCATCCGCCGGCTATAACACCGGAACCGGTTTTAATTCCCACAATACCATGCTTGCCTAACATAGAATTTACATTGTACACCTTCCCGGCAACAGGGAGGACTGCTTGAGGCATGGCGACAATTTCACGAAAGACCGGATCCTGCATAGCTGCCTGTGCAATTATTATTTGATCGACAGCATTGCTCACCGTAGCCTCATTTGCCCCACTGGCGTCGGCATAGTGTGTATCTGTCATCCCCATAGCTTTGGCTGTTTCATTCATTTTGGCAACAAATGCTTCATTAGTCCCCTCAACCCATCGGCCTAATGTATCGGCGATATTGTTCCCGGACGGCAGCATCAAGCCTTGTAGAAGCTGCCTCTCTGTAAAGCTCTTTCCTAAAGCAACAGGTAAATAGGAATGATTATTTTGTATTGCATACTTATAACCGGCGACATCCTCAGCAGTCATCGTCAGACTCGGTCCTTCTTCGCCAGGCTGTAACGGATGAGTTTTCAGAACCGTATATGCAGTCATTATTTTTGCCACACTGGCAATTGGAATCGGAGTCTGGTCCGGCGAAGCCGCTATAACACCGAAAGTGTCAGTTCCAACGGCGGATTGGCCTTGCTCAGGAAAGGAAACTGATAGCTCACCAGGCAAAACAATATTCTGTGCAGCTGCTGCAGTACCTACCGCCGGAATCGGGCTGCTGAAGCGAAAAGCCCCCATTGCACTCAATCCAACAACTGCCAGGATAAAAAGCGCAGCAATAACCCCTTTGGGGGTAATATTAGTAGATTTTGATGACTTTGAAGTATCAGACATAATAACCTCCGATAATTTTATTAAAACCTAATATCCGATTTTGCTACAGTGAAACAGACAATGTAAAATACATGTCATAACTCCAACTTCTCTAAGTAAACAATCCCCCCATCAATGAAATTTTGTTCTTCATTTTCCAGCTGCCTTTGAATGTGAACCACCTAATTGTCCACCAACTCTCCAACATGCTCTATCATAATTTCTTTTTTCACTGCCCTTTTTCCTGCTGGATTAACCTGGTTTTTATTGGAATCTCTATTCATGGCATACGAAAGCGTATTTGAACAACTCGCTTATTTTTTGCTGACATGATTTCATAATGTTAAATCTAAAAGCAGACTTTAACGCGAGGTTTATGTCCATATAAAGCAAAAACACTGCATTCATCTAAATACAGTGTTTTATATGAAAAGCAAAAAGAACCATCCCTTCTGCTTTTAATGCTCTCTCTGTAATAATGGCGTACACTTTCCTGAATAGTATACGCATAACACATGAAGCGCTCTGGTGCAGGCAGTATAAAACAGCAGTCTTTCCTCTTCACAACAGTAATTTCCATTTCCTGCATTATAGATCAGCACTACATCAAATTCCAGACCTTTTGCAAGATAAGCAGGTATTATTACTGCGCCATTCATATATTCTTCATCCTCATTGGTTATGGCTTTAACCTGAACCTTATCCTTTAAGCAGCCATACACTTCATTCGCTTCTTTTTTATTCCTTGTTAAAATACCAATAGATTTATAGCCTTTATCCTTATATGCTTTGATATCCTCGTGAATTCTTTTCTTTATGTCCTCTTCCTGAGGAAAGCCAAGCACTAAAGGTTCATCTCCGGATCTTTCCACGGATTCATCGGCAGCTTCCCTCTTAAGAAGAGTTCTCGAAAACTTCGTAATCTCTATTGTAGATCTGTAACTTTTCGTTAAGTTCATTATGCATGTATTATCCTGTGGGAATATATGCGAGATATTGTTGTAGTCGCCGACATTCATATATGGGTTTATCGATTGATTGAGATCACCCAGCATAGTTATGCTTGCATGGCTGAAAAGCTGGCAGAAAATTTCATATTGAAGCGCTGTGTAGTCCTGTGCCTCATCTATAATAACATATTTGATTTCTGATGTTTTGGGCAGGTCCCCCAAAGCCCCCTTAAGATACAGCAGCGGAGGCTGATCCTCATAATAAAGCTGTCGTGCATCCAGGTTTTCCAGTGTATAATTTTTAATTTCATCTATTTCCTTTTTACAGTTTTCACTGTTCGAGTTCCCTGAAAAAAGCCCCAGCTCTTCAATAAACTGCTTATAGATATCTACTATGTCAAACTTCGTAATCCTGTCTATTTCAGAGTAAATATCCTTCATTTCATCCCTTACACGAGAAATACCTTTCCCGCTGATTTCTACTTTATCTATATACGAACCGGTATCATTGAGTTCACCGATGACTTCCCTTATCCTTTCCTCTTCATAAGGTTTCAGAAGGAACAAAATTCTTTCCCTGATCTTCTGAAGCCTCTTTTTCAAAGGAAGCTTGAAATAATCGTTATAATACAGTTTTTTCAAGTCCTTAGATGAGATTATCAACTTATCTCCGAAAAAGATATCGGTGAAATTTCTTTCTTTCACTTCAACATATGCTGCATATTTCTTTAACATATCCGTAAATTCAATCGATGATTTAAATTTTATATTATGAATTCTCTTTTGGTAGCCCGGTTTATCCTTTGATCCCAAAATATATTCCATCATTTCATAGTAGTCTTCCTTTTTGAGTTCATCGCCCAGAGCCTTATGCATGTATTCCTTGAAGGTGGTCTGGAGCATATTATCTTCTCCAAGCTGGGGCAATACATTGGATATATAATCATTAAAAATCTGATTGGGTGAGAATATTATTATATTTTGAGGTGCTACCTTATCACGGTGCTTATAAAGCAGGTAAGCCACTCTATGAAGGGCAATGGATGTTTTCCCGCTGCCTGCAGGTCCTTGTACAACCAAATTTTTATACTCCTCGTTGCGTATTACTTGATTCTGTTCTCTCTGAATACTCGTAATAATAGTCCTCATCTTACTATCGGTACTTTTGCTCAGTACTTCCTGCAGTATTTCATCATCAATCTTTAGATTACTGTTAAACATGTATTCGATTTTACCGTTGTTTATTTTGTACTGTCTCTTCAACGTTACTTTACCGCTAACAATCCCTTCAGGACATTTATAGCTGGCTTCACCAATTTCATAGTCATAGAACATGCCGGAAACTGGAGCCCTCCAGTCATATACCAGGATATCATAGCTGTCATTTACCAAGTTCGCTATTCCTATATAGTATTTTTCAGGACTCTCATTTCCATTTTCAAGAAAATCAATTCTTCCAAAGTAGGGCGACAAAACTAATTTCTCATATTTTTCCTCAAGCTTTTTTGTAAACCTATAGGTTCTCTTTTGCCTTTTCATCAGATCGATGTATGCCAAAAAGTCTACAAGCTGATCCAGATTATTTGCTATAGAAATAGAACCTACATCCTGCCATAATTCCCTTTGGGTTTCTATATTTTCTGTTTTGAGCCTCTCACTGGATTCACGCTTTTCATCAAGCTGCTTGCGGGCTTCTTTTAATACAATCTCCAGCCATTCATTTTCCTTGATCCATTCATAGTCGTTTATGTTCACGACATACCCTCCTCTACAAACTCCGACTTAAAAAAATATTCCTAACCATATTGACATTGCATTTTTTATCGTATATAATATAATTAGGGTATTATTTTTATACGCCTTTGCGAATGCAAATTAATTTTAGTTTACCACCCTTTGATTAGTTGTGTCAATACTAAAGACACTTGCTATTTCATAGTTTTGTTCATAAAAAGCCTGTGATACTTCTATCACAGGCTTTCCCATGTAAACTTATATTATTTTATGTTACAGTTTCACTGAAAAAGTTTTGTCACCTTTAGTTCATATCAAATGGCAGCAGCCTCTCCTATCACTTATTTATCTTCTTTAGTGAATACCTCCAACTGCTGTTTTGCTTCAGCCGGTAATGCATCTGCCAGGTAATTACGATCTCTTTCCTGTATTTCCAGATACTCCTGCCTTATTCTTTTATTAGCCTCTTCGATCTCGGCCTTCAATTCTCTGGCGGATAACAGTGAGCACCCCGACCCCCTTACAATTATCTGCTGTAAACCGTCCGAAGTAGCAACCGCTATATTATATTTTTTCTGATTGTCATGGGCAAATTTCTCAATATACTGGTCCGCGGTTTGTGCCTCTTTAGTATATATCATATGGATGTTATGATAGTCGGTTATTTCTTCGCGATGCCCCTGGACACGGTAAGCATCAAATACAACTATAATCTGACATTGCCGGATCCACTGATAATTACTGAGAGAATCAAGCAGTTTCATTCTGGCACCGTCTATATTTTCATCTGCAAGCTCTTTCAGTTCAGGCCATGCATGTATAATATTATAGCCATCCACAAGGAGATACTCTTCTTTGATTTCCTCATGTCCGCCGACATAGGCAACACGTTCATAATAACTTTCCCGGGCTGTTTTGCGTCTTTTCCAGGCAGACTTCTTTCCCTGGTTCACATAGTAGGTTTTATTGATAATCTGGTCAATCTCTTCCAAGCTGATCCACCGCTCCCCTAGCGGTGTTGCTTGCTCTTTTGCAGTTTTCCCCGGTAAATCATCTTTTTTCTGAAGATAGCTTTCAACATGCATGTAGTCCTTTACTTCATCCCAAGCCACTGAAAATCCTGCCCCATGTGTGCAGAATACAGAACCTGCCGGATTTTCCATATCTCTTTCCGAATCATATCCGATGCTTTCTATAACCTCTTCCGGATTATGGCAGGGTTCGTAGCCCTTCAGGCTGCAAAACAGCCTGCCAAGACCTTTGGTATAGGCAGTTACCTCCTTCTGATAATTCCTCATGGTAATAACCGGGGCACTCCCCACAAGAACTGCGGTTTCACCGTCTGTCTGTGACATTTTGCATATTCCGTGCATTTTCTCAATGTCAGCCATGGCTCTTCCTACCATTTTCTCAGGCAGCTCCAGCCGAAAGGCATAATAGGGCTCCAGCAATATGGATTCTGCCTCCTTTAAGCCCTGCCGCACCGCACGGTAGGTAGCCTCTCTGAAGTCACCGCCTTCTGTATGCTTATTGTGTGCTCTGCCTGAGACGAGAGTAATTTTCACATCCGTAAGCGCTGACCCTGTCAGGACCCCTTTATGTGCTTTCTCTTGCAGGTGGGTTAAAATCAGCCTTTGCCAATTTTTACCCAGCA
>Ga0196971_1000090_pt1 | contig 86858 bp, 98 predicted proteins | sample S1v_1013CmetaG_FD_148660 | JGI IMG/M metagenome (GOLD analysis project Ga0196971, IMG submission 148660) | Soil microbial communities from Anza Borrego desert, Southern California, United States - S1+v_10-13C | ecosystem: Environmental > Terrestrial > Soil > Desert | place: USA: California...
AACCCGGCTGGAATTCCGAAGGCATTCGCCCGGCCCCCGGCAACAATGGCAATGAAACATCCGCTCACTGCGCGGTCAATCCGTGTGCTGCAAAGGAATTTCGACTGAATACACAATGATGAAATCAATGAATACTGCCACCGAGCTCCCCGAATTACATACCGACGAAAGCGATACTTTTCCCGGCCAGGCTACTGCAGCCAACGAGATCGCTATCTCCTGCCATGAAAACGAAGTACCGGCATTTGCGCATCGGGAAATCGAACGGCTCCATGGACATCTGTACTGCCTGCCCTCCTACCTCGAAATGAGCGGGCAGCTCTCCGGTGCCTGCACTTATGTCGTACGGCAGGGCGGCATGCCGGTGACAGTGCTCCTGTACCGGCGCGAAGGCAGGGAAGTGCATGTGCTCAGCGAGTTCGTCTCGTTGAGTGCAGAAGACATCCGGCGCTTTGCCGAGCATATGTTCCATAGATACAAGGGTGTCACGGTGGTGAGCTTCGGCAGGGTGCGTGCCGACGTGCAGCGACTTCCCTATCCGTGGCATGCGGTGAATTACACGGAGGACATGATTGTCGAATTGCCGGGCAGTGTGAAGGAATACGACGCGCGCGTCGGCAAGAACATGCGACGCAACATCAAGCGTTATACCAATGCGCTGCAACGCGATTTTCCGTCCTATTCCTATCGTGTGCATGTCGGTGCGGAGGTGGGCGAGCAGGAGATCCGCGACATCATCCGGCTGAGCTGCATCAGGATGGAAAGCAAGAACATCGTTCCCCGGTTTAACGAGGCGGAAACGCAATGGATCGTCAAGTTCGCGCAGGAATCCGGGCTAGTCGGCATCGCGACAATCGACGGCAAGGTTTGTGCCGGTGCGATCGGCTTTCGCATTGGCGAGAACTACTTCATGCACGTGATTGCCCATGATCCGAAATACAACTACTACAGCCTTGGCATCGTGTGCTACTACCACACGATCTGCGAAGGCATCGCGCGGGGCGCCAGACGCTTTCACCTGCTGCAGGGACGGTATGGTTACAAATATCGTTTGCTGGCAGAGCGGCATGATATCCGGCACATCGATGTCTACCGCAGCACGCTGCAAGCCGCTCTGCACAGTCGCAGGATGTTCAAGAAAGCGATCAATGGGCACGTCCACGCAGTCAAGCAGTGGCTGTTGCACGATGTCGAGCGCTCGGAGTCGCGCATTGCGCAGCAGGTGGGACGGCTGGTGAACCGGTTGCGGCAATGGCGCCGCTCCGGTGGTGCACGCGCGAAAGGGGAAGGTGATTCTGTGACCGATGCCTGAGCGCCGATCGTCGAACGACGCTCAGGAAGGCACGACGATCCAGCCGGGAGGGAAGAAATCTTCCGGATGGTTCAGATGGTCCAGCCCGTTCATGCGCTCCGTCCTGATGATGGTTTTGTTTGGATTGGAATTGAGGTAAGCCGCCCACCAGCTGAATGAACTGAAGCCTGCCGTCACGTTGTGCTTGCAGCGGCTCATCAGGTGCAAGTCCTCGTATCCCTTTTCCGGGCCGTTGTGGTCTACGTAGCTTACCTTGCCGGGAATCCGCAGGTTCGCCTTGGTCCATGCCATGTCATCCGAGAAGACGAAGAAATGCGCGCGTTCCAGCCTTTCCATGAAATACGCGATAGCGTTGCGGTAGTAACGGTCGGTGACGACGCCTTCATACCAGCTGCGGTATTCCGGATTTGTCACCGTATCGCCGCGGCGTATATGCAGGCTGATGGAATCACCGGCGAGGATTTCCTCTTCAATTCCCTTGCTCTTCAAGGACAAGCCTTCCTTGAGGGAGAGCTCGGACATCAGGTCATTGCGCAACCAGTCGAAATAACGGAAGGAGAAAAAGCAGCCGCGCAGGATGGTTTCGTCAGGCAGGTCGAGGAAATGCGGCTTGTATCCCCAATCTCCGCGTTCCTCCATGAACATCCTCCTGTTCGTGCCCGATATCTTCATTGCCATCTTCGTGACATCGATGCCTTTGTAGCGCAGCAAGCGCACAGCGCTGCGCAACACCTTGATGTCGCGTAGTTGCGTCTTTACTGCACTATAGAAGCCGACCGACGATGGCGGGCCGTCCTTCTTGATGACATCCATGCCGGGATAACTGGCGCGGATATTGAATTTGTCCAGCTGGAACGAGTGCCCTACACGCTCGCCGAAATTGACGCCCTCGCGGCAGTCGGTGTCCACATCGAGATACAGGGATGTATTGCGCCGCTGCGCAAGCGCGCGGGCAGCTGCGTACATGAAAAGTTGATTGCCAAGACCGCTATGGATCTGTACGACGATCATCGATGGCTCCTCTTGCATGCTTCTGACCACTGGTGAAGCCTTGGTCAGGCACGCGTCAAATGTATGAAGCGGATGTCGTGCGGCTGGCGAATGCGCGGTGCAGGATGTACAGATGCACAGGCGATAGGGCTGCGCTTTCAGGATGCCAACTTCAGGATGCCGCGTTCAGGGGTAGAACAGGTATCGGCTTATCGCTCGCAACGAGCGCGCAATGACGCCACGCGACCGGCACACATCATGACCGCGATTGTGCGGTGCAGAATGCGCTCGTGGCTTGAGATGAAATAAGGGCGACGCTGTGGCGTCCGGCGAAGAGGCGCTTGCATTGCGCAATGTCGTGCAGCCCCTGCCGCTGGGAAGCGGGGCGGATTCCCGCCCGAAATTTTCTTAGCTGGCTTTCTCTTTTTCTGTGTCGCCGTTCTTCGGTTTGGGCGCATGCGAGGCGGCCAGCTTCACTTGGGCACGGCGGATGCGTGCCATGCGATGACGGATTTCATCGGAGTCCATCCACAGGTCTGCACCTTTCAGGATGCCCTTGACCTCGGCAGGCGAGAGGAATGGTTCGCAAGTGCGCGCCATGAATTTCTCGAACCAGGCGCTGATCGCCATCACCTCCGCCTGCTGCTCGTTGCCCTTACCGGCAAAGCTGCCGGAATACATATGGAACAAGAGCTGGCAGTTGTCGTGCACGATGAGTTCATCGCCAGCGAGGAAGATGAAGGCTCCCATCGAATAGGCGCGTGCTTCGAGCACCGTCACGACATGCGCGTTCGAAGCGAGCATGTTGTTTATGATTTGCAAACCAGTATCGAAGTCGCCGCCCGAGGTGTTGAGGTGCAGGTAGATGAGATCGTGTTCGGTGGCGGTGCGCAGCGTGTAGAACAGCTCGGTGTAGTACTGCGGCTGCTGGATGCTGCCTGAGATGTAATAGGAAATCTGGCGGACTTCGGAGCGCCGTTCATAGCGCTGCAGCCCTTGGAATACTTCAAGACCGGACTCGATCTGTTCTTGTTCAACTAGCATTCCCGAACGGTGACCTGACATGATTTCTCCCCGAGCATCGATATGGATTTATCTTACTCCAATTTCACTGTGGAACCGTGCGGAAAAGGGAGGCCGGCTTATCCCCACACGGAGGTCCTTCCCTTTGCATAAAGCTTGCGCGGAATGCTCCACCGGCGTTGAGTGCGCATGCTGAGTCAGCGTGTGGAGGATGATTCTCTGCGAAGTACCTGCGCGCATACCGAGCATCCATGTTCGACAAGCGCAGCAGCAGGAACAAGTCGGCGCAATTGAAGGCCGGATCCCATGCCGGCTCGCCGCACAGCCATGCGCCGCTGCGCAGGTAGCCTTTGAGCAGAGGTGGCACTACATAGAGACCGGTCGTCCCATAGCGATGGGTGGGAAAGGGCACATGCGGCGTGACCCGGTATTCGACCGGCGCAAGATGTTTGGCAGCAAGCCCGCGATAGACTTCCGCCGCGTTCAGTCCGCCATCCTCCAAGCCTAAGCTGGCGCAGCCAACCAGGTAGTCGCACCGCTGTTGCCGCATATACGAAGCGAGGCCGGTCCAGAGCTGCATGATGACGGCACCGCTGCGGTACTGAGGGGCGATGCAGGCACGCCCGGCTTCCACCACGCGGCTGCGCAGTCCGTCGATGCCGGAAAGATCAAATTCGCTTTCAGAATATAGGCGCCCGATGCGGCAGGCTCCGGCGGGGTTGAGCACGCGGTAGGTGCCGACCGCTTCATGCGTGCCGGTATCGCGCACGATCAGGTGATCGCAGTAGTCGTCAAACTCATCCCTGTCGAGTCGGTCGGCGTTGGCCAGGTTCGACAGGCCGCCTTGCTCCACGAAGACCTTGTAGCGCAGGCGCTGCACATCACGCACTGCCTCGTGCGTGGTCGCCATGCTCAGCGACAGCACAGGTGCCGCCACAGTGGCAGGGGAGGACTGGGCCATCAGTTCCATCGCTGTTGTCCTTTCCATAGTTTGTCTACAGCGTAGGGCCTGAATGCTTCAGGGGCATGGCAGGTGCATGTCTGCGGTATGACGCCTGCACCTGCTATGTGCATGGCAGGCGTCTGGGGGCGTCGGGAGTCACCATACCTACCGCCAACACGTATGCGGATTCTTGCTGGAAGTCCCGACCACTTGGTGCATTTGCGACAGGCCATGACCTGCTGCTTGATGGTGTCTCCGGGCGCTTGAACAGGTCTGCCGTTGGAGGTGGCGACGGTGCCGGGAGGTGCGCGGCGGGAATAGTGGCATAATCGCCAATTTTTTCCGTAAAGCAATTATGTATCGTCGTTGCAGTGCACTTTTGTTTGTAGCTTCTACCTTGTTGTCGGGGGCTGCATCTGCTGTCGAAATCACCGGTGCCGGTTCGTCGGCTGCCGCACCGCTCTATGCCAAGTGGGCCGGTTCCTACCAAAAGCAGGGCGGCGCCACTATCCATTACCAGCCGGTCGGTTCGTCATCGGGCATCAAGCAGATCAAGGAGAAGAGCATCAGCTTTGGCGCGAGCGATGTCGCCTTGAGCCGCGAAGAAGCCCAGAAAGAGAAGCTGATCTGTTTTCCCAGCGCGATTTCCGGCGTGGTGCCGGTCGTGAACCTTCCCGGCGTGAAGGCAGGCGAACTGCAGCTGACAGGCGAGCTGCTCGCCGGCATTTATGCACGCAAGATCGTGTCCTGGAACGACCCGGGGATTGCCGCCGTCAATCCGGACATCAAGTTGCCGAAACTGGCGATCGTTGCCGTCGCGCGTGAAGAAGGTTCGGGTACCACCTACAACTTCACCGACTACCTGAGCAAGGTCAGCGCGTCCTGGAAAGAATCCTTCGGCACGAAGTTCACCCCGGCATGGGCCAATGGCGTGACGCTGGTCAAAGGCAGCAGCGCAGTCTCTCACGCAGTCAAGCGCACACCGGGGGCCATCGGCTATATCGACTTTAGCTATATCGCGCAGGACCAGCTGCACTATGCCAAGGTCCAGAATCGCGAAGGCCGCTTCGTTGCGCCATCCGCATTCACTTTTGCATCGGCGTTGTCCAGCAGTTCCTGGAAGACCAAGGCGAACTTCGAGGAGCTGCTGACCGACCAGGCCGGCACCAACAGCTGGCCGATCACGATGGGAACTTTTGTCATCGTTCCGCAAGTGGCAAGCAATGCCGAGGCAACGACGGCAGCACTCAAGTTCTTTACTTGGGCGTTCATGCGGGGAGACGGCATCGTCGGCGATGCTGATTTCGTCCGCCTTCCGGACCGCGTCCAGGCACGCATTTACAACGAACTCACCAAAGTAACCGACAAGGCGGGCCAGCCGCTGCGCTGGAGCATGATGTAACCCGACGTTGTGGACCCGTCACATAAGTGACGCGTAAGCGACACGACTGGATGCGAGAGCAAGTGCGCCTTTGAGAGTGCTCAAGGTTGTACCGGATTTCGGTAGGTACGCTTGGTCGAGCTATACCAACAAAGATCAGGGAGCCGATGTATGAACATAGGTGCACGTCATGTCGAGAGTCTCCCTGAAGTTGGCAACAATCTTTCTATCCACGTTACTTGCGGCGTGTGGCGGCGGAGGAGGTGGCGGTGATTCAGCCACTGCCACCTCAAACGGCCAGGCAAGCAATGGCACTGGAAGTACTGGCGGCGGGTTTCCCGTACCGTCAAGCCCAACGGGCTCTTCGACCGGGGACTCCAGCACGCCATCTGGTCAGAATGGCGGTACACCGGCGTCTGAACCCTTCACCGCCACACTGACAACTGCTCCGGCAAACGGAAGCACCGTGGCGGGAACGGTAACGCTGGAAGTGCAGGGCAGTGCAATCGAAAATGCGGAGCTGTTGCCGCCGGATGGTTACAGTCCGCGTCTCGGCGTGTTCACCGTAGCGCCTGACAAGCGCCGTGCATGGCTGGACTTCGACACGCGCAGTCTGCCGAACGGGACCTTGCTGGCCAGGGTTAGCGTCTACAATCGCCCGGCTGGCAGCGCCGACGCGACGGAAATCGTGGTGATGCCGACGCGGACCTGGATGCTTAGGAACGATCCGCCGCCGGCGCCTGTGGCCATCCCACCCGCTTCATACATGCCGGTAGTGCATATCAGCGGATTGAACCTGCCGTATGTCGATCCTCAGCCGCTGAGGACCATGATGGCGATGGACGATGCTGCGTATGAGTCCATGCTTGCCAATGAGTGGCCGCGGGTGCAGGGCGTGATGCATCAGTACATACCGCCGCATGTTGTGCTGATGCCGCCAACTCCGCTCGGCTTCTCCGGCCCGTGGTATTCCTGTCTCAGTGCCCATACCCGGTTGGCATGCCGGGAGGCGATGAACAGCATGACCGGCTTGATGTCCAGCAAGGCACCTGGTACCTGATATCCGTTGCTGTTAATAGCGGCTCGCTTTATTGCGTCTTCACAATATTTCTTCCAAGCCACCCGGCGCATCCCTCGCTTCCGAAGCATGGATGCGCGTGCGGTATTTCCCGCTATTTGATATTTATCGAATAACCCTTCGAAACACGTTCCTTCGGGAATTTTCCTGTCTTAAAGCTGCCTATAATTCTTGCAAAAAATGCAAGCGCGGCCCGTCGAGGCCGCCATCCGGACAATCGCAGCGAAGAGGGAGAGACCATGGGAGCAGCAGCAACGGGCGCAAAAGGTGTCGCACTGGGCGTAATCTGTGCAGGTGTTTTGACGGCATGCGGAGGCGGGAGCTCCAGTCCCAAGAGCAGCGATCCGGCGCCTTCCACCGGCGCGCCGGCCTCGGGATCATCGTTTACCAACCCGCTGGAGCTCAAGCCGGCTCCGCAATTTTCCACGAGCTCGCGCGCAGTCACCTACGATGATTGCTTCCCGCGTTTCGACGATGTGGAACTCGGCGACGTGGTCAAGAGCACAGTGGAAACCTATTCGCAGTCGACAGGCATCGATAGCGTCAACCAGACCGAGACCGTCACCGAGGTCACTTCCACGACTTTCAACGGACGCAGCGCGCTGAACGTCAAGACCGACAATCCGCCCTATCTGCGTTCAGACAACGTCATGGTGCTCGGCGTGGAAGCGACCGCACTTATCCTGCGTGGTGGAAGTCTGGTGACGAGCCGGCGGAACTACCTGAATGACGCGACCGGTACGCGGACGCTCACTACCAATACCCCGGCCACGATGGGTGACCTTTCGGCCGGGCGCAGCACTACGCCGTTTGTGCTGGGGGACTCGACAATACACACATATTCGATGGATTACGTGAATTACCCAGTGCCGGAATTAAACAGCCGCGTAGATATTACTGAAAAGGTCATCTTCATCGGCGTGGAAGAGGGAACCGAGGTTGCAGCAGGCAAGTTCGACTACACATGCGTGTTCCGGCATGAATTGTTCAGCACCATCAACGGAAGAACGATCACCTCGGTGCAGGACTACTATACGCATAAGTGGTCAGGCGTAAAGGCACTCACCTATGGCGCTCCGCGCCCGCTTGTATTTCAAATCGTATCCAACTCGGCCATCGCTCGGCGCAAGCCTGCGCCGTAAGGCCATTGGATTTATCCTTGGCAAAAGCCACCGTAGGTGCCCTTTGCTTTGATGCCAAGGACCACGCGAGAGTGAAAAAAGGAAGGATGTCGCGCTGGAAGGGGAAAAAACTACATCCCGCGTGCGGAGATTTACACAGTCCTTTCCAGAGACGACGGAAAAAATCGTCAACGTAGCAGCGCACGACAAGCTCGTTCTCCGCGCACGAGCTGGCATTTCGTGGATTTGCCATCCTGGTGGCGCGAACCTTGCTGAAGCCTTGTTCCATCTCATCCATGGAAGGAGAACTCACGTGAATGCAAAGCTCACAGCCATTGCCGCATCGTTCGCCTTAGCCTTTGCGGCCAGCGCTTTTGCGCAAACGTCATCCTCGTCCTCGGGCTCGCAGGGACAACAAAGCTCGCAGCAGTCGAAGAGCAGCGGTTCCAGTTCAGGACAGCAATCCCCGAAGCAACAAATCGACCAGCAGCACAAGGCTGCAACGGAAAAATGCGAGGGCATGAAGGAAAACGCCAAGGATATCTGCAAGGCTGAGGCCGATGCCCAGAAGAAGGTTGCTGAAGCGCAGGCCACGCTCACCGAGCGCGATACGCCGAAGAACCGCTATGAGCTGGCCGAAGCAAAGGCCGAGGGAGAGTACCAGGTTGCCAAGGAACGTTGCGATGACCAGATGGGCGACGCCAAGAAGGCTTGTCAGCAACAGGCCAAGGCCACCCGTGACAGCGCGCTCGCGCAGGCCAAGAAGCAATCGCAGACACAGACTTCCGGCAGCAGCGGTAGCTCCAGCGGTTCTTCTGGCGGACAATCCATGCAGTCGGGCGGCAGCGCATCCGGCGGGTCTTCCGGTATGCAAACACCGTCCTCCGGAAGCGGTGGCGCATCGAGCGGCTCCTCCGGCGCACAAACCTCACCGGCGGCACCGTCGAGCAGCGGCACGTCCGGCGGCACCTCTTCGTCTTCGTCCTCGGGAGGGCAACCAACACCGACAGCCCCCTCCAGCAGCGGTAGCTCTGGCGGAGCGCCGTCAGGCCAGTCGTCGCCACCAACAAGTACTCAGCAGCCGTCAGGTCAGTCGCAGTAAGTCATCTCCGACAGAGCAAGGCGTGTCTGTTTCAATCCTGCGCCGACCGTCTGGCAAGGCCGGCGGCGCAGCTTTCTGCGTATTTGCTACCCATCAAGGCTGGGTTGTGACTCGGCACCGGCACTTCACTCCGGCGGCAAAGGAAACATTTGATTACATTTATTTCCCCGCAGCATATTTTTATCCTCTTGGGCGAGTATTAGACTTGTTTTAGTTTGTCTAACCACATACCCGCCAAAGGACACCATGCGAAAACTTCACATTCTTTTGCCCGCTGCATTGACTGCGTTCGCCCTGGCCGCACAGGCCGATCCGGGCAAGAACGAGAGTGGCCACGGAATGGGACGCGGCCATGACCGTCGCGAGTTCAAGGAAGAATACTGGGACGGCAATTGCAAAGTAGAGCGCAAGATGGACAAGCACGGCAACTACAAAGAAGAGCGCAAGTGCGAGCGTCCGAACCAGGTTTATTACCAGCCGGCACCGGTATATGTGCCGGCCGCACCGGTACCCGTTGCTGAGCCAGGCATCACGATCCACGGCACGGTTCGGATCCCTTCCCGGTAAGCGGTCGCCAGCACGGTTCCACCAAACGAAACAAAGCCCGCGTGCGGCATGGCCGCACGCGGGCTTTGTCGTTGATGTCGCTATGCGGCGTTAAGCGGACGCAGCGGCATGCTGTCGAATTTCACGCCGGCCCAGCCGGACTTCATGAAGTTGCGGATGTTCTGGTGGTCGTTGCCTTCGGGGTGCTTCAGCACATCATCGCGATAGTAAGCGCCGAAGCAGGCAAGCGTCTGCGCCTCGGTCAATCCATTTAGCGATGCAAACGCAAACAGCTTGCATGAGCCAGAGTTCTGGCCAGCCTCGTTCCTTACTGTCCCGTTGGTGAACGCAGCAGGAGTGAACTCATACGAGGCATTGATGCAAGCCATCGTGTCGTCGAAGGTAATGGACTCGGGATTGTCGTTCAGCTTTTTGAGGAAGGTATCGATATGCATGATGTACACAACAAAATGGATGGATGTCGCTGCTAAGGGCAGCACATTTGCCTTACTGCAGCACGGGCGGCATTTTTACATAAATTCAAAAGGGAGCGCGGAGGAACGCAATGGCGGTGCGAGTCGGGGAAGTGCGCTACGAGGGAAACAGGTCGTGCGGGGGAGTGCTTGCTGAGGAAGTCCGGCCGGTTAAGCATTCTCAGAAATTAGGCTCGCTGAAATGCTCCGTTGACTGCAGTCTGACAGGGCGCTACATCTTCACTTTGCGCTGATGCAATGCATCCCTGTCGACTGCCTGAAATTGGTGCTGGTACTGCTTCCGACCGCCAGCTCCGGTGGATACAGCCTGTTCTTTTGAAAGCAATGCCTCACTCCGAACGCTGCATGGGCTCGCATATTACAGAGATTGGGTGACACCGGTGTTACATAAGGTAACTTCGTTGATGTTAATCAATTAGCCATATTTGTTGTTGCATTGACCGAACTTGCCCCGTCGCTTGCCGGCGAAGAACAAGTGCGGTCCTATGCACTCAAACCGATACATCTCCTGATTTGAGGGATAATGCGCGCCCGGCACCTTGTCGTCACATCGAATGAAATGCATCGGCGACCGCCCGGAACATCAGCAATTTTTTTGAAAGAACATTACCTTGGCCACTAAAAGCAAACGCTGGAACGGCAATTTCGACTCGCTTCCAGTCGAGTATCTCAAAGGCGTGATGGAAAAAATGGTCGACTACGGTGACCGCGTCCAATTCTCCCTGGTCAGCGGCGGGGGGGAGCCGAGTTATCAGGTCCTGAATACATTAGGTAAAACGATCGCCTTCGATCGGAACCACCATTTGCTGCGACCCGAGCAGGATGAATTCACCGGTCCGAACGCCACGCGTGCTTTTACCCTCGACCAGGTAAAGGCAGCCATCTCCGGCATTGGTGCCAGCTCTCGCCCGGCAGTACGCTCGCCGCGCGTAGTGCGTAGCACCGGCGGTGGCAGTACGCGCGTCAGCGCAGCGAAACTGAACGAGCAGTTCGCCGTGCAACGCTATGAATACTTCAGGAATAACCGGCAGTCCTTGCCGGCAGCCATCACCGAGCATTCGGATGAAATCACCGAACTGATGAGGCAGGGGAAATCCGTCGAGGATGCTTTCGGTGAGGTCGTGAAGAAATACTTCTGACGCAGTGGATGCTGAGGCAGGCCTATGGATGGCCTGCCCGCGTGCTTGCACTTGTTGCTGCTTGATTTGGTCACTGCATTGGTCGATGCAGTAGACAGCGTCGATCCGATTGATGATGCCGATGCGGATGACGTGGCCGCATCCACATCGCTTCTTTCTTATCCGGTTTCACACCAGCTCGAGAACCGCCCCGTTCGGGGCAACGCGGCACATGTCCTCGATGCGCATGACCTTCGTTCGACCCGATGCTTCCTCGATGAACAGCCAGTCTGCTGCGATGCCGGTCACCACGCCACGGAATTCCGCCATGGTGGGCGCATTGCACTTCCTTACAACCTCACGTCGAAACGTCACTGTGTCGCCTACACGTATCCAGCTCATTGCTTGCTCCGAAAATGTTGAACGCTGGATAGACAGCTTCTGTGAAGCAATGTTCCGGTAAGCAATTTTTCAACTGCGTGAATGGCATCGCGGTCGCATGTTTTCGGGAGGCTCTCATGCATGCTTTTTCCAATTGCCGAGAAAATGCCTTTTCAGATTGAGGAAAAAAGGTCGGTAATTCCGAACCTCATCAAGTGCCATTTTCTTCCTGGATGGTTGTCTGGCGTAGCCATTCCTGTCGTGGAAGCAGGCATGTCGGGGTAAAGACGCACTTTTGCCGCCAATTCGACGGCCTCTGGCTCCTGACTCCCTCCGGTAACCCTTCTGCAATAATTTGGGCATGGCACTACTTTTGCTCCAGCGCAAAGAGCAGTGTGTGGATTCCCGGAATTGGCATCCGTACGTTGGCAAGGCATTTGGAGCAGAAATGAAGTTCAGTAAATCCTCGGCAGTGGATGTTCGCTGCCCTGGTACGTTGACCCGGCCCGCGCTCGTTGCGTACCCGTTCGCCGTTCGATGCGTGGCTCGATGGTGACTATGCGCCGTACGGGTCGTCGAAGGTCGGTCAGCGGATGATGGGCAGAACCGGCAACGAGAAGGACCGCAGCATCTTCCGCGTGCTGCTGTTGCTCAATATCGCCAAGGCCCCGCCGTACATCCACGACGGATCAGTGGCGGCCCCGAAAAAGGCAACCGACATCATGGCCCGCGGCCAGCTGGGCAAAGTCCTGGGCGACAGCGCGTTGAATGAGCTGGTGGCTTCCAAGGAAGCCCAAGCCGGGCCGGCACCGAAGAATTTCAGGCTGCCGAAAGGCATTCCGTTCGAGTTGCTCGAAGACACGAAACTCTGAACACAGAACTACGATAAACACAAATTTTTACTGATAAGGAAACACGATGATGGATACGTGGATGATCAATGTGGCTTTTGCGCTGGCGGCCATTCTGGCGTTTACCGGCCTGTTCTTTTTTGTCTTCACGCGCGGCGCATTGCTGGTGCGTGAACTGTCGCCCGCATCGAAGAACGAAAGCTCGCATGTGTATCCGGTTTATTCGAGCATGCCGCTCATCAAGGCAGTCGATTTCCAGCCGATCATCTCGGCCATCCTGCTTTTCCAGTATCGCCGCCTCGTGTCGAAGATTGTCGCTGGCATCCGCCAGATGAACCTGAAGAACAAGAAATTGCTGATCACGTCCTGCGCATTCGGGAATGTGATGCCGCGCGTGGCCAAGGCGGCATTCCAGTCCGGCGCGGAAGGTGTGATCGTTGCCGACATCATCCCCAACGAACTCGACCATGCGAGGAGCAAGCTCGCCAACTACGGGAGCAAGGTGGAATACGTCGAAGACAACGCCACCGCGATGAAGCTCAATGATGACGTGGTTGCCGTCAACGTGATCTTCTTCCTGCTGCATGAACTGCCGCATCACCTGAAAGGGCAGGCGCTGAGCGAAGCCGGCCGCATGCTTACACCGGGCGGCAAGCTCTTCCTGGCAGAGTTCCACCGGCCGAGCCTGGGCGTCATGCGCGCATTGAGCTGGACCTACTTCAAAGTTTTCGAGCCGCTCGGCCTCGCACTGTGGGATACGCACGACCCGGTGAAGTTTCTCGAAGAAACCGGCGAATGGACCTGCGAGCGGTCGACCTACTTCTTCGGCAACTTCCAGATCATCACCGCAACCAAGAAGTGATCCTTGCATCATGGGGCGCAGTGAGCCCTGCAAGGCAAGACGGATTCATCGTCACCTTCCTTCACATCCGGGCCCTGGCCCGGATTTTTCGTCTACGGCTTGATTGCTCGCGGACTTTTCGCTGAACGCCTTTTCTTACTCGCCGATGATTTTGACGAGTACGCGCTTCCTGCGCATGCCGTCGAACTCGCCATAGAAGATCTGCTCCCACGGACCGAAGTCCAACTTCCCTTCGGTGATCGCAACCACCACCTCTCGCCCCATGACCTGCCGCTTGATATGGGCGTCGGCATTGTCTTCGCCGGTATCGTTATGGCGGTATTGCGTGATGGGTTCGTGTGGCGCGAGCCGTTCGAGCCAGGCATCGAAGTCATGATGCAATCCACGTTCGTCGTCGTTGATGAACACGGAGGCAGAGATATGCATCGCGTTCACCAGCACCATTCCTTCCCTAACGCCGCTTTCGGCAAGGCAAGCTTCAACCTGCGGCGTGATGTTGATGAAGGCGCGACGCGCTGGGGTATTGAACCAGAGTTCCTTGCGAAAGCTTTTCATGGTGAATGCTCCTGTGAATGCGGTCACCGCCCATATTAACGGACGGGAAAACGCTGTCTCCGGCAACGCATCAAAGGAATGCCTGTATCGGCCTGCATCCAATTTCTTCAACGTGAACTAAACCAGGGTGATGTTGCCTCATTCGTATGATTGACATGGAGCTTGCATCATGAACAGCGAACAACCTAAACCTGACCTTGCACAGCCTGCGGAGGAAAGCCTGAAGAAGCATGGTGACCAGCTGGAAAAACCAGTCGAGCAGGCAGCCGGAAAGCGCCAGCAGGAGGACGACGAGAACACGCAGGGCAAATCGGCAGGCAACTGAGACGCACCCTTATCTGCCGAATGCCTCGCACGCTATCCGAACGAGAGCGTGGACGTATGGATACCTATCGCAGGAGACGAGCATGCAGCTTGAACCTTCGTTTTTGACACGGACACTGACTTCGGGCACGGTTTCCGGCCTTGCCGTAGCGCTGGCGGCGAGCCTTGCGGGCAAACGCGAGGCCGCCTCTTATTCCGCGCCGCTGAACGCAACCAGCCATATCCTCTGGGGCGACGAAGCGGCGCGCCACAGTGCGCCCTCGGCGAAGTACACGGCTTCCGGTTTCCTGCTCAACCATGCGGCTGCGCTGATGTGGGCAGGGGTCTACGAGAAGTGGGTTGAGCCGGCCGTCGGGCGCTGGTTCGCGCGGCGACCGGAGCTGGCACCGCTTGCGCCCGCTGTCAGTGCGGCCGCCGTGTCTGCGGGGGCTTACGTCACCGATTACTACCTGGTGCCGAGGCGATTTACTCCTGGCTATGAGAAGCGTCTTTCCGGCAAATCAATGGCGGTGATTTATGGCGCGCTTGCGCTTGGGCTTGCTGCGACTACCCTGCTGAGGCAAAACCGCTCGGCCTGATGGCTTGCTCCAGGTTTCGATAGCAGGCTCATAGCAAGTTCGATAGCGGGTTCAATGGACTCGATGAGGTGAAGTGGTCTGCGCTTGGGTTATCCCGCGTATGCGTGCTGCAAGCCGGCGATGTCGAGTTTCTTCATCTTCAGGAGCGCGTTCATCAGGCGCTCGGTTTTTGCCCGGTCCGGGTCAGTCATCATGTTGGTCAATGCGGTGGGAACGACCTGCCAGGACACGCCGAACTTGTCCTTGAGCCAGCCGCATTGCTGTGCGTTCGGATCGCCGCCGGCGGACAGCTTTTCCCAGTAATAGTCGAGTTCTTCCTGCGTTTCGCAATTCACCTGGAAGGAAATGGCTTCATTGAACCTGAACATCGGACCGCCGTTGAGCACGGTAAATGGCTGGCCGTCGAGTTCGAAGGCTACCGTCATCACGGTTCCCGGCGCCTTGCCATGGAACTCATGTCCGGCTTCGCCATAGCGCGAGATAGCCCCGAGCTTCGAATTTTTGAAGATGCCGGTGTAGAACCGAGCCGCTTCTTCGGCCTGGTCATCGAACCATAAACATGGAGCGATTCTCTGGATGGTTTGCATGATCAATCTCCTGTTCCGGAGCCGGGTGGCGATGGAGGATGGATGGATGTGATTGGCGGGTTTTTTATTTCGCCTGCTATGCATGCCAGTTGCGCGGGATTGGCTGAAGCATGCTCACGCGGTTGCCCTCGGTGTCCATGAAGGACACGTACTGGCCCACGCCGGGAATGTCCATGGGATCGCCGTACACCTTGCCGCCGGCTTCCGTCACTTTGTGCATGGCCTTTCCGATATCGTCTACGGCAATCACGACGGAGGGATGTTGGCCCGGCCAGTCGGGATTGTGCGCAAAGAAACCGCCATTGATCGCCCCCGGCCGCGTCGGACCGGCCTCGGTGGTTTCGGTTGTGGTGGCCAGCACGTAGTTGCCCATGTCTTCGCCCAGCTTCTGCGTCTGCCAGCCGAAGGCGGATTCGTAAAAACCGGCCATGCGGTCCCGGTTGGAGTAGGGCATTTCAAAGTGAACGACTGGATTCATTTCGTTTCCTCCATAATCATCGGGGTGTGCCGGGCAGGCTATTCCCGGCCGCTTGGTTGAACAGCAGTTCCAGATAGCGCCGCAGGTGTGAAAGCGATGCAATGGCGACTTCCGGCCCTTGCTTCGCTTTCGCAAGGATGAATGCGCCTTGCAGTACGGCCTGCATGAAATTGCCGAGGCTCTCGGCAGTCCATGTGGCATCCGGCACATAGCGTTGCCGGGCAGCCTCGATGTCGTGCAGCAATCCGGCGACGTGGTCGGCGAGCACCCGCTCGCATGTGGCGCGGAGTTCCGGATGGGTGGCATACACCTCCTGTGCCAGCGTGCCCATCAAACAGCTGAACTGCGCAATCTCGCCGCTCATCATTGCACTGCGGAAGTCCACATAGCTCAGCAAGCGCTGCAGCGGATCACCGGCCTTGTGGTATGACGCCGAAGTAAACAGGCCGTCAGCCATCGCACCGAACTGCTCGACAGCTGCGATGCCGAGTTGCTCCTTGGTGGCGAAGTGATGGAAGAAGCTGCCCTTCGTCACGCCCGCTGCGGCGCAGATATCATCGACGCTCGTCGCTGCGTAGCCCTTGGCGCGCATGACATCGCATGCGGCATCCAGCAGTTTTGTCCTTGTGGCGGTGCCGTTCTTCATGGCGAACTTCGAGCTCCATACCAACCAGTTGGTATGGAGCCTAGTACGCCGGGCGACGGAATCAATGTGTGGATGAGGGCGTTTTGAGGACAGTCAAATCTGCATGCGCGGAAGCAGGTTTGCGTCGTGTCTAACGGCCGGCAGTCAAGAGAAAGAAACTGGCCAACCCGTTTCAGCTCTTGTATGGCCGGACGTCGACCGCATGCCCTTCTGCATCAAAGCTGCGTGCAAGCGAGAACGACTTTACGCCGATGGTGCGCAATGCATCGCAAACATCGTCGGCCTCGTCTTCGAGATCGCGGGCAGGAGCGAGGGGTTTGTCCGCCGATGCGAGCAGGGCACCATCTGATGCGGCATGCAAGTTCACACGCAGCACCACTTCATCGTCGGCGTCCGCTGGGCCGATCACCGCCTTCGCATTTTCCGGCGAAGCATTATGTATTTGCAGCCCATGGTGAAGGTCGGACATCATCTGCAGCATGTCCAGCTCCTCCATGCCGCTCTCCTTGCCTCCATGGAATAGATCCTGGTAGAGGAAATCGATGTCGACCTCACGGCCATCGGTCACAAGGCAGCGCTTCACCAGCGGCATCGCCTCTTTTGTCCAGTGCCGGAAACGTGCGGCACGTGTATCGAAATAGCGATCGGCGGCAGCTTCGTCTGCAGGCACGCGATAGAACGGGTCGTCCAGCGGCTTCAGCGCAAAGCCCAGCAAAAAGCGCAACTCCACCGCCTGGTCTTCCGGGGCGAAGTGGTTCTCCGGCCATCCGCTGATGCTGCGGCTGATGGCGGTTGCCGCCGTCTTCTTGCCGAGCAGGGAATCGGCCGCCTCGCGCACCATGTCGTTGAGCTGGCTATAGCTGATGCGGTCAATTTCGTCGAGATGGTAGGCGTGGCTGACAAGGATGACATTGGCCTTGCGGCTCTCGAGCTGCGAGTCGGCGATGCTCTTTTTCAGCAGGTCGAAGGCTTCTTCATCCTGGAAGCATTGCTCGCTGCGCAGGCCGCCTTGCGTATGCGCGAACAGTGGGATCACAAAGGCATTCACTTCCATCGGGCGGCCGCCGTCCGGCGTGAATACGATGGTGCCTGACGCTTCTTCGATGTTTTCCTTCAGGAAGGGATAAGCGCCGCCCTCCGTGTCCAGCGCGCGCTCCAGCGCTTCATAAAGGACGTCGTCCTTTTTCTGATACAGGCATTTCCGGATGATCTTCTGGAAGTCGCTTTCTTTGTCCTTTAATACCTGTGAAGTCGATGCGTACCCCTGCTGGCGCGCCAGCTCTGCGGCGAGCTTTACCAGGCTTCTTGTCATCGCTTCTTCCTGCTGTTCCGGCGATTCGGCGCCTTTCTTTGTGTTCGGGCGTTTGCCCTGCTTGTTGTTTTGCATGATTGTCATTTCAGTAAGTACTCTTCGCGCGCGACTGTCTCCGTTGCTACGATGGATCGCGCAGCTTCTTTTTTCCACACCGATAACCTTGCTTGGTGTACGCTGGCCTCATGGACAGTGAAAACGTCATTCAGCTGAGTGGCCCGTTCAGTGTCACGGATTCCCTTGGGCGTACCTGGGACCTCAATGGTATCCGTATCTTTGACGAAGGCTACGGAATTATCGACGTCTACGTCGATTTTGCATCCTCAATGGGCGATGAGCCGCTATACGAAGATCCGCGGCTGATCGGACAAATCCTCGAGAGGCTGCACGCGCTTGGCTATGCCGGCCCGGATTTCGGCCCCGGCGACCCTGGCATGCAGGACGACACGCTGATCGTCCTTGAAGCGCCAGAAGAATTCGGCCGCTTTGCCGCCAGCAAAGGCTGGAAAAACCTCGCCGCGGAATACGCCGAAGACGATGACGCAGACGATGGCGCCTTGCTCGGCGACATGCCGCCGCACCCGGTTGCACAGGTCGTTTATGCAGCACTGATGCATCGCCTCGGTGTTAGCCGCAAGCGCACGGATCGCTGAACGATTTATCGGGCAGGGAATCAGACTGATTTCCACATTCCCGCATAGCGATCATGCCGACCGTCCACGAGCCCGCACCCCGCAAGCGCGCGCCGCGCGTGCCCAAGCAGCCGCCGCCACGCGTCGCGCCGGATACCGGCACGCTCGATGATGTGCGCAATGCTGCACACGACTGCAAGGCGTGTCCGCTGTGGGCCGATGCCACGCAGACGGTATTTGGCGAAGGCCCGGCGCCTGCACGCGTCATGCTTGTCGGCGAGCAGCCCGGCGACCAGGAAGACCGCAAGGGCCATCCTTTCGTCGGCCCGGCCGGGCAGTTGCTCGATCGCGCGCTCGCGGACGCAGGCATCGACCGCAGCCAGGTGTATGTCACCAACGCAGTCAAGCATTTCAAGTGGGAGCCGCGTGGCAAGCGTCGCATGCACAAGAAGCCCGGCGAGCTCGAAATCACCGCATGCCATCAATGGCTGGAACGCGAGTTGGAACTGGTGGCACCGCAGCTCGTTGTCGCCATGGGCGCAACGGCCGCACGCGCGTTGCTGGGCCGCGCCACACCAATCGAAGCCAACCGTGGCCAGCTGATGCCGTTTGAAGCCGGGATGCAAATCCTGATTACCGTTCATCCATCCTACTTGCTGCGCGTACCGGACGAATCACGCGTGGAATCCTATGGCCGCTTCGTGCGCGACCTGAAGGTCGCCGAACCGTTTTCCAAAAAGGAAGGACACTAGGCCGGCGGATTGTCCGCGGGCTTGTTATCGGCTTCGTCAGGGTCTTTCAGCCCCAACCTGAACCGCAGTGTCGGCTCGTCGATATTCATCAGCTTTGCAATCGCAATGAAGTCGTCGGGGAGTGCCGGGTCATCCCAACCATGCGCGGTGTGGCGCGCAAGGTCGACGGCCAGCTTGACGTTTTTCACGCGTGGCCGTTCGCTGTGCTTGTCATCCATCAGGCTGAGCAGCAATTCCGGCAATTGCCAGCTCTTGCACAGTACTTCCTGCAGGTCGATCAACGGGAACCCGAGCACCGCTTTTTGCGCGTCGGCACTTCGTAGGGAAAGGTTGTCTTCCTGCAGCGCCTGGATCCCTAATGCCTGCTGCGGCGAAAAACACCAGACCAGCATTTCGGCAAGGTCGTGCAGCAGTGCAGCCACGCCGATTTCTTCACTGTTCAGGTCGCAGCGCCAAGTGGCCCAGTCCAGTGCATAGCGTGCCGCCCGCTGTGAGCGTCGGACCACGTGCAGCAGCCCGAGCAACGCCTTCGGCTGCGCCTTGAGCGCATCTTCAATGACGTCGAATTGCGAGAAGTGATGAAAGAAGGGCTCGACACCGAGCATCATTACCGCATGCTCGACTGTAGAAATGTCCTGCAGCTTGCGTTGCCCGCGATGACGCACGACAAAGCGCAGCACCCGTACGGTCATCAAGGGGTCGTGCATCACGATATCGGCCACCTCTCGCACGTTAATGCGGTCCGCCCGCTGGCGCGCTGCGGCGATCGCCCGCGGCGTCTGCCGCAGGACCGGGATTTCCCTCTCGTTCAGGAACGCCGTCCAGGCGTCGATGCCAGACAGTGAGAATGTCATGATGGCAGCCGTGAAAAACGTGTGATGCGATGTATTGTACTGCGGACATATCTGTAACCGAAGGGCTGCCGCAGAATGGCGCAGCCGGGCGATGCAAAGGAATGCTTCCTGTCTTTTCAACTACATGAAAACATTTTCATTGTTTGCAGTCTTACTAAGCTTACTTGGGTCGAATACGGAAGCCGGAGTCGAATGCAAGCGTTCCTGCATAGTGGTAATTGCATTACGGCATTCCCCACCGTATTTGTGGTTTGCAACGGAAGGAGAAAGCAATGCAAATGGTTTCAGAAGTGATGACACGCGACGTCAGATTCGTCTCGCCGCAGGAAAGCCTGCAGCGCGCTGCGCAAATGATGGGCGAGCTCGACGTGGGAGCGCTGCCGGTATGCGACGGTGATCGACTGGTCGGCATGGTCACTGACCGTGATATCACCATCCGTGGTGTCGCCGCTGGCCGGGCGCCGGATGGTGCGCATGTGGATGAAGTGATGAGCACCGATGTGCGCTGGGTCTTTGAAGACCAGACGCTGGACGATGTAATGATTCAGATGGCGAGCAGCCAGATCCGGCGTGTCCCGGTCGTGTCCCACGACGAACAGCACAAGCTGGTCGGCATCGTTTCGCTCGGCGATGTGACGACCAGGACACCGGAGGGGACAATGAAGGAGGACGTGGAACAAGTGGTCGAAATGATTTCCTCGCCTTCGGCACCCGGGCAGGCAAGGACCGGGGCGAGTGACGTTGCCGGCCGCATCGGTGAGGGTGGTGCCGGTGCAGCTTCAACCGGTGCTGAATCGGCGGGGATGGCAGGAACCAATTTGCCGCGCAGTGGGGAAACCGGTGCGGGTATGGGCCATGGCACGGTCGCCGGCGCATCGGGCGATCCGCGTACGAACGCGGAAGTCAGTGGAGAGCGCGGCGGGGCAACAGGCGATACACGCCGCAATTATGGCGTCGGCGGCAAGGACTTGACCGGGACAGGAGAGTTACCACCCACGTAATCGCCGGTTCCCGGAGTTCCCTGTTAGGTTAAGCCTGGTTCGCGAGTTGGGGGCTAATTGCGACAGCAAGGGAACAGGCCCGCCCGTTTACGTTGGCATAGCCCGCACATGGCAGGCAAAGCGCACCATCCGGTGCGCTTTTTTGTTCACGGGATGTCAGGCATAAGAATGGATTAGACGACGGCATCTACGGCCTGGCTCCGGATCGGTAGCATGCAATCGCTGGCGGGCCAGGCGGTTTTTCCCGGCGATTCCTGCTCCGGCGGCCGTAATGAGGAGCCTTTTCTCCCATAAATCGGGGAATTGCAATCTTTGTATGATTTGAGTAAGGTGGCGCCACTCATATAAAACTGGCGACGTCGGTCACGGGAAAAACAATTTTCCCGACGCGACTTACATGGCCGACCGCCTATCGTAGGGGGAAGAATGCAACGCAATAGAGACTGGACCCGGCTTGTGGCATTGGTGGGACTAATATCGCTCACTGGATGCGAATACGTCTTGCTAGATTCCGAGGAAAAGATCAATGCGGCAGTTCCGGTCCCCCAAACGGTAGAAGCCGCGATGTCGGACCTGCTGAAGAATTCCCCCGACAACCTGCGCAAGCGGATCGAGGGAGAATACGCGGCCAAGCTCAAATTGCGGGCGTTGAATTGCGCAAAGGGTTATGCACCTTCGCGTCTTGCTTCGCTGGAGACGGTCCGGAAAGAGTTAACGGACCGAAGCTGCTTCACCAGCACCGATGCCGGCATTGCACAGTGGATCGGCATGCGCCGCGTCGCTGCCATGCTGGCCGAACCTCCGCTCAAGCCGGTTCCTGCCGTGGCGCCGAAGTTCATCGTCGGTGACGCATTTATCCAGAGCGTGCAGTTTGCCGACAATGCCGGCGTCGCGGTATTCCTTACGCAGCAAAGCCTGCAGGCAGTGGACATTGCGTCGGGCAGCACCTTCTTCAAGGAGCCTCGGTCCAATGAGCAGCTTGGCTTGCTTTCCCCGAATGGCAGGCTGATCATCACGAGTGCCGAAAACAAGGTCAAGGTACGCAATACCGAATCCGGCGAAGTGATCCTGGAAGTTCCGAAAGCGCGCGCACATGCCTTCCAGTGGATCGACAAGCAAGCTGCGCTCTATAACCACGCCGATTCGAGCAAGACTTTTCTGCTCGATTTCAGCAAGGGCGAAGAATTCCCTGTGCCCGAGTTTCAAGGATCGTTCTCGCGCGTGATCAACGTCGACGGTACCGATAACCAGTTCATCGTCGGAACCTACCGCACCGTGGCGAAGGCAACGATCGAAAGAAGCAGTCAGGAGACCAAGGTTAAGCTGATCGATGAAAAGCCCTTGTCCGGTACGTCGTGGGCGCTCAATACCTCGGGTCTGACGGCAGACGGTTCGCTGTGGTTCAACGGCAGCAAGGACCTGACCCTTTTGTCTGTCGGCACACTGGAGCAGGACCGCATCACTTTCGAGCCGCTGCATGTGCAGACCGCCGTGGCCACGCCCGACCCCGACAAGCTGCTGCTGACGGGTTTCATTCGCGGCGGCCATGGTGTCCGCACTTACGTTTTCTCGTTAAGCGGGCGCACGATGGCGCCGGTCGATCGCACGCAACTGGTTTCCGAGCGTCTTCTCTATATCCCGGCGCTGAAAAAACAGGCAGCGATTTCGGATTCGAAAATCGTGGTGCTGGATGACTTGCCGCTGTCGGAGCCGGTAGAGCTGACGAAGTTTATTGCCGACGCGACCGAGGAAGCCAACGCGCGCAAACTCGAAGAGTTCCAGCGTGCCGAGCTGTACCAGCAGGGAGCGCCGATGGCTCCTTCAGTGAGCGCGTACGGTGCCAGCCGGGCCGGATGGGAAACTGCAGGCAGCAGAATCCCGGCACAATTCGCCGATCTCGCAAAAGATGCGCAAATCGAATCGATTGGCGTGTACCAGGGACCACGTTCTTCCGCACGTTCCGGCAATGCTTCAGAAGCAGGGCAGGTGGAGGTGAAGGTGAGAAAAGCGCCAAAGCCGATTCTCCTGGTACTCAGTTCCTACGAGGCGGTGCGCTGGAACCTGAGCGTGGAACCCGGAGCGCGTCTGGCTGGCGTGCTGGTCTCCGGTTACAAGTCTTCGCAAGTGACCGGCAATGGTGCCGCACGCGTCATGATGATTGGTAGCAACCATGCGTACAAGCTCGACAGCAATGAATACAACGCGCTCAATACGCATGTGCAACGCCTGACCGGAAAGCAAATCTACTATTTCCAAGGGCGTTATGAGGGAACGTCGTTCAGCGTGGGCGGAGCCTGAGAAGCTGTTTGAGGTTCTGCATCCGCTCAGATCGAGCTGGTACTGAAAAACGGGCACCAAGTGGTGCCCGTTTTTATTTGCGGTGATGAAATGCAGCACGTTTCGCCACAACGCAAGTGGTTACCCCAAGCCCTATGCATTTAGACGAAAACTTTTTCACGCTTTGCAGTCATACCAGACTCGTCCGGCAGGACATGGACGGGACGAAGCGATCTTCCGCCCCGGCACTTCAACACGTATTCATCCAGGCATGCCTGTACCACTTCACGTCGAGGGAATGTCGAGCGGCATGCATAGTGATAGCCGTTGCACATAGGAGAACACCTCATGCTGCCTTCCAAAGGATATGGCGCGACCAGTGCCACCGAACCGCTCAGCCTCCTGAAATTCGATCGCCGGGACTTGCAGCCCAAGGATGTCCAGATCGATATCCTTTATTGCGGCGTCTGTCATTCCGACTTGCACACCGCACGCAATGAATGGGGCAATACCGTTTATCCCGTTGTGCCGGGCCACGAAATCATCGGGCGGGTTACTGCGGTCGGCGATCAGGTCAACCGCTTCAAACCGGGCGACATGGTTGGTGTCGGTTGCCTCGTGGATTCCTGTCAGCGCTGCAGTGCCTGTGCCGAAGGGCTGGAGCAATATTGCGAGATTGGATTCGTCGGCACGTACAACGGCGAGGAGGGACATGTCGGCGGCATGACGTATGGCGGCTATTCGACCAACATCGTGGTCACCGAGAAGTTTGTGCTGCGCCTGCCTGACGGACTCGATCCGGCTGCCGCAGCGCCGTTGCTCTGTGCGGGCATCACCACCTATTCGCCATTGCGGCAATGGAAAGTCGGCAAGGGGCAGAAGGTCGGTATCGTCGGCCTTGGCGGGTTGGGTCATATGGGCATCAAACTTGCGCATGCAATGGGAGCGCATGTGGTGTTGTTTACCACCTCGCCGGGCAAGGCCGATGATGCAAAGCGCCTCGGGGCAGACGAGGTCGTGGTGTCGAAGAATGCAGCGGAAATGCAGGCGCATCTCAACTCCTTCGATTTCATCCTCAACACCGTAGCCGCACCGCACAATCTCGACGCCTTCATCAACTTGCTCAAGCGCGACGGCACCATGACACTGGTCGGTGCGCCGGCGTCGCCGCATCCGTCGCCGCAAGTGTTCGGCCTCATCATGCAGCGCCGCCGCCTTGCCGGCTCCCTGATCGGCGGCATTGCGGAGACGCAGGAAATGCTCAACTTCTGCGCCGAGCACGGCATCGTGTCAGATATCGAGATGATCCGTATCCAGGACATCAACGATGCCTATGAGCGCATGCTCAAAAGCGATGTGAAATACCGATTCGTAATCGATATCGCATCACTGAAGCAGGAGGGGTGAACGCAGCCCGGCAGCGTGTCCCAGCAAGCCAGGACATGCTACAAAGCACCGCGCCAAAAAGCGCCCCCAAGAGTGCCCCATTAACAATCGAGCAGGTGCCTGTTGCCCGGACCCGTCGTCGGGCCGCTCCGCTCGCCGCCTTTCGGCAGCAGGCTTGATACGGCTTTCAGGAGCGCATGCGGTGCGATGGGTTTCGGCAGGTGCGACGAGAACCCCGCATCCAGCGCCTTGAGGCGATCTTCCTTGCGGGCGAATGCGGTCAGCGCAATGGCGGCGATGTTCCTTTCCTTTCCGAGGAACGCCCGCACCTCGCGGATAAATGCATAGCCGTCCTTTCCCGGCAAGCCGATGTCGCTGATGATGAGGTCCGGCGCCTGCTGGATGACAGCTGCGAGCGCTTCGTCAGCGCAGCGGTACGCACACACACTGGCGCCGCGCTCTTCCAGCACCTGCTTGAGCAGCGCATTGGTGTCGGGGTCGTCGTCCACCGTGACAATCAGTGAACCGGAGAACGCAAACTCCGTAGCCGCGCCTTCCGGCAGCGCGTTGCCGGGTTTGCCGGTTCCATCACGGTCGAGCAGCGGCAGCGTGATGGTGAAGGTCGCGCCAGTGCCTTTGCCGCGGCTGCTCGCATGTACGGCTCCCCCATGACGTTCCGTAATGTGCTTGACGATCGCCAGCCCCAGTCCGAGGCCGCCATGCCTCCTGGTCGTCGAGGCGTCCGCCTGGCAGAAGCGGTCGAACAGATGCGGCAGGAAATCGGGATCGATGCCTTCGCCGGAATCGGCAACGGTAAACCGCGCGACGCCATGCTGCTCGACCAGCGAGATCTTGACGTGCCCACCGGTTGGCGTGAACTTGACAGCGTTATCGAGCAGATTCCAGATCGCCTGCTGCAGGCGCGCGGCATCGCCTTCCACCAAGCCACCCTCCGCGCAGATGCATTCCATAAGCTGCACGCCCTTTTTTTCCGCGGCGTGGCGCACACTCTCCATTGCGTTCTCGATCACCTCGGCAAACGGCAGCGGTGCCGTGTTCAGCTCGAACTTGCCGGAAACGATGCGGCTCATGTCCAGCAGGTCCTCGATCAGGCGGACCTGTATCCATGCATTGCGTTCGATGATTTCGGCCGCTTTCTTCACATCGCCGCGGCCCATCGCCATGATTTGCGCCCAGCCGAGGATCGCGTTGAGCGGCGTACGCAGTTCATGCGACAGCGTCGCCAGGAACTCGTCCTTGACGCGATTGGCTCGCTCCGCTTCGTGGCGCGCAATACGTTCGCTCTCGAGCAGGAAGCTGCGCTCTTCTTCCGCGCGCTTGCGGTCCGTGATGTCGCGCGATACGCCGAGCAGTCCGATCACATGGCCCTCCGTGTCCAGATAGGGGACTTTGCGGGACAGCCATATCCGGTGAGGACCTCCCGGCAGCGGCACCATTTCTTCGAAGTCTTCTGCGATCCCTTGCTGCATGACGCGCCGGTCGTTCGCCATCACCTTGCGTGCAGCGTTCTTGTCCTCCAGGAGTTCCAAGTCTGTTCTCCCGAGGACTTGATCCAGCGGTTTGCCGACCAGCGCCAGCGTTGCCGGGTTGGCATACGTCAGGCGGCCTTCGCGGTCTTTTGCAAAGATCACATCACCGGTCGTGTCGCTGATCGCCTGTAGCAGCAGTGTGCTTTGCCGCAAGGCTTCGTCGGCGTGTTTGCGAGAGGTGATGTCTTGCAGTGTGCCGCGCAGCCCGATGATCTGCCCGGACGTGTCGCGCACGACTTCGCCGCGCGCCGTGAGCCAGATGGGAGTTCCATTTGGGTTGGCCTGGAAATCAAGCATGTAGCTATCACCTGTGAGCAACGCTCGCTGCGCCGCTGCATTCAGGCGCTCCCATTCCTCAATGGAGTAGCAGTGCCCCCGCTGTTCATGAAATGCCGGGATCTGGTCTGTTTCAGGGTCGATGCCGTAGATGCGGCAGAGCTCGTCGGAAGCGGTGACGATGTCAGTCCTGGCGTCCCAGTACCAGTTTCCGATTTGTGCAATCCGCTGCGCCTCTCTCAGTTCCGCCTCGGCGCGGCGCAGCGCTTCCTCTGCACGTTTTTGCGCCGTGATGTCCACCTCGGCCACGACGCCGCCGATAATCCGCCCGTTCGCATCGCGGATTGGCGCGGCGGCATTGATGATGGTGGCCCGTTCCTTGCTGTTGAATTTCTCGATCTCGATCACGTCGCCCGACACGACCTGCCCGGTGCGCAGCGCTCGTGCCATGGCCCAGTCCTCGCTCTTGAGCGGCTCGCCGGTATCCGCCCAGCGCGCTTGCCACTTTCGATAATCGTCAATCGACTGCGGCAGGGGATGCATGCCCCAGATGCGCGTCAGCGCGGCATTAAACAGTGTCAACCTTCCCTGTGAATCTGCGATTGCAACGCCGGCGGGCAATGCTTCCAGCACCGCGGCGAGGCGGCGCCTTTCCAGTTCGGCACTTTCAAACGCAATGCGGACGGCATCCTCTGCCTGCTTGCGCGCAGTCACGTCGAGCACGACGCCAGCAAAACGTGCAACCCTTCCGTTTCCATCCCGTTCCACCTTGCCCCGCGCGATGACCCAGCGCACCTGCGTGCCGCTGACAATCCGGTATTCCGCTTCGTAATCCTTGCCGGTTTCCAAGGTATAGCTGACCAATTTCATGACGCGGTCCCGGTCGGCAGGATGGATTGCAGCCAGATAATCTGCAAGCGGAGCCGCACTTGCCAAATCCAGCGTAATGCTGAAAATCCGGGCGAAGTTGGCGTCGCCCCACAGTCTGTCGGCCGCAACGTCCCATTCGAAGGTTCCTACCTCTCCGGCGATGAGAGCAGAGTCCAGTTTGCGTCGCGTTTCGGTAAATGCGGCTTCCGTTTTGACGCGTTGGGTTTCGTCGTTGCAGATGCACATCACGCCGCCTACTTCACCGCTGTCATCCAGGAGCGGACTGCAGGAGAGATCGAAATAGGCGTCATCTGCGTGGCCGGCACGCCCACGTGGCAAATGCACGGCTTTTTGCCATGTAGACTCGCCGCGCCGGGCTGCCTCGGCATGCGGTTCAAGCACGTCCCATGACTCAGGCCAAGCATCCTGTGCCGGCAATCCGAGCGCCTGCGGATGGCGGCCGTCGAGGATCGCGGCGAACGCGTCGTTATAGATGCTGATTAGTTGCGGTCCCCACCAGATCGCTGTCGGAACGCGGGAGTGCAGGCATATGCCGACCGCAACCCGCAAGGCAGGCGGCCACCCGGCAACCGGGCCGAGAGGCGTGTCGGCCCAGTCCCGCGTTTGCATGAGCCGCGACATTTCTCCGTCACCTGCTCTTGTCACTGAGATGTACGAGTGCAACGGAATACCCTGTCTGATCGTTTGCCGTGCGGTGTTGGGGAGGCGTGTGCCTATGCCTAGACGCGTGGTCCGGGATAAGCCTTTTGATCCTACGCTATCGTTAGCTGGCAGGTCTGATATAAGGCAGCTCTCATGTCGCCTTCTCGCGGGTTGTGCAATGAAGCGCCGCCATAACAAGGTGTCCAGAAGGAGAACGGAAGGTGTACGGAATATGCGCTGTTCTTCGCGAATATTGCAGGTAATTCTTGCAGTCATCCATATCGCCTGCCATCAGCCACAAATAGTGCGACACGATCCAAAACGTATGTGCGCTCTCACCGGGCTTTCGTGTTGTGTCAGCCAGCATTAGCTTTACGCCGCACAAGGGAAGGGGCACTCAATGAACGGGTAATGAATTTGCCGCTCGAACGCGCTGGCGCCTTCGCTCTCGCAATGGATGTCATTACTGCGTTTGATAAGGTCTTGCGATCAGCAGTTGCCATGAAAGGCGAGGCGTACAGAGACTTTTAAAAAGCTGGCATCCAAGACCGGAGCACCTCACTTTGTCGACTTCGGTAATGCACATCGACGTCCGCCAGCCTCTTCCCTGATTGTGAATTGTTCGGCAGAGCTGGCTCAAAGTATCTGCTGCGATTGAATGCCGTGGTTCTTCGCATGACTTTGACTTCGGATGCCATGCTCGGCCACCCTTTTCGCGCCGCCGCAATCTGTCATCAACTTGTTCAAAATGCACGACTATGGTGCAAAGTCATGTTTTTCAGAGATTTTTGGTGCATTTCATCATTTGATCTCGAATAATGCACCATCTGGGTGCGTAGTCATGCACCAATTTTTAACCTCCGGAGGGTGGAAATGAAGTACCAAAACCTTGGTGAATTCCTCGAATACGTCAAAGAGCGCAATCCAGGCCAGCCTGAATTCCATCAGGCAGTGGCGGAGGTAATGGAAAGTCTCTGGCCTTTCATTGCCGAGCATCCGCGCTACGCAGAGCATGGCCTGCTGGATCGTCTGGTCGAACCGGAGCGCATCATCCAGTTCCGCGTATCCTGGGTGGACGACAAGGGGGAGGTCAAGGTCAACCGTGGTTACCGCATCCAGCACAGTTCAGCCATTGGCCCTTACAAGGGGGGCCTGCGTTTCCATCCTTCCGTAAATCTGTCGATCCTGAAGTTCCTTGCCTTCGAACAAACGTTCAAGAATGCGCTCACAACGCTGCCAATGGGCGGTGGCAAGGGCGGTTCCGATTTCGACCCGAAGGGCAAGAGCCCCGGCGAAGTCATGCGTTTTTGCCAGGCTTTCGTTTCCGAGTTGTTCCGCCATGTTGGCGCGGACACCGACGTCCCGGCTGGTGACATCGGCGTCGGCGGACGCGAGGTCGGCTACATGGCCGGCATGATGAAGAAGCTTTCCAACCGTGCCGACTGCGTCTTTACCGGCAAGGGCTTGAGCTTTGGCGGCTCGTTGATTCGTCCGGAAGCAACCGGTTACGGTACCGTCTACTTCGTAGAAGAGATGCTCAAGCGCAAAGGCAAACAACTTGATGGCATGCGCGTATCCGTGTCCGGATCCGGCAACGTCGCACAGTATGCGGTGGAAAAGGCGATGGCATACGGCGCGAAAGTCGTGACTGTGTCCGATTCCAGCGGCACCGTAGTCGACGAACAAGGCTTTACCCCAGAGAAATTGGCGCTCCTCATGGAGATCAAGAACCATCTCTATGGCCGCGTCAATGAATATGCCGAGAAGGTTGGTGCCAAGTTCGTTGCCGGTGCTCGTCCGTGGAGCGTGCCTGTCGACGTGGCGCTCCCGTGCGCAACGCAGAACGAACTGGATGCAGAAGACGCTGCAACGCTGATCAAGAATGGTGTTCTGTGCGTGGCTGAAGGCGCGAACATGCCTTGTACGGCAGAAGCGGCGAAGCTGTTCGAGGACAAGGGCGTGCTGTATGCCCCGGGCAAGGCAAGCAACGCTGGTGGCGTGGCGACCTCTGGCTTGGAAATGAGCCAGAACGCGATGCGCCTGTCGTGGAACAAGGAGGAAGTCGACGCCCGCCTGCACTCCATCATGCGTAATATCCACGACGCTTGCGTGACTCATGGCAAGCGCGCTGATGGCAGCGTCAGCTACATCGACGGCGCCAATATCGCCGGCTTTGTGAAGGTGGCTGAAGCCATGTTGGCGCAGGGCGTCATCTGATCGTGTGCCTGGGTCGGGTAATGAAGCCAACCGATAAAGCCGACAGCAGGGGGGAGGCGAAAGTCCTTCCCCTCTTCGAAAAAACGTCGTCGTCTGAACCTGCCATTAACAAGCGCTCACTCGAGCGCTTTTTTTTGCTTCACATTGCGTTTTGCAGTCGCGGGCTAGGGACGATGATGTCGAGGAACGAGCCGTCGTTTATTCATACATAGGAGGATGTGCGTTCGAGCCAGGATCTGTGCTGGAAGGCGCGCGGCACGTCAAATAGCGCGCCTGTTTGCAAGGCTCGGTGCACCGTCCGTCCCACCTTCGTTCACCCTCCTATTGATGAATTGATTTCTCGTCACACGATGCCTGCCTTGACAGGCATCGGACGCCGTCCGGCCCTACATCTGTCGTCTCCCTAACAACAGTTTCAGCGCGATTAGGTGTCGCGCACTGTCAATTCCCTCCGGTCTATGCTTACAATTTGTATCTTTTAGGCAAGTTTCTGCCTGTTCCGCGCAGTCCACCTTCCACAGAAAGGGCGAAGCACCATGTTCATGACCAATACCGAAATCATTCCCGGAAAACGTATTACCGTCTGCCACGGCGTCGTCTCGGGCAGCACCGTGCGCTCCAAGCATGTCGGCCGGGACATCATGGCCAGCCTGAAGAACATCGTGGGCGGTGAGCTGAAGGGCTACACGGAGCTGCTGGAAGAATCGCGCAAGAGCGCCACCGAGCGCATGAAGGCGCAGGCGAGGCAGATGGGCGCGAATGCCATCGTCAACGTCCGCTTCGCGACGTCGTCGGTGGCGGCCGGTGCGGCTGAAATCTACGTCTATGGCACTGCCGTCACGGTGGAGTAAGTTGCCATGGAAATCCTGTTCTGGGTCGTACCGATCCTGCTGGGCTATGTCTTCGGCAAGCGCAACGAGAAGAATCACTATGCTTCCATCAAGAAGCGCGAAAAAGCCTTGTTGAAACTGCCGACGACGACAAGCAAATTTCCGATGGATATCGCGATCCCGGCCATCCAGCGCTCCGAGCTGGTGACGGGCAGCGTCGTGATCTCCGTCGATTATTTCAAGCGCCTGCTCGCCGGGCTGCGTGCGATTGTCGGCGGGCCGGTGCAGTCCTATGAGACGCTGGTCGATCGCGCCCGCCGCGAAGCAACGCTGAGGATGAAGGAGAGCTGCCCGGATGCGGACCAGATCATCAACGTGCGCCTGGAAACCTGTCCTATCTCTGATGGCGCCGCAAACAGCGTGAGCTCTATCGAAGTGCTCGCTTACGGCACGGCGATTTACTTCCGCAGCTGACCACCACGCCGCGATGAAATACCAGCCAAGCCTGCCCGAGCATAACGATAACGTGTCGCACGAGCAGCCCGTGCGCGAGTTCTTCCTGATTCTCGGCGGCCTGGCGGCATTGGCTGCCATCGCGTTCTGGCTGCTCGGTCTGATGGTGGATATCGGCGTGGACAATCTCAGCCCCGAGACCGAAGCGAGAATCAACAACGCATTCGCGACGAAGTGGGAGAAGGAAAAACCCTTTGCACCAGAGAAGCGCGCAATGCTGCAAAAAATGGCGGACGAGCTGAAACAATGCGCCGGTCTGCCTTATCCGGTGACTGTGTACTTCACGGAATCGGAGATGCCGAATGCGGCTGTCTTCCCTGGCGGGAACATCGTCGTGTTCTCGGGCTTGCTCGGCAAGGTGCAATCGAAGAACGGCCTGGCCTTCGTGCTGGCACATGAATTCAGCCACCTCAAAAACCGCGACCACCTGCGCGCGATGGGCAGGAGCGTGCTGCTCGCCACCATGTCGGCGATGCTCACCGGCTCCCAGTCCGACATGACCCAGGTCTTCATCCCGCTCAATAAAATGACAATGGCCAAACACTCGCAAGGCAGGGAGATGCAGGCCGATAACAAGGCACTGCACATCCTCAACTGCTACTACGGCCATGCAGGCGGTGCGACCGAGTTCTTCGAGGCCATGCAAAACGACCCTCGCTCAAGGGACGACGGCTATTCCCACTACTTCGCGACACACCCGCAACTGCAGGAACGTATCGACAATATCGGCCGCCTGATCCGGCAAAACGGATTCAAGCTTGGCCCGGTAACGCCCTTGGAAAAACAGGGCTAAATCGGGGCCTCCAGTGGCACCTGCATCGAACTGTCAGTCCGCACCCGCATTAGCATGGTCACCGTTTCGCCGGCAGCAAGCGGGATTTTGAACAGCATGTTGCGGTGCTTTACCTGCCGTTCCGAAAACGGCACCCGGTCACCGCCCAGATAGGAAACGACGCGCTGATTCGTTCCGGAATAGACAAGGTGCACATCGATATAGTCGAGCAATGGATATTGCACCTCCAGCAGCCATTCGGAGACGCTGGAATCTTCGCTATGCAGCGTCGTCTTGAACCAGTAAGTGGAGCTGGTAAAACCAAGGTTCGGCGACGGGCTGGTATTGCGCATGAAAGCGCCGTCGAATTTTCCCGACAAGAGCTCCGCCACCGTGATCTTCCTCGTCGCATCTTCGAGGTAGCTGACACGCTGACCGAGTGAATATTGTTCCGTGCCCGACGAGAGCCGGACGATGTCGTTTGCAGAAGCTGTTCCGAGCCATCCCCAGAAGAACAGCCAGAATGCAATCAATCGAAACGTAGAGAGCGGAAGTAGGGCAGCGCTGGATGAGGTTCGTAACCGCGTCATGGGGCATGCTTCCTGAGGCGAGGCAGGCAAGGGCCAGAAGGCCCATACCCCCTCTTCCACAACTATATTGGTTCCATTGGGAAATCACAGTTTGTAACGGTTTTGCGATGCGCCGAGAATTACAGGCGCAAGCCCGGCGTCCGTTACAGGGGATTAGCGCTGCAGGGTAGGAGGCTGATCAAGGTGGCTGACGTGCCGCAACGCTCGGTTCCGCACTTCCGCATAAGCTATCATTCCCTCCTCCTTAACATACTGTCACCATGAAAAAACTCGCCACCTTGATTCTCTCATTCGCCTTCTTCTCACTTTCCCATGCTGCGGCCGATCCTGACCGCTACCTGCTGACTCCGGTGACGCTAAAGAAGATGCATGCGGTGAACCAGGACCTGGAGAAAGCGAACATCAAGGAGGAGGACGACGATGAGGATGACAAGAACCTGTCGGTGGAAGAGTTTGCGCGCCTGCTCGAATCAAATCCCAAGGCCAAGGCCGTGCTCGCAAAGAACGGCATCTCCTCGATGGATTACGCGCTGGCGACCTATGCAATGGTGGCAGCGGGAATGCACCTGATGTTCGAGCCGAGCATGGACAAGAAGAAGATCCCGTCGCTGATCGCCAGCTACCCGAAGGAGCGCCAGGCCAACATCGAACTGCTGCGCAAGAATCCGCAATACCTGAAAACCAAGGAGTAGGGCGGATTTATCAGCGTGTAAATACGCTGAAGTGCGGAGTTGCGAACCTATCCTGCTTGCCGGCGTTTATGCGCCAAGCACCGTTACGACCACACTCCGCTGCTGGGCACTGGTGCGGTGCTCCCACAGGTAGATGCCTTGCCAAGTCCCGAGCAGCATGCGGCCCGCACCCACCGGCACGCTCAGTCCGGGACCGGTCAGCACGCTGCGCGCATGTGCGGCCATGTCATCCGGCCCTTCCAGGTCGTGGCGGTACCCGGGATCGCCGTCCGGCGCAAGGCGGCCGAGGATGGTTTCGAGGTCGCGCCGCACATCCGGATCGGCGTTCTCCGTGATCGTCAGCGAACAGCTCGTGTGCTGCACAAAGACGTGCACGATCCCCGTCTTGATGCCTGATTCCGCGACAACACGTGCAACGTCCTGGGTAATGTTGCGCGTACCGCGGCCGGAGGTGGAGAAGTCGAGAATGCGCTGCAGGTTCATCAGGGTTGCCTCATTCAGGATGTGCGCAGCGTGCCGATGTAGTTGCCGAGTACGCTCGGGACTGCCTCAAATGCTGCCTCATGCAGCGGGCTTGTGTCCCATCGCTTCGCCCATGCGGATCGCACGTTCGGCCAGCCATTCCGGATTGAATTCGATGACGTTGCGAGGAAACAGCATGACCACGGTGGATCCAAGCAGGAAGCGGCCCATCTCTTCACCTTTTTTCAGCATGATGTTCTCGTCCCTGTAATGCCATTCACGCACGGTACGCGAGCGCGGCGGGTTCACCACGCCATGCCATACCGTCGCCATGCTGCCGACGATGGTGGCGCCGACCAGCACCAGCACGAACGGACCATAGGGCGACTCGAATACGCACACCACGCGCTCGTTGCGTGCAAACAATCCGGGCACGCCGCGCGCGGTGGTCGGATTGACGGAGAACAGCGCGCCGGGCACATAGATCATGCGCGTGAGCTTGCCGTCGCACGGCATGTGGATGCGATGATAGTCGCGCGGGCTCAGGTACAGCGTGGCGAAGCTGCCATGCTCGAACTGGTCGGCCAGTGCCTTGTCGCCACCGACCAGTGCCGCGGTCGAATAACGATGGCCTTTCGCCTGGATGATCTGGTCATGCTCGATTGCGCCGAACTGGCTGATCGCCCCGTCCACCGGGCAGATGAAGTCGGCATCGGCCAAGGGGCGAGCGTCCGGGCGCAGAGCGCGCGTAAAGAAATCGTTGAAGCTCGTATAGCTCGCCAAGTCCGGATTCAGCGCTTCCTGCATGTTCACGCCGTAACGCTTGGCAAACCAGCGGATCAGTTGCGGCGTGAATCGGCTTTCTTCGGCCCGCGCAAGCCGTCCGGCGAAGGTAGTCAGTGCCTGCTTCGGCAGAACATATTGATGTAAAACGGAAAATCGCTTGGACACGGCCTACCTCACGGAAAAGAGTCGGCCACGATTATAGCCGCAGGTGTTGTGGTGGGTAAGGCGGGCCGGGATGAGGCGACGGGAGCACCGAGTTTGAGATTTCTCCGGTTTGTTGACCGCAGGATTTGATTCTCACTGAAAACGTCCTAAGGTGAACTGGCATGCTTGGCTGTTCATGCACGGTTTCGGTGGAGGCAAGGTTGATGAAGAAAGTGCTTGGATGGATGCTCGTGCTCGTCCTGCTCGGTGTCGGTGCATTTGCCTTATACCTCTGGAAACAAGGGCGGTACGAACCCTTGCCGCCGCTGCCGCTGCCATCACCCGTCCCTTCCGCCGAAGCGCCACCGCCTGCGGCAAGTACCGAAGAGCCGGCCATCCAGTACCCCGTTCCGGAGACGCCCGAAAAATCCTTGCCACCGCTGGCCAAAAGCGATCCGACGGCGTTGGCTGCGTTGGGTGAAGTGTTCGGCAAGAACGCGGTAAAACAATTTTTCCAGCCGGAGGAGATCATCCGGCGCATCGTCGTCACTGTCGACAACCTGCCACGCAAGGTCGTATCGGCCCAGCTGATGCCGACCAAGCCGGTCGAAGGGAAGCTGCGCACCGCCGGAGAGGGGGAGAAGCTGGTTCTCGCTCCGGCCAACCATGAGCGGTACACGCCTTTCATTCGCCTTGCCGACATGGTGGACCCGAAGACCTTTGTCGCGTCCTATCGCAAGCTCTACCCCCTATTCCAGCAGGCATATCGCGAGCAGGGCTATCCCAAAGGCTATTTCAACGACAGGCTTGTCGCCGTGATCGACCATATGCTGGATGCTCCCGAAGTCGATGGCCCTATCGCGCTGGTCCAGCCGCGCATCTACTACCAGTTCGCCGATTCCGAGCTTGAATCGCTGTCAGCCGGGCATAAATTGATGTTGCGCATAGGTGGCAAGAACGCTGCGAGGGTCAAGGCGAAACTGCGTGAGCTTCGTGATGAGCTGGTCAATACCGTGCCGAACGAATAGCGGCCATGGCGACAAGCCCCCATTGCCGCCCTGGCATGCAGTGATGGTCAACCGGAGCCTTGCATGGACGAAATTCCCTTCCTTTTCCCATGCATACGTTGACGACGCCCCAAGTTCCAGTCGCCCGGAGGCAGACGCTGAACATGATGAAGAGAATGTCGGTTCAGCGGAAACCGCAGATGATCGGCAATGTCAATCAGTTAATGCTGGCTGCGCGCCTCCTCCTCGGGATTGCACAAAAAGCAGGTTGTCGCTGCGTTTCCGCTGCCAGTCTATTGTCGCAACAGCCGCAAGTGTTTTCCTAAGGAGAGGACGCGCACGCATTGGCCAGCACGATTGCTCATTGCTGTTATGGAAGAACTTCACCTGCCGCCAAGACGCTCTCCCTGCGCTGGTTGCAGGCTTTATTAAGGACACGCCGTGATGTTATCCAGCATGATTCTTCTCCGAACCGACGGCAATCCGGCTGCATTCGATAGCGGTTCGGTCCCGGATATGATTCACCTGCTTCGGCGCCATCTCGGAATGGATATTGCCTTTGTATCGGAATTTACGGAGCGCACGCGCGATATTAAAGTGGTCGATACGGATGAAGAGGATTGCCTGATCCGTCCTGGCGTATGCACCCCCATCGAAGAAACTTACTGCAAACTAATCATCGAACATAGACTTCCGCCATTGATGCCGGATGTTCGTGATTTCCCGATTGCTGCCATGCTGCCTATCACCGCTGCGCTGAAAATCGGTTCTTACGTCGCAGCGCCCATCCGGCTGGCCGATGGCGCCGTCTATGGCACGTTCTGCTGCTATAGCCACGAGGCAGAGCCATCGCTGAACAAGCGCGACCTGGCAATGATGCAGGTATGCGCGGAGATGACCGCCAAGCAACTGGACAAGGAGCGGCAGGAAACATGCAGGCGGCGGGCGATACAGGAAAAGATAAGCGCGATCCTGTTGGGCGGCGACATCTCTACCGTGTTCCAGCCCATCCACGACTTGCAGGCACGTAAAGTGGTCGGATTCGAAGCGCTATCTCGTTTTTCGGTAGACCCCAAGGAGCCGCCGGACGCGTTGTTCAATGAAGCACACTCCGTGGGCATGGGAGTCGAGTTGGAGGCGGAGACCATTCGGCGCGGACTGACGGGATTACAGCACTTCGCTCCCGATGTGTATGTGTCCGTCAACATTTCCCCCGAAACGATCCTGAGTCCCCTATTCAAGGATATTTTCGATAACGTGCCGGCCGAAAGGGTGACGCTCGAGATTACCGAACACGCGGCCATCGAAAAATACCAGGAGCTGGAGTCCTTGCTGCGTCCAATTCGCGCTCGTGGCCTGAAGCTGGCTGTCGACGACGCCGGCGCCGGATACGCCAGCTTCCGGCATATCCTCCGGCTCGCTCCGGACCGCATCAAACTCGACAGCAGCCTGACAAGAAATATCGATACCGATCCTACCCGCCGTGCCTTGATCGCCGCATTCGTCCGATTTGCAGAAGACACGGGCGCCAAGCTGATTGCCGAGGGGGTGGAGACGGAAACGGAGCTGCAAGCCCTGCAGACACTGGGTGTTGCAAAAGCTCAGGGCTTCTTTCTGAGCCGTCCGCTGCCGCTCGCCCAAGCGGTCGAGTTGCTTCGATCCTGAGCACGTTCACGCACAAGTCATTCCTCCAGGAGACCACTTCAAGCACCGGGCGAGGCAGCGGCAAACCCGTTTTCCGTGCTCATTGCGCTAAAAACAACTACTCCCGGTCCAGCTTTGTAACAATGTGTTTTATTTGACTAAAATCAACGCAAGTTGCTGCATAGTAATAATCCGCCGCACAAGTATTCATGCGAGCGCAAAAATAAAAAGCGGAGCGAGACATATACGGGAGGCTGTATGGAGAAATACCATTTTTCTATTCTGTCGCGGAATAGGCTCAGGATCGACAGCATTGCCATCATGGGCAGGGACAGGGATGAGGCAGAGCGCAAGCTGCGTCAGATGTATCGGCACTGTGAAGTGCTCAGCTGCGAGACCAGGTCTGCTGCAGCCAAGCCGGTACCCGTACCCGTGCACAAGCCGGCGAACGACGACAGGATGTCCCTGGAGCAGATCCTCAGACTGATTTCTGTCTGATCGTTCGGGATCTAGCCGATAAACCGGTCCGCCAGCAATTCCTCCAGCAAAGCGACATAGTCCCTTGCCCCCCTGCTTTTCGGTGCGTGTTCAAACACCGTCTTGTTATACGCAGGGCATTCCGCCAGGCTCGTGCTTTCCGTTATATGCGTACGGCAGACCTCATCGCCGAAATGCTCTTCCAGCATGCGACGGACCTCGCGCTCGACGCGACGGCCCGCGTCAAAACGCGTCAGCACATAGCGACGCTTGACCCGGCGTTTTAATACCGGCTCCAGCGCCTTCAGGGTTTTCTCTATCTGCAGCGCTCCCTTGTACGACAGGTGATCCGCCGAGACCGGCACAAGCACGCAGTCGCTCGCAAAGATCGCATTCAGCGACAACACGCCGATCATCGGGCTGCAATCGATCACCACATTCGCGCCATCCTCCGACAGACGCTCCGCACGCAGGCTCGCGTTCAAGCGGTTCACTACGTCATAGCCCTTGCCGAACATCGTATCGACCTTCGACAGTTCGAGATGGGAAGGGATGAGCCGGATCTTGCTGGGTGACTGGCACACCAGTTCGCGCAACGGCCGGTCGCGCTGGAACAGGCTCAAGATCGTGTCATCGCCGGATGCTGCAGTCACGCCTGCAATCGCGCTCAGGTGCGCCTGCGGATCAAGGTCGATCCCATACGTCGTGCGCTCGCCTCGCGCAAGCGCGGCGGCAAGGTTAACCGCGGTAGTGGTTTTCCCCACGCCGCCTTTCTGGTTGAAGATTGCGATGACAGTCATAGTAGTTGCCCTAATTCTAATCTTGATAAGAAGCAACTAAGAAGCGAGGTTACATTCGAAAACACGTTTGGAGACTGCAATACAACACATGAACCCATGTCGGATTACGCGGGGTATTTCTCACACCATTCGACGCGCTACGTTTTCCTATAAGCGAAAGCAGGTCCTGCAATCCCATTATGATTGGAGGACCTGCCTATGCCTGTGAGCCGGCACTTCGGATCGTTACTGCTCTGCCTTCACCGGAAGACTCTCTAACGATTCAGAACCGTTCCGCGCATTGCGCGATGGCTTCAATCGTCTCGCGATCAAGGCACTCCCTCAGGTCGATCGACGTGTATGTTTTTCGCCGGACAGGAACTTGTGTGGCAGCTACCGGGGCCTGTGCCACGGGGCTGGCGCTCGGTGCGGGAACGGCTGGCGGTACTTCGGCTGGTGTATCAATCACTGCAGGGACAGCGGGTGTCGGTGCCGGCGCAGGAGTAATGGCCGGAGCAGGTGCAGGTGCAGGTGCAGCTATTGCAATGGCGACCGGTTCTGCGGGAGAAGGGGGCGGTGCGATCGGCATTGCACGTTCATTCATGGCAACGGGCTCCATCTGGCTTGGCGGTTCTGCTTCGTATGAGAGTTCTGCTTCCTCCTCATCGAAGAACCCGTACATGCCGAGCGAGAAGAAAACGACGAAACACGCGACGGTCACGCCGAATCCCCAGTAAGCCCATTTGCGTTGCACCTCCTTGAAGTGCTCGATGCTTTCCCACTCCTTGTTTTGCCACGCCCATTCGCTGCCCTTTGCACCAACGATAAATGGAATAAAGAAACCGATGAACGGGACGCCGACCAACGCCGTGCTCCAGACCCGGTTTCCCGCACCCCAAATGAAGGTCAGCAAAAATGCGCCCCAGTTCCAGCCTTTCACCTCATCAGGAGCGACGATTGTGCTGCCTTGCCCAGATGTATTCTCCATGCTTCACTTTCTTATTCTTGAAGGCGTCAACGCCGCCTTGTGCTAATGATCCAGAGAGGACATCGAGAGCTTCTCGTTGCAAATCTTCTGGGGCTATTTCGATCATGTGGGCGAGTGCACATGCCACTCGTCCATGCGTCGCAACTCTGTTTGTCGCCAAGCGGTCCACAAAGGCGAGCATTTAAAGATGCCAAAGGACAATATGCTAACGGTGCCAGCAACAAACGGATATCCCACAAAAAAGGGATTTTCGGCCGACATCGGCGGGGTCGATTCCGACGACGGACCCGCGCATCCTAGGTGGAGGGCGCTAGAGCGTGCAATCGAAAATAGTTGTACGCAAGACAGGCGAATTCCAGTTGCCAATCAGGCTGCTGTCTCGTTACATGATGTCTCTTTCTGCCGCAGCAAACGATCTCTCGCAACGAGTTGCCGCACTATCGTGGGCGACATGCGAAACAGGGGGCAAAACTGGAGGATAGCGTCCCTATGCATCAAGCGGTTTCCCTATGACATCGCTTCTTGCCTGACATAAAACGACCTTTGATTTTCGCCAACATTTCTCACCAGCTGCCTTTAAGTTCCGCAACATTCTCGTTGGCATTTCGACAAATACTTTCTCCAGCCGTGCAATGGCCTTAGGCAATGCGAGGCCACGAAGGAAAGCAGTTTAGGGCGGCAGCAAACACGCTGCGCATGCTTTCCGGCACCCGGGATCACGATTAATCCATTCGAGAAAGGGAGTCTGAATATGCTGGTGAAAAAGAACTTGGTGATACTGGCCGCGATCGCGGCACTCGTTTCCGCCTGCGGTGGTGGTGGCGGTGGTACTCCAAAGGTAGTTGGTGGAGAGCAGACGACGGATGGCGGCAATCCGCCGGCAGAAAATCCGGCCACGCCGAACGATCAGCAGCTCGTTGGAAAGCTCGACCTCGTGGCCAACCAGATGGCGTACATTCGGACGAATCGCTCGGAATATAACGCCATCGCGCTCGAGTCATTCGAAAGCGAGCAAGGCCTGTATGACGTCGCTTGGGGTAGTGCGACGGTGGAAGCCAACGTTGCCGTGCCGGCTCCGGCTCCGGCGCCGGCTGCCCCGATTGCCGCGTTTGGCTTCCGGGTCGACAAGACTGTCCGTGCAACAGACGGTGAGCAGGTCGGTGACCAGACTGTCGTCGGCCGGGTCGCGTTCAGCTTCACCGAGCGTGCAGGTTCCGCCGGCATTGGCGAGAACGAGATGGCAGAGATCATGCAGTTCGTGATCGACGGCGTCGAACTGAAGACTAATGCAAACGGACAGATCTCCTCCGCCAAAGTGCGCGACGGTGCGCAGATGCATGTCTATGGCCGCAATGCCGCCAATGCGGAAGTGCGCGAATCGATCGCTGTCCCGGCTGGCGCCGTGAGGTTGCTCGACGTATCCAATGTGATCGACCACGGCGGCGACACCGACAGCGTTGTGCTGCTGATGGACCTCGAAACCGCATTCTCGCAGGCCGGCCAGAAACTCGCCGCACTGGAGAACATCAAGGGCCATTTCGCAATGAAGGTCACGCTGTCCGTCGCACAGATCGTGCGTCCGGCTAACACCCAAGCGGTGCCGCCGCTGGAAGAGCGCGTGCTCGTCGGCGAAGCTATCAAGGTCAACACTCAGCCTGCCGTCACTGGTGCGGGTATCAGCGGCAATGCGTGGATCCGCATGCTGCCGCAATAAAGAACTTTTTCATGCCTGAAGCGAGGGTTTGGAGCGGAGCAGTCAGCCGCTCCATTTTTTTGCGCTCAGCCCATATCACTTCAATAACTCATTGATGAGATTTGTATGAAATCTTCTGCTCCGTAACGTTCTCTTACAGGAGATACACCTTTGGTGGCTCTCAGTGCGTGGCTTCCTCCTTAAGATGGTTCTCGCATCATTCACAACCGCCTTCGGGAGAAAACATGAAACATACGAAGTCCCTCAGCCACGCTGCGATTCTGAGCGCACTTGCTGCTGCCATGATGTCGACGGGTGTCGCAGTTGCACAGACAACAACCGACGCGACGGCAACCACGCCAACCACGACGACGAGCACGACAACGACTGCGCCTGTCACCACCACGACAGCGCCGGCACCGACGACAACGACGACCGACGCGACGACAACGACGACTGCCGCCACTACCACTACGGCCACGACTGCACCAACCACGACGACTGCGAAGGTCAAAAACGGTGCAACGGTTTACAAGCCGGGCACAACCCTGCCGGAGGGCGTGACCGCCAAGAAGAACGGCAATGGCGCAATGGTCGTGCTGCCCGAATCGGCACAGGCCGGCCAGGCACGCGCAGCCGAAAACAAGGCAGCGGCCATAGAGAGACGCGAGACCGCGGCCGCCGCCAAGGTGGAGCGCGTGGCGAAGGTGGAAAAGATCGAAAGAGTAGAGCGGCCAGCGAAGATTGAAAAGATTGAGCGGCCAGAAAAAGTCGAGCGCACACGCCGCAACTGATTTACCCCGACCGGGCGACATGCCCGGTTTTTTTATTTTGTATTTGAGATTGTCAAAGCATGAAAAAACTGAGTCTTGTAGTCGCTGCTCTCTTGTCGCCGCTGGTGTCGAACTTTGCGTTCGCCGACAACAACCTGACACTGAAGACCGGATTTGACTACACCACCGGCAAGTACGGTACCAACGACACGACCGAGATTACTTCGATTCCTTTCATCGCCAATTACGAAACCGGCAACTGGGCCTTTAGGGCGACCCTGCCTTACGTGCGCATTACCGGCACCGATAACGTGATCGCCGGTGTCGGGGCGGTGCGACGCACTTCGACGACGACGCGTACCGATTCCGGCCTGGGCGATCTCACCACGTCCGCTACTTATTCGTATTTCGGCGATCTGGCCTCGCAGTACGGCATCGACTTCACGGGCAAGATTAAGTTCGGCACGGCCGACAGCGACAAGGGTCTGGGCACCGGTGAAAACGACTACTGGATCATGGTCGACCCCTACAAGAAGGTCGGCAAGATCACCTACTTTGGCGGCGTGGGCTACGGCATCCTTGGTGACTCCAGCACCCTCAAGCTCAAGAACGTCGTCAGCGCCAATGCCGGGCTGGTCTACAAGCTTGACCAGAAGGCCAGCGTCGGTGCAGTTTTCGACTACCGCACCAAGTCGACGGATAACGGCTTCAGCCAGCGCGAACTCACCGGCTTCTATTCGCGCAAGCTCACCGACCAATACAAGCTCCAGGCCTATGTGCTGACCGGCTTTTCCGATGGCAGCCCGGACTGGGGCGCAGGCGTCAACGTGGGTTACACCTACAAGTAAGACCTGGTCGGGAAAACACCCGGCAAGAACAGAGCGGCGCAGTTTTGCCGCTCTTTTTTATTTCCATGTGCACGAAGTTCGGCAAAATTGCCGAGGCAATGGAATAATTACCCTACAGTAAGGCACCTGACCGACCAGCGATTGCCACAACGTAGGAAATCATATTGGAAGCACATCTCAAGCCGCGCGAATTCCTGTCGCGGATCGTCGCCCGCATCGTTACTCACGTTGCCGGCTATTTCAAATCCGTCATCGACCCGGCGCTCAGCAAGCCCGCCAGATTCAAAGCCTTCATCAAGGCGGCCATCGCCAGCGGTGCCATCGGCGCATTGCTGCTGTTTGTCTATGCCATCATCCTGATCCCGTTCACGCCCAGCATTGCGGACATCCGCAAGGCCAAGGCGGAGACGCCGAGCGTCCTGATGTCCGCCGACGGCAAGGAACTCGCCGTCTTCAAGCGCATGAACCGTGAGTGGGTCGAGCTGGACCAGATTTCGCCGCATGTCATCAAGGCGCTGATCGCGACCGAAGACCACCGCTTCTATGAGCACCATGGCGTCGATCTCAAGCGCACTGCTGCAGGCATCCTGCGCACGCTGCAAGGCGATCCGGAAGGCGGGTCCACGCTCACGCAGCAGCTCGCGCGCAACCTGTATCCGGAAGAGATCGGCCGCAAGCGCACCATCACCCGCAAGCTCAAGGAGCTGATCACCGCGCTGAAGATCGAGTACGCCTATTCCAAGCAGGAGATCCTGCTGACCTATCTCAACACGATGCCCTTCCTGTACAACGCGTTCGGCATCGAGATGGGCGCACGCACCTACTTCGACAAATCCGCGTCGGAGCTGAACGTGCTCGAGAGCGCGACTCTCGTCGGCATGCTCAAGGGTACAAGCTACTACAACCCGGTATTGCGTCCCGAGCGCGCGTTGGAGCGCCGTAATGTCGTGCTGTCGCAGATGGCCAAGCGCGGCGTCCTCGCCAAGAGTGAATTCGAGCGGCTCAAGACACGGCCGATCCGCCTCGACTTCGAGCGCCAGCCCGAACCGGTCGGCGCAGCGCCCCATCTCGCGGTGCAGGTGCGCAAATGGCTGATCGACTGGGCCGACCAGAACGACTACAACTTGTACTCAGATGGCCTGGTCGTCGTGTCCACCGTCGATTCGCGCCTGCAGGCCTACGCGGAGCAAGCCGTCACGCGCCAGATGCAGGCGCTGCAAGCGGTGTCCGATGTGGAGTGGGGTGTCGGCTCTGGCCGCCTGATCTCGACCAGCCCGCAGGCCTATCTCGGCATGCGTTCGCAGGTGCGCCCGTTCGGGTTTTTCTGGAAGACGCGCGGTGAATTGCTGGATGCCTTCGTACGCGAATCCGCTGCCTATCGCAAGGCCATCGAAGAAGGCGCACCGCCGGAGCAGGCGCTCAAGCAGATCAAGGAGAATGCTGCATTCATGGCGCAGCTGCATGCGGAAAAGACAAGGCTGGAGACGGGTTTTGTTGCGATCGACCCGACCAACGGTCATGTGAAGGCATGGGTAGGCAGCCGCGATTTCGGGGTTGACCAGTTCGACCATGTCGCGCAGGCGCGCCGCCAGCCGGGCTCCACGTTCAAGCCCTTCGTGTACGGCGCCGCACTGGAGAAAGGCATGGCCCCGGATGACAAGTTCGCCGACACTGACATCGAAATCAAGATGGATGACGGCACCGTCTGGCGGCCTACCGACATGTCCGGCCCGAGCGGCAAGCAGATGACGCTGCGCGAGGGGCTGGCCTATTCAAAGAACACCATCACTGCGCAGGTGATGCAGGAAGTCGGCCCGAGGCGCGTTGCAAGCTTCGCGCGCAAGCTCGGCGTCAACCAGAGCCCGCTGGAAGAGGTGCCCGCACTGGCACTGGGCACCAGCCCGGTCACGCTGCTCGAGATGACGTCCGCCTACAGCACCATCGCCAGCGGCGGCGAGTACCGCAAGCCGATCTTCGTCAGCCGTATCCTCGACAAGGATGGCAAGGTGCTGGAAACCTTCAGCAGCGACGGCGAACGCGTCATCTCCGCGAAGACTTCGTACGAACTGACCGATATGCTGCGCGCCGTCGTTGACCAAGGCACCGGGCGACCGGTGCGCTGGCAAGTCGGGGCACGTCCCGACGTCGCGGGAAAGACCGGCACCACGCAGAACAATACTGACGGCTGGTTCATCCTCATGCATCCGCGCCTCGTGGCGGGTGCGTGGGTTGGCTTCAACGATGCGCGCATCACGATGCGCAGCAACCATTGGGGGCAGGGGGCGCATACCGCACTGCCGCTGGTCGGCGACTTTACGCGGCGTGCATTTGGTGCGCGCCTGGTCGATTCCAGCGTGCGCTTCCCGGAGCGGCCGCCATCCTTCTTCGGCTCGTTGTTGGCCAAGGTGAAAGGCTGGTTCGACTGGGGTGATACGCAGCCGGAAACTGCTCCTTCCCAGCCGCGGCGCGCTGCGCCGGCGCGCACGGCCCTTCCGCAGGAAGTGCAACCAGAGGCGGATCCGCGCAGCGATGAAATGGAGCTGATCACCAATCAGGCGGAGTCCATGCCGGTCAATGCGGAAGCAGGCGGCAATGCCCAGCCTCTGCTTGAAGGGCAAGGACCGGAGCCTGTTTCTGCTCCTGCAGAGGCTCCTCCTGCCGTTGGCGTCGAAGGCATTGCCGCTCCCGCGAAGTAGCGTTCTAAGGCGATCAGGGCGCGAGCTGGATGCGCGCCTTGATGTGCTTGAGTTCCACGACGATGATGAACGTCATCATCGCCAGAAGCGACCATGAACTCCACTTTCCGACGTGCACCATTGCCCATGCACCGATCTGGTTCGGATAGCGCCATGCGCCATAGAATGTGGAAATGTTCTCCGCGATCCAGATGAAGAAACCGATCAGCACGAAGGCCAGCAGCAGCGGCATGCGGCGCTCCACATCGTAGGGCCGGAACACGACCATCGTCCGTGCGTACAGTCCGCAGGCCAGCGCAATCAGGTACCAGCGATAGTCGCCGATGAAGTGGTGCGTGAAGAAGTTCGCATAGATCGCAATCGCGATTGCTGTGGCCATCCAGTAGGGCGGATGCCGTTCCACGCGCAAGTCCAGCAGCCGCCACGCCTGTATCACGTAGCTCGCCACGGCCGCATACATGAAACCGGAATAAAGAGGTACGCCGAAGAACTTCGTGTACGCGAATTCGGGATACGACCATGAGCCCACCGAGGTCTTGAACAATTCCAGCGCGAGTCCGATCGCATGGAAAACCAGGATTGCGCGGAATTCATCCCAGGTTTCCAGCTGGGCATGCAGCATCCAGGCCTGGATGCCGACCGCGATCAGGAGCAACAAGTCGTAGCGCGGCAGCCCTAATCCCCTGAGCTTGTGCGATGCAAACAGCGCGAAGAAGAACAGGCCGGCAAACAGGCAAGCTCGTGCCTCCTTCAGGCCGAACATCCAGAACTCGATGGCGAAGCGGCGCAGGCCGGACACGCGGCCCGTGATGCGCGGCATCATGGCAAATTCATCGAAGCGGCGGATCAGTTGCGTTGGTGAGGGAAGGAAGGGCATTCGATCAGTGAAGGTAATTATGTGGAAAACGGGTTGCCGAAAGTATAACGGCGGCAAGGAGCGTGCTGCGCGCCGGCTCTTTCCCCCACTTTTAGTCTGCGCATTTGCGGAAATCGTCCTTGATCTTTTGATCTGCGTGATAGCATGTGCGCCTCTTCACACATGCCGTTACTGGAACAACTCCCATGGGCGATTCGCGAGTCACGCTGCAGGACATCGTCATCACGCATGAGCTCCTGCAACGGTCAGGCCGCCCCGCCAATCCCCACGTAGAAAAACTCGCCCTCGAAGAAATTGCCCAGATGACGCCCCAAGGCCGGGACGCTATCCTGCAATCGCTGTGTCGCGTCGGATTGCGGCTTTGCGCGGGCGGATCGTGCGGGATCAACCTACTGGAGGGCAGTGGAGAAAGCAGGCACTTCCGCTGGGCCGTCATCGAAGGCGTGTTTGCACCATACAAGGGCGGCACCGGGCCGTTCGATCATAGTCCCTGTGGTTTTGTCCGCGCGCAAAACTCACCGCAACTGCTGTCCAACAGCGCACGCTACTTCGAGTGGATGCAGGGGATCGACATCCCTGTCGTGGAAAGCCTGATCCTTCCGTTGTACAAGAACAAGGACGAGGTCATCGGCACGATTTGGGTCGTGTCGCACGACGCGCAGCGTCAATTTGATGCGGAAGACCTGCGGATCATGTCGCTTCTCAGCAACCATGCGGCGGCAGCGCTGAAGCTGCATGAGTCGCTGTACAAGGTTGGCTGATCGACGGTAAGTTCGCTCGACGGGGCAAAACTGCGACATCGTTTCTTCCTCGGTAAGGCCCCCCACGCGGAAACCGCTCTTATCTCTTCGCGTGCTCCAGCGTCACGTTCTTCTGCATCTCGAGGGCTTCTGCCGGCCACATGCTCTTGATATACGCCAGTACTGCCACGATGTCGTCATCCGACAAAGTCTTGCCATACGCCGGCATATCGGTCTGATACCCGTCCGGCGCCGTCCTTCCCGGCACCAGGCTGTTTTTTACGATATCGATGAGCACTGCATCCGCATGGTGCCAGGTATGCCCGCTTTCGTCATGCGGCGGCGCCGGCAGCCGGCCGTTGGGCAGGCGCTTGCGCCATTCCGGCTGGCCTTCCAGGTTCGCTCCATGACAGGACGCGCAATGCTGCGCATAAATGTCCTTGCCTCGTGTAACCAGCACTGTATCGGACGGGCTGATGAAGGCGCGTTCGGCTTTTGTCTGTGCGCTGTTGAAATACAAAATGGCGGCGGCTGCCAATACGGCGACACCGGCGGCAATGACGATTAACTGTTTTCTTGCCATGGCTTGATGGTGTGGGAGCTCAGATAGTTTGGAGCACGCTGGAAATCAACAACGATAAAGAGCGGAATTGTGTCCGTGCATCACGGTAATGAGGTGATTATGCCGCAGGCCATGATACGGCGGAAATCCTGGCCTGGTCTATTGCAGAACGGGGACATGTCACATTGTTGACGGCTTCCTCGTCTTATCGATTGAAATCACGTCAACCGTAAGAGGAGCATCCATGAAACCAAGACTGGAACCGTTCAAAGCCGCACCCACCGTGATGAAAGCCATGCTCGACTTCGAGGAAAAAATCGCGAGCAGCGGACTGGAGCACAGCCTGGTCGAACTCGTCAAAACCCGTGCCTCGCAGATCAACGGCTGCGCCTATTGCATCCACATGCATACCCGCGATGCCCGTGCGCATGGAGAGTCGGAAGAACGGCTTTACCTGCTGGATGCCTGGCATGAGTCACCGCTCTACAGTCCACGGGAACGAGCCGCCCTCGGCTGGACCGAGGTACTGACGCTGGTTGCGCAGACGCATGCACCGGACGATGCCTACGCCGAACTGAAAGAGCACTTTAGTGAAGAGGAGCAGGTCAAGCTGACGCTACTCATCGGTGCGATCAACACCTGGAACCGGATTGCCATCGGCTTTCGTTCTGTCCACCCGGTCACGGGGAACAAGGCAAGCGCATAGCGGGTTCGGCTGGCAATGCCTGGCCCAGCTTGTGGCTGTCGCGGCGCGTTGCACTGTTCAGGCTCTCTGCCTGAACTCGTAGTGCACGACATAAGTCCGCTTCCCATAGACGACCGCGGTGGTTCGTTCTATGCCTTCCTCGGAATGCACGACATGCACTTCGAGGCAGTCCGGCATGCCAGGCGGAAGAGCGCGCAGTTTCCTGGCGTAGTTACGCACCGGGATAAATGCCGGCATCACCCATTCGCGGACTGGTGTGGCGTCCGTTTCTGCGGAGGAAAAATGCGGCGCGTTCGGAAAGATTCCTGGCATCGGTAACCTCAATAAGAACAAGACGTCTCGGCTTTACGACAAGCACTTGTCTTTGGCATTCCGACACCAGCTTCGTTCCGCATCCGGGCACACTTCCGCGCTATCGATGCGGTTCTGGCAGAAAGGCGGGAGGTCTGCTCCCGCTCCTGCTGACTAAATTAGTGTGATGTGCCCGATCCTTCGCCATCCCGGGGCGGCGACTGTGTTTGTGCATGGGTCGCAGAGGACCCATTGCGACGGTCGACGGTGTTGCGTGGGACGGCACGCCGTTCCGCCATCCGCCGCTCCCTGAATTTGTTGAGGTCGTAGCTCGCGGCTTCGAAAAGATTTTCAGGTCTTGTCATGGCTGTCTCCTCGTGTTGCTGTACGAGAAGTATGCGCCTGATTTGAACGCACAAAGTGTTAATACATTTGACGTAGATCGACCTTTCCGTCGCGAATGCATCCATTGCCCTCGTTTTGTTGATTGTTGTGCCATTTATCTCGCCTCTCGCATTCGGCGTCGGAAGTGCAGGCGGAGCGGGGACGCTGGACGTACGCACGCACTCGCGCGGTGTTCAGGTCGATGTCATTTGTGCAATCCTTCCGGCCAATGCCGGATGTCGAGGGTACGGACGGTGAAGGCATATTCAGATGTGACGCGGCAAATACTCTCCCGGATACAGCGAATCAAAAGTCCTGCTTGCGCTTGCAGAACCTTTCTCGCCACCCGCAGCCTATCTGATGTGAGTGTCGCGTCGATGCCGGAGGAGACATGAACATCCCCATACTCAGCTTGCTCGGTTTCACACTGTGGACCATCGTGCTGTTGCTGGCAACGGTAGGCGTGTATCGCTGGCGGCGCATATTGACGCGCAGGGTAGCGATCAGCAGTTTCATTGCCGGCGATGACCTTGGCGACGAGTGGTATGGCCGCGCGATGCGCGCGCATGCCAACTGCCTGGAAAACCTCCAGATCTTTGCGGTACTGGTGTTTGCTGCCGGTATATTGGACGTGGGAGGACGATGGTTCGACGTGCTGTGCATCCTGGTCCTGGCCGCACGCATCGTGCATTCACTGATTCATGTGTGCTTTGTGCAAACGGACCGGGTAGTCGGTGTTCGATTCCTGTTCTATGTGATGCAGGTGATCGCTTTCTTAGTGATGGCTGTCGTGCTGATCCGGCACGCCATTGCCACCTGAACGACAGTTTGAGCACGGTCCACAAGGAAAAACCCGGCCGTCTTCCCCTTCCGGCCGGACTCCCTTTGCGCAAGACCGCTGCTACCGGCCGCTGCCCGCTGCTGCCGTATCAGGCTGCGGCCCGCGCCAAACGCTTCTCGCGGGTTGCAGCCCTGATGCGGGTCTTCTGCGCCTTGGCGGGCGTCGGCAGCGGTGTGACACTGGCCAGCTCGGATGTGGCCACCCTGGTTTCCGGCTTGGCTTTCTTTCTGACGGTTTTCCGTTTCATCGGGATCGCTGCAATTTTCTCCCTGACTTCCGACTCCTGCAGCAGCGCCATCAATTCCAGATGCGCCTCGCTGATGTACTTCGCCAGCTCGCGAACATCCGGCACCGCGCGACGGCAGGCAATCAGCCCGAAGTCGAGTGCGCCGTTGTAGCTTTGCACCGTGATGTTGAGGGCAACGCTATGGAAGGGAATCGACACCGGGTAGAAACTCGCCATACGCGCGCCTGCCATGTACATCGGCACCTGCGAGCCGGGGACGTTGGAGATCAGCACATTGGCGATCGGCGGCATGTTGTCGCCCAGCCGCGCGCGGCTGAAGATCGACGCGATCGCACTCATCAGCCATGGCACGCCAATGCTCGGCAGGTCGGTCGGCAACAACGACTTCACGCGGTTGAACGTGGACTTCAGCGAGCTGGACGCATTGACGATTTCCTTGATGCGCTCTGTAGCGCCGGCCTTGTCCGTCGGCAGATGGCTCATCGCGATACTGAACCTGTTGCACAGTTCAGTATCTCCATCCTTGCGCAGGTTCACCGGCATAAGCACCTTCAGCGGTTCGTCGGGCAGGGCACCCTTTGCATCGAGATAGCGGCGCAGCGCACTGCTGCAGATCGCCAGCACGGCATCGTTGAGGCTGCCGCCGAAAGCCTTGCCGACCGCCTTCGCTTCGGCGAGCGGAATTCGCGCGGTGGCGAACACGCGCTGGTTGGTGATCGAAACGTTCAATGGCGTCTTCGGGCCGGGCTTGAGCTTGTTCATCAGGCCGCTGCGCTTGCTGCCGGCGCCGTTGCGTTTTCCGTTAGACGATAGCATCAGGCTGCCGAGGGTCATTGCGGTGGTCGGCAGGTATTGCGCGATCTTCCAGTACTGCATCGCGGTGTGCCGCATAACATTCGCCAGCATGGCGTTGATGCCGGGCGCGTTTTCATTTCTCTTTTCCGGCGCAGCAGGGATTTCGCGCGGCTCGGGGCTCAGGTCCAGCAGCGCGCGTGCCAGCGACCCGGCGCCGATACCGTCCAATGCGGCATGATGGACTTTCACATAGAGCGCCGCTTGCCCCGATTTCAGCCCGTCGATTACATGGAACTCCCACAGCGGGCGGCTGCGGTCGAGCAGTTGGGCGTGCAGTTTCCCGACTACCGCCTCGAGTTGCACCATCGTTCCCGGTTTCGGCAACACCACCTGCTGGATGTGGTAATCGAGGTCGACATCGCCATCCTCCACCCATACCGGGTTGGCGAAATCCAGCGGCAAGCGCGCGAGCTTCTTCGAAAACAGCGAGGCGAGGTGCATGCGGCCGGCCACATGTGCCTTCACGTCTTCGCGGAAGTCGCCGTCATAGCCTTCCGGCAGGTCAAACAGGTGCAGGGCGCCGATATGCATCGGCATTTCCGGCAGTTCCAGATGCAAAAACGCCGCATCCAGGCCGCTGAGTTGTTTCATTGCGTCTCCTAAGGTGGACTGACTGAACATGGGGCGAGAGCGCGTCAGTTTTGCAGAACGGATGTGCGGGAACGGGACATTTCTCAAACATCGGAGCGGGACGGTTAGTGGTGGAGTTCTAATCGGGACATCTAATCGAGGCATCTAACGCGCGAAGCGAAGCTGGATGCAACCCTGCGCAGATACGAAGGGCAACGCGTCATCTGCCGCATCTGCAAGTGCAACATCCCGGTCGTCCAGGTCCACCCCCCACAGCGCGATAAAGTCATCCAGACCACCTCCGTCCGGCCGCATGTCGAGCAACGTGACATCGGGACCGAACGGCTTGAGCAGCATGACCACGATGCCCGACGGCTCCACCATCACCGTCACGCCGAGCCAAGCGACTTGGAACACTTCTGCTGCCGTGTCACGCGGCGCCAGCAGCAAGGCAAGTACGGACGGGAATAGCCAGGACGCCATATCGGCAGCAGCGGATACTGACTGCGACGATGCAGAAGGCAGCAGTATCAGACCAAAGCCCACGCCAAAACAAACACAGCAGGACAACACGCAACCGACACCGCGAAAGGAGAATCAACGATGAAGCGCAAACTCAGCCTGAGCCTGATCGCCGGTATGGCAGCAGTTGCTGCCGCCGTGAACTCGCAAACCCAGAGCTCCGGCAGCACGTCCGGCACCAGCGCGACCGGGTCCGGCAGCGCCAGTGCCAGCGGTCCGAGCGGCAGCAGCGCATCCGGCACGTCCGGCAGCAGAGCCGATCCGGCCCCGGGCGCATCCGGTTATGCGCGTGACAACGCGGGAACCGGTACCCGTGCGCACGGCAAGAGCGGCGCACCTGGACAGAAGAAAAAACAGGACGAATAAGGCGGGCGTGATGGAACAGTAAGCGGCGCAGTGAAGGAGCCGACTGCACTAGTCGCAGACCAGATCGCTTATTGCAGGACGGATGCGGACAGCGGACAGCCGACGTGCCTCCGGTGTCACTTCCTTCTTGCACACGGTACCTTAAGCGGGCACATCCGTGCGGCGTGCCCTCTCTTTATTGTACGACAGCATTGCCCGTACACCATCGTTGCACTTGCTGCTAAAGTAGTCGTTCACGACTCGCGGCAGACCGCAGCTTTTGCGCATGGCCGAAGTCTTTCTCAAGACCACCAGCCATGCACGACCTGCTGCTCACGCCCATTGTCTTCCTCCTGACCGCCGTCCTGATCGTCCCGCTGGCGCACCGGCTCGGCCTTGGCTCCGTCCTCGGCTACCTGCTGGGCGGCTGCCTCGTCGGCCCCTGGGGACTATCCCTTGTCCAGAACGTCGATGTGATCAGCCATGTCGCCGAGATCGGCGTCGTGCTCATGCTGTTTCTGATCGGGATGGAACTGCAGCCACGGAAACTGCTGGACATGCGCACCATCGTGTTCGGCGGCGGAACCCTGCAGATGGCAGCCTGCGGCATTGCCCTCGCAGCAGTCGCCTGGTTTGCCGGGCTGTCACTGACCGCAGCGCTTGTGGCCGGACTGACGCTGGCGCTGTCCTCCACGGCGATCGCGGTGCAAAGCATGCAGGAGAAGCACCTGTCCAGCACACCCGGCGGCAAGAATGCTTTCGCGATTCTGCTCTTCCAGGACATGGCGGCCATGCCCTTGCTCGTGCTGATTCCGCTGCTTGGCAGGAAAGGTACGGGCGATGAAATCGATTTCAACTGGCTGCTTGCCGCGGCTGCACTGACCGCCGTGCTGCTCATCGGCCGCTACGCGATGGGGCCCACGCTACGCCTGATCGCCCGCACGCGCCTGCGGGAAATCTTCACCGCATTCGCGCTCCTGCTGGTGCTGGGCATTGCACAGCTCATGACGCTGGCCAACCTGTCGATGGGCTTGGGTGCCTTCCTGGCCGGTGTCCTGCTTGCCCGGTCCGAATACCGCAAGGCACTGGAAACCGACCTGGAGCCGTTCAAGGGCTTGCTGCTCGGGTTGTTCTTCACCTCGGTCGGCATGTCGATGAACCTCGGCCTGCTTGCTTCGGCTCCGTTAAAGATCCTTGCACTGACGGTCGGCTACATGCTGCTCAAGATGCTGCTGCTCGGATGGATCGCGCGCGTGCTGCCAATTGCGCCGGTGCAGCGCTGGCTCTTTGCAGGCCTGCTCGCACAGGGCAGCGAGTTCGCGTTCGTCCTGTTCGCCGTGGCACGGGATGTGCAGCTGATCGCGGCGCCGTGGAACGATATGCTGCCCCTCGTCGTCGCCGTCTCCATGGCGCTCACGCCGCTCGCTATTGCGTTCGGAAATGGTTTGACCAGGATGCTGCATCCCGTCCAGCCGCGCGAGATCGACGTGATCCAGCCGGATGGCGCGCGCATCATCATCGCCGGTTTCGGCCGTATCGGCCAGATCGTTGCACGCATGCTGTATGCATCGGGCATCAAGGCCACCATCCTCGACAACGACCCGGACTTGATCGAGACCGTCCGCCGCTTCGGCTTCAAGGTGTTCTACGGCGATGCGACGCGGCTGGACCTGCTGCGTGCCGCGGAAGCGGAAAAAGCCGTCCTGCTGGTCAATGCCATCGACGATGTGGAAAGCAACCTGCGGCTGGTTGATCTCGTGAATAGCCAATTCCCGCACCTGAAGATTATCGGTCGTGCGCGCGACGTCCCGCATGTCTTCGAGCTGCGCAGTCGCGGCGTCGAGATGATCGAGCGGGAAACCTTCGAAGCGGCACTATTGATCGGCGAGCGTGTACTGGCGCAGGTCGGCATGGATGCGCAGACGGCACAGCTTGCAAAAGACAGGTTCCGCGAGCATAACTATGAAACGCTGGATGCGATCTTTCCGCACTTCCACGACGAGGTGAAGACGATCTCGATCGCACAGACCGCACGCGATGCGCTGGCGAAGTCTTTCGAGCAGGACGGCATCCGCGTCAGGGACGAAGCCAACTAATGCAGAACGGAGATGCAGGATGCCGTGGTCGCCGAACCACTATCCGAGATCGATGAACAACCTGCCTGAGCATGTGCGGCACAAGGCCGTCGAGATCGCCAATGCCTTGCTGGAGGAGGGCATGGAAGAAGGCAAGGCAATCCGGATCGCTATCGCAAAAGCGAAGGAATGGGCACGGAACCATGGCCTGCTGGACGAATGAACCTGCGGCATTTCCGGGCTTGCATGAAACCTTACGTCGCGTGGCGGGACTAACGGCTTTGGGAATTCCACAACTTCCAGAGCAGTCCAATACGCTGCCGCGCCGACGCAGACAGTACGTGGTGTACGGAAAGTTGGCGCAACGCCGCTAGTCGCAGTACGGCAGTGTATTGGATGCTCTTATTCGGAGGAATGACGATGGCCGTTAATACGCAGAACAAATATCCCGCAGACAAGGCAGGGACGAAGTACAGCGAATTCAAGAACACCAAGCGGGTGCCAGCAGGCAAGACCAAGTCCGAACAAGCCAAGCAATCCGGCGGTGGCAAGGGCCAGACTGCGGGCAAGACGGCGTAATCTCGGCGTAGGCCTGATGTAACCCAACGTACACCCGATATAACGGGCATTGGCTCTCTGTCGCTGCTTCGGAAAAAAGGCCCGTTCGCACGTTGGCAGCAACGAAAAATGCGCCAACCAGTTTCCGGCATCCAGACCGGCACGCCTGCATCCTCGCGCAGGCGGATGGTGCAACGCCTTGGCTTGCGCGCGCCCCATATGCGCGCCGCCCCGCCTCGATGATTTAAACTTCTCCTTCTTTGCGAAAGGAGCGTGCCTTCGTTCCGTTGTCGCACGTCTTGTCCGCGCTCGCCTTTCAATTCAGTGCAAGGATCATGCAGAACTATCAACTACTCGACAACGCCTTGCTCAACAGCGCAGGCCTGAACCGGCAGGCGGTGTTCAATCTCGATGCGCTGCCGCAGGAAATCACTGCACCGGTGGCGGCAGGCTGCACGTCTTCGCGACCGTACCGCCAGCTCATCCTGATCGGCCACGCCGGCAGGACGATGTGGGAGTCCGTTACCGCGTCCGGGATCAAGTCGGACAATCCCATCGATGATTTCTCCACGCAAACCGTGCGGCAGTGGTTCGCGCGATGCCATCCGCAAAACAACTACGAGATCGTCTATCCGGGTACGCAGGTAATCGGCCTGCAAAAACTTGGCCTGTTGGCCGGTTGGCACCATGCAAGCCCGTTCATGGTGGGCATCGACAGGGACTGGGGCACTTGGTACGCATACCGCGCCCTGGTCGTGGCGGATACGGATTTCGCGCCGACGATACCCGCACGCAGCGCGCATCCCTGCGACAGTTGTGAGCACAAGATCTGCATCACCAGTTGTCCTGCCCGGGCAATGGATCAAGGGCAATTCGATCTTGGCAAATGTGTCGGCTATCGCAAGCAAGAGGGGTCACGCTGCAAGACAACCTGCCTGGCCCGTGTCAGTTGCCCCATCGGCAGCGAGCATCGCTATTGCGATGCCCAGATCCATCATACCTATCTCGGCTCGATGCGCGCCATCGAACGCTACTACTGATTGTTGGCAGGGTACTGGAGAAGACACGCCCGGCAGCGGCTGCGCGTCATTGGCATCAATCGGCATACGGCGGTTTCATTCTCAGAGGGATGAAACCGCCGTTCCCTACGAACAGCTGTTGTCGATTAATGCAGCGTGGTGGACGGCGTCAGCGCACCGTGCCGGCCACGGGGTGTTGCCTTGCGTGTTCCGCCTGTGCCTTTCCCGGCTTTGGGTTCGGCTTTTTCTCCGCTCTTTGCTGCAGCCTTGTTCGCCATCTTCACGCTCGCCTTGCTGGTTCCCTGGGAGCCGGCCTTTTCGCTGGAGCTCTTTTTGCCTGTCAGGGCCCGTGCCGGTTTGGCCATGGCTTTCGTGTTGGCGCCGCCGCCTGCTTTGGCGGTTTGGCGTTCAAACCGTGCAAGCGTCTCGTCGAGAATCTTCTCCTTCGTGATCACTTCCTTCAGATCCGCCGATGGTGCCGCGCCGCGCTGGGTGCCCGACGCGGACTTGCCCTGCTGCCGCTCGACCATGCTGTGATATTTGTCGCGCGCCTTGCGCACGCGCTCCATGCGCTGCAGGAGCCCCTTGTCGCTCAGGGTGGTGACTAGTGGCGGAAAACTTTCATTGATGAGCCTGAACTCTGTTTCAGAAAGTAGTCTCTGGGCTGTCGTTCGAGGAATAGGCATCTCCGTCTCCTTCAGTAAAGGTTCGAGTGAGATAACCGTCACATGAGAAAGTTTCCGGGCCTGACTCGGCGTGGCTGACGCCGATGTCCATTGTCCACTGGGTGGATCGGACGAGAACCTGGCGTAGCCGCTCATATGCGCTTTGCTCATGAAGGCAGGCCTTCCTCGCCGCGAGCCCTTGATCTGAAGAAGGGAAAACACACGCCACACCGCATAGCATCGCGCAGGGTGCTAGGATGATTCCTGATTCGACGGGAGGCGATGATGACGAGCGAGCGCTTTTCCAATTACCTTTTTGAACTGTCCGGGTCACAACTCCCTGACAGTGGCAAGTGGGTGCCATACCTTGAAATCCAGGACTGTTCCGAAGACCCGGAAAACGGCGAAGTGATTTTTCCGCTGCAAAGAATTGCTGCTGAAGACAGTTACGAATCGGAGGAGGCAGCGATTGCGGAAGCAAGGCGCTTCGCGATTGCCCATGTATCGTCCGGCGAATTCTGAGTGTCGCGCGGCGATGATCCGGCCTCTATGAACATAAAGGCCGGGGCAGGGTGAGATGAAGACGGCGCCTCAGTCGACGCGCGCATCCAAGTGATGATCCCGCATCAGTACTTCACAATCATCACCGTCCCCGCAATCAGCAGCAATGCACCGACAACGCGTGCGGCATTGATGCCATGCTGGGCAAACCCGATGAGGCCGAAGTGATCCAGCAGCAGCGAGCCGAGCAATTGCGCGGCGATGGTCAGGGCCACCAGGTTTGCCGCACCCAGTTTCGGCGCAACGATAATCGTGGTCGCCACGAAAAACGCGCCCAAGGCACCGCCTGACCATGCCCATGCCGGCACCTTCGCGAGCACCTGGGCCGCCGGCCAGGTGGCGCGGGTAGCAAGCGCATACGCCAGCAGGCAAACGGTGCCGACTGCAAAGGAAATGAGCGCCGCCACAATCGGGCTGCCGATACCCTGGCGAAGCGTTGTGTTCACGCCGACCTGGATCGGCAGGACTGCGCCCGCAGCGACGGCGAGCAATACATACCATGTATTCATTTTTCTTCTCGTTAAAGACGTGATGCAAACGGTGCTTTGCGCACCAACCTGAAGAGCGATCAGGTGGGTGGAATGCATTCAGGAAAGGACGAAATGATACGCGGAACTCGCAGTGTGCGTGCGGACCTGTGTTGGTCAGCACTTGTTTAAGCAGCACTTGTTCAGCGGACAGTAGCGGCGAACTGCAGCACGGGCCCAGTGCGGGAAGTCTGCATCGCCATCATCTGCAATGGAAAGGAGCAGACATTCAAACGCTATCGTGTCCGTCCTCGGGAATCGTTCGGTTGCCCAAACCTGCTCATCTCGAACGATCGTACCGTCGTTTGATTCCCAACGACGTTTCAACAGGAAGCCGTCGTTATCCTCATCGGCGTTTTCAGCAATTGCCTTTCTTGGCCTGGCCTGGAGGGCAGAACCGGGAACCGGAACGCTCATGTTCAACCGGGACGTACACGCGTTCCACCGGAACCTGGACACGCTCCATCACGGTCCGGCAGCGTTGCACGGTCTGGTATGTCGTGCGAGGTGCAGCATTCTGCGCAGCGATTCGGTCGCCGACAACAGCGCCGGTCGCAGCACCTACCGCTGTCGCCACGGTTTTTCCATTGCCGCTACCGACCTGGTTGCCGATAATGCCGCCCGCGATGCCGCCGACAATGGCGCCACCAACTCCCTGGCCGCCCGACTGGACTGGGACTTGCTCATTCCAGCACTCCTGGCGGGGACGTTCGATGATTTGATATTCCGCGGCCGCAGCCACCAAGGGCATGGCAACAAGAAAGCCGGTGCTCAGTATTTTGCGCAACATGGTTTTGCCTTTGATAATCAGTGTAGCTTTTGCTTCAGGTTGGAAGGGGGATAAGCGCCGCGATTTAAGCGTATCCATTGACTATGCAGCGCGACTTCAGTGACTTCCTTCCGAATGCATCAATGCCCGGACAATTCTAAAAGCCGTGTCGCGCAAATCGGTTGTATAGAGGTGCCGGTAAGCAACATATTTTGAAACATTCTGTTTCCGGGATTTGATGCACACCCGCGTTTAGTTGCAAGAATTGCTTCAATCGGTGCAAGTATCCGCGGCACGATGCGAACACCTCTCGTGCCTTGCTGGCGGCAGCGCTTGGAACACGGCCACTTGGCTTGGGAGTGCGTCCATCGCAGCAGCGCATTCCGGCATTCTCCGCTCACCCAACAACTCATAAAAGTCCGGCCGCGGGTGAATGGGGGAAAAGGCGGGTAAGCATGGTCTGTCCGGATTACCTGATGTATCGGCATCGGGCACGCGCTTCATGGTGATCGGAATTTAGAGGGCAGGCTCCATTAAGCATCGTCAATTGGAGCCTGCCTGCCTATATCATTGCCTTCTAGATCATCAACCAGACAGCCCCGCTGTCGCTACTTATAGGAGGAGTAAACCATGTCCCTTTCCATCAATTCGAATCTCGGTGACCTGCTCGACAATGCTGACAGCAAGGCTGTTCTCGAGAAGCACCTGCCTGGCATCTCCACCCACCCGCAAATCGCAATGGGCCGCGGCTTCCCGCTGAAGATGGTTGCCAATTTCTCCGGCGGCCTGATCACGAACGAAGCGCTTGAAAAAGTCGAATCCGATCTCAAGACACTGGGCTGATTTGCCGGGTCCAGCGAAAGCGGGGTTGGATTCGATATAAAGCCATCGAGTCCAACCTGATTTACCCGCCAGCATCTCCTTTCAATCGCCCTTTTCAAACATCCCTCCAAGCCAACACCTCATCCGCACGCGAAGCGGCGCAGGTAGGGAAACGCAGCAAGTCACTCGATCACATCGATGTGATTTCGATGTGATACAGCCCCCATGGGCACAGCGCGAAGCGCTCGCCAATAGGCTTGGCCATCATGTCGCCAAAACGGTCTGCATCGTAGACTGCCCATAATGGGCCCAGCCCGCCGAGCGGCATCGGCTGGCCATCGAGATGCGTGGCGACAATGAAACCGTACTTGCGGATGTCCGCAATTGGCACCGCCACGGCATAACCATCAATCGCGCGCAGCACGACCTTGGTCTTGTCGCCGGCTGCCGCCCCCGCTGCCTTCAATACCTCCATCACCGCCGGGCCGGAAAGCGTATGCGGCTTGCCGTCGTATTCAAGCGTCGGCCTGATCGAGAGGGACGGCAGTGCCGCCAATGCGGAGAAATCGAAAGCATGGGCACGGTCGAATTTCACGCCTTGCTTCTTCATCATCTGGTCGAGCACCGGATCGAGCGGTCCACGATTGCCGAGGCTGATCGTGCCAGTGATGGTCAGCAGCGTCGGCCCGCGCGAGGCGGTTTTCGATTTTGCCGCTTGAGACGAAGCCGGCAGCGTTGCGGCAACGGCTGCCGCAGCAAGGAATTCGCGCTTGTTCAAGTAAATTTTCCTGGTTCGATATCGGGCGAGATTGTACGCGGCGCTGGCGACGAATAAAAACGGGAGCAGACCCGACGCAACGCGTCATCGAGCCTGCCCCGTTGTGCGGGAACAGAACGGTGTATCGCCTGTTTCGCCTGTTGCCTCAAATACTGCGCGCCGGGCTTTACTCCGTATCCGTCTTGTAGATCGAATTCTTCGGCTTGGCCATCACCCGGCGCAGCATCGGCTCGAAGAAGGACAGCGGCAGCGTGTCGTAGTCCGGATCGAAGGCTGGCGCGTCGTACTTCTCGCAAAACTCCAGCGTGCGCTCGTACAGCGGCTGGCCGGCGAACTGGTCGCGCAGGTTGCGGTTCAGCCCGAGGTGATGGAAGAAGTAGTAGCCCTGGAAGATGCCGTGCTTCTCCACCATCGCATGGTTCTCGGGGCTGACGAAAGGCTTGAGGATCGCCGCCGCGATATCCGGATGGTTATAGCTGCCGAGCGTGTCGCCGATATCGTGCAGCAGCGCGCACACCACGTATTCGTCGTCCTTGCCGTCGCGATAGGCGCGCGTCGCGGTCTGCAGGCTGTGCGTCAGCCGGTCGACCGGAAAACCGCCGCAGTCGCCGTCGAGGATCTTCAGATGCGCAATGACCCGGTCCGGCAATGCCTTCGCATACGGCTCGAATTCGCCGGCGATGATCTTCCAGTCCTCTGCCGTGCTCTGCTGCATGTCGCGAAATGTTGCGCGTGCTTCCTGTGTGGTGTTCATGCTGAGTTGTCTCCTCGTGGCTATATCTTCAGGTACGGTAGGACGGATCCTTGCGGTCGAGCCGGCGCAGCAGTGCCGGCCACGCGAGCATGCCTCCCTGTCCCTTCGTCACCGCCTTCGCCTGCTGCGTCGCGCCGTCGATGATCTTCTGCGGGATGCGCACCAGCTCACCGCCGGCCTGCGCCCGCACCTGGATCATGCACGCGGCTTCGAGGATGTACATGTTCACAAATGCATCCGCGATCGTCTTGCCGAGTGTCAGCAGCCCATGATTGCGTAGCATCAGGAAAGACTTCTCGCCAAGGTCTGCGACGAGGCGCGGCTTTTCCTCCTCGTTCAGCGCCACGCCTTCGTAGTCGTGGTACGCCAGGCTCGCCAGCACGAAGATCGACTGCTGCGATAGCGGCAGCACACCGTCCTTCTGCGCCGATACCGCGACGCCATTGACGCTGTGCGTATGCAGCACGCATTGCGCATCGTGGCGCACTGCGTGGATCGCGGAATGAATCGTGAAGCCGGCCGGGTTCACCGGAAACGGCGAGTCTTCGATCTTGTTGCCGTTCAGGTCGATCTTCACCAGCGATGACGCAGTGATCTCGTCGAAGGTCATGCCATACGGGTTGATCAGGAACTGGTCTTCGGTGCCCGGCACGCGCGCGGTGATGTGCGTGTAGATCAGGTCACTCCAGCCGAAGTCCGCAACCAACCGGTAGCAGGCGGCAAGGTCCACGCGCGTCTGCCATTCTTCCGGCGACACGCGGTCCTGGACTGAGGGAATGGAAAGCTTGTCTGGGGCATTCATTGGGTGTCTCCTTGATTCTTGTTTGTTGGAAGCGGTGTGTCGTGTGGAGTGTTCAATCTGGCAGATTCCTTTCCACCGCTTGTGCCGCCAAGGCAGCCTGGCCGCCGATTCATTGTAGCGGAGCGTCCGGGAGGCTGCTCCGTGGCGGCGCAGTATGGGAAGGGCGCTTCGGCATAGGCGCGACGGTATTGCTTTCTCAAAACCGGGAGAAGCGGAAACGGGAATACGCACATTTGGGGAACTTCCAACTGGTGCAGATTGGCCCGCGCCCCAGGTGCATATCGCCAAAGGACGGATGTCCGCATGGAACAATTGTTGCTATAAGGAAGAATCTTTTCGCAAAAACCAAGGCACTCCCGTACCCGCCACGCAGGAAATTCACATGAAATACACTTTGGCAGCGGCATTGGCCGCACCATCCATCTGCTTCGCCGCCCATCCGCTTGCAACGGACGACACCGGCACACAGGGAAGCTCCGGCATGCAGTTTGAATTGAGCGTCGATGCATCGCGTCATGACGATGCCGGCATGCGGTTTCGCAACCGGGCGGCTGCCGCGACGTTGACCTACGGCGTGACCGATACGCTCGACGTGGCGGTAGGCTTGCCGCATCAGCGCGCCGCTGCCACCGGGACGCCGGCTGAAAAGGGCTGGGGAGATGCCGGCATCGCGATGAAGTGGCGCTTCATGGAGGCAGGCGGTTTCAGCCTCGGATTAAAGCCGCAAGTGACCTTCGCCACGGGAGACGAGCAGCGCGGGCTCGGTAATGGCAAGCGGGGTTTCGGCTTGCACTTGCTGGGAGCGTTCGACGCGGGTCGCTACGAGCTGCTTGCGAACATAGGTTTTACCAATAACAAAAACACCATCGGCGCAACGGAAAAGCTGTGGAATGCTTCCGCGGCCATTCTCTGGAAGCTCGCGCCGCAGGTAAAAGGTGTGTTCGACGTCGGCGCATATCGCAATCCCGACCCCGCCGGAAATCGTCATCCTGCGTTTGCGATTGCCGGTCTGATCTACAGTCCTTCAGAAACGCTCGATTTGGACGTCGGCATTCGCAAGGGGCTCAACAAGGCCGAGGCGAACTATACAGGCGGTGCCGGGATCACGATACGCTGGTAATGGGCGGCGCGTGCGAGCAGCTCGTCCCGACCTTGGCGCGCATGCAGTCAGGCTAAAACGCTCTAGCTCAGCCGGCCATCAATCTTTCGCCCAGCGACCTGAGCAGTTGCGCGCCATTGCCTTTCCACGCGCTGCCATGCATGCAAGCGAGTGTGGTGGGCGACTCCGCCGCGAGCTTTTCAATCAATGCCGGCGCATGCGCCGAATGCGAAAAATAGTCCATTGCGTGACGGAAGCCTTCGCTCGGCTCCAGGATGTCATCCTCGGTCAAGGCTGTTTCTCCAATCCCCGGCTGCGTGAAAAGGTCGCCGCATAGCAGCGTCTTGGTGCTGTCCTCCATCAGGTAGCCGGTTTCCCATCCGTGCGGCAGATGTGGTGCATCGAGCCATTTGACGCGATGCCGGCCGAGCTCCACCGTCTCGCCATCGGCCAGTGCATGTGCCTCACGCAGCGCAATGTCATTGACCGATACCATTGCCGCCACGCGGCTGCACACCGGCACCGCGTGCGGTGCGGCGGCGAGCCATTCGTTCAATGAGCCGCATTCGTCCGCCTCGTAGTGCGAAAAGCCGATGTAACGGAGCTTGCTTACCGGGATGATGCTTTCCACCGCCTCCCGCACCAGCGGAAACAGCTTGTGCGGGCCGGTGTGGAACAACAGCGGCGCATCGTCGACGATCAGGTATTGATTGAATGAAAAACCACCGGGGATATGGAGCGGCGTATTGATGCGGAAAACGTTGTCCGCGATCTCCTGCACATTCGTGCCGGACTGGGTATTGGTCACTGCCATAATCGGCTCCGCCTGGGAAGGAAGATAACTGCGACCGGCTCACGTTGAAGGACCGGCCAGCGTGTTGCTCAATACTCTCCCTGGCGTCAGGACGTGCTTTGACGTATCACAAACGCTCTCGGCCGAATGCCCACGGGCAGGGCGGGGGACGGCTCACCGTTTCATCGGTTCAACGATCCGCATCGGAATCTCTTCCGCTCTCAAGCTGTCTACTGGCTGCTACAACTCATCAGAGGGACAACCATGAAACAGCTCGCATTGCTCGCCATGCTGATTGCCACGCCCGTCCTTGCGCATCATGGCTGGAGTGAATATGAGGCATCCCAGCCGCTACGGCTGGTCGGCACGATCGAGGAGTCCGGCTATGAGCATCCGCACGGGTTCATCCGGCTGAAAACCGAGGAAAAGAGCTGGACCGTCGTTCTAGCGCCGCCAACGCGCATGCAGAACCGCGGCCTGGCCAAGGAGCTGCTCACACCGGGCAACCGAGCCTCCGTCTACGGCTACCCCAATCGGAACAAGCCGGAAGAGATGCGCGCGGAACGGATCACCGTCAACGACAAGACAACGGAGCTGCGCTGATGCCCGGCGGCGCCGGCTTCCTTGGCTGGCTCGAGGCAACTCCATTGTCGCAGGCCATGCGCAGCAGCCTGTGGCTATACCCGATCGTGGAAATCGTCCATATCATCGGATTCGTCACGCTGGTCGGGTCGGTGGCGATGTTCGACATGCGCGTGCTCGGCGTTTCGCGATCTTTGCCGGTACAGGCGCTGGGGCGGCACTTGCTGCGCTGGTCGGTTGCCGCCCTGGTGCTGGTCGTACCTGCAGGACTGATGATGTTTTCCGCCCATCCGCATGATTTTGTCAGCAACCGCATTTTCCAGCTCAAGCTCATGCTGATTGCTGCAGCGGCATCCAATGCCGCCCTGTTCCACATCGGCGTGTATCGCTCAGTCGCCGCATGGGACAGGGGCGTTCCCGCGCCGGCACTGGCAAAGGGCCAGGCAATCGCCTCGCTCGCGATCTGGATCGCAGTGATATCCTGCGGCCGTTTGCTGGCATACACCTGACGTATTTGTGCCTGCTCACGGTGATCCCGCGAATTTCACCTGTTACAGTGTCGACCCTTCAAACAGTGGCAAGCGAGATCAGCTGGTAAGCTGCAAACGCCGCCAGCAACACCGCCGAGCCCCGCCGTATCCAGCGCAGGTGTACAGCCTGCAAGCGCCCGCGCAAGCGACCGACCATCCCTACCAGTACAAACCACCATGCTGCCGAGCCGAGGAACACGCCGGCAATCATCCATGCCGGCGATGCGGTCGACGCGTTGCCCATGCCGCCAGCCAGCGATGAAAACACTGCAATGAAAGACAGGATGGTGGCAGGGTTGGACATCGTCAGCAGGAATGTCCCGCCGAACGCATGCCAGCCCTTGACGCCGCCCCTGGCCTCAGCTGCCTGCTTCGGGTCCGCACCATGCCAGGCGCTCCATGCCAGCCACAGCAGGAACAGCGCGCCGCCAAGTGCGAGCAGCGGGCGCGCACCGGTCAGCAAGGTGATCAAGGCTGTCACGCCAAACGCGCCGATCGCGCCGTACATCGCATCCGCCACCGCGGCACCCAGCCCGGTCGCTATGCCGACGCGCGGACCATGGTCCAACGTGCGCTGGATGCACAACAGGCCGATCGGCCCGACAGGCGCTGCGATCGACAGGCCGATCAGCGCCGACTTGAGGAACAGGGGAATGAGCGAGGTATCCATGCCGAAAAGTGTAGCCAGCAGCATGGCGACGGGAAATGCGGTTTTTCAGGCAAAATTGCCATGTCGCCTAAAAGTTTAAGGAGAACCGGCAATGAGCCCTGTGGATGAGAAATCCTGGCGCATCCTCAAAGCGCTGCAGGAAGACGCCCGGGCATCGCTCAAGATGCTGTCCGAAATCGCTGGCCTGTCCGTGCCCGCCACTGCCGAACGCATCAAGAAAATGGAGGACGCCGGCATCATCCGCGGCTATCACGCCGACATTGCGCCGGAAGCATTGGGCTATGCCATCAAGGCCGTGGTGGCCATCACCACGCAGCATCCCTACAAGCACAAGTTTATCGATGTGCTGCGCTCCAAGCCGCAGGTGCTGGAATGCCTGCACGTGACTGGCGCCGACTCCTGCCTGTTCACGGTGGTGGCGAAGGACATCTCCGACCTCGAGCAGTTCCTTGCGAGCATCAACAAGTATGGTGAGACGCGCACCTCGATCGTGATGTCGTCGCAGATTCCGCGGCGTGGAGTGCAGCGGTTCTAGGGTTTCGCCTTACCGTATATGTACCTGCGCCGCAGCGGGCAGTTTCGCGACCGGCCAAACATGTGAAACGTGTTCAACCCTTGTTGAGCAACATCTCCCGCGCTTGTCCGCACCAATATCCCACTGCGTGGAGATAAGCTTCCCACACGCAGCCATTGCAGCCGCGACCGCAGCAACTGGTCGGCTCTTCCGGCGGGTCGCGAAAGAAGATATCCACCAGCGCGAGTTGCGCGCCGAGGTCGGCAATCCATTGCCGGGCCTGTTCGGCATTGGTGGGGACGGGATGTTGCAGTTCGTCGCTCATGCGTGCGGTGGAGTGGTGGAATAGGGCGCGTCCGGCGCTCCGATTCAGGAAGTCATCGCGCGCAGAAGTATAACGATGCAGGGAAAATGGTGCCCGGTGCGTGCTATGCGTCCGCAACCCGGACGTGGCCGCCTATCACCGGCCGCCTCGCAAAGAACCTCGGAAACGTTTACCATCGACCCCTTTCGCCATTCCGGGACTACCCATGCTCATCATCAGCCGCGAACTTTACGAGGCCGCTCTACTCATCAACCACCCGGACACGGTGTATCAACCAGGACTGGCTGCGCATGAGGCAGCGCTTGCCGCAGGCATTGCGCGCCGCAATGGCCAGCTCATCGAGCTGACCCACAAGGGCGAAGAAGTCATCCGCCTCGAGTAGCCTGCAACAAAAAAGCCCCGTACCTTTCGGTGGGGCTCAGTCGTTCCAATGGATAATCATCGCGGAATCAGGCGCAATCAGCTTTACATCGCACCTGTCCCAGCAGTAGCCGTCTTTCAACTTTCACAGCCGCTTGATCAGCGCCGCCGTAAATTCCGCCGTTGATGCGGTACCGCCCAGGTCGCGCGTGCGCACGTTATCCTCGAGCAGCGTTGCCTGAATCGCATCACGCAAACGCTTGGCCAGATCCTGCTTGCCGACATGGTCCAGCATCATGGCTGCCGCCAGCAGCAGCGACGTGGGATTGGCCACGCCTTTGCCGGCAATGTCCGGTGCGGAGCCGTGCACCGCTTCAAAGATCGCGACGTTTTCGCCGATGTTCGCGCCGGGCGCCATGCCGAGCCCGCCGATCAGTCCGGCCAGTTGGTCGGACAGGATGTCGCCGAAGAGATTGGTACACAGCAGCATGTCGAACTGCCATGGGTTCAGCACCAGCTGCATCGCGCAGGCATCGACGATGCGATCATCGACTTCCACCTTGCCCGCATATTCCTGTGCGACTTCGCGCGCTGCCTCGAGGAAGATGCCGGTCAGTGCCTTCAGCACATTGGCCTTGTGCACGATGGTGATCTTCTTGCGCCCGTTCTTTACCGCATAGTCGAAAGCAAAGCGCGCAATGCGGCGGCAGCCGTCGCGGGTGTTCACACCGGTCGAAACAGCCACTGCGCGCGGATCGTTGCCGACGGGGACGAAGTATTCATGCGCGACATACAAGCCCTCGATGTTCTCGCGCACCAGCACAATATCGATGTTCTCGTAGCGGCCCGGGATGATGGTCTTGGCCGGGCGCAGGTTCGCATACAGTTTGAACTCTTCGCGCAGGCGCACATTGACGGAACGGAACCCGCCGCCAACCGGCGTCGTGAGCGGGCCTTTCAACGCCAGCTTGTTGCGGCGGATGCTGTCGAGCGTTGCCGCTGGCAGCGGATCACCGGTGGCGTCTATGCCTGCCATGCCGGCAGTCTGCGTTTCCCATGCAAAAGGCGACCCCAGCGCGTCCAGTACCTGCACCGTTGCATTCGTCACCTCGGGGCCGATTCCGTCACCCGGAATCAAGGTTGCGGGGATTTGTCCGCCTTGTGACGTTCCGATTGCTGCCATCTTTTTCTCCTTGCCTTATTGACAATCCTCATGGATTGAATCCACGCAGAATAACACCCGCAGCCTGTCAGCACGCTTACATTCGGCGGTTTGTACAACGGATACGGCACAGCCCGTTCATCTTCCTTGACGTGGGATAGCGTTTGCTTAGTGGATCCTCAATGGATCGTCTTGACCGTAAGAAGTTGCGCCGCTACATCGGCGGAGAAAGGACGAAAACCGTAGGGGGATTGTGCGGTGCACAGAGAAGACGGGCCACGATCTTCTTTGTCATCGTGGCCCGACTTCTATGACTGCTTACCGCGAAACGGGTTGCTGATTTACCCGAGGGACTTCAGGGAGATGCCTTGATCCGGCGTGCCGTCCAGGTAGTCGTGCCCGGCATTCGTCAGCCGCCAGAAACCGCCTTCCGACTCCGTGACCCATCCCTTGTCTTCAAGCAGGTGCATATGATGAAGGATGACGGACTTGTCCGTGTTCAACCGCTGCGCGATTCCGGTGACGTTGAGTTGCGGTTCCGGAGCTTCCAGCAGCTTTCCCAGAATCGCTTCCATTAGCATTTGATCTCGCTTCATGGCTTTGAAATGGCAAAAAGAGGCATCTTAGCGGAAGTCGCAGTGCAAGCGCGCAAAATGATTGAACCCATAGGCTTCGGTTGTCCGGCGTCTGGCTGTGCCGCAGGTCCGCCCAGCATTGCGCGCATAACTTCCACCAATCAGCGCCCGAGCGCACTCAACGCGCCTTGCACCTTCATCGCCGCCAACGACGCCCCGACCTTCACAAGTTCTCCCGGGCCGTAGCGGTCACGCATATTGCATCCGCCGCACAACGCATCAATCTCTCCCATGCCGTGTCGCCGTCTCAGAATGTCCTGCACGCTGTCAGTCGAAACATGCCCGATCGGATGCTTGTGGCCGATGTCGTTGTAGCAGTAGAGATAGTCGCCCTCGGATGAGATAAACAGGTCGATGTTACGCGGGATGCATTTGTAGGCATTGCTGCGCCACTGCCGATAAACCTCCTTCACACTCGGGATGAACGGCACTTCCTGCGACTGCAGGCCGTGTTCCTTGATCAGCCGCCGCAGCTGTTCGGTCGCCAGCTTGTGCTCCTGCATGCTGCCGCCGCGGTTGTAGAGCGTCGGCGACATGGTCAGCACGTCGACGCCTTCGGAGCGCAGCCAGGCGATGGTGTCGGGCAGGCTGGGCAGGCATTCGGGCATTGGCGTCAGGCTGATCGCCAGTGTCGTCTGCTTGAGGATTTCCTTCGCCGCGCGGATGTTGGCCATGACGGTGGCCTGGTTCAGGTTGGCATGCACATGGCGATAGACCTTCGGGTCGATGCTTGAAAAAGAAACCAGCAGCAGGCCGAGTGCGCTGTCGAGATGGCACAGCTTGTCCGGGGAGAGCAACTGGCCGTTGCTCGCCATGTCGAAGCGCACCGGATGCTGGCGCACATCATCGATCATGCTGAAGAAGCGCGGATGAGTCGTCGGCTCGCCATAGCCGGCGAGGACGACGCGCATCACCTCATCGGGATGGATGCGGTCCAGCGTCTGCTTCCAGGTATCGGCGTCCATCAGGCGCGGATGCTCGATCATGTCGCGCGGGCACATTGCGCACAGCGCGTTGCACTTGCTGGTCCATTCAACGTTGATGGTGGTGCGGTAGGCGATGCTCATGGTTGTCTTTCTCCTTCCTTATTAACAGACTGTTAGGCGGGGATCAGCCGGGGAATATGTTTGGCGCAATTGGGCACGACTTGCTCGACATTGACGCGCACCACGCGCGCGCTGCCGGGAAAGAGCGCGAGCAGCGGCCCCTTGTCGAGAAGCTGCGCCCGGCCGTTGATGCGCAACCGCGCGCCATCGTTAAAGTCGATGAACAGGCAGCCGACATGCGGGTTGAGCATGAGATTGCCAAGGCTCATGAAAGCGCCGTTGCCATCGAAGTCAGGAAAAACGAAGGTCTTCTCGTCGAGGATGCGTACCAACTGCGGGCCGCCGCCCTTGAACGAGCAGTCGCAGCGCCCGTCCGGCGAGCCCGTCGCCAGAAAGAAAAACGGTGCACCTTCGATGCGCGCATGCAGCTCTGCCGGGATACGGTCCCACAGCAGGCGGTCGCGGCGCGCCTGGTCCCACAGGGTTTCGGTCTGCCACTGCTGCTGCAACTGCAGTTCACCTTCGTGGAAAGCTTGCGCGTTCATCGGGGTGAGGGATGTGTTTTCAGTCATTGCTGCAGACCTTGTCGAAATGATTGTCGAAAATCAGCTGCTTGCCGTCGACGTCGTCATGACGGCGGAAGAGATCGGCGATGTGGATCGTCGAGCGTTCACAATGCGGCGAGGCGATGCGTTGTGGCGCCAGGGATGGCCGGCGTGGGGAGAGCACGTGCGTGATGTTGTGGGGCATAACCTGTCTCGGCAAATGGAACGGCGCCGAGATTAGGCACTGCAGATTAACCGAGGATTAACGCGGTGCGGTGCAATCGGGATTGCTTGATTCAGGATAAGTCGCGGCAGCGATGAGGCCGCCGCCACACAAAACGATGCATCGGGGGAAGAGGGAGCGCACGCTTGTGCGCTCGCTGAAATCAACTCTACTGCTAAATCTACCGCTCGCCGTTACTGGCTCTTCATCTTTGCCAGCATATGGTCCATCACATGCGTATGCTCATGTTCCGGACTGAACAGGATAAATTCAGCGTCCTCTTCCACCCTGATGGTGTGTCCCGGCGGCCAGTAAAACAAGTCACTGGCCTTCGTCACCTCCTTTTCGCCATTTGCGTAGGTCGTGGTGATCTTGCCTTGCAGGACGTAGCCCCAATGCGGCGCCTGGCAGAGGTCTCCCTCCAGACCCTGCAATAGCGGTGAAATGTCCATCCCGGCCGGAAGAGAAAAATACTCGCCGCTGATACGGCCATATCCGGTCGCATCGCCAAAATCGGTCTGCTGACGAGCGGTGGCGCCGGGAATGCCAATCTTTACTGGCACGTCTTGTTTGGCGATATGCATGGCTCATTCCTTCAGTGTAATCGTCACGTTTCCCTTATTCGATGAAACTGCACTACGAGGCTTTCATGCTAGGGCGGGTATATCGCCAGTTCAAGGTAAATGTCCCTTTGCTTTGTTCCCGGTCCTGCATTGGAACCTCGCATCGATATCCGCCGACGACGCGCGCTCGCGGTCGGTAAAGAGGGCACATGAGTTAGCCAAGTCTGAACCTGCATATTGCGATCATCACCTGCTTCCTGCTGGGATAGGCTCTTAGCCGGCATGCGCCGATGAAGTGGCGTGCAGCAGCCGTTCAAACTCCTCCGGCGGTACCGGCCGGGAAAACAGGAAACCCTGGCCAAAATCGCAGCCGGCATGCTGCAGCCAATCGCGCTGTTCCGGCGTTTCGATGCCTTCCGCAATGACCTTCAGGCCGAGTTTGTGTGCCATGACGATGATGGTTTCCGCAATGGTCCTGCTGGTGCTGTCGGGCGCGGTGTCGCGCACGAATGATTGGTCGATCTTGAGGTAGTCGACGTCGAACTTCTTCAGGTAGGCCATGGAGGAATAGCCGGTTCCGAAATCGTCGATCGCGACCTGGATGCCGGCATCGCGCATGCTGAGCAATTGTTCCTCCGTTGCCAACGACGTGTTGAACAACACGCCTTCCGTGATTTCCACCGAGACGCTGTTCCATGCCATGCCCAGTTCGTTCAGGTAGCGGCCCCAGTTCATCGCGCGCTTGCGCTGCATGAACTGTAATGGCGACGCATTGACGCTGACCTGGAACAGCGCTCCGGTCTGCTCGCTCCAGCGCTTGGACCATGCCGACGATTGAATGAACACCCAATTGCCGATTTCATAGATCAGGCCACTCTCTTCGGCGAGGGGGATGAATTCCGACGGCAGCAACAGTCCTTTCTGCGGATGCTGCCAGCGCAGCAGTGCTTCACCCTTCGTCACCCGTCCACTTGCCAGTTCGACGACCGGCTGGAAATGCAGTTGCAGCTCCTTGCGCGGCAGGGCGTTGCGCAACTCGCCCATCATCGTGATGCGGTGCCACGCCTGCTCCTGCATCGACCGGGTGAAGAAGCGGAACTGGTTGCGCCCGGCGTTCTTGGCGACATACATTGCCTGGTCGGCGTTCTGCACCAGGCGTTCCGGGTCGTCGCCGTCGTCGGGATGCAGCGTGATCCCAATGCTTCCCGATACATGGACGCGCTCCTGGCCGAGGTCGAAGGGGCGGGCCAGCGCGTCCAGGATTTTCTGCGCGATGTCCTCGACATGGGCCCGGCTTTCGAGGTCGTTCAGGATGACCGTGAATTCGTCACCGCCCAGCCGTGCCACTGTATCCGCGGCTCGCACGCATGCGCAGATACGGTCGGCGCACTGGCGCAGAAGCTTGTCGCCGGCATCGTGGCCGAGCAGATCGTTGACCTCCTTGAAGCGGTCGAGGTCGAGGAACAGCAAGGCGAGCGGCTTGCCGGTGCGCTTGGCACTCTGCACTTCCTTTTCCAGCCGGTCGCGGAACAGGTTGCGGTTGGGCAGGCGGGTCAGGGAATCGAAATTGGCCCTCCGCAGGTTTTCCTGCTCGGCCGAAATATCGATGGTCGTACCCACCATCCGGGTTGCCCAGCCGTTCTCATTGCGTTGGACGACCGCACCCCGCGACAGCAGCCATTTCCAGCTGCCATCCTTGCAGCGCACCCGGTATTCGGCGGAGAAAAACGGAATACGCCCTTTCAGGCACGCCATGGTATTCGCCTCGACCCGCGCCTGGTCCTCCTGATGGGTGATTGCCAGCCAGTCGTCCAGCCGGGTTCCGATCTCATCCTCGCCATAACCAAGCATGGCCCTGCCGCGCGCGGAAAACATGAAGCTGTTCGTGGGGATATCCCAGTCCCACACGCCATCCCCGGCGGCTTCCAGCGCCAGGTGAAAGCGTTCCTCGCTGGCACGCAGCGCGTCGCGCGCGTGTACCTCTTTCGTCACGTCGTGACCAAAAGCAAGAATGCCAGCCACGGTACCGTCCGCTGCAAAAACCGGCTGGTACATGAAATCGACGTAAGCCCCCACGCACGGTGCACCAGGAGAAGGCTGCAGCTTCAGCTTATATGCCCGCCTGACGGTTGGCTGCCCGGTTGCGTACACCTGGTCCAACAGCCGGACCAGTTCGTCATTGGCAGCATCGGGCAGTGCCTCCCTTACCGGCATGCCGATGATCTGGCGATGGCACACCACCATGTAACAGGACTTGTTGACGATTTCAAAGACGTGCTGCGGACCGCGTGTGACGCAGATAAAGCCCGGTGCGCGGTCGAACAATTCCTGGATCGAAAGCAGCCCGGCTTCGCAGCCTTCCTCACGCGCATCCCGGGCCGTCGAATTTGGAAAGACTTCGAAGACGGAGCGTCCGATGATATCGTCGCGCAACAACGACCATGCGGCAAGGAATGTGTCCGTCGCATCTGCGATCGTCAAATCCTCAGCCAGCATCAGCAGCGGTTTCGCCGATGTAATAAACGCCGTTAAATCGTCGGAGAAATCATCGGTGGCTTGTGCCATACGCCACCCCTTCAAAAGTGGTCGGGCCGTCATCATTGGGCGGTACAAGGTGGCGTATAGTTCCGCACCGAATAGGTGCTTCGTTTACGGCCAAGCGTGTTTTCGGGTGTTTTCTCTATCCAGGCAGTCTCGGCGAGATGCGCTGTTCGACGTATGTTCCAAGTGGCGATGGGGCGCACTCGCCAGCCGCCTGAGACCGCTTTTCGATTCAATCCTTATCGGAAAACAGGTGCAGGCAGGGCGAATGCCTATCCGATGTGCATAGTGAAGAAACAACCAAATTGGTCTGGAATTGGTCTGCGGATCGCCCCCTATGTTTGCTTGTTTACATTGGGCAGGCGCCGCAAGGCGGTATAGCTTGAGGGCAAGTTACGTCTTCATGTGCTGCGGCGGAGCGGCCACGCTCCGGGCTGTGAAGAAATTCTCTGATCATTGTCGATTTCCGCTTCCCCCGTTCGTCTTACTGTCAGGACCATTAACGACCGGTCCCATCAACTAATCAGGAGAAACGACAATGCGTGTAATGGTGATTGTGAAAGCAACGAGCGAGTCCGAAGCGGGCAAGATGCCGAGCACCGAGCTGCTGACCGCCATGGGTAATTTCAATGAAGAACTCGTGAAGGCAGGCATGATGCTTGCCGGCGAGGGCCTGCACCCGAGCGCCAAGGGCAAGCGCGTGCGCTTTTCCGGCAAGCAGCGCACAGTGATCGACGGCCCATTTGCCGAAACCAAGGAGCTGATCGCCGGTTTCTGGCTGTGGCAAGTCAAGTCAATGGACGAAGCTGTCGAATGGGTCAGGCGTTGCCCGAACCCGATGGAAGGAGAGTCCGAGATCGAGATCCGGCCGGTATTCGAGGCAGAGGATTTCGGTGCGGAATTTACGCCGGAATTGAGGGCTCAGGAAGACCGGCTGCGGGCGGAGATGGAAGCGCGCTCTTGATGGGCAAGGGCAGCTGGCTTTCATTGACCGATCGGGGCACAAGAGCCGACCGGGGGAGGTCATGCACTCCAGTTTGCGAGTGGGGGCAGGACCTCCCGGATTTTTCACAAGTTTGACTGCGTAACTCGTTGAAATGCCGTGCGGAGCGCACCCTACGCGTGCCGCATCGCTACCACGTGGTCGTCCCGCTCACGACTTGTTCTCCCTCGCGTCGATATCCGCCAGAGACTCCCGCCCGCGCTCAGTCAGCTCGAATCCGTCGGTCGCCTCCTTCGGCGCGATTAGCCCTTTCCTGCTCAGGAATGCTGCGACATCCGCATCGAGGGCCGCCGGTGCGGTAGCCACCGCTGCGGCGTTCGCCACGGCCCGCAGCGCATCGATGCAGCGTTTGACAAACAGCGTCTGCTGTCCTTTTTCCGTCAGCGACAGCGTGCCATCCCTGCTGCTCGCAACATACTTCAGCCCGATAAGCTTCTTGGCATTGCGCATAACGCAGGCACTTGGCCGTACACCCTTTTTCGTTGTGCGGATCTGGGCCAGCGCCTCCAACTCATCCTTCGTCAAACTGTCGTCCATGTCGATTTCCCTAAATGTTCGTATTCCTGCTATCACACCAGCAGCATGCCGCTAGCGGTGTGCCCATGGTGCCGGGGAGGCCGCGCGCATCTCCTGCAAACGCCGCAGCCGTTCTTCCTCTTCCTTCTGGATAAGGGCGATTTCACGCATCACGGCGCCCACGTCGGCCGGCCGGTCGTCGGTCGCAACCTGGCCGGTTAGCACCGTGTCCGGACGTAGCAAGCCTGCACCGTAGAGCGCCCAGATTTCTTTTCCGTATTGTGTGGCCGCGAGCTGGGGCGCAAAGCGGCTGAAATACGTCGCCAGGTTGGCCACGTCGCGCTCCAGCATTGCTTCGGCTTGCATATTGCCGGCCGCGTCGATCGCCTGCGGCAAGTCGATGATGACAGGTCCGTCAGCATCGATCAGGATGTTGTATTCGGACAGGTCGCCATGGATGACGCCGGCGCACAGCATCAGCACCACCTGGCGCAGCAGCGTCGCATGGTAGGCCAGCGCCAGCTCCTGCGTCAGTTCCACGTCATTGAGCCGCGGCGCTACATGGCCGCCGGCATCCGTCACCAGCTCCATCAGCAGTACGCCTTCGAAGCAGTGATACGGCCTCGGCACACGCACCCCGGCAGCGGCAAGGCGGTACAAGGCATCCACCTCGGCGTTCTGCCACACCTCTTCCTGCATCTTGCGGCCGTAGCGCGTGCCTTTCTCCATCGCCCGCGCCTGCCGGCTGTTCCTCACCTTGCGGCCCTCCTGATACGAGGCGGCCTGGCGGAAGCTGCGCTGGCTGGCTTCCTTGTAGACCTTTGCACAACGGATCTCGTCGCCACAGCGCACCACGTACACCGTCGCCTCCTTGCCGCTCATGAGCTGGCGGATGACCGCATCGACCAAGCCCTCTTCGACGAGCGGCTGGATTCTTTTCGGGATTTTCATGGGATGGCGGCGCTCGGAAAGGTGGGCAGGGAAGACGGAGCGGCTGTCGCCGAAACCGTGCAGGAACCGCAGTGTATCAGGCTGCAACCTGTTTGCAGGCGCAGTGCAACGGCTCGACGCATGCCGCAGGCTATTTCTTGCGCTTGCCCGGTTGTCTGGGTTTAGACGGCGATTGAGGACGGGACTGGCTCATCTGTCCGAATAAGGTTTTCGCGTCCTGCACCGCGCGCTCCTGCGTTCGCATTGCCGGAATGTCGTCGTGCAGCGTGAAAAAGTCCGCCGCCTGTGCGCGCATCACATGCTTGATCGCCGCGTCGTCGCTCATGTCGAACATTTCGGTCAACAGCGTGGTGACTTCGTCCAGGTACTCTTCGTAGGTCATTGACATGGTGGGAACGGCGGAGCGCGTTGAGGAGGATTGCGCAGTATATCGGGCGCCGGAGGGTAATGGTGTGCGAAACGCATCCCACCCTTGCTGTGTGAAGGCAAGAGGCAAGGCCCGACCTCCAAGCCCTGATTGCCGAAGGGGCGGCCGAAGAGGTCAGGTGCGGTTTAGTCGAATCTGACCCGAACACTTGTTCGCATGGCTAAATCCGACGGATATCGCCTCATTGGGAATATGACGATCAGTGATTTGCCGGCTTGGTTCATTTCGCTTTTCTATGCTCTGCGATCTTGCCGCGCAGGTATTTATAAAGTAACTTCTGGTCGATACGAGCACATAACAACAATGACGGCACATCTTTATACGTTTGAGAAGCTGCTTAGCGCGAGCTCGCAGGAACAGATATTCAACTTTTTAGGCCAGCAGTGCGAGCAGTTAGGGTACAACTGCTTTTTCTACTCACCCGTGATCGGCGGACCAGGCGGCGAGAAACTCTTCAAGGAAGATCGCAAAATTCTTCAAGGCGAAGAACTCATCAAGCAGAACGCCTTCACGACTTATCCCGCCTCTTGGATCCACCGTTATCAGGAAGCCGGGCACGTGAGGAAGGACCCGGTTGTACGCCTGATCGCTACCAGTAATCTGCCAGTGTTCTGGGACGACATCACCCGCAGTCATAAAAAACATGTGGTGTTCGACGAGGCCAGGCAGCACGGCCTTGCCAACGGAATTACGGTGCCGGTGTACGGGCAAAGCGGGGAGCGCGCACTGTTGAGCATCGCAACGGAAATTGCACCTGAAAAGTCGCCGGATCACAGAATTGCCACTGCCGGAATGGCGGTTCTGATTGCACTTCACCTCCACGAAGCCGTTCAGCGGATCAACAGGAAGGATAACGAGCCGTCCATACCCCGGCTTACCCACAGGGAAAAGGAATGTCTGCAGTGGGCCGCGAAAGGGAAAACTTCCTGGGAGATCGGGAACATCCTATCCCTCTCGGAACGGACCGTGATTTTCCATATGGTGAACGCAACAAAAAAGCTCAATGCGACCAATCGCCGTCAAGCCGTTGTCAGGGCGCTGAGCCTTCGACTCATTGCTCCGTAAACCCATAAGTTCTTACAGCTATCTCTCTCGCCTTCGGCTGGCTAAAATTTCCGCGCAGAAATTTTCAAATAACTCCAAAAATCTATGATGGCCAAGCGATTGAAAGCACTATTGGTTTCGGCAGTTATTCTCGTATCCGGGTGTATCACCAACCCACCGATCGGAGATCAACCCTTAACAGGCGCATGGCAGGGGATCGTTCAGCAAAATGGACCGGGAAATGCCCGCAGCGAATATCCAGCAAAAATTGTGCTGGACGGCTTAAAGGGCGGAACAGTCGATTATCCGAGCCTGGGATGCCGGGGGCGACTGGAATATTCAGGCATGCGAGGCAATGCTCGCATTTACCGCGAACAAATAGTGGCTGGACTGGGCCGGTGCATTAATAACGGCCTTGTTTCGCTCAGCCCTTCAAATACGTCACAAGTCGACTTCCGTTGGACGTCTTCACAGGTCTTGGTAGTCGGAACCCTGGCACCAGCGCGAAACTAGGAGTTCCGCGACCTGCCTTCGGGCGAGGGGGCCGAAATCGGCCCTAAAGGCGGCTCTATAGCCTGCGGCTCCTCATCCAGTCTCGTCACTCATTTCGAGCGCAACGCCAAGGAAAACCTCCTGATACGCACACTGAGAGCGGGCGTGCTCAGTCCATGGGTTACAAAAATAAGGTTCTTTCATCTCAATTGGAATCAAAATGTTCAAGAAAAATATCTATACCCTTCAGGCAATTGCACTATGTGCGGCGTTAGCCGCCGGTTGCGGAAAAAAGGAAGCGGCATCGTCAAATGAAACGGATGAATCCCCGGCAGCCCTGTCCTCGGTCGATCTGAATTCGGGATCAAAGATGTTCAACTGCAGAGGATTCTTCTATCCGATGAGCGGTCCGATGGTCGATGAGACGGTAAAAGTGAGGGCAGATTCCATTGATAAGGCAAAAGAAAAATCCGAGTCTTACTTTGCGCAGAAAAAATGGAGATCTTCGGATTGCGTAGAAAATACCCTTGATACCGCATCCGCAAAAGCGCAGACCGCTCCAAAAGATCAGTACAAGGAAATCGAGTCCAGCTCCGGTTTGCTGTACTTGTACCATGCAAACAGTGATGCACCCGTGCCGTACGAGGAAATCGCAAAGACGCAGTTTTCTGATTTCGCCAACGAATCTGACGTATTTAAGCGGCAAGAGGCTTTAGAACGGCTTAAGGGAACGATCGATAAAAACATCGCCGAGAAGAAAGGCCAGAAGTTCGTTTGGTTTGGCATGGATTCGAGCCTGGGCCATTTCGATATGGAGTCCAAGACATTCTCCGTAAAAAATGTTCAGCTCGGGAATGGGGCGTATTACCAGTTCTATAGCGGCGATTCGTCCTACAAAGTGTTGATGAACGGGGATACCAGTCTTTTGACATTCAAAACCAAGTCAATTGACGATGCGAAGGTCATCGAGTCCACTATCAAGGGCGATTCGAAACCTGTTTACCTGAGGCTGTATGGCCAGATCCTTAAGGCAGCAGAAATGGATCGGAGCAAATATGTGGTCGTTGAGGTAACCGGAGCCGAGGTATATGAGAGCGATCGTTCTGGACGTGGAGCATCCAAAATCATCCTGACCACGATGGAGTAAGAAGTTCCAGCCGCAATGCTGCGGCACATCATCCAGGCCGACCGGCCGGAACAGGGCGCGCAGATCGAGACTTTCGCCAGCAAGTACCCGGTCGGACGCCTGGATGAGCAATGCATGGTTGCGATGCTTCTGCCCCTACGAGCCAATGCCGAAGGGGCAGCAGAAAAGGGGATGCGGCTTAATCACCTCTGTCCCACATATTTGCTTCTCCCTCACACATTCATCCCGGAATCAGCCGGATGGATTCCAAAGGAAAAAATTGGGCAGGCCGCAATTAAGAAGAAAAATCGCGGTCTGTCTCCTATTCGTGCCATTCCTGCAGACGCACGAAAGCGTGAACGTTTAGAAAGCGTGAACGTTTTCTGAAGCCACGATGCGGCTCTTTCCTTGCAAGCGGTGCCATGAGCGCAGCGACCCCATCTCCCGATGACGAAGCCGTCATCCGCAGTCCGGCAACAAGCTCCTTTTGCGAGCCGGCTGCGCGGCCATGGGTGCTGGCAACGACCATCCTGGCGTCGAGCATGGTCTTTATTGACGGCACCGTTACCAACGTCGCGCTCCCTGCGCTGCAGTTGGAATTCAACGCCAGCGCCGCTGATGTGCAATGGGTGATCGAGTCCTATGCCTTGCTGCTCGCAGCACTGTTGCTGGTCGGCGGAAGTGCAGGGGACCGGTTCGGCCGGCGGCGCGTATTCGCGATCGGCGTCGGACTGTTTGCCATTGCCTCCCTCTGGTGCGGCATCGCCGGTTCGGTCGACATGCTCATTTATGCGAGGGCAGTGCAAGGCGTGGGCGGCGCACTGCTCGTGCCAGGGAGCCTCGCGCTCATTAGCGCTTCCTTCCCGGAGGACATACGTGGCAAGGCGATCGGTACCTGGTCGGGATATACCGCGATAACGACTGCGCTCGGCCCGGTGATCGGTGGATTCCTGATTGAACACCTGTCGTGGCGCTACATCTTTTTCATTAATCTCCCGTTGGCGCTGGCCGTACTTGTCCTGACCTTCCGCTATGTGCCGGAAAGCCGCAACACGCAAGCACCGGCACGCCTGGACTGGCCGGGTGCGGTGTTCGTCAGCGTGGCGCTTGGCGGCCTGGTATATGCCTTGGTCGAAGCGCCATCCCGCACGTGGAAAGATCCTGCGGTGGCTGGCGCATTGGGACTCTCGGTAGTGGCGCTGGCCGCCTTCGTGCTGGCAGAAACACGACATCCGTCGCCGATGCTGCCGTTCGCGTTGTTCCGTTCCTGGAACTTCAGCGGTGCCAACCTGCTGACCCTGTTCCTGTATGCGGCGCTCGGCGGCAGCCTGTTCTTCCTGCCGCTGAACCTGATCCAGGTGCAGGCTTATTCGGCAATGGCGGCCGGTGCAGCCCTGTTGCCGTTCATTTTGACCATGTTCATCCTGTCGCGCTGGGCCGGTGGACTGGTCGATCGATATGGCGCGAGACGTCCGCTGATGATCGGTCCGGCGATCGCCGCCTGTGGTTTTGCGTTGTTTGCCGTGCCCGCCGTCGGCGGCAGTTACTGGACGACGTTTTTCCCGGCTGCGCTCGTGCTCGGGCTGGGCATGGCAATCAGCGTCGCGCCGCTGACCACCACCGTCATGAATGCGCTTGAAAAAGACCTGGCAGGCGTGGCATCCGGCATCAACAATGCGGTGTCGCGGGTGGCTGCACTCGTGGCGATTGCCTTGTTTGGTATCGTCATGACGCAAGCATTTAATGCAGAACTGCTGCGCCGCACGCGCCAATTGACGCTGCCGCCAGCTACGTTGCAGCAGGTGCTGGCGCAGCGCCACAAGCTCGCGGCCATCGAATTGCCGGACCAAAGCACGCCGGCGGAAAAGACCGCGATGAAGACGGCGATCGATCATGCGTTTGTGGCCGGCTTCCGGCGCGTCATGCTGTTGTCCGCATTGCTGGCGCTGGCCAGCGCGGCAAGCACCTGGCTGCTGATTGACAGGAGGCGCAGAGCGCCGGCAGATCATCCGGGGCACGGCGCGGGATAGCGTGTTTCACGTGTGTGCCTGTGTGCATCTATCAGGGATCGGACTCGAGGGAAGTATAAAGATGCACCGCGGAAAACGGTGTCCACAGTGCCCCCTTGCTCAATGCACGCTGATCAAGCTTGCTCCGGAAAATGCTTCCCTTCCCTAGAGAAGCCGCTAGGCTCGAAACAATCAAGACCACGCAGCCCACCCGGCCACCAAGGAGAAACAGCGATGCCACCCGAGCCCGCCGATCATGCCATCGAACAATGGCCCAGTCTGGAATACGACGCATGGAAGGATACCTGCGCCACGCTGCACAGGTGGATGCAGGTCGTCGGCAAGATCCGCCTTGCCCGCACCACGTGGGTCAACCATTCGTGGCATGTGCCCCTGTACCTCACTGCGCGCGGACTCACGACGTCGCCCATACCTTACGACGCACGCGTGTTCCAGATCGACTTCGATTTCATCGACCACCGGCTGTCGATCCTCGCGAGCGACGGCGCTGCCGGCACGATGGCGCTGCAGCCGCTTTCGGTCGCCGACTTCTACGCAGAGCTGATGTCGAAACTCGATGCACTCGGCCTTGGCGTCAGGATCAACACCATGCCCTGCGAGATCCCCGATGCGATTCCCTTCGAGCAGGATCGCCTGCACGCATCCTATGACGCCGAGTATGCCAACCGCTTCTGGCGCATCCTCGTGCAGTCCGACCGCGTGCTCAAGGAATTCCGCGCGCGCTTCATCGGCAAGTGCAGCCCCGTCCACTTCTTCTGGGGCAGCTTCGATCTCGCCGTTACCCGCTTTTCCGGACGTACGGCACCGGAACACCCCGGCGGCGTTCCCCATCTCCCCGACTGGGTGGCGCGCGAAGCGTACTCGCACGAAGTGAGCAGTTGCGGATTCTGGCCGGGCGGCGGGGCGCTGCCTTATCCGGTGTTCTACGCGTACGCCTATCCGGAGCCCGCAGGGTTCAGCGCGACGCCGTTAATGCCGGGCAAGGCCCGGTACGACACCGCGTTCCGCGAGTTCGTCCTGCCCTATGAACAAGTGCGGCAAGCGGCATCGCCGGATGCGTTCTTGCTGGAGTTTCTGCAGGGGAGTTATGAGGCGGCTGCCGGGCTGGGCGGATGGGATAGAGCGGCGAACGAGCGCGTGATGCCGGCGTGATAAGTATGTGCCGGCGCGGGTGGGGTGGTTTGGCGAATAAAGCCAGATGTCTCTCAGTCTTAGAGCCCGTTTGAAAACCGTAGCGAGTGGCTCGAGTTTGGGCGGGACGGCCAGTCGAGGAAGCGCGGTCGTACGTGAGCTACGACGAGCATCGCACGTCTCGGCGCCCCTGCGCGAAAATCGGGCCGCGCAGTGGATTTTCAAACAGGCCTTAAGCGATTGCTTCTCCAGGGCCGGGGTCAGGCATGCAATCCTGCGGTGGCGTGATTGCATGACCTGATGCCGATGTTTCACAACAGAATCATGATCTGCCTCATGTTTGCGCGTATGAATGGGAGACGGCCTAATGTAAACCGCTTGCTCGCGTCTGGCGGCCTATATACTTGGAAATACTTTGACAGCGCTTCAAAAGCGAAACGCAGGATCGCCTGTCTTCAAACAAGACTGGCATTCATCCACTTCAATTACTCACTTTCCGGGAGACAAGCGTGCCAGGTTTACTTCCCCATGTTGATCGCGACGGACTTCTCGAATACTCGGTGGTCTATACGGACCGTGCAGTCAACCATATGTCCCAGCTCTTTCAGGGAGCGATGCGGGATATCTCGTCTACCCTGAAAAAGGTGTACAACGCCAGGTCGGTGGCCGTCGTGCCGGGAAGCGGGACTTTTGGCATGGAAGCGGTCGCGCGGCAGTTCGCAACGAACAAGAAATGCCTGGTGATCCGCAACGGCTGGTTCAGTTTCCGCTGGTCCCAGATCTTTGACATGGGCAGCATTCCTTCTTCGGCCACCGTCCTTGCCGCGCGCCCGGCGGAAAGCGGACGACAAGCGGCTTTCGCGCCTGCACCGATTGATGAAGTGGTCTCCGCAATCCGGGAAAACAAGCCGGACCTTGTCTTTGCGCCGCATGTGGAAACCGCCTCCGGGATGATGCTGCCCGATGGGTATCTGCGTGCAGTCGCGGAAGCGGTGCATGCCGTCGGCGGCATGTTTGTGCTCGATTGCATCGCCTCGGGTGCCATTTGGGTTGACATGCAGGCCACCGGCGTCGATATCCTGATCAGCGCGCCGCAAAAAGGCTGGAGCGCTTCGCCCTGCTGCGCACTGGTGATGCTCAGCCCGCTGGCCCGCGAACGGATCGACGCGACCACCAGCACCAGCTTTGCCTGCGACTTGCGCAAATGGCTGCAGATCATGGAAAGCTACGAGAACGGCGGATTCGCTTATCACGCTACGATGCCGACCGATGCGCTATGCAGCCTGCGCAACGTGATGCAGGAAATGCAGGCATACGGCTTCGATAAGATTCGTGCGGAGCAGCAGGAACTCGGTGACCGGGTGCGTGCGCTCCTCGCAAGCAAAGGCTTCAAGAGCGTGGCGGCGCCTGGATTTGAAGCGCCGGGTGTGGTGGTCAGTTACAGCGACGATGATGGCATTCGGTCCGGCAAGAAGTTCGCCGAAGCGGGCTTGCAGATCGCCCCCGGAGTACCGCTGCAATGTGGCGAGCCTGAAGACTTCAAGACTTTCCGCCTCGGCTTGTTCGGCCTCGACAAGCTGCACAACGTCGAACGCACGGTCGAAACGCTTGCCAAGGCATTGGACCGGATTGCATAGGCGGCGATACCGGCCGGTCGGCCGGCACATATCGAGTCAGAAACGGGGCTCAGAGACAGTTTGAAGACCGTAGCGAGCACCCCGGGCTATACCCGGGGCACGCAGCAGGTTTGCAGCTGTTTCTTACAACACGTGTTCGAGGAAGGCGCGCGTTCTCGCGTGCTGCGGATTGGAGAAGATTTCCGCGCCGCTGCCGGACTCCACGATCTCACCCTTGTCCATGAAGATCACGCGGGTCGAGACGTCCCGCGCAAAGTTCATTTCATGGGTAACGACCAGCATGGTCATGTGTTCTTCGGCCAGCTGGCGCATCGCGCGCAGCACCTCGCCGGTCAGCTCGGGATCGAGCGCCGAGGTCGGCTCGTCAAACAGCATCAGGTCGGGCTCCATCGCCAGCGCGCGGGCAATCGCGACGCGCTGCTTCTGTCCGCCCGAGAGCTGCGAAGGATAACTGTCGCTTTTGCTCAGCAAATCGACCTTGCGCAGCAAGGTTTCCGCCTTCGGCACGATTTCGTCGCGACGCATGCCTTTTACCGTCATCGGCGCCTCGATGATGTTCTGGAGGACGGTGAGGTGCGGGAAGAGGTTGAAGTGCTGGAACACCATGCCCGTCCTGCTGCAAATGCGGCGTACGTCAGCTGTCGGCGCGTAGCGGCAGGTGCCATCGGCATCGGTCGTTGCCATCGTTTCGCCTTCGATGGCAATGTGGCCGCTGTCAATCGTTTCGAGGTGGTTGAGGCAGCGCAGGAACGTGCTCTTGCCCGAGCCTGACGGACCGATCAGGGCGACCACGTCTCCCTTCCTGACATCCAGCGAGATACCTTTCAAGACCTCCAGCTTGCCGAAGCTCTTGCGTATGTCGCGTGCCTGGATCATCAACATTGCATCCATAGCGTCATCCTTCATAGACGGCATAGCGTTTTTCCAGGCGGTGGAAGCCCCAGGTCAGCACCAGCGTCATGATCAGGTAGAACGCGGCAGCGACGACGAACGGCATGGTGGTGAAGTCGCGCTGCACGATGCCGCGCGCCGCGCGCAGCAGGTCGTTCATCGCCAGCACGTAGATCAGCGAGGTGTCCTTGACGAGGGTAATCGTCTCGTTGCTGACCGGCGGCAGGATGCGCTTGATGACCTGCGGCAGGATGATGCGGCGCATGGTCTGCACATAGTTCATGCCCAGCACCTGCGACGCCTCGTACTGCCCGCGATCGACCGACTGGATGCCCGAGCGGAAGATCTCGGCGAAATACGCCGCGTAATTGAGCGTGAATGCGACGATCGCGGCAGGGAAATCCGGCAGGCGCACGCCAACGACCGGGATCAGGGGCAGCGCGAAGTAGATGAACAACATCTGCAACATCAGCGGCGTGCCGCGCATCAGCCAGATGTAGCCGCTGACGAGGCCGCTGGCGACACGGAAATGCGAAACGCGGATCAGCGCCAGCGCAAGGCCCAGCGGCACCGAGAGCACCAGCGTGATGAAGAAGACCTTCAGGGTAACGACGCTGCCATCGAGCAGCGGCCCCATTATTTCAAAGAGGTAGTTCATTTTGCTCGCCCGCTGATCCGGTACAGAGCCGGATCATGCGGGCAGTGAGATGCTGGCAGTATTGCCAGCGAAGCAGCTGCTGTTATTTGACGATGTTCTTGCCGAACCACTGGGTCGAGATACGGTCGGCGGCGCCGTCTTTCTTCATGTCGTCGAGCGCCTTGTCCAGCTTGCCCAGGAGAGCCGTGTCGTCCTTGCGCACGCCGACGCCGTACTCTTCGGTGCCGAAGTGATCTTCCAGCACGACGTATTCGTCCGGCTTCTTCGCCGTGTAGTAGCGGCCGACCACTTCATCGACCACCAGCGCATCGAGGCGGCCATTGCTCACATCCATCAAGGCGGCAACGTTGTCGCCGAACTTGCGCAACTCCTTCAGATTCTTGCCGACAGCATCTTTTTCAACAGCATCGACGGCGCTGCTGCCTTCCTGCACGCCGACGACTTTGCCCGCGAGGTCGGCCTTGGTCTTGATCGGCGACTTGGCCGTCACGATGATGATCTGGCGGTTCTCGAGATACGGTGCGGTAAAGGCGATCTGCTCCTTGCGCTTCTCGGTGATCGTCAAACCGTTCCACAAGACGTCGATGCGCTTGCTGTTCAGTTCGGCTTCTTTCGCATTCCAGTCGATCGGCTTGAATTCCACCTCAACACCAAGGCGCTTCGCGGCTTCGCGGGCCAGATCGATGTCGAAGCCGACCAGCTCATTGGTCTTGCTGTCACGGAAGCCCATCGGCGGGAAGTTGTCATCCAGGCCAATCACGATCTTGCTGGCGGCTGCCGGCGCCGAAGCGGCCGGTGCCGACGGCTTGTCGCAAGCCGAAAGGAATACGCCCGCAACGAGGGCAGCGGAAAGCATCGAAAGCGTTTTCTTCATGGGAAGTTTTCCAGAAATCAAGGGAGGCAAACGCGCGATTATTCCACAAAACATGGCGCTTCTTTCACCGGTTTCGGCGTGAGAATCGAGAAGTTTTGATCGATGCAAATTTTCGTCGCAATGGAGGTGCAAACAGCGATTATTCGCCGGTAATTGAAGACTCTTACTGAACTTTCTGAGCCGGGCATTTGTGCACGTGGCTCAAGAAGGTGATTGCGAAATATGCAATAACGCATAAGCTAATGCCATGGACTCCCTCCACCTCAGAAGGTAAGTAGACTGAGGATCGAGCGGGCAAGTGCACCGCATCTGAACAGGGAGAGCGAAATGGCAATCGTACGAGTCGGTTTGGATATCGCAAAGCTG
>Ga0196971_1000091_pt1 | contig 85840 bp, 71 predicted proteins | sample S1v_1013CmetaG_FD_148660 | JGI IMG/M metagenome (GOLD analysis project Ga0196971, IMG submission 148660) | Soil microbial communities from Anza Borrego desert, Southern California, United States - S1+v_10-13C | ecosystem: Environmental > Terrestrial > Soil > Desert | place: USA: California...
GACCGGGTCGAAATGTTCCGGCAAGGCATCAACGCCAATCCCTGTGAAGTCGCCGATCGTCTCTGGGTCAAGGACGCGCTCGATCCGAGCGAGGAAAAACTACGCATTCCAAAGTAGACGCGGTTTAACCAGCCACTCGGCCAATCGGTGCAGATCGCCGGTAAGTTGGGGAATGGGCGGTTCGCATGGTGCGGGCGCATCAAGGCGAGCATGAATCGCAATGGGCGGCGATTTTTTCCATCGCCACGAAGATCGGCTGCACGGCGGAGACGCTGCGGCGCTGGGTACGGCAGGCCGAGAAGGATAGGGGCGAGAGGGAGGGCGCCACGACCGCTGAGCGGGAGCGGATCAAGGAGTTGGAACGGGAGGTGCGGGAACTGCGCCAGGCCAACGAGATCCTGCGCAAGGCGTCGGCGTATTTTGCTCAGGCGGAGTTCGACCGCCCGTTCAAGCGATGAGGGCGTTCATCGACCAGCACCGCGATGCCTATGGAGTCGAGCCGATCTGCAAGGTGCTGCCGATCGCTCCATCGACGTACCGGCTGCACGCGACCCGTCGGGCCGATCCTGGCCGGAGGTCGGCCCGCGCCCAGCGTGACGAGCGCCTATCCGGGGAAATCCGGCGGGTTTGAGAGGAAAACTTCCTCTTCAGGATGTTCGGTCGATTGTGGTGAATCAACCTCATACCATGACCCCGTCTTCCGTAAGAAGCTTTTGCACATAATTCCGTACACTACCCCTTTCTTCGAAACACAGACCGGGGTATCTAGGTCTCACCTTAGAGCATTCGGCTGTGCGACCATCGAGCCGGTATTGCGATAACCGGATCCGGAGAGCCATGATGGAAGACATCCGTTATCCCCCGATCGGCGATTATGGCTTCATCGCCGATTGTCATTCCATGGCACTGATATCGCGCACGGGCTCGATCGACTGGTGCTGCATGCCTCGGGTTGATTCCGGGAGCTGCTTCGGTCGCCTGCTCGACTGGGACAACGGCGGGTATTGCCGAATTACTCCCATCCAGGCTTATCGGACGTCGCGCCGCTATCTGTCGGATACACTGGTACTCGAGACTACCTTCCAAACCGAAACCGGAACCGCCCGCCTCATCGACTGCTACACCCTACGCGCAGGAGGCGAGCGGCGAAGCCATCGCCAGATCCTTCGTATTCTCGAGGGCATCGAGGGACAGGTCGAATTTCAGGTCGAAGTCGCGCCGCGCTTCGACTACGGCGTGGTCCGCCCATGGGTTCGGTGGCGCTCGAGCGGCGAGGATTATGTTGCTATCGGAGGAGCCGACGGATTGCTCATTTCCGGCGAGATACCCTTGGATTTGCACAACCTCCATGACCTAGTCGGACGCTGTACCGTCGCGCCCGGCCAACGCAAGCGCCTGTCCTTGCTCTACCGGCGACCGGAATGGTTGGACGGCAATCGTCTGCGGTCGCCGTCCGGCACCCTGCTGGATAAGCGGCTCGAACAAACACTCCGCTGGTGGCGGAACTGGACCGCCCAAGGCCGGACCGACATGCCCTGCGCCGACATGGCCCGACGTTCGGCGATCGTGCTCAAGGGATTGTCTTACCGACCCACCGGTGCCATTGCCGCGGCGGCAACCACCTCGCTGCCCGAAGCGCCGGGTGGTTCCCGCAATTGGGATTATCGTTACAGTTGGGTGCGTGATTCGTGCTTCGCAGTGAATTCGCTCGCAGGACTCGGTTATGTGAAGGAAGCGGACGCCTTTCGCCGATTCATCGAGCGCAGCGCCGCCGGCAGTGCCGACGAACTGCAGATCCTGTTCGGCGTCGGCGGGGAGCGGCGGCTGCACGAATATGCGCTCGCGAAACTCGATGGCTATCGAGGCGCGCGCCCGGTACGAATCGGCAACGCCGCCGAAAACCAGACTCAACTGGATGCCTACGGAGAATTGCTGGAGCTGGCTTGGCGCTGGCACCAGCGCGGCAAGACGCCTGACGAGGATTATCAAAGATTCCTGGTCGGCTTGGTGGATGCCGCGGCGAAATACTGGCGCGAGCCGGATCGGGGCATCTGGGAAATGCGCAGCGAACCGCGCCATTTCGTGCAGTCCAAGGCTATGTGCTGGGCGGCGCTGGACCGCGGCATCAAACTCCTGAAAGACGCGCTGCCGGCGCGGGTCGAGGACTGGATTCGGGAACGCGAGGCGTTGCGTCAGGCGATCGAAACCCACGGCTACGACCGGGAGCGCGGCATATTCATTCAGGCGTTCGGTTATCCTGCCCCGGACGCAGCATTACTCCTGCTGCCGACGGCCGGGTTTATCGCCTTCGACGATCCACGCATGATCCGCACCACTGACACAGTATGGACGGCCCTGGATGAAAACGGTTTGTTACGCCGTTATCCCATAGGCAGCGACCGGCTCGAAGGGCGGGAGGGCGTGTTTCTGCCCTGCTCGTTCTGGCTGGTTGAATGCCTAGCCCGCCAGCGTCGTTTTCATGACGCCCATGCGGTGCTCGACCGAGCCCTCGCCACCGGCAACGATCTAGGCCTTTTCGCCGAGGAATACGACACCCGCACCGGCGAGATGCTGGGCAACTATCCTCAGGCATTGACGCATCTTTCGCTCATCTCCGCCATCGTCGCCTTGGCAGAAATGGAGACCGGCAAGGACTGGGCGGGAGAGATCCGATATTGAGTCACCGGATTGAAGAATACCGCGCCGATTTCATCTTCAGGATTTTACAACTGCAAGAGCTGCCAAAGTTTTAGCAAATTCTTGCGGGATCTAATCCTTTACAACTTCGCCCAGAGCCTTCTGAACACCCGCCGCAAGCGCCGGTCAATATTCATAGATGTGGGCTTATCGCCGGCGCAATTTGTAGGAGTCATCATGAGCACACCGGATGTTGTCGTGATCACCGGAGCATCGGCCGGCGTGGGTCGCGCCACCGCCGTGGAGTTCGCCCGGCGCGGCGCACGCGTCGCGGTGCTGTCGCGCGGCACGGAAGGACTGGAAGGAGCGCGACGGGATATCGAACAGGCCGGAGGCACGGCGCTCGTCGTACCTATGGACGTGTCCGATCCCGATCAGGTGGAGCACGCCGCCGAACAGGTCGAGCGGGAATTGGGGCCGATCGCCATTTGGGTGAATTGCGCGATGGTGACGGTGTTCTCGCCGGTGAGCGCCATAACGCCCGCGGAATTCAAGCGGGTGACCGAGGTCACCTATCTCGGCTACGTCTATGGCACGATGGCGGCGCTCAAGCGAATGCGGCCAAGAAACCGCGGCACCATCGTGCAAGTGGGCTCCGCTCTCGCCTACCGCGCCATTCCGCTGCAATCGGCCTATTGCGGTGCCAAGTTCGCCATTCGCGGGTTCACCGATGCGCTCCGCTCCGAGCTGATCCACGACCGCTCCAAGATCCGGCTGACGATGGTTCAGATCGCCGCGTTCAATACGCCCCAGTTCGACTGGGCGCGCATTCATATCGACCAAAATCCCCAGCCGGTTCCGCCGATCTTTCAGCCGGAAGTGGCGGCGCGCGGCATCGTCCACGCCGCTTATCACCCGCGCCGAGAGTTTTGGGTCGGCTGGCCGACGGTGAAAGCCATTCTCGGCAACAAGCTGATCCCGGGTCTCTTGGACCGTTATCTCGCCAGCAAAGCCTACGAAGGCCAGTTTGGTCCCGAGCCCTTGCCGCCGAACCGGCCCGACAACCTGTTCGACCCGGTGCCGGGCGATCACGGTGCGCACGGCCGGTTCGACGACCGCGCTCGGCCGCAAAGCTGGCAGCTCTGGGCGAACATGCACCGGGGCTGGCTCGCGACCGGCGCGACCGTCCTTGCCGGCCTGGCCGTTTGGGGCTGGTCGGGGCGAGCGAACCGCCGGATTCAGGCCGAGCGCTCTCGCCTCATCGCCGGCCGTCCCGGAACGCCCGCTCATCCCCGCGTGCAGTGATTTTCAGCAGCGAAAATCAAATGCGATCGGGACTCGTCCGATCGACTCGGATAACCGCCCGAACATGAGCTGCTATTCCGGCGTGGAAGGAAATCGGTCGGCACATTGCGGAGCGGGAATCGGGATTTTGGCTGCTCGTGAAGGTACCGCCGGCATTGATCGATGTTCCGAGCCGATAAGTCCCAGGTGAAACCCGCTCGCGAATGGCGAACCGATTCGCCCCGCCCGTTCGTCAACCCGTTACCTAGGCTGCGCGTCGCGCAGCCAGCGCATGGCTGCTTCGAGCTCGCCGATGCGCCGCATGGCCTCGGCTTTCATAGCCGCCTGACCGCGGCCTCGGTACAGTTCGAGCAGCCGCTCTCCCCCCGCTATGATATCGGCCACCGAATCCGTAGGCCGGCGGGATACCTCCGCAGGCACTTCGCGGGTCTTCTCGAGAGCCTCCTCGTATTCGCCGGCATCAGTGGTCATGACATCGGCCACGGTAAAGCCATCGCCGGGAGCCTCGGCAGCGATGCCCTTCTCCCTGAGCACATGCTCGCTCACATCACTTTGTTGCTTGAAGCGATCAGCCTGCACGAGATCGGCCTCGTGATAGCCCTCGCCCGTGAGCGCCGCCTGGCTAGGAGCGTGCTCATCCACTCGGGGCGATTCGCTGGGAGCAGCGCCCGTTACGACCGGACCGGCTGTGCAGTCTTGAGCGATCTCACCGACGACACGCTCGATTTCATCGAGCATCGGACCGTACTCCGGCTTTTCGCGACGCACCGCAGCGGCCGCTCGCCGCACGTGCTGCGCCGCATTGTTGATCTGATTTGCCAACTCCGCACCGGCACTCATCATCGTCTCCTTCTAAGCCGTTAAGGAAGCTCTGATTAAGTCCTTCGACAGGCTCAGGACGAACGGTAAAGGATTGATTCCGTTCGTGGTGAGCTTGTCGAACTATGAACGGAATTCACTTGTTCAGAGATTCCTTAAGTGGTTGACCGCTTTTACCGCATGGAGGTTTCAGATAGGCGCCGGCTAATTAGGCCTACTCCACCGCGCCGCATGCAGCCGTGAGCTGGAGCCAATCGGAGTTGGCCGTCTCACGCTTCCGAATAAGCCATGGTGGTCAACAGCGCGAGTTCCGCCTGGCGCGAATCCAACCGGGTGTGCTGAACGACGATGGGCACGTCGGATTCGATGAGGCTGGCGTAATCGGTATCCACGGGGATGGGCTCGGGATCTTCCAGATCGTTGAAGCGCAGGTGCAGCGTGCGCCGGGCCGGCACCGTTAACCGGTACGGCCCGACCGGTTCGCGGTCGGTGAAGAAGACGGTCATGGAGACTTGGGCATCCGCGTCGCCGGCGTTGAGGATGCAAACCGTCTCGTGGCTTTCGATTGCCCTGCCCTCGCCGGTGCTTTGCGACGGGATATAGCCTTCGGCGATGGCCCAGCGGGTTTTGCCGATGGGAGCGCTCATGGAAAATTCCTCCTCGATTCAGTCTTGAACCGGTGCGCAAATGCGCACCCTAACGCCGCTTGCTTCACGTTTGGACCGGGGCTTGCCGAAGCGCCATCTCCAAAACTTGCGCCAGGTGCAATGCCCGCCGCGGCGTGGTCTGGGCGATCTGCTCCCGGCAGCTGTAGCCGTCCGCGATGATGAGCGTATCCTCTTCCGCCTCGCGCACCGCAGGCAGCAGCACCCGTTCGCCGATACGGAGCGACAGTTCGTAATGATCGGCCTCGAATCCGAACGGCCCTGCCATGCCGCAGCAGCCGGAATCGAGCACCCGATAGTCGAGCCCCATGGCCGACATCAGCTTTTCCTCGCCCTCCGTCCCCATCACTGCATGGTGGTTGCAATGGACGTGCACCAGCGCCCTGCGGGACAGCTTCGGGGGCTCGTAACCGTCCTGCCGTGCCAGAAATTCGCCTAATGTGAAGGTATTCTTCGTGAGATTTGCCGCCCGCGGGTCATTCGGATAAAGCTTGCGCAACTCGTCCCGAAAGGTGGCGACACAGGCGGGTTCCAGCCCCACGACTGAAATGCCGGTTTCGAGCCAGGGCGCCAGGTCGTCCAGGCAGTCGCCGAGCTGCTTCTTGGCCTGGTTCAGGAAGCCCCAGGCATACAGCGGGCGGCCGCAGCACAGCGAACGCTGCGGCAACGCGACGTCAAATCCGGCCACTTCCAGCACCGTGACTGCCGCCTTGAGATTCTCCGGCTGCCAGTAGTTATTGAAGGTGTCCGGCCACAGCAGCACCTTGGCGCCGCTTCCACGCACGGGATGGCGCGCGCGAAACCAGGCCGTGAAGGTCTGTGGCGCGAAGCGCGGAATGCGGCGGTCCCGGGCGATGCCGCCCGCGGCCTTGGCGAGAGCGCCCAGGAATGGCACGTCGAGCGCGGCGTTGACGGCGTTCGGCGCCAGTGCCGAGAGCCGCGCCCACCAGTAGATGAGGCCCATGGAATAGGCCGGACGCGGACGCAGCCGGCCCCGGTAATAATGGTGATAGAACTCGGCTTTGTAGGTCGCCATATCCACGTTGACCGGGCAGTCCCTGAGACAGCCTTTGCAGGCCAAACAGAGATCCAGGGCTTCCCGCACCGGCTTGCTCTTCCAGCCGCCTTGCAAGGGGGCCTCGGGATGGCTGAGGCCGCGCATCATTTCGAACAGCAGTCGGGCCCGGCCGCGGGTGGAATGCATTTCCTCCAGGTTGCCCATGTAGCTCGGGCACATCACGCCGGTATTGGTGCGCCGGCAAGCCCCTACCCCGACGCAGCGCAGCATGTCGAACGGGCCTTGAGATTCGGGAAAGGAAAACACGGTGTCGACTTTCGGCGGATGGAAGTCCGTGCCCAGGCGCAGGTTGGCGTCGCGCGGATAGGGGTCGACCACTTTGCCGGGATTCATCCGGTTCTCCGGGTCCCAGAGCGCTTTGAATTCGCGGAACGCCTGCACCAGTTCCTCGCCGTACATCTTCGGCAAGAGGTCGGCGCGCGACTGCCCATCGCCGTGCTCCCCGGACAGCGAGCCGCCGTAGCGGATCACCAGATCGGCGGCTTCGTCCGTGAAGGCCTTGTAGTGCTCGATGCCCTCACGGGTGAAGAAATCGAAGTCGATGCGGACATGGACGCAGCCGCCGCCGAAATGTCCGTAGAGGGCGCATTCATAGCCGTAGCGGGTCCGCAGCGCCCGGAAGTCCCGCAGATACGGCCCAATCCGATCGGGCGGCACGGCGGAGTCCTCCCAGCCTTCCCAGGCGACCCGATGGCCCGGCACATGGGCGGTGGCGCCGAGGCCGGATTCCCGAACCTCCCAGACGAGCCGTTCTTCCTTGGGATTGTCGAACAGTTTCATCGAGGGGGCGGTAGCATCCCGCCGGAGTACATCCATGAGACGCCGGGCTTGTTCGTTAGCCTCTTCGCGGGTGTCGCCGCCGAACTCCACCAGCAGCCATCCGCCGCCCTCCGGCAGCAGGTTCAGTTCTTCGGAGTGTAGACACATCTTTTGCATGGCCTTGACCAGGAGGTCATCCATGCCTTCCAGGCCGATGGGCCGCTGCTCGAGGATTTCGGGCACATGGTCGCCGGCTTGGTAGATATCCGGGTAGCCCAGAACCAACAGCGAACGCTTCGGAGGGCTCGGCACCAGACGCAGATCGGCCTGGAGAACGATCACGCAAGTTCCCTCGCTGCCGACCAGCGCACGGGCGACGTTGAAACCGTTCTCGGGCAGCAACTCTTCCAGCGCATAGCCGGAGACGCGCCGGGGAATCTTGGGAAAGCGCGCCCGAATCAGATCGGCGTACTTGTCGCGAATGGCCTTGAGCCCGGCATAGATTTCCCCGCGCCGGCCGCCGCCGCGAATGATCGCCTCAAGCTCGTCTTCCGAGGTCGAACCGACAGTCAGGCGCAGCCCGTCGTAGGTGAGGATATCCAGGCTGTGGACGTTGTCGGCGGTGCGCCCCGCCATGACCGAATGCACGCCGCAGGAATTGTTGCCGATCATCCCGCCGAGGGTGTTGTGATTGTGGGTCGAGGGATCGGGGCCGAAGGTCAGATGATGCTCCTCGGCCTTGCCCCGCAGGAAGTCCAACACACAGCCCGGCTCCACCACCGCCCGCCGCCGTGCGGGGTCGAGGGCAAGAATACCGCGGAGGTACTTCGACATATCGATGATCACGGCGGCATTGCAGCACTGCCCCGCCAGGCTGGTGCCGCCGCCGCGCGAGGTGATGGGCGCATCGTGCTTGCGGCAGGCGGCGACGGTCTCGACGACATCCTCGATATGGCGTGGAATGACGACCCCGATCGGCACCTGGCGGTAATTCGAGGCATCCGTGGCATAGAGCGCCCGGCTGCCGTGGTCGAAACGCACTTCGCCGCGGATCCGCCTGCGGATGTCGGCAGCGAGGGTCTGCGCGGCTGTGGCGGGGAAGGGTTTTCGCGAATCGGGCATAGGACCTCCGTATCGGACAACCGATTTTGTGAGAGCGGGCCTTTCGACATCGCTCAAGACAGGCTTTAGCCCGCGATTGGCCGCGCCTTCATCGCGGGCCGAAGCTCGCTCCCACGATGTCTATAACGCAAACCGCTCCGCCTCGCCCCGCTTCAATTCCAATCCCATTCCGGGCCGCGACAAATCCGGATGTAAGACACCCTGAACCGGCTTCACCACGCCCTCGAACAGCATTTCTTCGATTCGTACGTGGTCGTGGAAATATTCGCAATGGCGGATCCTTGGCGCGGCGCAGCCGATGTGGAGATGCAAAGCCGGCGCGGTGTGGCCGGAGAGCGGAATATCGAACGCCCAGGCGAGATCGGCGGCACGGAGGAAGCCGGTGATGCCGCCGCAACGGGTGGCATCGGCCTGGAGCACGTCCACCGCACCCGCGTCCAGCATATGGCGGAAGTAAAAGGCGTCGTAGCCGTACTCCCCGGCAGCGATGTCCATCCCGGCGGGACCGCGGTCGCGGATCAGCCGTAGGCCCTCCAGATCGTCCGACGATACCGGCTCCTCGAACCAGGACACGCCCCGGCCGGCGAAACATTCCGCCAGGGCCAGCGCCTGTTTGCGGCTGTAGGCGCCGTTGGCGTCCACGAATAGGTCCGCGCCAGGGCCGATGGCATCGGCCGCGAGGCGAACCCGCTCCGGATCGGCCTCCGGGTGGGCGCCGACTTTCATCTTGACCCGACGAATCCCTGCTTCAACCCAACCGTTGAGTTGCTCACACAGGCGCTCGGGCGGGTACGACGTGAACCCGCCGCTGCCGTAGACCGCTACGCCCTCCCGCACCTGACCGAGTAGCGCGACCAGCGGCACATCCAGGAGCCTGGCCTTGAGGTCCCACAACGCCGCGTCCACCGCGGCGATGGCCATGGAACACTGTCCCGGCCGCCCCTGGTTGCGGATCGACCGCACCATCGCGTCCCAACAGGCGGTCACCGCCAGGGCGTCCCGGCCAATGACGGCGTCCGCCAATTGGTCCCGGATCAACTCGCCGACGGCTCGGCTGCCGTAGGTATAGCCCAGCCCGATTTTTCCCCCGCCATGAGCCTGGACGATCACGACCGTGGTCGATTCCCAGGCATACGTGCCGTCCGCTTCGGGATAGTCGGTGGGGATGCGATAGGCGTGGATTTCCAGGCCTTCGACCGGCGTATCGATGGTCGTCGTGGCCATGCTTTATCTCCTGGCACTCGATTCGAAGCCATCTGTGGCTTCGATCCGGCCCTCGCCTCTGTAGTTGGACATGAATACACGCCCGACCGACTACGGCTTTTCCGTCTCCGGCAGAACCGTCGAAGCGATCTCCTTGGCCGAGGCCTTGACCATGCCCCAGGCGTCCGGATCGCCGCCGAACAAGGCCGATAGATAGGCCTTGGCCTGCTCGAAGGTGATGTGCGGTGGCAGCGGCGGCACGTTGGGATCGGTGTAGGCTTCCAGCAGCACCGGCCGGTCGGCGGCGAAAGCCCGCTGCCAGGCCGGGGCGATGTCCTCCGGCTTATCCACCTTGAGTCCCAAGAAACCCAGCGACTCGGCATACCGGGCATAGGGGAAGTCCGGCAGGTTCTGCGAGGCCTCGTACTTGGGATCGCCCGCCAGTGCGCGCTGCTCCCAGGTCACCTGGTTGAGGTCGCGGTTGTTGAGCACCAGCACGATGAAGCGCGGATCGCGCCATTCCTTCCAGTACTTCTCGACCGTCACCAGTTCCGCATTGCCGTTCATCTGCATGGCCCCGTCGCCCACCAGAGCAATCACCGCCCGATCGGGATAGGCGAACTTGGCGGCGATGGCGTAGGGCACGCCGCAGCCCATGGTGGCGAGCCCGCCCGAGAGCGAGGCCATCATGCCGCGGCGGATTTTCACGTCGCGGGCGTACCAGTTGGTGCCGGAACCCGAGTCGGCGGAAATGATGCAGTTGTCGGGGAGGCGCGGCGACAATTCCCAGAAGACCCGCTGCGGATTGATGGGATCGGCCGCGTTCATGGCGCGGGCTTCCAGCACCTGCCACCAGTCCCGGACATCTTGCTCGATGGATTCGCGCCAGCTGCGGTCGGTCTTGCGCTGCAGCAGCGGAATCAAGGCCCTGAGCGTCTCGGCGCTGTCGCCCACCAGATTCACTTCCATGGGATAGCGCATGCTCAGCATCCGCCCGTCGAGATCGATCTGCACGCCGCGGGCCTGGCCTTCCTTGGGCAGAAACTCGGTATAAGGGAAGCGCGAGCCGATCATCAGGAGGGTGTCGCAGTTCAGCATCATGTCGTAGCTGGGCCGGGTGCCCAACAGTCCGATGGAACCGGTGACGAAAGGCAAATCATCCGGCAGCGCGGCCTTGCCCAACAGCGCCTTGGCAACGCCCGCTCCGAGCATGTCCGCTACTTCGATGACTTCGTCGGTCGCGTGCAGTGCCCCCGCGCCCACCAGCATCGCCACCCGCCGGCCTTGATTCAGCACGTCCGCCGCACGTTGCAGGTCTTCCTCTTTCGGCACCACCCGCGGCGCGGAATAGCCGTACCCGGACAAGATGTGGCCGTGCTTCCGGGGCGGCGTGGTGACCGCGTCCAATTCCTGCACGTCGTTGGGAAGAATGATGCAGGTGACGGTCCGTTCGCACACGGCGATGCGCACCGCCCGGTCCACCAGATGGCGGACCTGGTCCGGACTCGAGGCCATGTGGACGTACTCGTGGGCCACATCCTTGAACAGCGTCACCAGGTCCACTTCCTGTTGATAATCCCCGCCCAGGGCGCCGCGCGCCTGTTGCCCGATGATCGCCAGCACCGGTTGGTGGTCCAACTTGGCATCATAAAGTCCGTTCAGCAGATGAATCGCGCCGGGCCCCGAGGTCGCGAGGCACACGCCCAGTTGCCCGGTAAACTTGGCATGGGCGCAGGCCATGAAGGCGGTCATTTCCTCGTGGCGCGCCTGGATGAATTGAAATCGGTCTCCAGCCCGCCCCAGCGCGCCTAGAATGCCGTTGATGCCATCGCCTGGATACCCATAAATGCGCCGGATACCCCAAGCCGAAAGCCGATCCAGCAGAAAATCGCTCACCGTGTACGCCATGGCCTGTCTCCTTATCCCAAATCCGTTGCCGGCTAAACCGGTGATGATGGGTCACCGAGGCCGGAGCGCGGACGATCATGCTTTCGAGTAGGACCGATGGGATACACGAAAATTGCGCGAGGGCGCCAAAATTCCGAAAACGGCACTCCTTCATAAGAGAGATGCAACCGAAAAAGACCTCCCCCTTCTGTCCACCCAGCGTGTCCGGGAAGATTTATGAGGCCCTGAGCCCCAGTTCGGATCGGACCAAGGGGCCTTCGCCCTTTTCCACCTCCACGTCCGTAACGAAAATCCGCTCCGGCTTCAGTCCTTCCAATCGGATCAGGTAATCGCGGATTGCCGCCGCCCGCTCCTGAGCCAGGACGCGCAGACGCACGCGGCTGACGGACTCGGTTTGGATCAGTTCTTCTTTCATCGCCGCGATCGCCGATTCGCCGTTCGGGAGAGGGCTCCTCCCGGTCCTGTCCCGGTAGAGTTCGGCCATGAGCCGCTCATACTCCGACCGGCTCAGCACGGTGCCTCGGATGCTCTCTGCATCAACCGGCCGGCCTTGTTCCATCAACTTGGCGACTTTCAGCTGAGTGATCAAATCTTGCTCGGCCAGGGCCCGCTGATCACGCCCCGGCCCCGCCACGCCGGTGACCTGCAGATAAAGCGCCGGGCGCTCCGCCAAGGCGTTGGCCAGTTTCGAGAGTTGGGCGACTTGCTCGTTTCCCAAGGTGGCTTCGCCAGGATTGAATCCGACGTAACGCAGTTCCTCTTCCTGTCCGCCGACCAGTCGGGCCAGTAGTCTGAACGGGGAGTTCACGACTTTCCGAACCGCTCCCCATATGACTTCGCGCACCAGCCCGGGAAAGCTGACTTCGGGATTGCTCAGATCGCCCCGTATGGGCAGATCGAGATCGATGCGCCCCTGCGAGTCCTTGAGCAGAGCGATCGCGAGATGCAGGGGCAGATCGGTGGCGAAAGGGCTTTCCACCGGCTCGCCCAAGGTCAGATGGGTGAGGATAATTTCATTCTGCGAATCGAGTTGTTGGTCCTTCAGTTGGTAATGGAGGTCCAAGGACATCTTGCCCATCTTGATCCGGTAGCCCGCGAACTTGCCCGAATAGGGCGAGAGCGCCGTCATGTCGATATTGGTGAACTGCATGTCGATATCGGCAAACTGGGTCGGACTGAACAGGTTCAATCGCCCTTCGATCCTGACCGGCGCATACGGGTCCACCTGGCCTTCCAGCAATAGTTTGGCGGATTGATCCGGCTTCGAGTTCAGGCCGGCGATGGTGCCGTGCAGATCGTGAATACCGGTGGAAAAATGGGGGACGATCGAGCGATCGGTAAAATCCGCTCGGGCGTTTTCCAATCGAATGAGGTCGACGGCGATCGCCATGGGCGCTCGGTCCCCGGACCACACTTCGGATTTTTCGGGTTTCGATCCCGCCCATACCTGAGCAATATTGAGGGTGCGGTCCGGCCTTACCACCACCCGCGCGTACAGCTGATTGGCGACGACATCGGCGATATGCAGTCGGGCCGGCTCGGACTGAAAGTCCAATCCGCTGAAATCGAGGCTTTGCCAGCTGGTTAAAGGTTGGTTCGCACCGGGCAAGCGAGCGGTAAACTCGTTGACCGCCGCATTCCCACGGTAGCCGAACACCGGTGGGCTCTGCCCCGTGCGGCGTAAGGCTATATGGCCGTCAAGACTCAGGAATCCCTCGACCACATCGAGCCGGACGACCTGATTCACATACGGCTGAACTTCGGGCAAAGGCAACCGCTTGAGATCGACCGTCAGCTCGGCGGATCCGGCGTTCGGCGCCATGGTTCCAGTAACACCCAGTTGACCAGTGTCATTGATGCCGGTATGGAGAGTCAGCGATACCGGCTGGTCGCTTCCGCTGTCCCAGTTTTTGACGGTCAGGTCGATGGGGGAAACCGTCAGATTCACGCTTTGAGGCAGGCGTCGGTCTTCGAATGCCACCGAGTATCGATTAAGCGTGACCTCATCCACCCGAACCGACCAGCGCGTTCCTTGCCCATTCGTCGGCACCGGACGGATGTGATTGCCCGACTGCGACGCTTCCGATGCCATGCCGAACCAGGACGCGAGGTTCAGTTCGCCCTCCGGCGTGAGCCAAGTATCCAAACGCCCATCCGTAGACACCACCGAGTGGACGGCGAGCCGCCGATCACTCGTATTCGCCGCGATGCCCTGAATGTGAGCGCCCAGGACTTCCACCAGCACGCGGTTCGAACGCTTATCGGCCAACTCGAGCCGTTCCAGATCGAGCGTGCCTTGCCGCAGCGTCACGGCCGCAGAATCCCCATCGATGGCGTACTCGATCGCCAAATCCAGCGTTCCCCGTCGGACGGCGAAATCGATGCGGTCCTGCACGTACTCCCCAATCGTTGCCGCGCTGAGATTGCGCACCGTCAGAGTGCCGGCGGACCGGAACGGATCGACCGAGAGCGTACCGGCGATGATCAGGGCTTCGTCGGGCTCGATGGCAGCGGTCAGGCGATACGGCGCAGCCCGGTCTTTTACCCGAGTCGTGAAGTCCGACAGTTCGAAGCGGATGGGAAACAGGACTCGCTGGAACGGTGTCGTGCCGGATAAATCCGTGAATTCGAGCCTCCCCTCCTCGACCGCAAGGTGATCGATCGTCAACGGAAGCCGAGCGCCCTCGCCCGTATCCGCCTCCTTTCGCCCGAATAGATCCGAGAAATTCGACTGGCCCTGCCGGTCGATCTCCACCCGGACGAACGGCTCGGTCAGAGTGATCTGATCGAGATTCAATTCGCCCTTCAGACTTTCCCAAAAGCCCAGATCGGCATACAGATGATCGAACCGCACCATCGGCGCGCCGGAGTCTCCACCCAGTGCGAGACCACGCAGGCTCAAAGAGAACGCAAACGGATTGAAGCGAACCGCCTGAACCGAGGCAGTCTCCCCGGTGTAGCGGCTCACGAGATCGGGCAACTTGGCTCGAATGAGCCAGGGGACCGCCAGAAAGCCGATCAGGGCATAGAGCCCGAGACCAAGGGCGACAATCAGCGCCCATTTTCGGATCCTTGGCAGATGGTCTTGAGACATGATGATGGTCTTGGCGCAGACCGAGCAACGGTCTCTGGCAGAATGGATAGGATGCGGTTCGCTAATGGTTTGACATCGGAACTGTTTCCGGCGATACAAACAAGACGCCACGGTTCGGCATCACTTTTCCAGCTCGTTTCTCCTCAACCCGGCGCCCGGTCTAGGATTCGTGTCCCTTCAACGACTCGCCTAACTGAGTAATCGATTGGACCGAGAACCAGCCGGAAAAATCATGCGTAGCGGCCTCGTTCGGGGAAATAAAACCCTATGTGATCACCCTCGCGGCACTGGTGCCGAGTTCCCCGCCGCCCGCCGGAACGCTCGTGGTCAACCTAACCGACGTGTCCGGACGCCCCCTGACGCCGGTTCGCCTTCCGATTCAGGCACGCCGAGCCCGTCCCCCGCCTCATTTCGCCAAACCGCAACCGATCATCGGACGCGCTGAGCGGTCCAATACTGCATAGACCCGACAATGTCGAAGCTCCGCCATGGCCTGGCCCACTGTTACCCCATACATCGCATCGTGCATGATCGCGGTGCTGTGTTATCCCCCGCCGACGGACATGACGTCCCAGGCTCGACCCAGGCCGATGAACCACCCTCTCGAACGTCCGCCCGGTTGGCCCATGTCGGATTCGGACCAAGACCTGGCCGGGCTTTTCGCCCCTCCACAGTATGCCCCGCTGCTCGCCGATCCCCCGCCAGAACTCGCCCTAACCGCCAAGCGCCACCGCCCGGCCTCAAAGCCAGCCGCCCCAAAGGCACGCGTGATCATCCAGATCGATCAGACCGATCAACGCCTGTCGGTGCAGGTCGGCGGCGAGACCGTCCCGGGGCTCGCATCGGTTCTCGTGTCAACCGGACAGCCGGGCAAAGCCACGCGAACCCCGGACGGGATCTATTCGCCCCGTGCGCTGGCGGTGCGCCGCCCATCGTATTTCGCCTCGAGACTCCTGAAGCGGCCGGTGTACTTGACCCATGCCATTCAGATTGTGGACGGCATCTTCATGCACGACGCCTCGCACGGGGCCATGGAACATCTCGGCCAAAAGCGCTCCTACGGCTGCATCCGGGTCGATCCGCGACAGATGCCGACGATCTTTCGTCTGGTGAAACAGCACCGGGCCGATACCCGGATTCAGATCTTTCATTCATCAACGGAAGACGAGGTCCGGCACGATCCTCCCATCGCTTCAGGCTCGGCCTCCCAAACAACGCGCTAAAGAACCATCGCTTCGCGATCTTTCCATTCTGGCTTCGGTCAAAACGGAAGAGCTCCGCGCCGTTTTGAGATGCAGACCGCATGCGTTGATGCCGGTCTGGAAAAACCGGCTTTACCATCCACCAAGGAGGGCACAATGATTCACCCCATCAAACCCCTTATGCTCCTGACCGCAATCGCCGCGGCTCTGACTCACGGGATCTGGAACATCGCCCTGGCCGGTCCTTTGGACTATCCTCGCCTTGCCAGTACCGGCACGGTCATCGACGATACGGTCATCACCACCAAGATCAAGGCGGCTTATGTACGAGACCCGGTGGTCGGCGCGCTCGACATCCATGTCGACACGATCAAGGGTGTCGTCTACCTGAGCGGATTGGCCGACAACGAGGCGGAAAAAGAGCGCGCTGCGACTCTGGCCCAGGGCATCGAAGGAGTCGTGGAGGTCAAGAACAACATCCTGGTGAAACCCGCGCCGACTAACCCGTGAGCCTTGCCGGGGCATCTTGATCGAGGTCCTGGTGCGAACGATTACTCACCGAACTCTCGCGCTCGATGTTTACGCCGAGATAGCGCGCAAATTTGGCATGTTTCGAAAGCCAGACTCTGCGGATCGGATTCTTCCGTTTAAAGATGGATTATCTCTTTACGGTACTAGCCGTCGCGGTGTTGCCCGCCGCCGGAAATATCTCCGGCAGTCTCCTAGCGGAGAGTCTTCGCACGCCGCCGTGGATCATCGGCGCCGCATTGCACGGCGCAGCCGGTATCGCGATCGCCGTAGTCGGCATAGATCTCATGCCGCGAATTTTACCTGTGATCCCGACCTGGCTATTGATACTGACATTTCTCGGAGGAGCGGCATTTTCGGTCGAGCTCGCCCGTGCGCTTCGGTATTGGACGAGTTCACGGCAGGGGCGATCGGGTGCTTGGATGATCTATCTGGCCGTGGCCGTCGATCTCCTCAGTGACGGCTTGATGGTCGGCGCGAGTTCGGCCGTTTCCAGCGGCCTCGGTTTGCTGCTCGGATTGAGCCGGGTGATTGCCAATACCCCTGGCGGATTTGCGGTCATCGGCAACTTTCGTAACCGGCAGGTGCCGAGAAAACGGCGGCTGGGAATCTCGAGCTCGTTCATTCTTCCGCCGATTCTCGGTGCGGGGATCGGCTATTTGCTGCTACGCGATGCCGGCACTCAGGTAGAGCATGCGGCACTCGCATTTCTCGTGGGCGTGCTGTTATTGGCGATCGTCGAGGATATGCTGCCCCAGGCCGATGAACCGGGTGTCGCCCGATGGATTTCGACGCTGTCCTTTGCCGGCGGATTCGCCTTCTTCGCCGCGTTGTCTGCTATGTCGATTAGTCCGGAGGCGCAAATCGAGCAGTCGACATGAGGCACCCTCCCCGTCTGAGAATGTTTGGCTCGCCCTGGAGAACTCTCCGGAGGTAGCCGGATCAGCTTTCCTGCCGCCGATACGGGCCATATCTTTCAGCTACAAATCCCCTGGCACGCTCTCTCGCTGTCGCCGCCTTCCTCTGTGTTGAACCGTATGAACCTGGTCGGTTTAATCGCGAACCCGTTTTTCGCCGTAACGTGCTCTTCCCGATCGCCACCGTATCGGAGGCGGACCTAGGTAACCCCACGTATTTTCCAAACCGATTCCGCGCGTTTTAATAATTGCCACTCGGCCCGGACGTCCGGCACAGCCCGCGGGGTGCATAGATTGTTGCGCCGAGTGCGAAGCGGGATGTTTCGCCCCAGAGCGCCAAGGGACCGATGGTTCTCTGGATGTCTCCAAGGATGGCGAGTACCTGCACTGAGTGATGACGGGGCCAGCGGGTGGGAGGCCACCCGGGCTCGCCGGGACACGGCGGGAACATGGAGGTTCAGCCCGTCATCACACAGTGGCTTTCCCGCAAATAAATGGCGCAGCCATGATCCACGCTTCTTCGTCACGACTACCACGCTGGGCACGGACAGCCACCCGCATCTTTGTCGCCGGACAATTGCTCAAAGCGGTTTCCCGGCTAAGTGCCGGCGGTCCCGTATCACGGGCTCTAACACTCATTAAAGTGATCCGCATACTCCGGAACCGACGGAGCATTTGATCGGATCGCCTCACCAAGAGAGTCGATCTCAAGCAACCGACACTCGTCCGTTGCCGAGCACATCCTCGCCGCCTAGACCATACCCACCGGTGCGGCTCTCGCTGGCTGAAACGGCCATAAAGCTGGTCGGCCTGACATCGCGGCAGCATCTTCCGACATCCAAACGTTTCCTGAAACCGAAAGATTTCGCCGAGGAAACCCTGATCATTCATTCAGTGCTCGACAACATGTCCGACGTCGTGCGCATCAGCAGTTTCCGAAATCTGCAGCGACTTCAATCACTCCCATAATTCATAGGATTGATCCTAAAGGCTTATACGTAATTTTACGTGCTTACATAGTACGCGAAGGACGCTTGAATAGAACCTCCTTAATTGACTTGCCTTATGTACGATCTCGTCAGTCACGGCCCCAGCGTGCTCCAGCATCGATTACACCGATTCGCTATCGAGTTCAGTTCCGCTCGATGTCATATATGTCGACGCGGTTTGAGCGTATAATGGAGAGATCTTTCACAACTATGAATTCTCGATTGTCTCAATCAAGCACCAAGATTCCCCTCGGTACGAGGGTACTGTATAAACCCAAGCGACCAGATTTTCTCAAGGATCTCTATCCTGGCCAGCTCGCCATCATCAAGCGCTATTCGCGCTTTAATAGTGATGACTGTTTTATCGAATTTCCTTCCGGCGGCATTTTGCGAGTACATGAAAGTGACATCGAGCCCATTGTAGCGTAGCCACAAACTCGACGAATTCGGTAAGAATCCTCAAACGAATGCGTATAGTTCGAATATGGCGAACGGGTTTTGGTTGCACGGCCCCGCTATTCGCCCTTGTCTTTTTGATGAGCCGTTCCCCTGTGAAATAGCAAATCCAGGCACTTCCCATACCATCTTTTTCGGCACTGTCGGCGGACCAGTGGTCAGACATCAATTCCATGGACCTTGCCGATATCGGGGACAGCGCCCAGGTCTACGCGAAGGAAGACCGTGCCATCGTCCATGCCCCTCTTTGTACCCTCTCGTTCACGGGCCAAAAGTTTTGCTCAGCGGACGAAAGCCTCGGCGATACTCTCGATACTTCGTGCTCCAGCCCGATAATTGCCGTTTGCGACGGTCTCTGCCGGACTTCGATTGATAAAGGCCGAAGGCCGACGCTCGTCCCTATCGATCGGCCAAGGCCAAGCTGATCAGAACCGCGCATTCGGTGAGCTCGACGGTTGCCCCTGCGGTGTCTCCGGTGGTTCCGCCGATGCGCCGGATCATCGACAGCCGCAACCACCAAAATAAAGCGCCTGTCGCAAGATAAGACCAGATACCACTTGTACCGCTGGCGAGCAGAGCACCGGCGAGGGTCGCAGACAGCACCAGCATGCCGCCCCGGCGCGGCAGATAACGGGCCAACTCGGAACCGAGACCGCCGGGGCGCACATAGGGCGTGGTGAGAAACAGCAGCAGCGGCGCGGTGCGTCCCAGTACTGGCGCGAGTGCGAGGGCGATCCAGTTGTGCCGGGCGATAATGACTTCCAGCGCGGCCACTTTGAGGAGCAAAACCAGCACGACCACGACCACAGCGACCGGGCCGCTGCGCGGGTCTTTCATGATGGCGAGGGTGCGCTCCCGATTATCCGGTCCTCCAGCCCAAGCGTCGGCGCTGTCCGCGAGTCCGTCCAGATGCAGAGCTCCGGTGAAGGCCACCCAGGCCGTCAGCACGATCACCGCCGGCAGCCAACCGCCAATGCCCACCAAGCTTCGGGCCAGTACCACAAGCGTCAGCCCCATCGCCAAACCAACGAAGGGATAAAACAGCAGCGAGCGACCGAGTGCCGGGCCATCCGGCGGCGTTTCCAGGCGCACCGGCAGTCGGGTCAAGAACTGAAGGGCGATCAACAGAGATTGGAGTTGGCTCATGGACGCACCTCTTCGCAGCCCTCTCCGCTCCCGCAGAGGCTATGCAGCGAGGCGTGCGGCACGTCGATTTCGAGCAACCGGGCAAGCGGCCAGCACCGCGCATGACAGAGCATTACGCGGATCACGCCGCCATGAGTGACGAGCAACAGACGGCGGCCTTGGTTGCGCGGCATCAGATGGTCGCGCAAAGCCTCGAGCGTTCGCTCTCGAAATGCCTCCAGCGACTCTGCTCCGGGCGGAGGATGCCGGAAAGGATCGCCGAGGAAACGGGTCAGCGCGACCGGCGCCATCGCCATCAATTCGGCATAGCTCCGCCCCTCCCAGGCACCGAAATGAATTTCCCTGAGCCGTTCGTCGACCTCCAGGGGAATGGCCAGTCTTAGAGCCAGCCTTTCGGCAAATGCAGCGCAGCGCGACAAGGGCGATGTGACGATCGCATCCCAATGGGCGCCATTTGCCACGGCGGCTTCCATCTGCCGAAAACCTTGCTCCGTGAGCGGATCGTCCAGGCTGCCGCGAAACCGCGTGCCGCCCACGGTTTCGCCGTGGCGCAGCAGGTCGATATGGACGATGCCTTCGCTCATGACGATTTGCCCGCAATTCCCGCTTCCTCGAACGTCGCCATGCCCCCATGCAGGGCGCAGGCCAGCCGCAACAAGGGCACCGCCACGGCAGCCCCGCTGCCTTCGCCAAGGCGCATCCCTAAATCCAGCAGAGGCTTTCCATCCAGCGCCGCCAGGATTCGCGCATGGCCCGGTTCCGCCGAAGCGTGGCCGTAGAGAAACCAGCCGACAGCCCCCGGACACAGCCGTTCGGCCGCGAGGGCCGCCGCGGTGCAGATGAATCCGTCCACCAGCACCGGAAGCCCCTGCTGGGCGCAGGCGACGAAGGCCCCGGCGAGGGCGGCAATCTCGAAACCGCCGAGACGGCGCAAGGCTTCCAGCGGATCGGCCAGGTGCGGGCCGTGCAAGGCCAGCGCACGGCGAATCACCTCGGCTTTGTGCCGAACGCCCTCGCTGCCGAGACCCGCACCGGGGCCGGCCAGCGCTTCGGGCGTCTCGCCGACCAGGGCAGAGGCCAGTGCAGCGGCGGCGGTGGTATTGCCGATGCCCATTTCGCCGCCGATGAAGATTTGGGCTCCGGCCGCGCGGGCGCGCTCGGCGGCGTCACAGCCCGCGCAAAGCGCCTGGGCCAGCTGACGTTCGGTCATGGCCGGTCCGCGGGTGAAATTGACCGTGCCTGGCCCGAGACAGAGATTCAGCGCTCCAGCTACGGGGCCGGTATCCTCCACCGTGCCCAAGTTGATCACTTCCAACTCCGCTCCGAGCGTGCGGGCCAGCACGCTCACCGCTGCACCGCCCCGGGCGAACTGACGCACCATGGCCGCCGTGACCGACTGGGGAAAGGCCGATACGCCCTCCTCGACCACGCCATGGTCCCCGGCGAACAAAACGATGCGCACCCGGTCGGCGGAAGGCTTGGGTGTTCCCTGCCAGGCGGCGAGCCGGATTGCCAGCGTTTCCAGCCGCCCCAGCGCGCCCGGCGGCTTGATCAGCATCGCCTGACGCTCCGCCGCCTGCCGTGCAGATTCATCATCGGGTCGGGCCACCGGCTCTTTCAGCCATGCCATATCCCCTGTCACAGTTTCTCCCCCTTCAACACCCACGGAAGCCCGGCTACGGTCAGGATCACCCGGTCGCAGACATTCGCCAGTTCCTGATGCAACAGGCCGGCCTCGTCGCAATAGCGGCGGCTCAGCTCCCCCGGCGGGAGCACGCCCATGTTGGTCTCGTTGCCGATCAGAATGATATGGCCCGGAAGACCGGCCAGGATTTCGATCAGAGCGTCCCGTTCGCGTGCGAGCCGCGCCGCATCGGTCTCGCACAAGAGCTGGGTCAACCACAGGGTGAGGCAATCGACGATCAGGCAGCGCTGATCGGCCGCGTGGCTACGCAGGGCTCGAGCCAGTTCCAGTGGCTCTTCGATGAGATCCCAGTCGGGCGGGCGGCGGCAGCGGTGCTCTTCCGCCCGCCGGCGCATCCCCTCATCGCCGATCCGTGCGGTGGCGATGTAGGTCACGGCCAGACCGCTGTCCGTGGCCCTTCTTTCCGCGAGTCGGCTTTTCCCGGAGCGCACGCCGCCCAAGATCAATTCCTTCACGCGTATTCTCCCCGCCGGGTCAGGCCCAGCATCCGATCAATCACATTCATATCCAGATGGGCGGCTACGGCATCCGCCAGACGGTCGATCTCCGCATCCCGGATAGCCGCATAATCCTGAGTTTTAGGCTCCGCCAGTCCGGCCCAGCGAAGAATGGCACCGGTCGCTGCGGACGACTCGAACAGACCGTGCAGATAGGTGCCCATGATCTGCCCGTCCTCCGAACACGCGCCGTCATTTCTGGCGTTCAGCCGGGCGAAGGGATTTCCCAGCGCTGCCCCATTGGTCACGCCGGCATGGATTTCGTAGCCCATCACTGGCGCATTTTCCAGAGAGAGCCGGCCTTGCACATTGCGGAGCTGCTTTTCCGGCTCCAGCACCGTAACCATGTCCAGCCAGCCGAAACCGGAACAGGAGCCCGCTTCGCCTTCGAGGCCCAAAGGATCGTGGATTTCTTGTCCGAGCATCTGAAAGCCGCCGCAGATGCCGAGCAGCTTGCCGCCATAGCGCAGATGGCGCTGGATAGAGAACTCCCAACCGGCTGCGCGCAGGAAGGCCAGATCGGCGCGCACGCTCTTGGAGCCGGGCAGAATCACGAGATCCGCGGAAGGCGGCATCTCGCCCGGAGACACGAAACGGAAGTCGACCTGGGGATGCAAACGTAGGGGATCGAAATCGGTGTGATTGCTGATCCGGGGCGTAACAGGCACTACTACCTGCAAGGCTTCGGCGCTCGCGTCTCTTTGCCGGGATTCGATCGCATCCTCCGCCTCCAGATGCAAACCATGAAGATAAGGCAGCACGCCCAGCACCGGCTTGCCGGTCTCCCGCTCCAGCCAATCCAGCCCCGGCTGCAGCAGACCGATATCGCCGCGGAAGCGGTTGATGACGAAGCCGACCACCCGCGCCCGTTCGCTTTCCGACAACAGCGCGAGGGTGCCGACCAGATGGGCGAACACGCCGCCCCGGTCGATGTCGGCGATCAGAATGACCGGACAGTTCACGGCTTCCGCAAAGCCCATGTTGGCGATGTCGCCCTCGCGCAGGTTGATTTCCGCCGGCGAACCCGCGCCTTCCGCGACGATTGCATCGAACCGGGCCGCAAGTCGTTCGTGGGACTCCAGCACCGCGCGACGGGCAATGCGCTTGTAACCATGATAGTCGTGAGCATCCAGATTGCCGACTGCCCTGCCCTGGACGATGACTTGAGCGCCCGTGTCGGTATTGGGTTTCAGAAGCACCGGATTCATATCGGTGTGAGGACTGAGCCCCGCCGCTCGGGCTTGCACCGCCTGGGCCCGGCCGATCTCGCCGCCGTCCTCGGTGACGGCGCTGTTCAGCGCCATGTTCTGAGGCTTGAACGGAGCGACCTTCACGCCGCGCCGGGCCAACAGACGGCACAGGGCGGCGACCAGCGTGCTTTTGCCCGCGTCGGACGTGGTGCCTTGAACCATCAGGGTGCGGGCCGTCATCGCTGCGCTTCCAGACCGGCCAGCACCGCGGCGTACACCGCCCGCGCCAGCCTTCCGCCCCATACCGAACGCGGGCCGGCGAAGGATTCCGCTGAGCCCTCTGACGGACAGAGTACGCACACCGCATCGGTGGCCGTACCGGTCCCCGGCACGCCCGTCTGCCACAAGGCCTGCGCCTTGGCTTCGGCCGCCGTCGCCACGGCATTGACCAGGGCGGCCTCGCTCAAACGAACGGGCAACTGCACCACCAGGTTGATGGTACCCGGCCGGTAATCGCCCGGCGTCGCATCGGCCGCCGCCCAGATCGGCTGACCGATGCCCACGGTGGCGTCCGCAACGACCCCGCCATCGCTCGCGCGCCGATAAGCACGCACATCGCAGGCAGTGAGCAATCCCGCACCATCTCCGGCAAGGCCGCAGACGGCGGCGATCTCGGCCACATGGGCGGCGGGATCGGTCCGGCGGTAGTCCGATGGCACTTGCGCATTCAGTATCCAGGCCACAACCGATAATCCGCCGCCGGACACCGCCGAGGAAATCGCTCGGCGGGGCGGGCCGAAGCGCCAAATCAGGCAGGGCAGCCATCGGTCGTCATGGCTGTGTTGTCCTAGCATCGGATGCACGGCAAGGTCGGCAGAGCGTTCCGGGCGGTGTGGACCGGCGTTCATCCGATTTGCCTCCTGCTCAAGGCTCTCTCCAGGCGCTCCGAGGCCGACGCATCTCTCGGCAGACCGAAGCGCAGGCCCGGCGGATCGTCGAACAACCGGGTCAGAATGCTTTGCCGGGCCAGCGACTCGTGCCGCCACACCGCATCCGGCGCGGGGCACCATTGAAACAAGGCGCAGCCGCCGGCGGGCGCGAGGCCAGCGGCGGTCAACAGCTCTGCCAGGCTTTGACCATTTTCAAACAACTGCTGCCGCGCGATCTCCTGCCAACGCCGGTCTTCCAGTGCTCGCCGCGCTACCCAACGGGAGGGCCCGGCCACCGCCCACGGACCGAGCAGCGCCGCTAGGTGCTTGAGCAGATCGGACTCCGCCAGCACGAAGCCCACCCGTAGCCCTGCCAGTCCGAAGAATTTGCCGAGGGAGCGCAGCACGATCAGCCCGGGGCGCGGACAAAAGCCGGCAAGACTGAATTCGGGCGTCGCGTCCATGAAGGCTTCGTCCACCACCAGCCAGCCGCCGTACGCGGCGAGCCGCTCGTGCCAAGCCAAAAGCAGGTCCGGCGCGAAAAGATGGCCGGTCGGATTATTGGGATTGATCGCCACCAGCACATCCCATGGCTCGGAACCTGGGCCGCGGGCGAGGGTTTCCGGCGCAACGCCGACCACCTCGTGTCCCGCGCGCCGCCAGGCATGCGCGTGTTCGGCATAACCGGGCCGGATGACACCCACCCGCCCCGGACGGCGCAGCGCAGGTAGCGCCTGGATTGCTGCCTGGGAACCCGCCACAGGCAAAAGGCTGACGCAGCCGTAATAAGCCGAAGCGGCCTTCTCCAGGCCGTCGTCGTCCTCCGGAAGACGCGCCCACACCTCGGCCGGAACGGCAGGCACCGGCCAACCGGCGGGATTGACGCCGGTGGACAGATCCAGCCAATCGGGCAGGGGAATATAAAAACGCCTAGCCGCCGCCCGCAACCGGCCGCCGTGCTCAAGCACCAAGCAACCCTCCTGTAAAGAATAAGGCCAGCCACAGCCACGTCCCGCGCCGGACCAGCACTAAGGCGCGGGAAATGTCCGCCGCGCCGGGTTGGTGTCCACGGCCTAAAACGGGGCGTGCGTGCCATTCGCCCCGGTAACGGGCCGGACCGCCGAGCGAGAGCCGTAAGGCCCCCGCGCCCGACGCCATGACCGGCCCGGCGTTGGGGCTGTCCCAACCGCTGGCCTGGGTGCGCCAGCAGGACAAGGCCAACCGCGCATCGCCCAAGAGCGCGTAAGTCAACGCCACCAGGCGAGCCGGAACGTAATTCAACGCATCGTCCAGCCGCGCCGCCGCCCAACCGAAATGGAAAAAGCGTTCGCTCTTGTAGCCCCACATGGCATCCAGGGTGTTCGCCAGCCGGTACAGCACCGCGCCGGGGGCGCCGGCCACCGCAAACCAGAACAGCGTGCCGAACACCGCGTCGTTGCCGTTCTCCAGCACCGATTCGACGGCGGCCCGCGCGGCATCTTCGGGTTTCATGTCGCTCGTGTCGCGGCTTACCATGTAGCCCACCCGCCGCCGCGCTTCGGCCAAATCGCCGCCCGCCAGCGCTGCCTGCACCGCCTCGGCGTGATCACCGAGACTCTTGAGCCCCAATGCGGCGTACAGCGCCAAAGCGCCGAACACGGAACCAAACATGGGAATAGACGCCAGCCAAGCCGCTAGCACCGTGGGCGGAACCAACAGCAGCAGAACCGCGATGATGCCTATCAATCGCGCTCCGAATCCCTGTCGCCAGCGAGCGTTCGAGGGATTCCAACTAGCCTCCAGCGCTTCCGCCAGCCGTCCGAACCCGACCAGGGGATGAAAACGGCGGGGTTCGCCTAGCAGCCCGTCCAGCAGCACGGCGGCTATGGCCAAGGTCGCGGTCATGCCCGGTTCTCCGCCCAGCGCCGGATGATGCCGGCCAGCCGGCCCAATCCGTCGGTTAATGCCGCGGGACCGGGCTGAAGAATATCGCTGGACTTGATTTCGTGGAGTTCGCCATCGCGCACGGCGGGAATTACTTCCCAGTCGGCGCGCGCCGTTACCTGCTCGGGCCTGAATTTCTTGCCGCACCAGGACCCTACGATGATATCTGGCGCACGCCGAATGACTTCCTGCGAGTCGTGGATGATGCGGCTGCCGGCGAGCGGCTGGGCGGCAAGCTCGGCGAAGACATTCTCTCCGCCGGCCAGCGTGATGAGTTCGGACACCCACAGAATGCCGGAGATCATGGGCTCGTCCCATTCCTCGAAATAAACCCTGGGACGGATGGGCAGAACCTCGGCGCTCCGGCGTACGGCTTCCATATGCGCTCTCAGGCTTTCAATCAACGCCAGCGCCTTGTCCTCCGCTCCCACCAGCACGCCCAGCGTGCGAATCATGGCTAGAATGCCGTCCACCGAACGGTGGTTGAACACATGGACCGTCACGCCTGCCTTGATGAGGTCGCGGGCGATGTCCGCCTGCAGGTTGGAAAAACCCAGCACCAGATCGGGCTCCAAAGCTAAGATCTTGTCGATTTTGGCGCTGGTGAAGGCGGACACCTTGGGCTTTTCCTTCCGCGCCCTAGGCGGCCGCACGGTAAAGCCGGAAATGCCCACAATGCGATTCTCTTCGCCCAACAGGTAAAGCGTCTCCGTGGTTTCCTCGGTAAGGCAGACGATGCGTTCCGGCAGCAGTTTCGGGTTCATGGCGTGAAGAGGGCCGCCACGGCGGCAGGATTGGATGGAAAGTAAAGATGAAAGAAGGAGGCGGTCAAACGCCGATCCCGGTAAACCGCCTCGGGTTGCCCATGGCCATTCCCGGCGCGGGTGTGGGCGATGGGCGCAAGCGCCACCTCGGCCCGTGCATGGTGAAAGGTATGCCCGCGCAAACCGCCTTCGGGCAGTTCCACGCCGTGCAGCCCCAGATTGGCGAGCCGCGTTTGCATGACGGCGCGGCCGGGCAGCACGCCCGCCATCCCTGCTCGATGCCCCTGGGTATCGGCGAGCGTCTCTAGGAGGTACAAGAGTCCCCCGCATTCGGCGAGGATGGGCTTGCCCGCCTCATGGTGACTGCGCAGCGCGTCCTTCATGGCCCGGTTGGCGGCCAGCCGATCCAGGTGCAGTTCCGGGTAGCCGCCGGGCAGCCAGACGGCACCGGCTTCTGGCAAATCCGTATCGGCCAGCGGCGAAAAGAAAACCAGATTCGCGCCTAGGGCACGCAAAACATCGAGATTGGCCGAATAGAGAAAGCAGAAGGCGGCGTCGCGCGCCACGGCAACCGTCACGTCCGCTAGTGGGGAAATCCGCACTTCGGATTCAGCCGACGGAAACTCCACCGGCGGCGGCAATACGGCCAGCAGCGTGCTTTCCAGCGCGTCGGCCACGGCCTCGATGCGCGCATCGAGATCGGAGATTTCTTCCGCAGGGTGTAGGCCCAGATGACGCTCCGGCAGGACGAAATCGGCCTCTCGCGGCAAAGCTCCGCGCCAAACGGCAGGATTCGGCAAGGCGACGCGGAGCAATTCCGCGTGCCCCGTGCTGCCAACCCGGTTGGCCAGCACGCCCGAAAACGGCAGTTCCTTGCAAAACGTGGCGAGGCCGTGGGCGATGGCGGCAAAGGTCTGGGCCATCGCGGAAGCATCGATCACCGCCAGAACCGGAATGCCGAACAGGGTAGCGAGATCGGCGCTGGAGGGGGCGCCGTCGTAAAGCCCCATTACGCCTTCGATCAGGATGAGATCGGCGTCGCCGGCGGCTTCGTGCAGCAGGCGGCGGCAATGAGATTCGCCCCCCATCCACAAGTCCAGGTTGTAAACCGGTGCGCCGCTCGCCTTTTCCAATACCATCGGGTCGAGAAAATCGGGTCCGGTCTTGAACACCCGCACCCTTCGTCCCTGTCGGGCGTGCAGCCGGGCCAGGCCCGCCGTAACGGTGGTCTTGCCCTGGCCCGAGGCGGGTGCGGCGATCAGCAGAGCGGGACAGCGGCTCATGGCGCGGGCAGCTTGGCAGGTCGGCCCCAGCCGTTCTCGAACAGGGTCTCTTCCGCCGGGCGGCGCGTGTCCCAGCCCACGGTTTCCAGCAGGGGTTCGGAGTAGAAAGCGTCCACGTGCCCCAGGCAGAGCACGGCCACCGGCCGGGCCCCCTCCGGCAGATTCAGCAATCGGGCCAAGTCGTCGGGTTCGAACAGCGACACCCAGCCCATCCCCAGCCCTTCCGCACGGGCGGCGAGCCATAGGTTCTGGATGGCGCAAGCAACGGAACACAAGTCCATTTCCGGCAGCGTGCGCCGGCCCAGAATATAGCGTTCGCGTCCCTCGGCCAGCGCCGCGACCAGCAGTTCGCCGCACTCCAAGATGCCTTCGAGCTTCAGCCGCCGCACCTCTTCCGCCCGCTCGCCGCAGGCCTCCGCGGTGCCCTCGCACTCCGCCGTCACCAGAGTGTGGATAGCGCCGCGAAGCGCCGGGTCGGTGATGCGGATGAAGCGCCAGGGTTGCATGTAGCCCACGGAGGGCGCGAGGCGCGCGGCGTCGAGCAGCCGCTGCAATACTGCCGGATCGATCGCGCCGGAGCGGAAGTGGCGCATGTCGCGCCGTTCCCGGATGACCCGATAAACGGCAGCGCGGTCGTCGTCCCGGTAGCGGTGTTCCGTCATTAGAGATCGATGCCGGGCTGCGCCCGCACGCCGGCCGCGTAGGCATGTTTCACATCGCGCATCTCGGTCACCGTATCCGCCAGATCGATTAAGCCCTGCGGCGCGGCGCGTCCGGTGACCACCACGTGCTGCATGGGCGGGCGAGCGGCAAGATCCGAGAGTACCGTCTCAATGTCCAGATAACCGTATTTCAGGGGATAGGTGAGCTCATCCAGAACCACGAGGCGATAAGCGGGATCGGCCAGCATGGCGCGGGCCGTTTCCCAGCCCTCGCGGGCGACGGCGGTGTCCTGCTCGAGGTCCTGTGTCTCCCAGGTGAAACCCTCGCCCAGCACCCGCCATTCCACGTCCGGATGCCGGCGAAAGAAGGCTTCCTCTCCCGTATCCGAGCGGCCCTTGATGAACTGGCAGACACCCACCTTCATGCCGTGCCCCAGAGCGCGGGCGACCATGCCGAAGGCGGAGGAGGACTTGCCCTTGCCGTTGCCGGTGAGAACCAGCAGCAGTCCTTTGTCCAACGTGGCTCGGGCAATGGCACCGTCCACTACCGCCTTCTTGCGCACCATCCGTTGGCGGTGGCGTTCCTCTCGTGACGAATCCGACATGAGCGGTCAGCGTCAGTGTGCCTGACGTCCACGATCTTCGACCGACCGACCGGGTCCGGCTAGGCCGACGGCCACATGGATCAGGATCGCCGACGTGATATACAGCCCTATGCCTTCCAGCGCGTGCGGGAAGTAGTTCGCCAGCCGCGCGCCGAACTCGGCGAAGCTGGTTTCCTCGAAGCGTCCGGAGAAGAAATAAAAGCCGCCACTGGATAGGAGTTCGCAAACTGCAGCACCGGTCAACAGAGCCACAGCCAGCAGCGGCAGGGTGGAGAACCGGAAATGGTAACGGCGCGCATACCAGCGGCCGGCCAGCCACAGCGCGCTGTAGGCCGGCAAGAGAAAGCCGTAGGCCGGACTGACGCAGAAATCGCTGACGCCGAGCCAGGCGATGGCCACATAATCGCTAACCACTGCCAATGCGAGCAAGGCCGGAAAAGTCCAAACCGGACGGAGATAGAAGCCGGCTAGGAAAAAGACCGCCCACGAAGCATCGGGTAAATGGGTGATGCTCGCGAAATGGTGGCTGCGGGTGGCGGCCATGAGTAGGGCGAGGCTCAGAGCGATGAGCCAAACGTTCTTCGATGTCGTGTCATTCATATCAGATCTCCAGTGTTGTTGTTGAATTGTATCGGACATGAGAATGTCGAAAAAATCGCTCTGGAAATGGGCGGATTAGCTCTTCGACTTAGCTCAGGACGGGCTCTCTCGCGTGACCCGCCGGTCCCGCAAAAGGGCGGATTACGCCAGCTCCCGAAATGTAGGGCGGGTTAGCGTACTCGCGTAACCCGCCGATTCCGGAAAATGGCGGATTACGGCGGAAGGGTCGCGACTAAAGCGACCGTTTGCGATTGGAGTACCGCCTAATCCGCCCTACAAAGCTGAAATTACAAGGCATCCGGCGCATAGCGCAAGGTCAGGAAGAAGTTCAAGTCGTCCTGATTGAAAAAACGGGCAGTCTGATACTGCTTGTTCAACAGATTAGCCACGCGCCCCTCCAGAGACAAGCCCCGATACAGATCGACGCTGGCGCGCAGATCGACCGTCACGTAGCCGGCCAGCCTCTGAGTGTTGGCCACATCATCGAAACGCCGGCCCTCGCCGTATACCGTAGTGCCGACCCGGACCGGACCGACCGCACGGTCCAGGTCGAACCGGAACATGGTCTGCGCCCGGCGCGGCAGCCGATTGCCGCGATCGGCTCCTTCGGACAAATTTTCAGGATCGATCAGGCTCAAATTGGCCGCGATGTCGAACCCCCACAGCCGAGTCGATGCTTGAGCTTCGAGGCCGAGTATGCGCGCCCGGTCCAAGTTTTCAGCGAAGCAGCTTGTCGGGCCGCACACGGTAGCGATCATGTCGTCGATCTCCGTGTGATAGCCGTTGAGCGCCCAGGCTACCCCCAAGTGCTGGCCGCTCACTCCGACTTCCCAGCTTTCCGAGGTTTCCGGCTCGAGCATTGGATTGCCGAAACCGGGGAAATAAAGTTCGTTGAAGGTGGGCGCCTTGAAGGCGCTGCCCCAGGACGCGCTCAGGCGAATGCCGTTGTCGAAGCCATAGCCCAGGGCCACGTTGCCCGTCGGGTAGACGCCGAACTGTTCGTTATCGTCGACGCGCGCGCCGAATACCGCGTCGAATCCGCCCAGGGTCAGCTGGTATTGGGCGAAGCCGGCCTTGTCGTCGCGCGAGTCCATGGCATAGTCGGTCGTGCTGTCCACCTGATCGTTGTAATAATCGAGTCCCACGGTGAAAAGATGCCCCTCGGCCAGTGCGAAATCGTTCTGCCAAGTGACATTGACCCGCTGGGTATCGAAGGTGCTGCTGAAACGCCGATCCCTGAAGTTGTCCGACTCGTCCAGGGTGCGGCCGGCGCGGAGGGTCGTGGTCCAGAATTCGAGGGGCGAATATTTCAGGCGGCCGCCCACCATTTGCTGCACGAAAGTCGAACGGTTCTGCAGGGTGCCGTCGAACTCATTTTCGCCTTCCGCGTGCAACAGATTTCCCTCGATTTCCAGGCCGTTGTCGAAGCGGTAGCCAGCGCGGGCACTGCCCGAAGTGTTGCGATAGCCGTCGTCGTCGGGCTGACGGGTGAAGCAGCCCCCGCCGCCCAAACTGAAAGGCCGCCCGGCGCAGGCGTTGAAGCCGCGCGTTTCCAAACGCGAACCGTTCAGGCTGTACCACGCCCGGTCGTTGCCCCCGGATACGCCGCCGGTGGCCTTGTACATCGAATGGCTGCCCGCGCCGAAACTCAGGTAAGGCTTGAAACCCTCGCCGCCCTTACGAGTGAAGATCTGAATGACGCCGCCGATCGCCTCCGAGCCGTACAGGCTGGAGCGCGGCCCGCGGACGATCTCGATGCGTTCGATCTGGTCGATGGGGATGTCCTGGAAGGCCGTGGTCCCCGAAGTGGCCGAACCGGCGCGGACGCCGTCTATCAGTACCAGTACATGATCGGATTCGGTTCCGCGTAGAAATACCGAAGTGGACTTCCCCAGACCGCCGTTGTTGGCGATGGACAGCCCCGGCACGCCGCGCAGGACCTCCTGCACGGACTGCGCCTGTCGGCGCTCGATTTCGTCGCGGTCGATGACCGTGACCGAGGCCAGTGACTCCTCGACGGTCCGCTCCGTTCGAGTGGCGGTCACGGTAACGGTTTCGAGCTGGGACAGGTTGATATCGTCGGCATGGACCGACGGCAGACAAAAAGGCAGCAATGCCGCCTGTAGGCAGCGTTTTTTGATTTTCATGTTCGATGACTTCCCCGAGCACACCCGCGCGGGATAGGGTTGCGCAAAGCACGCGGAGGAGAGCCGCGGACCCATTTGTCCGGAAGCCGTTCGAACGCCTGTAGGCAGGCCTGCCAGGTGAAATAACGGAATGTATTTCGACGCTAGGTGCCTGTCCGGGCGTCGCCCTCCGCGATGCCGACCTGGCTTCAGGCCGGTCTCCGGGCTCACGAGCGGGGTTCTCTCCCCGGAACAGCGCCTTCCCGCGCTCTAAAAACGCAGTGGCATTGTGCTGTTCCTTGACTCGCTTACCGTTGCGGGGGCAGCGCCGGCCTTGTTTCCCGACGAGTCGGAAACGCACCGGCTTCCCGTTTAATCCCGGCAGCACTTGTGGCCGGGACACCTGAAGCGGCGGGCAGGTTAATCGATGGGCCGGAAAGCGTCAATAAAAAAAGCTGTGAGAGAAGATTAATAATGCTGGTTCTGGCTATCCGCAAAATGCGGCGCGGATGCCCTACCCTCGACCGCGACTGCCGTCACGGCGATCTTCGTCTTCCCCTGGAGCCTCCGGGGTACTCCCGATCACGATATCGAAATGCGCTCTCAGTCCTCCGATCCGTGAATCGTGGGTCGGCGTGAAATCGATCAAGACCGATTCGCGAGCGGCTTTGTCCCGGATACCTTGGAGAACGAAATCCCCTTCGTTTAGGGGATGGCCTTTGACGTACAGCTGCGTCGTCAGCAGCCGCTGCCCGCCTTTCTTGACCATGACATGGATGTGCGGCGCACGCTGGACTCCAAGGGCTCTATAAGGCACGGGTTTGATGGTGCGGAAATAGTAATCGCCGGTCGAACCGGTCAGGAAGCGCCCGAAACCCTGGAAATTCTCGTCTCGTTGCTTGCGATTGGCACTCCCGGTGTGCAAATAAATCCCGTTATGGTCCGTCTGCCAGATTTCGACGACGGCATTGGAGATCGGCTCTCCTGTGGGGGCGAGAATTCGTCCCATGAGATGGGTAACTTCGCCGATTGCCGGCGTCACGGAGTCGTTGACGATCAGGAGATCGTTGTCGGTGTCCGAAGGGAGTTGGTTCGGATAAAACGGTCCTTCGGTCTGCCGCGGCGTTCGAGTGAGCTCGCCGGCGAATGCGCCGCCGACGGTAAACATTCCGGCAGTCAAAGCGAGACAGTGCAGAAATTGCCGGTAACCCGGCATCCGATGCTCTGATTTCATAAATCACCGCCGCGCGGAAGATAGATCACTGGATAATTTGGACAGGATCATCGATCGCGGGGTTCACCGGCTACGCTGTCCCGGCGCGTTTTCCGTTTACCATCTCGTCATCTTGCGGTTCACGGGCTTAAGCGTACCGCATAAGCCGGCCCATATTGTTTCCATATATAATCATTATGTTTTAATTTGAAAGCGATTATTTCGATTTTAGGCAATAGTTTTACTGACATTGCTCTTAAGTTTTAGCTATGATTATTTCCGAGACTAAAACTATGGAGGTTGTTATGTACATTTTATTGCTGTTTGGTGTCATCCCGTTTCTACTTTTGCTCGCAGGGTTGGGTCTTCTTGGCGTGATGGTGATCGTCGCCACTATCGTTGAATTCCCGCTAATCGCACTGGTCACGGTGAGTCTTGGCTTGTTAGTTCGCCAAGCTTTGCCGAGCCTGAGCAAAAAGCAGGACGCCTTATGCCAGCCAATGTAATACGTCAGTCTCTGCCGGCTTCAACCAAATCCCAGTCCCTTGACTGGGATTTTTTTTGATAATCCAAAAATGATTCGCCACCTTGCCGACAACACATGGATCTCAGTCCGCAGTTTCATGGTCCATCGCCTTAAAGCCGCTCGACGATCTCGGCGCTCATGCGATCAACTACATTTAGAACGTGAATCCAAACGTCGTGGAGTGAAGGATTCCTAGCGTCCAGCGGTACAACCTTTTTCCGTTTTTCCGATAAGTCAATCCGCAGGCCACCGCTCTTCTACGACTTCCTCAGTTATCGGAGTCGACGATACGCTGGATGAGTCACGGGTTACCCCAGAAGCCTTCAGGATGTACATGCAATACAGGTCATAGGGCGCTACAACGGTATCGAAAATGATCGAGAATCGAGCCCTGGCTTAGGCCGAGTCCCTCCGAACAAACCGATTGACTTGAAGTCATCGAGCACGCGCGGAATGTCAATAAGCGGTGGCTGGATGACATGAAGCGTGGCTGGAAACGAATGCGCTAATCATGCAGAAAACTCAACCAAGGAACGCCAGGCACCCTTCTGTTAGAGCATTTTCCTAGGGACTTTAGCGGGGGTTTCACGGTATCAGGCGGATACGAACAGCTCAAGGAGTCACCGCGATGAAGGCGTATGCGATGAACCTGCGAGTCCGGGGGGTGGCGAATAGCTTGGTCCGCCTTGCGGCAGGACGGGCTTGCAACGGGTGCGGCAATCGTGGCCACGTCCCGGTTCGGGACCACCGTACGACGCGGTCATAACAGGTCAGCCAAGGACCCTATCGGCTGGGGATATCGCGCCAGGGAGCGCCAGTACGCAAGCGCCAGCGGATCCCGTTGATCGCCTTGCGGTGATCGCGATAGGCATGGTCTCGGTGAGGAGCGGCGGGCAAATAAGAGCGCAGTGCCCGCCACGGCTTCTCGGTCAAATCGGTACGCCTCATCACCAATGGACTCTTCAATCCATGAGTGTTCAGTCAGACAGCCCCTAGCTCATTCTCCCATCTGTAACAATAAGCCGCGTTTGCGAGCAGTATGGAAGGCGAAAAGATAAAGGGCAAAGCCGATCAAAAGGTAAACCACATTCAGCAGGACGGCCATCCAAAACGAATCGAGAGAAAAAACATGCTCTTGCACGATGGCACGCATACCTTCGAAGACATGACTCGAGGGTAACAGCAAAGCAATTTTTTGCAGCCAGGCAGGAAGCACCGAAATCGGATAATAAATGCCGCTGAGCGGCGCAACCGCAAAAATCACGGCCCACGCTAAACTTTCGGCTCCCAGCCCATAACGTAGTACCAGTGCGACTACCATCAGACCGATAGCCCACCCCATGACCAGCAGATTGGCAAAGAAAGCCACGAGCGGAAGCCCCATATCGAAGATCGAATACCGATATAGAATGACCGCCAAGCCCGCAGCCGCCCCGACACCGATCGAGGTCCTAAGGAAACTGACCGTCAACAAAGCCATGACCAATTCATAAGGACGCAGCGGACTAACGAACAAGTGCCCAAGATTTCGGGAATACATCTCTTCGAAAAAGACTACGGAAACACCCAATTGAGCACGAAACAGCACATCCCAGAGCAAAACGGCGCCGATCAATAATCCCGCAGCCTGGGCCACCCATTCACTGTGACCGACGAAGAATTGATTGATGAAACCCCACAGAATCATTTGCATCGTCGGCCAATAGATAAGCTCAATAAGGCGAGGCCAAGAGCTGCGCATCAAATACAGATAGCGCATGACTAGAGCAAAGACACGTTGCAGGCTCATATACATGCCGCTTTAAGCTGATTGGCGATCTTGGTCGCGCGCGATATCGATAAAAACCTGCTCCAGGCTATCTCTCCCATACTTCTGTACCAGCATGGCGGGCGTATCCTGATCTACGATGCGGCCTTGCTTAAGCATCAAGACCTTATCACATAATCGCTCCACTTCCTGCATGTTATGCGAAGCGAGCAGTACGGTTGCGCCGGACCTTTCCTGATAGGCTTTGAGGAGCGTTCGGACCGTGTCCGCCGAAGCCGGGTCCAGGGACGCGGTCGGCTCATCCATCAGCAACACCTCAGGTTGGTTCAAGAGCGCTTTGGCTAAGGCGACGCGGGTACGTTGCCCCGCGGAAAGGGAGCCGTAAGAGCGATCCATCAGGGCTTCGAGATCGAAACGCTCCGCAAGAGACCGCAGGCATGCGGCTCGATGCCGAATGCCATAGAGACGAGCATAAACGTCGAGATTTTGCTTGACCGTAAGCCGATGCGGCAAATCGACATAAGGAGAGGTAAAATTCATGCGGGACAGCGCAGGATACCGATTTTTGACCATATCCACACCCATGATCCGGATACTTCCCGACGAAGGCAACAACAGGCCCAATAGCATCGCTAGAGTGGTCGTCTTCCCTGCTCCATTCCCACCGAGTAAGGCACAGGTACTGCCTTTCGGCACAATGAAAGAAATCCCGTCTACCGCCATCACGGAACCAAATCGCTTGCTAAGACTACGAACCTCAATGGCGAGAGCCCGCATAAACTTCTCCTATGCCCAAAGAGCCAGTACGCTATATGAGTCTGCCGAATAGATGCGCAAAGGCGTACTTGGTGGATTTCTCAACGCCTCGAACTTAGGCTTTGGCACTTTATCGATGAAACGATGTCCTCCGAGCCGAACCCAACGCCTATAGCGTATAGACCGCCTCAATCGGCTGTTGGCGTAGGCGCTGTCGTTTTTGATGCATCCGAGCGAGTTCTTCTGATCCGCCGCAGCAAAGAGCCCGCTTTCGGACTATGGTCGATCCCGGGAGGCCAACAGGAACCCGGCGAGACGCTCATTCAATGCTGTCGGCGCGAGATACTGGAAGAAACCGGGGTCGAGATAGAGCTAGGCCCTGTCATTGCTCTGGTCGAGCGAATGATCGGAGGCTTTCATTATGTCATCATCGACTTCGTCGCAATTCCGAAAGACCCTAATGGCCCCGCCCCAAATCCGGCCACCGATGTTTCGGACGCTCGCTGGGTGGCACTTGCCGATTTGAATCACTATCCGCTCGTAGAGGGTCTGGAACGGGTCATTCGAATCGCTCGCGAAAGTTTACGCTCCGGTTTCGCTGTGGGCTTGGTCGATGCCGATGGGATAGGCCGCGACTTCTTGCCCAATCCCTAGCCCGTTCCCGAATCTAAGCCAGGCGAAGCCGAAAAATCGCGATCAAGGCGCCTGTGAGCGCCAACAAGGTTGGAAATAAAGCCGCAAAGATCGGGTTCATCTCGTAAATCAGGCCCAAATGACCGAAAGTGCGGTCAAATAAATAAAAACCTAACCCGATGATGACACCCACCACGATGCGCTGTCCCATGCCGACTTCTCGCCGAACCGGCAGCACAAAGGGGGCGGCAACAAGCAACATAACCAGAGTGACTACCGGATTTACGATTCTTCCCCAAAATGCCAATTCGACGGACGCCGATTGCTGTTCGTTCTCCTTCAAATAATCGATGTATCTCGCCAATTCGTAAGCCGAGAGGTTTTCCGGACTGATCACGAATGCATTCAACAGGTTCGGCGCAAGTACCGAGGACCAGTCGGCACGCGATTTGTGCTCGGTAAGTATTCCTTCGGCTGAAAATTGGCTCTCGCGAATATTATCTAAGCGCCACTGCTTCCCGTCGTAAACGGCAGTATCGGCATGCGTGGCCGAACGGAGTTTCTGTGCCTCATCCAGCCTGAAAATATTGATGTCACCCAAATTTTCCGGTCGCTCGATTTGACGAATATTGATGAACACATCGCCGTCCCGCACCCAAAACCCGTACTTGGTTCGCGATGCAATTTGCTTTTGCAATGCGGTAGCCTTGAGCGTATGAGCCGCGCGCTCTGCTACCGGAGCGACGTATTCACCGATCCCTAGAGAAATGAGAACCAGCACCATACCGCCCGTCAACACCGCCACGATGATGCGCAGACGTGAGATTCCTGCGGCCTGCATTGCCACCAACTCCCGATTGTTGGCCAAGGCTCCCAAGGTAACTAGGCTTCCGACCAATGCCGCGGAGGGCATCAGCTCATAAAAATTGCGAGGCGAGGTCAAGATCAGATACTGAGCGATACTCGCCAGACTGTAATTGCCCTGCCCCAAATCGCCGAGTTCATCCGCAAAGGTGAAAAAATTGAGAAGCGCTAACAGTATCAATACAGCGATCAACGATCCCTTGACCACTTCTCCTGCTATATATCGGCTCAGTGTTCTCATAACCTGAACTTTTCCCTGGCAATCTGCAGGATCCAACTAAAGCCGAGATTTCGAATAAACAGGCCTCCGGCAATGACCAACAAAAAGAAATAAACTCCGGAATAGCTTAGCCAAAGCGGTATTTTCTCGGTCATTAGAAGACCCTGGGTGATCTTTTGAGCATTCTCGTAAACGATATAAATCAGAAAGGCCGTAAACACATTACCGTAAACGCCGCTGCGCGGCGCGATTTTCGCGAGAGGAACGGCCAAGAAGCTCAAAAAGAGCACCCCTAACGGCACCGCCAGACGTTTCTGCAACTCCGCCAATTCTCGGGGTGTATGCGAATACCACAACACGGTGCTATCCGCCGCTTCGCGCTTCAGCGATGCCGTCTCACCTTCTGGGCCATCAATGCGCACCGCGTATTCCTCAAACTCGCTGATAATAAAATCAGCTTGTCCGGGTATTCCTTGATAACGACGCCCGTGCTGCAAAACCACGAAATGCTCGCTCAGTTCGTTTCTTCTTAGATATCCGTTCTCAGCAATAACCACACCGGTCTTGTCCCGTTGCCGGCTTTGCACGAAGATCTTGTGCATGGAGTTGTCTTCATTCAACTCTTCTGCGTACAAGATGACATCGCCTTGACTGAATTCGTTAAACCGGCCCGCTTTGATGCCGCGTATATCTGCACTTTTCTCGTCTTTCTTCATGAGCGCCTGAGCCTGTCGCTCAGACCAGGGCATAATCTGTAGCGCCAAAACGGCGGCCAAGACGAAGACCGGCAGCACCATCCAACTCATCGCCCGGTAAATGCGGCTGGAACCCACCCCGCTGGATGCCAGCACCGACATCTCTTGATCCCGGTACATGCGCCCCAACACCGTCAACGTTGCCATGAACAATCCGGCAGGGAGCAGCTGAGCGGTTGCCGACAGGATTTTGAGCCCAAGCAGTTGGAATATGGTTTCGCTCGACAATTCGCCTTCGATCGCTTTGGCAAGAATGTTTAGAAACTTGCGACTGACGATGATTGTGACCAAGACACCGAGAACGGCCGCCAAGGTGTTGGCAAGTTCCGCCGCCACCATCCGGTCGAGTACCGAGATGATCGGGGCGTGTCTCCATTGAAGCGGTTTAAAAGGGTGGGGTTTCATAATAAGCTTTAATGATTCGAGGCCCTCCTTTGAAGATTGCGCTCAATTACGACAATCCATCCTTTAAGCAATAATCTGCAGATTTTACCATGGACTATTCGGCAAAATGTGAATCACTCAATAAGCTTAGCGCCAACTGTGCAGTTCTAGGCTTTCACCAAAAACGGAAACTGACCGCAGCCGGAAGCGCTTTAGACGAGCATTTGGGAGGCTTGATTTCCAAGCTCCTCAAACGCGACGACATCGAAGGAAAAGTCGGTGACGTTCTGTTGATAAACCATGTGCCCGACAGTGACATCGAGCGCATTTTGCTCGTCGGGCTCGGCAAGAAGGGCGAGCTCGGTCCTGCCGCTTACCGAAAGGCGCTGGCTGCGGCGGCGAAATCGCTGAAGGATTCGGGCGCAACGCTGGCGGTGAGCCTTCTCCATGAGGTGGAGGTCGAAGGGTACGATTTGGTGTGGAAGATCCGTCAAGCTGTGGAAGTTCTCGAAGGAAGCTTATATAAATTCAATCGTTTAAAAAAAGAACCGGATGACAAGCCGCAACGCCTGTCCAAACTCCAATTCCTGTTCGATAGCGAAGATCGGCTGGCGGAAGCCAAGCGGGGCATCAAACAGGGCTTGGCCATTGCTAACGGCATGACCATCGCTAAGGATCTGGCCAATTTGCCGGGCAATATCTGTACGCCGACCTATCTGGCGGAACAAGCCGAGCTAGTCGGCAAAAACCGGAAAATCAAGGTCCGAATATTTGACGAGGCCGAGCTCGAAGAATTGAGCATGGGCGCCTTTCTTTCCGTCTCCAAAGGCAGCGAACAGCCCGCCAAACTCATCGTCATGGAATATTCCGGCGCTTCGTCGACGGCTAAGCCTTTCGTGCTGATCGGCAAGGGACTCACTTTCGATGCCGGCGGCATTTCGCTGAAACCGGCCGCCAACATGGATGAAATGAAATACGACATGTGCGGCGGCGCGAGCGTGATCGGCACGCTCTCGGCGATCGCCGAGCTCGAATTGCCGCTCAATGTAGTGGGTTTGATTCCGGCTTCCGAAAATCTTCCGGACGGCAAAGCCAACAAGCCGGGCGACATCGTCACGAGCATGTCCGGCCTTACCGTCGAAATCCTGAACACCGACGCCGAAGGCCGTTTGCTGCTGTGCGACGCACTGACCTACGCCAAGAAATACGAACCGGCCGCCGTGATCGACGTCGCCACTCTGACCGGAGCCTGCATCGTCGCTTTGGGCCGTCATCCCAGCGGCATGATGAGCAACAACGAAGATCTCGCCCAAACCCTGACAAAAGCAGGAGAAAAAGCGTGGGACCGAGTATGGCGCCTGCCGCTCTGGGAAGAATACCAGGAGCAGCTCAAATCCAAATTCGCCGACCTTGCGAATATTGGCGGCCCCGATGGCGGTACGATCACGGCCGGCTGCTTCCTGTCCCGCTTCGCCAAGGACTTTCCGTGGGCTCACGTGGACATCGCCGGAACGGCTTGGAAAACCGGCAGTGACAAAGGTGCGACCGGACGCCCCGTACCGCTGCTGGTGCAATATCTGATCGACCAAGCACAATGACCCGGATCGATTTCTACGTGCTGCCGAGCGGAGATGCTCACAACCGCCGCCTGATGGCCTGCCGTCTCACCGAAAAGGCCATCAAGCAAGACCTTACGGTTTTCCTTTATGCTGCATCCGAAGAAGAAGAACGGGTACTCGACGATTTGCTGTGGACATTTCGGCAAGGCAGCTTCGTCGCTCACGAAAGGCTCGATGCCTCCACAGCCCACCCCGAAACGCCGGTGCTCATCGGACACAGGACTGTGCCGCAGTCTGCCAAGAACGTACTGATTAACTTGAGCGCTGAGATACCGCCCGATCTCGACCGCTTTGAACGTCTAGTCGAACTCGTCGACCAGGACGAGGCGGTAAAACAGGCGGGCCGCCGCCGATACCGGTTCTATACGGATCAAGGTTATGTCATTCAGACCTATCACTTGGATAAGTCCGACTAAAGCCTCGAGCCGCTAAGTTTTCAATATAATTCGAGATCGATCGTCCTGCGCCAATCCTACGATTGGCCATCCCTAAACAACAGAACACGCCATGGAAAAAACCTACGAGCCTCATTCCATAGAATCGCGATGGTACAAATTCTGGGAGGAAAGCGGATATTTCGCGCCCAGCGGAAGCGGAACGCCCTACTGCATCATGATTCCACCGCCGAATGTGACGGGCAGTCTGCACATGGGCCACGGCTTCAACAACACCATCATGGATGCCTTGATCCGCTACCATCGCATGCAGGGCTATAACACTCTATGGCAGGTCGGCACCGACCACGCCGGCATCGCCACGCAAATGGTGGTGGAACGGCAATTGGCGGCCCAAAACCTCACCCGTCATGATCTCGGCCGCGAGAAGTTCCTCGAAAAGGTTTGGGAGTGGAAGGCCGAATCCGGCGGAACCATCACCCGCCAGCTGCGCCGCTTGGGTTCGTCGGTGGACTGGAGCCGGGAGCGCTTCACCATGGACGAGGGGCTTTCCCGCGCCGTACAGGAAGCCTTCGTGCGCCTCTACGACGACGGATTGATTTACCGCGGCAAGCGCCTGGTGAACTGGGACCCCAAACTGCATACCGCCATTTCCGATCTGGAAGTCCAGAGCGAGGAGGAAAAAGGCAGCCTATGGCACTTCCGTTATCCGCTGGCGGACGGCTCGGGCCATCTGGTGGTCGCCACCACCCGTCCGGAAACCATGCTGGGCGATACCGCCGTGGCAGTGCACCCGGAAGACGAGCGTTACAAGCACCTGGTCGGCAGGACCGTCAGGCTGCCCATTACAAACCGGGAAATCCTGATCGTCGCCGACGAATATGTCGATCCCGAATTCGGCACTGGCTGCGTGAAGATCACGCCGGCCCACGACTTCAACGACTACGAAGTGGGCAAACGCCACAACCTGCCGCTCATCAACGTATTGGATAAGGATGCCCGCATCCTGCACGAATTCACCGTGCTCACCTTCGAAGGCTACGCGGGAACCCACGGCGAAAAAGCGCCTGAAAAATATGCAGGACTGGACCGCTTCGAAGCGCGCAAACAGATCGTGGCCGAACTCGAAGCATTGGAACTGCTGGAGAAAATCGAGCCGCACACACTGAAGGTGCCTCGGGGAGATCGCTCCGGCGTAGTGGTCGAACCTTGGCTCACGGACCAGTGGTACGTGAGCGCCAAGGAATTGGCCAAACCCGCCATCGAAGCGGTGGAAGACGGCCGCATTCGCTTCGTGCCCCAGCAGTACGAAAATCTTTATTTCTCCTGGATGCGCGACATTCAGGACTGGTGCATCTCCCGGCAATTGTGGTGGGGCCACCGCATCCCGGCCTGGTATGACGACCACGGCAACGTCTACGTGGGCCGCAACGAGGCCGAAGTACGCTCCAAGTACAGCCTGGACGCTGGCCTAAAACTGCGCCAGGACGAGGATGTCTTGGACACCTGGTTCTCCTCTGCCCTGTGGACGTTCTCGACGCTGGGCTGGCCGGACGAGACACCGGAATTGAAGACCTTCCATCCCACCGACGTGCTGGTGACCGGCTTCGACATCATCTTCTTCTGGGTGGCGCGCATGGTCATGATGACCATGCACTTCATGAAACACCCGGACGGCAGCCCGCAAGTGCCGTTCAAGACGGTCTATGTGCACGGGTTGGTGCGCGATGCGGAAGGCCAGAAAATGTCGAAATCCAAGGGTAACGTGCTGGATCCCTTGGACATCATCGACGGCATCAGCTTGGAGGAGTTGGTGCAAAAGCGCACCAGCGGTCTGATGCAGCCGCAAATGGCGCAGAAAATCGAGGCGCGGACCCGCAAGGAGTTCCCGCAAGGTATTGCCGCGTACGGCTGCGATGCCTTGCGCTTCACCTTCGCGTCGCTTGCTTCCACCGGGCGCGACATCAAGTTCGATATGGGCCGGGTCGAAGGCTACCGCAATTTCTGCAACAAGCTGTGGAATGCAGCGCGTTATGTGCTGATGAACACCGAGGGCAAGGACTGCGGACTGGATGATTCCAACGTCAAGTTCACCTTGGCGGATCGGTGGATTCGGAGCCGCTTGCAACTGACGATACGAGAGACGATCAGCGCCATCGAGAGCTATCGCTTCGATCTGGCCATCCAAGCGATCTATGAATTTGTTTGGAACGAGTATTGCGACTGGTACTTGGAACTGTCGAAGCCTACGCTCTACGGCGCGGAGTCCCCTGACAATCAAGCATCGGAGTATGTCTTAGGAACACGTCAGACGCTGATCCAGGTACTCGAAACTATTCTTCGTCTGGCCCATCCGCTAATGCCCTTCATCACCGAAGAGATCTGGCAACGGGTAGCGCCTCTGGCCGGCAAAAAGGGTGCAAGCGTCATGTTGCAGGCTTATCCCAAGATCGACGAAGGCTGGATCGATCCGGAATCCACGGCCGAAATGGAGTGGGTCATGAATATCATCTTGGGGGTTCGGCGCATCCGAGGCGAGATGAACATCGCACCGGGCAAGCCCCTGCCGATCTTGGTTCAGAATGGCTCCGAGCAGGATCGGATTTGGCTGAATTGCAATCAAGAGTTCATTGTCAAGCTCGCCCGTGTCGAAACCATAACCTGGCTTTCGGAATCCGAAGCGGCTCCGGAATCGGCTACCGCGCTGGTCGGTGAGATGAAAGTTCTCATTCCCATGAAAGGATTGATCGACAAGGAGGCCGAACTGGCGCGCCTGGAAAAGGAAATTCAGCGTTTGTCCAAAGACCTGCCGCGAATCGAGGGCAAACTGAACGACGCCGGTTTTCTAGAAAAAGCGCCGCCCCAGGTCGTAGCGAAGGAACAATCGCGTCTTCAAGAAATTCGGCTCAGCCTCGCGGAGTTGCAGGCGCAGGCAGAAAAGATTCGTGCCTTATAAGCGCGTTCGCCGTTATGCGCGATGATTCGGCCGCAGAAACGCCTGAAGACAGCACAAAAGCGCTGGTCAGCGAATCATTGGCGGCCAACGTAAAAGAAAACCCAAGAACCCTAGAGGACTGGACGAACTGGCTGCGGGACAAGGAAATGCCCATTTTTTCCCGTACCGCACAGCGTCTTAACCATGCGATCGAAGATAAACGCTCGGGAGTGGCCGAACTATCGAAGATCATCCTCGAGGATCCGGGGCTCACGGCCCGGCTGCTGAAATTCGCCAGCAGCCCCCACTACAACCCCGGCAGCATCCGTTTGGTTACCGTTACACGGGCCATCGTATTGCTGGGCCTCAATGTAGTCCGCGAACTGGCCCTAGCCTGCTCGTTCATGGAAACGGTTCTATCCAAGCAACGCAAACACCAAGTAAACCGGGAAATCGCCTGTGCCTTGCACAGCGCAGTACAGGCGAAATCACTCGCGATTTTGCTTAACGATCCACGGCCGGAGGAAATATTTGTCGCTGCCCTGCTGCACAACATCGGCCACATCGGCTTTTGGTGCTTCGAACACGACACCGGGGAAAAAATCCAGGCGCTGATGGAAAAGCAAAAAATGCCTGCTGAAAAAGCCGAAAAAGCCGTTTTAGGGTTTCAACTCATCCATCTCGGCGCCTCTCTGAGCAAAACGTGGGGACTTGGCGGGTTGATCGAAGAGGCCTTTTCCGGTAACTCACCCCGTACGGAGTACGTTACGCTCAGTTATCAAATCGCTAGAAATTCGAGTCACGGCTGGAACTCCGAGGAAATCAGGCGCTGCATTTACCGAATGGCTGAGCTGACGGGAAAACCGCAGAATCATTTGCTCACGATATTGCAAGAGAACGCGGAAAGCGCTGTAAAACTCGCCAAACAATCCGGAGCTCACCAGGCCACGGCATATATTCCCGGAATAGGTCGGGACTCGACGGCTCGGCAGCGTCAGACCGATGAACCTATGCCGCGGGACGATACGAGCCTGATACAAATCATGCAGGACCTGACCCATCTCTTATGCGGCGAGTTCGACGTGAACCTGGTTCTCGAAATGATTATGGAGGGCGTTTATCGGGCTTTAGGTATGGACCGCGTCCTTTTCGCCTTATTGACGCCCGATCGCAAACGTCTCAAGGAGAAGTTCGCTCTCGGCTGGCCATCGGTTGAATCGCGCGGACAACTGCAAATCGGTATTACCGGTTCATCCCCCCACATCTTTTCAAGGACATTGGAGAAGAACGAGTCTTTTTGGGTGCGTGGAGCCGATACCGAAACTCAGCGGCTATTTACGGGAGAAGTCATAGCGCAGTTCGGCCAGCATGACTGCTGTCTCTCACCCGTCAGCTACGACAAACGGGTTATCGGACTCTTTTACGCCGATCGCGCGGTCAGCAAAGAACCGATTACACGTGAGGTTTTCGACAGTTTCCGTCAGTTGACCATGCAAGCCAACATCGCCTTGAAGCTTCTCCAAGCGCGCTGATCTTGACTCGCAAATCGCCCCTTTCCGGGGACATCATCGCAACCAACTGGCTAAAGTCCATGCATCGACTAATATTATTCAAGCTTCAACACACGCGATGCATAGCTATCCGCAGCGTTAAAACTCATGGCAATCATGGCGGCGAAATTGCAACTCAGCGGATTGGCCAAAAGCCTAGTCAAGGAAGGACTGTTGACAGAGTCCGACGCGCAGCTTCATGTCGAGGACTCTCTTCAAAAGAAGACCCATCTCGTAAGCTATTTGGTAAGCAACAAAATTCTCGATAGCCTGCCCATCGCATGGGTAGCATCCAAAGAATATGGAATCCCTCTATTCGATCTGGATGCGATATCTCTGGACATGATGCCGACCAAGGCAGTCAGCGAGAAGCTGATCCGCCAACACCACGTCTTACCGCTTTTCAAACGCGGAAACCGCCTATATTTGGGAGTCTCCGATCCGACCAATCTCCAAGCACTGGATGAGATCAAATTCCACACCCGGTCCAGCACCGAGTGCGTCATCGTAGAAGAAGACAAACTGGCGCGGATGATCGACCAGGCCCTGGAAGCGGCCGACACCTCGTTCAAGGACTTGTTGGATACCGATCTCGACAACCTCCAAATCACCGGCGGCGATGAGATTGACCGGCCCTCCGAAGGCGACACTTCTGATATCGACGACGCCCCGATAGTCCGTTTCGTCAACAAAATTCTCCTCGACGCTATTAAAAAAGGTGCTTCCGACATCCATTTCGAACCTTACGAGAAAAACTTCCGTATTCGCTTTCGTCATGACGGCATGCTTCACGAGATCGCAAGCCCTCCGGCCAATCTGGCGGGGCGAATTGCAGCGCGCCTCAAGGTCATGTCACGAATGGACATCGCCGAGCGGCGTATCCCTCAGGACGGTCGCATCAAAATGGCGTTGTCCAAAACTCGCGCCATCGATTTCCGCGTCAATACCTGTCCGACGCTCTTCGGCGAAAAGATTGTACTACGTATCCTCGATCCGACCGCGGCCCAAATCGGAATCGAAAAACTCGGCTTTGAACCGGAGCAGCAACAAAATTTTTTGAGGGCTATCAACAAGCCCTACGGAATGATCCTGGTCACAGGGCCTACCGGAAGCGGCAAAACGGTCAGTCTCTACACCGGGCTCAATCTCCTGAATACGGCCGACCGCAATATCTCGACGGCCGAGGATCCGGTGGAAATCACCGTGCCCGGCATCAATCAGGTCAACGTCAACGTCAAAACCGGCCTGACCTTTGCCGAGGCGCTCCGGGCATTCTTGCGGCAGGATCCGGACGTCATCATGGTGGGCGAAATTCGCGATCTGGAAACAGCCGAGATTGCTGTCAAAGCTGCACAAACCGGCCATTTAGTACTCTCCACTTTGCACACCAATGATGCGCCTCAGACGCTCAACCGCTTGATGCAAATGGGCATCCCGGCATTCAACATCGCCTCCTCCATACTCTTGATTATGGCGCAACGGCTGGCTCGAAGGCTTTGCGAGCACTGCAAGAAGGAGGAAAACTTCCCTCCGGAGGTTCTGCTGGAGGCCGGTTTTCGAGAAGAAGACCTAGGCAGCTTTACGGTTTTCGGACCGGTCGGCTGCGATAAATGCGTAAAAGGATATAAAGGCCGGGTCGGCATTTATCAGGTCATGCCTATATCTGAATCCATCAATCGCATCATTCTCGAAGGTGGAAATGTCCTTCAGCTTGGCGAACAAGCGAAAAGAGAGGGCGTGGCGGACCTGAGGGAATCGGGCCTTCGAAAAATCAAAGCCGGTATTACTAGTTTGGAAGAAATCGACCGTGTCACGCGAGACTAAGTCCTATGGCAAGTGAAGAACCCATCCTATTTATTTGGGAAGGCACCGACCGCACCGGCGGGCGCATCAAAGGGGAATTGTCCGCGCGCACGGAGACTACGGCCAAGGCTGAGCTCCGACGCCAGGGCATCAAAGTCATCAAAATCAAGAAGAAGCCCAAGCCGCTCTTCAGCGCGCGAAAGAAGAAAATCACGACCAAAGACATCGCCGTATTCAGCCGCCAGCTGGCGACGATGATGAGTGCCGGCGTCCCGCTGGTTCAAGCCTTCGAAATTGTCGGGCGTGGCCATGAAAATCCAAGCATGCAGGATTTGATTATGGGTATCAAAGCCGACGTCGAAGGAGGTAGCCCACTTGCCGAGGCCTTAGGCAAGCACCCGATTTATTTTGACGAGCTATTCTGCAATCTTGTGCACGCTGGCGAGCAAGCCGGCGTTCTCGAAACACTTTTGCACAAGATTGCAGAATACAAGGAAAAAACCGAATCTCTGAAGGCTAAAATCAAGAAAGCCTTGACCTATCCAACAGCCGTTATCGTGGTTGCCTGTATCGTCACTGCCATTCTGCTGATCTTTGTTGTACCGACATTCGAGGAATTATTCAAAGGTTTTGGCGCCGACCTCCCGGCGTTTACCCAAATGGTCATCGAGATGTCTCGGTTTCTCCAAGCATCGTGGTATATCGTATTGGGAATCCTCGTCGTCACCGGCTTCGTGTTCGTGAAGCTCAAACAGCGCTCGGCCGCATTCAATCAGGCCCTCGATCGATTCTCCCTACACATACCGGCGATTGGTACAATTCTGCATAAAGCCGCCATTTCCCGTTTTGCCCGGACGCTGGCCACCATGTCGGCGGCCGGTGTCCCCTTGGTAGAGGCACTGAGGTCAGTGGCAGGCGCTACCGGTAATATCATTTATTCCAATGCCGTCCTTAGGATGCGAGATGAGGTAGCCACCGGGCATCAGCTTCAGCTCAGTATGCGACAGGCAAACCTATTTCCCAACATGGTCATACAAATGGTCGCAATCGGAGAGGAATCCGGCTCTTTGGACAGCATGCTGGCCAAAGTGGCGGATTTCTATGAAGAGGAAGTGGACAATGCCGTCGATTCTCTAAGCAGCCTTCTTGAACCCATGATCATGGCATTCTTGGGCGTCGTCGTCGGTGGTTTGGTGGTCGCCATGTACCTGCCGATATTCAAACTCGGCTCTGTAGTCTAAACGAGGGAATTCGGAGGTGGCTCCATTCATTCAGTTATTGGCTGACAACCCCGCTTTGTTTTTAACTGTTATCGGTATCCTAGGGCTTGTAGTCGGCAGCTTCTCGAACGTAGTCATTTACCGGCTTCCGATTATGCTGGAAAAAAACTGGCGGCGGGAATGTCAAGCCTTTCTTGATCTTGAACCCGAAGCTGATCCGGGTCAGCCCTACAATTTGCTCGTTCCGGGTTCTCATTGCCCCCAATGCAAACGGCCGATTCGGCCTTGGGAAAATATCCCAATCATCAGTTACTTGTTGCTTAAAGGACGGTGCGCGGGGTGTCGAACGCCGATACCTTTTCGCTATCCTGCTATCGAGGCGTTGACCGCCGCGATCTCGATCGCCGTTGCCTGGCATTTCGGTTTCACTTGGCAAACTGCATCGGCGCTGCTTCTCAGTTGGAGTTTGGTTTGCTTGAGTTTTATCGACTTTGATCGCCAACTGCTTCCTGACGCGATTACCTTACCCGTCCTATGGATGGGACTGTTTCTCAGCCTGTTTAACGTCTTTACCGACAGCTCCTCCAGCATACTGGGGGCCATCTTCGGATATCTATCTCTTTGGCTGGTATACCATTTGTTCAAGATAGTGACTGACAAAGAAGGGATGGGATACGGCGATTTCAAACTACTCGCTTTACTGGGTGCTTGGTTGGGATGGAGCCTGTTGCCGACCGTAGTGCTGCTCTCCTCCTTGGTCGGAGCCATCATTGGGGTAAGCGTGATCGCCGTTTTCAGGCACGACCGCAGCATTCCCATACCATTTGGCCCTTATTTGGCCGTTGCGGGGTGGATTGCCTTGATGTGGGGCCATGACATAAATGCCGCTTATATGCGTTTCGCGGGAATCTCCGGCTGAACTCCAATGCTTGTCATCGGTTTAACCGGCGGAATCGGCTGCGGAAAAAGTACGGTTGCCAAATTGTTCGCCGCCAAGGGTGTCCCGATCCTCGATGCGGACGTCATCGCCCGAGAGTTGGTTGAGCCAAATCAACCGGCATTCGGGGCCATTAAGCAGCGCTTCGGAGCTGCGATCCTAAGAGATGGCGATCTTGATCGGGCGAGACTGCGAGAAATCGTTTTTTCCAATCCCGAAGAAAAACGCTGGCTCGAGACCCTGCTGCATCCTCTGGTGTATTCGGAAATAAGCCGACGAATAGGGACGCTATCCGCGCCCTACTGCATCGTGGTCGCTCCCTTGCTACTGGAAACCGGCCGAAGACATCTCGTGGACCGGTTGCTCGTCGTGGATTGCCCGGAAGATATACAGCGACAGCGTGTCAAACTTCGTGATGGCTTGAGCGATGCGCAAATCGACAAAATCATGGCATCCCAAGCTAGCCGCAACGAACGTCTGGCGGCTGCAGACGATGTGCTCGAAAACGTTGCCGATGAAGCCAGTCTCTCGGGCCGAATCGAGCAGCTGCACCGATCTTATCTCGCTCTCAGCAAGCAGTGATTCGAACAATTTTTACACAAGTGCAAATACAAACGGTAGTATTGACTAATCGCGGGGATAAACGAAAATGGTGTACGCCAACGGACATTCTTTCATAAATCCTGGATCGGATTGTTTATTATGCTATCGATTGCCGAAACTCCTGCCTTGAGCGATTCCATTATTTACGAGTTCCCGCTCAACGAGCGCATACGTGTATTCATGCGGCTTGAGCAACTCTTCCAGCAGCTTGACCATTTCATGGTCGGCGGCTCGATTTGGGACAGCCGGGCAGTAATTTCAACCTTATTGGATGTCCTAACACTTTTTAGCCGCAATGATCTGAAGTCGGAGACTCTAAAGGAATTAGATCGCCATGCAGCAGTGCTCACACGAATGGCACACAATCAAGATATCGATCATGCCAAGCTGGATAAGGTACTGACTAAGCTCGATAAATTAAGCAAAGAGCTTTACGCGACCCCGGGTAAACTCGGGCTTTCACTCATGGAAAATGAGCTATTCAAGAGTATCTCTCAGCGCAGTACTATTCCGGGTGGAACTTGCTCTTTCGACTTACCGGCCTTTCATTACTGGCTTAAACTTGACGATCACACGCGCCGGCATGATCTCGAGAATTGGTTGGAACCGTTCCGTCTCATACGCTCGGCTATCGATATTTTGCTGAATTTCATACGGACCAGCGCCGCGCCAACCGAAGAACAGGCGAGCGGCGGCTTTTTTCAGAGAAGCTTGGATCACACTCTACCATTTCAGCTGCTCCGCGTCGGTGTGAAGCGCTCACAACCGTATTTTGCGGAAATCAGCGGAGGTAAACACCGGTTCACCGTGCGCTTTATGATTCCCGATACGGTTGAACGGCCGACCCAGTGCCAAGATGATATTACTTTCCAGTTAACGTGTTGCTTATTGTGACGAGCGAATTTGTCCGACGCACTTTCATATAAAATCGTCAAATGCCCCCGTTGTCGAAAGCCGGTAGCCTGGAGCGAAACCCATCGGTTTAAGCCATTTTGCAGCGAGTACTGCAAATTGATCGATCTGGGCGAATGGGCCTCAGCTTCCTACGTCATAGCTGGTGAGCCGGCGGTCTCTGGCTCATCGGATGTCGAAATGTCGTTATCCAACGATCATACGGATTACCAGCCGGATCCATAAACCTCAAGGACAGCGCATCATGGAACGTTGTCCTTGAAAACTCGTCCTAAACCCTCATATTACAAGCGCCTGTTTCAGATTAAACGAGGAATTTTCCATGCCTATTTATGAGTACCAATGCAAATCGTGTGGCCACGAATTCGAAGCCATACAGAAAATTAGCGACGATCCTTTGAAAGAATGTCCCGCGTGCGGCGATCTCGAATTGAATAAATTGGTGTCAGCCGCCGGTTTTCGACTAAAAGGTGGCGGTTGGTACGAGACAGACTTCAAGGGCAGCAAAGACAAGAGAAAGAATCTGGCCGGTGAAAGTTCGGACGGCAAGTCGGATTCCTCGACAGCCAAGAAAGAGACCCAAAAGCCGACGGCGGATGCCGCCTCGTAAACTTGTACATCGATAGCCAGACCCGTAATATTTCCGTTTTTTGTTGATCGGATTTAGAGATATAGCGATGCGTAGCCACAGATGTGGAGAATTGACGGAAAGCCATTTGAATCAGGAAGTGGATCTCTGTGGCTGGGTCCACCGGCGCCGTGACCACGGCGGCGTGATCTTTATCGATCTTCGCGACCGGGAAGGCCTTGTTCAGGTTGTGTTTGATCCCGATTATGCGGAAGCCTTCAAGTTGGCAGAGACGGTCCGCAGTGAATATGTGCTGAAAGTGCACGGCGTAGTCCGTCTCCGCCCGGTCGGAACGGAAAACCCAAATTTGCCGACGGGCAAAATTGAGGTCCTAGCGACGCGGTTGGAAATCCTCAACAAAGCCGAAACACCTCCTTTTCCTCTGGAAAGCGAGATCGAAGTCAGCGAAGAAACCCGCCTGCGCTTCCGCTACATCGATTTGCGCCGTCCGGTGATGCAGCATCGCATGAGAATGCGGCGCGACGTCGTACGCTTCCTTAGGCAATTTCTCGATCATCACGGCTTCTACGAAATCGAGACTCCTTTCCTGACTAAAGCAACCCCGGAAGGTGCACGGGATTATCTGGTCCCGAGCCGAACTCACCCGAATCACTTCTTCGCTTTGCCGCAGTCTCCGCAGCTGTATAAACAGCTGCTGATGATTTCCGGCATGGATCGCTATTATCAGGTGGTACGTTGCTTTCGGGATGAGGACCTTCGCGCCGATCGCCAGCCGGAGTTCACGCAGCTTGACATCGAAACGTCCTTCATGGATGAAAATCAGATTATGTATCTGATGGAGGACATGATTCGACAGCTATTCGCCGACGTTTTGCAGGTGGAGTTGCCCAACCCCTTCCCCCGGCTGACGTATGCGGAAGCCATGCAACGCTACGGTTCGGATAAGCCGGATTTACGCGTCCCGCTGGAATTGGTCGATATTGCGGATCTGGTCGAACAAGCAGAATTTAAAGTGTTCGCCGCCCCCGCCAATGATCCCGATGGGCGAGTCGTGGCACTTAAACTCCCAGGTGGCGCCAATTTGTCCCGCAAGGAGATCGACGATCTGACCCAGCATGTCGCCATATTTGGCGCCAAGGGCTTGGCCTACATTAAAGTCGTCGACCGCAGTGCCGGAATCGAAGGCTTGCAATCACCCATCGTAAAATTCCTTTCGGCAGAAGCCGTGCGCGGCATCTTGGACCGGGTCGAAGCCGAAACCGGCGACATCATTTTCTTCGGTGCCGACAAAGCCAAGATCGTCAACGAGGCTATGGGCGCCTTGCGCCTAAAGCTGGGCCAAGACCGGGGCCTCTTAGAAAAAGGCTGGAAACCGTTGTGGGTGGTTGATTTTCCCATGTTCGAATGGGACGAAAAGGAGAATCGCTGGTTTGCGCTGCACCACCCGTTTACCGCACCGAAATGCGGCCTCGAAGAGCTTCAGTCCAATCCCGGCCAAGCCCTATCCCGTGCCTATGACATGGTGCTGAACGGCACGGAAATCGGCGGCGGTTCGATACGTATTCACCGTACCGATATGCAGGATGCCGTATTCAAGCTGCTCGGGATCGGAGACGAGGAAGCCCAGCAAAAATTCGGTTTCCTGCTCAATGCTCTCAAGTACGGGGCGCCGCCTCATGGCGGCCTTGCTTTTGGACTGGACCGCCTGATCATGCTTATGAGCGGCGCAACGTCCATCCGCGAGGTCATGGCTTTCCCCAAGACTCAGTCGGCCTGGTGCCCGATGATTGATGCTCCAGCGATGGTTACCGACGCCCAACTTCGCGAACTCGGTATCCGCCTTCGCCGTCCGCAAGAGGGGGAAAAAGGCGAAACGACCTAACCCTGGTGATAACCGCAGAGGTATGCGAATCGCCGCCTCTTCTATCTCAGCGATGATGACAAAAGGCGCCGAAACACCGCCCTGCTGCCAGCGCCATCATTTTCCAATAGCCTAGCCCACGCCCTTCGTCACCAAGAGACGACGGGCTAGGGGCGTATCGGCTCATTTGTTTCGTTTGCGACTTGAGGCGCACCACTCATGGCACCTTCGCCCGCTACTCTCACGCTAGAGCATTTTCCCGATGGTGTAGCGGTAGCACGGGTGAGGACCTCGCTTAAAACGTAGGCCGGATTAAGCGAAGCGTATCCGGCGTTTCGTCCATCGAGCGCCGGGAACGGCTGCCGCCTTATCCCGGCCTACCAGTTGTATCTCACCCTCTGTAGGACCGAGCGCTACGTCGGACCGGAAAATGCTCTAGCTCCACGTCCATGGCACTCGGTCCTCCATCGCTGATCGCGGCAATACCTGTACCCGCGGCTCCATCGAACACGCTTTCGTCTCGGCGACCCCTAGAGCTATCTCCATCCCTGTAGTACCTCAAAGCTATTCTGCAAATACTCTTGCGTAACTCGCTACGCCGGCAATCCTAACGTACAGGTCGATGTGAAATCCGCAAAAATACAATCATTACCGGTCAGTTATCAGTGTCTTATGACTTTGCCGATCACGGCCAATTGAATATCGGCTACCGCCGGGAAAACCGGGGGCTTTTTTCCAGTCGAATGTTTTCCGATTACGAGTACAACACGGTCTTTACCAACGCCATTCTGAAGTTTTAGCCCCCGGCGCCGACTACCACGTACTATTGTGTTATTATCGCCCTCCACACTGCCTTATTTCACTCGTGTTACCGCCGACTTATGTCCGTATCCGCTCTTGCCATACAGCAATTTGCCTTATTGGATGACGCCGAGTGCGAGCAACGAATTATCGCTGCGAAGCGAAAACTCGGCGATCGTTGTGTGATTCTGGGGCATCACTATCAGCGCGACGAGGTGTTCCGCCACGCCGACCTGACCGGTGATTCCCTCAAGCTGTCCCGCGAAGCCTCCAAGTCCAGCGCCCAGTACATTGTGTTCTGCGGCGTGCATTTCATGGCGGAGGTGGCGGACATTCTGTCGCGTCCCGAGCAGATCTCGATTCTGCCCGACTTGGCGGCTGGATGCTCGATGGCCGATATGGCGAACTTGGCTGCCGTCGAGCGGTGCTGGAGCGAGCTCGGCCAGTTATTCGACCCCGACGAACTTGTGACGCCGGTCACTTACATCAACTCGGCGGCCGATCTGAAAGCCTTCTGCGGACAGCACAACGGCATCGTCTGCACCTCCAGCAATGCCCAAAAGATTCTCGACTGGAGCTTCACCCAACGGCAAAAAGTATTGTTTTTCCCCGATCAGCATCTCGGGCGCAACACGGGTTATCGCATGGGTATCCCGCTGGACGAGATGGTGACCTGGGATTTCGCCAAGCCCATGGGTGGCCTGACCGAAGATGAAATCCGCCGGGCCAGGATCATTCTCTGGAAAGGCTTCTGCTCGGTGCATCAGATGTTCCGCCCCGAGCATATCGACCGCTTCTTGGAGCGTTACCCGGACACCCGGGTGATCGCCCATCCCGAGTGCTCCTTCGAAGTCTGCCAGAAAGCCCAGTACATCGGCTCGACCGAATACATTCTGAAAACCGTTCGCGAGGCGGAGCCGAACACTCGCTGGCTGGTGGGCACCGAGCTTAACCTGGTCAACCGGCTGGCCGAGGAAGTCAAACCGCAGGGGAAAGAGGTTCATTTCATGTCTCCTACCGTGTGCATGTGCTCGACCATGTTCCGAACCGATCCGCAGCACTTGCTATGGGTATTGGAAAACCTGGTGGAAGGGCATGTCGTCAACCGCATCAAAGTACCCGATGCCGACGCACGCTGGGCCAAGCTGGCTCTGAACAAGATGCTGCAACTGGCTTGATTCGCAACGCGCTCCACAGCGAGCGCGGATCTTTCTTTCCGCCACCGGCTTATCGCAGTCGGTAAATTCGGCCGATTGCCTTATAATCCGTTTTTTGTCCCGCACCGTCACATGCAGATTCACTTGGTGGCTGTCGGCAACCGCATGCCCAGATGGGTGGCAGAAGGCTATGAAGAATACGCCAAACGCCTACCAAGAGAATGTGAACTGGTATTGAAGGAAATCGCGCCGGCGAAACGCGGAAAAAATGCCGACATCGCTCGACTGACCGACGATGAAGGAGAGCGGATGCTGGAGGCCTTGCCGCGCGATGCGCATGTGGTCGCGCTCGATGTTGCCGGACAAGAATGGAGTACACCGGAGTTGGCCGGAGCCTTGGCCCGCTGGCTGGAAAACGGACGCGATGTGGCGCTTCTGGTAGGGGGTCCGGACGGACTTTCTCCGGCTTGCCTCAAGCGCGCAAATCAACGATGGAGCTTATCGAAGTTGACTTTTCCTCACCCGGTGGTCCGTATCATCGTCGCCGAACAAATCTACCGGGCCTGGAGCATTCTGCAGCATCACCCTTATCATCGTTAGCATGGATACCGAAAGCCCGCAGATTATTTTGGCATCCGCATCGCCCCGCCGCCGTGAGCTGCTCGATCAACTCGGTATCGCCTATGACGTGATGCCGGCCGGAATTCATGAACATCCACAGCCGAACGAGTCCCCCGAAGCCTACGTCCAGCGTGTGGCGGCGGAAAAATCGCTGGAGACTTGGCAGAACATCGGCGGCAGACTGCCGGTACTAGCGGCGGATACCGAAGTCGTGTTGGACGGGAATATCTTAGGCAAGCCGCAAAACTTCGAACACGCTTCGCGCATGCTGTCGCAGCTGGCCGGTCGGGAGCATCGGGTCTTGAGCGCCATTTCGCTGCGGCAAGGCGACCGCCATTGGGAAGCGCTGAGCATCAGCAGCGTGACGTTTCGCCGGATTGGTCATGAGGAAATAGAAGCTTACTGGGCGACCGGCGAACCCCGCGACAAAGCTGGTGCCTATGCCATTCAGGGCAAAGGCGCGGTCTTCATTCGGCACCTGTCCGGCAGCTACTCGGGCGTCATGGGCTTGCCGCTTTTCGAAACCGCGGAGCTGTTGAAATGTGCCGGCATCTCGGTCCTGAACGTTTCAGCCTCCTAGCCGGCGCATGAGCGACGAAATACTCATCAACGTCACACCGCGGGAGACTCGCGTAGCCATCGTCGAAAATGGCGTTTTGCAGGAGGTCTTGATCGAGCGGACCCGCCGCCGCGGGCTGGTCGGCAACATCTACAAGGGCAAGATCTGCCGTGTGCTGCCCGGCATGCAAGCGGCTTTCGTCGACATCGGACTGGAGCGTGCCGCATTTCTGCACATATCGGACCTCGGCGCCACCGACCGGGAGAAAACCCCAACCGATCAGATCGAGCAAATTTTTCACGAGGGGCAGGAACTCGTCGTCCAAGTCGTCAAAGACCCCATCGGCGCCAAGGGTGCGCGACTCACCACCGAGATTGCCATTCCGTCGGTGTATCAGGTCTACATGCCCTACAGCCGAACCTGCGGCGTATCGCAGCGCATCGAGTGCGATCAAGAACGGATTCGGCTACGCACTGTCATCGAAACCTTTCAGAAGGAGCATGCTACCGGCGGCTTCATTGCGCGCACCGCCGCCGAGGGCATCGACGAATCCGCGCTCCGCAACGACATGCTGTTCCTGCTCAAGCTGTGGAATTCCATCGCGCAGCGGATCAAAACCGTAAAGCCGAAGACCTTGCTGCATGAAGACTTGCCGCTCAGCATGCGAGTCTTGCGCGATCTGCACCGCGCCAGGGTCGAAAAAATTCGGGTCGATTCCCGCGAAACCTACGGGCGCCTGGTCAAATTCGCCAAGGAATTCGTTCCGGAATTAGCCGCCCTCGTCGAACACTATGCCGGCGAACGGCCTTTGTTCGACATCTATGGCATCGAGGACGAGATCCAAAAGGCATTGGAACGCCGGGTCATGCTCAAATCCGGCGGTCACCTGGTATTTGACCAGACCGAGGCGATGACGACCATCGACGTCAACACCGGCGCCTTCGTCGGCGGACGCAGTCTGGAGGAGACCATCTTCAAGACCAATCTGGAAGCGGCCCAAGCTATTGCGCGCCAACTTCGGCTGCGCAATCTCGGCGGCATCATCATCATCGATTTCATCGACATGCGGGACGAAGACCACAAACAGCAGGTCCTGCAGGCGCTGGAAAAAAGCTTGGAAAAAGACCACGCCAAAAACACCATCAGCGAGGTGTCTTCGCTCGGGCTGGTGGAAATGACGCGCAAGCGCACGCGCGAGAGCCTCGAGCATATCCTGTGCGAGCCCTGCCCGGCGTGCGGCGGACGCGGCGTGTTGAAAACGCCGGAAACGGTCTGCATGGAAATTTTCCGCGAAGTCATTCGCGAAGTGCGTCAATATAATGTTCAGGAACTCCTCGTGCTGGCATCCAACGAAGTCGTCGAGCGACTCTTGGATGAGGAGGCCGACACCTTGTCGGAGCTGGAGACGTTCCTCAGGGTTCGCATCAAGTTCCGCGCCGAAGCGCAGTATACCCAGGAGCAATACGATGTCGTCTTGCTGTAGCGCCTGCTTTTGAAAAGAGTTCTTCGTTTCACCCACCGAACGGCGCTGTATTTCGGTCTTTGCTTCATCGTCACCCTGGCGCTGACGGTTACTGCCCTGCGTTTTTGGCTATTTCCCGGAGCGTCGAGCTATCGCCACCGTTTGGAAACCCAAATTGGTTCCCTGATCGGCGAGACGATCCGAATCGACGAGTTATCCGCCCGTCTGCATGGATTCCATCCCGAATTTTCTCTGAACGGCTTCCATATTCTTGATTCACAAGGCAATCCAGCCATTAAATTCGCCGCAATCCGTATCGACATCGATCCGTTTCGCTCTTTATTGACCGGCCAACCCAGCTTTGACCGGCTGAAGATCATCGGAGCGAGACTCTCGATCCGACGCAAGCAAGACGGCACGATCGGCATCGCAGGTCTTCATGTAAGCGATCAGCCGCCGGCCTGGCTCATGACCGACGGCCGCTTCGAACTGTTGGACTGCGATCTGGACTGGCAGGATTTGCAAAGGAATCGACCCGCTCTGAAGCTGGGACGAGCGAATATCCGGCTCATTAACCAGAATGGAAGACACAAGCTCGGCATCGACGTCGCCTTGCCGCAAAGTCTGGGCAAAGCATTTCGACTCGCTGTGGACGCCGAAGGCAATCTCTTTCAGGCCGAGGGATGGTCCGGGAAGCTTTACCTCCAAGGAAAGCACATCGATATGGCTCGAATTGCCGGTGCGCTGTCAACGCCGTATTTCTCAATGAAATCCGGCATAGCGAACGTCAGACTCTGGGGAAACTGGACCGGCGCGCTGGCTTCGATGGCGGGAGACATCGAGTTGGCAACGCCGGTGTTCGCTCTCCATAAGGATGCAAATACAGAACATCAGCTGGCTTTGGCTTCCTTGGAGAGCCGCTTCCGGTGGCGGCAGGAAAACGGCGGTTGGCACCTGGATTTCAGCCGGTTCAGACCGACTTTAAATCACACCTGGCCGGAAGAAACCCGCCTGGCTTTCGCCCTCACCCGCCGCGCCGACGGAACCCCCTCCGTCATACGCACCGCGGCATCTTACCTCGAGCTGGGCGACATCAATACGGTTTTACACGCACTCCCGATGCTCGACGAAAAAGCCGGCGGAATTTTGAGGGACTTAGCGCCGCGCGGCACCGTGCAGAATGTCAGCTTTTTTTTCGCGCCCGAAAGACCGGTGGGAGAGCGCATGGCGCTGTGCGGGACATTTAACGATTTTGGCGCAAACGCCTGGCGATCGCTTCCAGGGGTGTCCGGCTTGAGCGGAACACTGTGCGGCAACGACAGAACCGGCCGGATCTCGGTATCCGCCGAAAATGGGGACATTCAATCGGCCGTTCTGGGGCTGAAGAACTCGGTTCACTTGAGCAAGGCCACAGCCGATCTGTCTTGGCGGCAAACGGATAGAGATTGGTCGATTTCATCCCGTTCGCTTTCGGTCGAGAATGCGGATGTAACTGCGCACGGCCGGTTTAAGGTCGTCCTGCCGAAAAATGAAGATGCCTCTCCGTTCCTCGATCTTCAAGTTCAACTCGGCAAAGCGAATGTAGCCGCCATCAAGAATTACCTGCCTTTCGCCATCATTCCTGAAACCTCGCGTTGGTTGGAAGAGGCGTTGGTCGGCGGGCAAGTCCAAAATGCCCATCTCCTGTTTCACGGCGCAATCGCCGATTTTCCGTTCTATCAAAACGAGGGCGTCTTCGAATCTTTGATCGACGCACAAAACGTCGAACTTCGCTTTCACCCGGACTGGCCGTCGCTGACGCAAACCGACGCCCGCGTGCGGTTCTACGGCCCTGGCATGGAAATCGCTTCGACCAAAGGCCAGATCGGCCGCGGCCAAATCGTGGAGGCACACGCCGAGACACAGGACCTGAACTCTTCGCCCTGGCTCAAACTGACCGGAATCGCCCGAGCGACAGTCCCGGACAGCCTGGATTTCCTCGCTCATTCTCCCCTTCGGGATATTCCCGAAAGGCTCGGCAAATTCGTGAGCACCGCCGGTGGAACGGATATTTCGCTGAACTTGATCATTCCGCTGGATCAGAAACTGGGCGAAGTCGACATCCAAGGCAAAGCCGAATTCAAAGACGCAACACTTCGCATCGAGGAGGCCGGGGTGGAACTGCGTCGCATCAACGGACCCTTGCGCTTTACCCGAAACGGATTGAATGCCGATGCCATTCGAGCCTCGGTGCTCGATCATCCCGCCGTTATCCGCGTCTCACGCGAGAAAGCCGATACCTCCGTCGAGATCAAAGGACGAGCCGGCGTTTCGGACCTGCAGGAACGATTCCCCGACAGCTTTTGGCATTCGGCGCGGGGAGCCACGGATTACCGGCTCAGTCTCCGGATTCCGGGATCGCTCGATGCCGAAAGCGATCCGCTGGTTCTGTCGCTGTCGTCCGGTATGACGGGTTTGGAGTTGAATCTGCCGGCACCATTCGGAAAACGCGAAAAAGCCAGAAAAGATCTATTCATCGAAGCGGCGATTCGCGCCGGCAGCAAAATACCGCTTCGTCTGACCTATGGATCCGATATCGCGGCGCGGCTCAGATTTTCGGAACCGGAGACCGGTATCAAGCTGGAAGGCGGTACTGTAGCCGTCGGAAGGCCGCTTCCATTAATTGCCCCTGAACCGGGCCTGGCGATTTTCGCCCGACTGAGCGAACTCGAAGCCGCCGAGTGGCGGCGGTTGCTGCCGGATTCTTCGGACGAGCCGAGCAGTACCGGTCTCTTGCGAAAACTGGATCTGAACGTCGGAACGCTACATTGGAACGGAGACGCCCTGGGCTCCCTAACCCTCGACATGGAACGGGAAGACCAACACTGGCGGGGCCATCTCGACAGCGCTTACGGCAAAGGGACCTTTAGAGCTACTGCCGACGCGATAGCTTTCGATCTGGAACACCTTAAAATACCGAAACTGGATGCCGACAAAGCCAAGCCGACGAGCACCGAGCTTCTCGATCCGGCCACCGTACCGAGTCTGACGCTTAAAGCCAAGCGGCTACTTTGGCAGGATGCCGATTTAGGCCCCCTCGCCCTCCAAACCGAACGCCATGCCCACGGCATGATCATAAAAACACTCAAGGGCGAGACCAAAAACCACCGCTTCGATATCCACGGCAGCTGGACACGATCCGCGGACCAAACCGTGTCCACGCGTCTCGAAGGAAAACTCCGCATCGAGGATATGGGAGATTTGTTGACCGTCATCGGCTATGCCGGCGAGGTCCGGGATACGCCCTCGGACATCGATTTCACGCTGTCTTGGCCGGGTGCGCCCCAGCAGTTTTCCCGAGCCGGCGTTGCAGGCGACGTTCGGATGAAGCTGGGCAAGGGAGCGATCCTCAAAGTCGAGCCGGGGCTGGGCCGGGTGCTCGGTATGTTAAACTTGGACACGTTGTGGCGCAGGCTGTCCTTCGATTTCAGCGATCTGTTCGGCAAGGGTTTAGCCTACGACAGCGTCCTGGGAACCTTTCAGCTCGGCAACGGTCAAGCCGTAACGAAGGGTTTTCTAATCGATGCGGTTCCCGCCAAGATCGTCATCAACGGCCGCGCCGGATTGGTGGCGAGAGATTTGGATCAAATCGTCACCGTCATACCCCACACCAGCGTCGCCCTTCCTATTGCGGGCGCTTTGGCCGGCGGCCCCGCAGTCGGAGCCGCCGTGCTTTTGGCACAACAACTGGTCGGCGAAAAAGTGGACAGCATCACCGCGACTCACTACGCCGTCAAAGGTGGTTGGGACGAACCGCAAATTACCAAGATTAGCCGCAATCTGCCGCTCGATATCCTCGGTCGGGCCTGGAACGGCATGAAAGATTTATCAGGTTTTGGCACCGAAACGGAGAAAAAGACGAATGAGTAAAACGGTTCTCGCCGCTATCCAGATGGCTTCCAGCCCCAATGTCAGCGCCAACCTCATCGAGGCGGGGCGGCTGATTGAAAAAGCCGTATCCCAAGGCGCCGCTCTGATCGTGCTCCCGGAAAATTTCGCCATCATGGGTCAATCCGAAACCGACAAACTGGCCGTTGCCGAAACGGACGGTTCAGGGCCTATACAGGATTTCCTCGCCAAAACGGCAGAGCGGCTGAAGGTCTGGCTGGTCGGCGGTACCATGCCGATCCGCGCCGAAAATGGCAAAGTCCGCGCCGCCTGTCTCGTTTATAACGACAAAGGCGAGCGGGCCGGACGCTATGACAAGATTCATTTGTTCGACGTCAACGTGCCTGGCACCGATGAACAGTATCACGAGTCCAAGACCATAGACGCCGGTGACGAAGCGCTGGTCCTGGACACGCCGTTCGGCCGACTCGGGTTGTCGATCTGCTACGATCTCCGCTTCCCCGAACTGTTCCGGCAGATGGCGGACAGCGGCATGGACATTCTCGCCGTTCCGTCGGCCTTTACCGCACAGACCGGCGCCGCTCACTGGGAAATTCTGGTACGCGCCCGGTCGGTCGAAAACCTGTGCTACACGATCGCCGCCAATCAGGGCGGGTTTCACGTTAACGGCCGCGAAACTTTTGGTCATAGCATGATCGTGGACCCGTGGGGTCAAGTGCTCGGCAGCCTTCCTCAAGGTGCCGGGGTGGTGACCGCGGAATTCAACCGCGACCGCCTGCAAAAGGTCCGGGCTGCCTTTCCGGCTCTGACGCACCGTAAACTGCGTTGCCGCTGAGGGCCGCGGCGTGTAGGCTAGCTTTCATCATTAGCTTAATTCTTGCACCTTAATATGAGTCATGATCCTCTTGTAATCGCCCGGCAAACGCTGCTGGAGCCCGCTGGCCTCATAGGCGGCGACATCGATCGCGTCATGGGACAGCTTTTGAGCGCATCGGTGGATGCCGCCGACGTCTATCTTCAATCCACCCGGTTCGAATCCTGGATGCTGGAAGACGGCATTGTGAAGGAAGGCAGCCACAGCATCGAACAGGGCGCCGGGGTACGCGCCGTTTCCGGCGAGAAAACCGGATTTGCCTACAGCGACGAGATTACGCTGCCGACCCTGCTCGAAGCCGCCAAGAACGCACGAGCCATCGCGCGGGAGGGCGGTCAGGGCAAACAGGAAGTCTCCGGACTACATCGGCCGCCACAGCTTTATCTGCCGATCGATCCGCTGCAATCGCTGCCCGAGGAAGAGAAAATCGCCCTCCTCAAGCGCCTGGACGAGGAATGCCGGAGACTCGATCCGCGCGTCGAGCAAGTTATGGTGAACCTTGCCGGCAGCCATGAAGTCGTTCTGGTCATCGGTCAGGACGGCGCGCTCCATGGCGACGTGCGCCCCCTGGTAAGGCTCAACGTCAGCGTGATCGTCGAGGAAAACGGGCACCGCGAGCAAGGCAGCTGCGGCGGCGGCGGACGCACCGATTACCGCTTCTTTCTGGAAGAAGATCGGGCGATCGAATACGCGAGGGAAGCCGTACGCCAGGCCTTGGTGAATCTGGAAGCGGTCGAGGCCCCGGCGGGAACCATGACCGTGGTCTTGGGACCCGGCTGGCCGGGCGTCTTGCTGCACGAAGCAATCGGCCACGGACTCGAAGGCGACTTCAACCGTAAAGGCACCTCAGCCTTCGCCGGCCGAATCGGCGAACGCGTGGCTTCGCCGCTCTGCACCGTGGTCGACGACGGCACCCTGCCCGGCCGGCGCGGTTCGCTCAATATCGATGACGAAGGCACGCCGACGGCGTGTACGGTATTGATCGAAAACGGCATCCTGAAAGGCTATATGCAGGACAAGCTCAACGCCCGGCTCATGGGCGTATCGCCGACCGGCAACGGCCGCCGAGAATCCTATGCCCACCTGCCCATGCCCCGCATGACCAACACGTACATGCTGGCGGGACCTCACGATCCGCAGGAAATCATCGGTTCGGTGAAAAAAGGGCTCTTTGCAAAGAACTTCGGCGGCGGTCAGGTCGACATCACTTCAGGCAAATTCGTGTTCTCCGCCAGCGAAGCCTATTTGATTGAGGACGGGAAAATCACCCGGCCGGTCAAAGGCGCGACCCTGATCGGCAACGGCCCGGATGTTCTGACCCGCGTCAGCATGGTCGGCAACGATTTGCAGCTCGACACCGGCGTCGGCACCTGCGGAAAGGACGGCCAAAGCGTGCCGGTGGGCGTTGGCCAACCGACCTTGCGCGTGGATGGGCTGACCGTGGGCGGGACTCGGGTTTAGAACGTTTTGAACAACAGGTCACGCAGTATGAAATACACCGTTGTTTTTCATCGTACCGAAGAAGGTATCAGTGTCTCGGTACCCGGACTTCCCGGATGCTGGTCCGAGGGCGAGACCGAGGAAGAGGCGCTGACAAACATTCAAGATGCCATTCGTGAGTACCTGGCCGCGGTGGCCGAAATGAACCGCAACCGAGAAACCCATGAAATCGATGTCGCGGTTTAAGCATGCCCAAAATTCCGGGCATAAATCACCTGGAAGCCGTACGCGCCCTCGAAAAAGCAGGGTTTCGGGTTGTCAGGCAAGGCAAGCACGATGAGCAACGGAGAACGCATCCTCACCTTACCTCGCCACAACCCAATCAATGCCTTGACTATGGGTGGAATCGTCAAAGATGCCGGTCTTACAGCGGATCAGTTTCTAAAACTGCTTTGAAGACGTCGACCGCGCCACACCCGTTCCATATATCCGAGTGATTTAACGACTAGTAAGGAGCCATCCGTGCAGGAACCCACGACTTTCGCACGCGAACAAGAACAACTCGAACAATTGAAATCCCTGGTGTCCGACTGCCTGGCCGAAGCCCAGCGGCAAGGCGCTACCTCGGCCGAAGCCGGGGTCAGTCTGGAACACGGCCTTTCCGTCACCGCTCGGCTCGGCGAAGTGGAAACCATCGAGCACCATCGCAGCCGAGGATTCGGTATTACCGTCTATGTAGGTCAGCGCAAAGGTTCGGCCAGCACCACCGACCTCAGCGCGGAAGCGATGCGCGAGACCGTAGAGGCCGCTTGCCGGATCGCCCAGTATGCGGCGGAGGACGAATATGCGGGGCTGCCCGACAAGGACATGCTAGCCACCGAGTTTCCCGATCTCGACGTTTACCATCCCTGGGATTTGGATGCGGAGACCGCCATAAGCTTGGCGATAAACTGCGAAAACGCCGCGCGCCAATTTCATCCCGAAATCGTCAATTCCGAAGGCGCGAGTCTCAACACCTTCCAAGGCTTACGGGTTCTGGGCAACTCGCTAGGGTTCCTGCATGGCTATGCGTCCAGCCGTCATAGTCTCAGCTGTTCGGTCATCGGCCAACGGGGCGATAGCATGCAGCGGGATGACTGGTGGACCGTGGCCCGGGATGCCCGCGATATGGAATCGGCCGAACTAGTCGGCCAAAAAGCCGCTGAGCGCACCATAAGGCGGCTCGGCGCCCGTTCCCTGAGCACCCGGCAATGCCCGGTGATTTTTGCGGCGGATATCGCGTCGAGCCTGCTCGGCCACTTCATTGGTGCCATCCGCGGCGGCAATCTTTATCGGAAATCGTCCTTCCTGCTCGACCATCTCGGGAAGCTGGTCTTCCCAGCCTTCGTGCAGATTCGCGAGGAACCTCACCTCAAGAAAGCGCTGGGCAGCACGCCCTATGACGCTGAAGGCGTTCGGACCCGGCCCCACCACATCGTCAAGGACGGCATCCTCGAATCCTATGTCCTGAGCACCTACTCGGCCCGTAAGCTCGGCATGAAAACCACCGGCAATGCCGGCGGCGTCCACAATCTCATCATCGAACCCGGCGAACTCGATTTCGAGGGCTTGTTGAAACGCATGAATACAGGCCTTCTCGTCACCGAACTGATGGGCCAGGGCGTCAACCCGGTAACCGGCGATTATTCCCGCGGCGCATCCGGATTTTGGGTGGAGAACGGCGAGGTCCAGTTCCCCGTGGAGGAAATCACCATCGCGGGCAACCTAAAAGATATGTTCATGAACCTGCAGGCCGTCGGAAACGATGTCGATCTGCGGGGCAATACCCGGACCGGATCGATTCTGATCGAGAAGATGACGGTGGCGGGGAATTGAGCGACTGAACGCGAGCAGAATGCGGCTATTGTCCTCCGCTCCAAACTGCTCACGAAAGGACTGCGTCATACACACTCAAGGTTTCGGACGTTATCTTTTCCGAGGAAAACTCGGTCTCCGCGATTTCCCGTCCGCGGCGTCCCATAAGCTCGCGCCGCGATCGGTCCTTGATTAGCGTTTTCAGTGCTTCGGCCAAGGCGAAGGCGTCCCGTGCCGGCACCAACAGTCCGTTGTCGCCATGGCGGACCACCTCCCGGCAGCCCGGGGTATCGGTAGTAATAATGGGTTTGCCGGCGGCGGCCGCCTCGAGCAACGCCTTGGGCAGACCTTCCCGATAGGAAGGCAGGCAAACGATATGGCTCATGGCGAGCACTTGGGGAATGTCGTCCCGCCGGCCCCACCATTCGACTGTTCCGTCCTGTCGCCAGTTTTCGAGCTGATCGATCGGAACCGAAGCGGGATTGTCCGAGTCGGGATCACCGACGAGGACAAATCGCGCAGCGACGCCTTCAGCCCGGAGCCGTTTGGCGGCCGTCACGAACTCCCCTACTCCTTTAGTCCAAAGCATGCGCGCCGGGAGGACAACCAGCGGCGCCCCATCCCCTTCTGCTGCCGGGCTGAATGCCTGAAGATCCACGCCGGCGCCCCGGATCAGACGTAGGCGAGCGGCCGGCAAACCCAGGCTCATCATCTGCGCGTAATCGTCCGGGTTTTCCACGATAACGTGCCCCCGTGCGAGGAGCCGCGCCAACACGGCACGCACCGCCGGACGAAGCAACCGAGCTTTAATGCTGTCCGCGGTAAACAACCAACCGAGTCCTGCCATGTAATTCACGATAGCCCCCGGCCGGCTGAACCAGGCAGCGATGGTGCCGTACACCACTGGCTTCATGGCGACATGTTTCACCAGGTCGGGCCGAATTCCCCGATAAATCTTGATTAGATCAGCGATTACTCTGAGTTCCCGGATCGGATTGCGCCCGCGCCGCGACAACTCCAGTGGAATGACATGGACTCCGCGCGCCTCGATGATAGATCGATGCTGCCGTACTCGGGTCACCACGTAGATGTCGTAGCCGGCGTCTCGGGCGGCAGTCACGTGAGGCAGCCAATGAGAGCAAACGAACCAGTCTTCGGTAACGAAAAATAGAAGTTTCTTGTTCACAACCGCTTGATCCAACCATCTGGAAAATTGTTCGAATCTGATCTTCTCGCTTCGTCCGGCGCTCGCCGGTTTCGGCCGCCCTTTTTCGAGCTAAAACTTCGCGAACAAAGCCTCACTAAAAATAGGCCTTATAATAACCGATGATGCTAACCTTGATCGGTGCAGGATCAACGCCCGCTGCCTTCAGCCCGCAACCGAAAAAATAACCGGGGCCGGTTCGCTCCAACCCCATTCAACCCTTGTCGGAATTAATGATCGCTAAACCGAGGCTCACGGGAGACCGGGCCTTTTTTCATCTCGTCCGCAATACGATAGGCACCTTCAGCCTCCGAGTGGCCGGTATCGGCTTATCGTTCACGGCTCAAGCCATTACGGCGCGGTTCATGGGTTCCGATAATTACGGGCTGTTCGTCTACGCCCTCGCCTTCACTCCGATTTTGGCCTGGCTGACCCAACTGGGGATGGTGCAGACCTCGATCCGGTACATTGCGATTTACAACTCGCAAGAAGACTGGGGGGCCATTCGGGGCTTCATGGCCTTCGCGAGCCGCTGCACACTCGGAGCCAGCCTGGCCATCGGGATAACGGCAGCACTGATCGGTTGGCTACTGAAGGACACCCTGGACGATCTCCATCGTTATGTTTTCATCCTGGCTTTCCTCCACGTGCCTTTCCTGTCGTTGTCCGAATTGCGAGTGGGCGTTCTCCGCGGCCTGCTCAAAATCAGTTTTGCCGAACTGCCGGAAAACCTTATCCGACCGCTACTCCTGATTATTCTGCTGTCGGCGATCTATCTCGGGTTTCAAGACCTTGTCGATCCCGTGACGGCGATGCTGATCAGCCTCTCTGTGGCTATGACCAACTTCCTGCTGGGCAGCGCATGGCTTCGCCAATCCTTGCCGGAAGGTGTTTCCAGTAGTTTGCCGTCCTATCAAAAAAAAGAATGGCTGACCATGGCGGTTCCCATGTTCATGGTCGTCGGCATCCAACTGCTCATCAGCCAATTGGATATCCTCCTGATCGGATCGATGGTGGGCACGCGAGAAGCCGGTTCTTATGCCGTAGCGGCTAGAGTCGCAGACTTCGCAGCCTTCGGCCTGGTCGTGGCCAGCAGCGTAACCGCGCCTTTAATCGCCGCACATTGGAACAACCGCTTGATCCCGGAGCTTCGGCGATTAATGAAGATCACCATGATGGGCAACATCCTGTTCGTTCTGACTGCCGCCTCGCTCATCGCAGGCATAGGAAAATACATACTGAGTATTTTCGGGGCATCATTTGTCGACGCTTACCCTCTCCTGCTCATGCTTCTGGCCGGAAAATCCCTGTATGCCCTGACCGGACTCGGGACTCTCCTGCTGACCATGACCGGACACCAGAAGGAAGCCACATGGCTCATGGGCGGCGGCTTGGCCCTGCAATTGCCTTTGGAGTTGTATCTCATCGGCGAGCACGGCGCCATGGGCGCGGCCATTGCCAGCGTGATCGCGGTCGCCGGCATAAATCTTTCAGCGCTGGCAATCGTCAAAACCAGGTTAAAATTGAGCCTCATCGGCTAAACGCCCAACAACAAAAATCAACGATGAACATGGATCTAACGATCAGCTCGATACCGCCGTTCGTCAAAGCCGCCAAAGCCATGACGCGGCTTATCCCGCCCGTTTGGCGGCTTAGCGGAATCAGCAACCGCATCGTCAAACCCTTGGTCTGCTCGTTCATCTCCGGGGCCTTGTTTCGCTCCACCATCTGGAATTACCGGGGACGCGACATCGAGATGATTCTCGATCCTTCCGATTGCGTGGGCGGCAATCTGTTCTTCATCCCGCAGATGTATGACCGGTGGGAACGGAAATTCCTGGTGAAGCGTTTGCCGAGAGGCGGCGTATTCGTTGACGTAGGCAGCAATATCGGCGCCTACGCGCTGTTTGCCGCGGAGATCGTCGGCGCATCCGGCAAGGTGATCGCTTTCGAAGCGGCGACGGAAAATTTCCGACTCCTGCGGAAAAATATCGAAATCAACGGCCGGAACAGTGTGATCGCCGCCTATCAAATTGGCATTTCGGACAAGAAGGAAATACTGCGGTTGGGGCTCAATCGGCAGGGCAACCGCGGCGCCAACAGCTTCCTAAAGCCCGAGGGAGAAACGGAAGAGGTACAGTGCTATTCCCTGTATGACGCTTTACAGATGGCTGACGTGAAAAAGATCGATGTGTTGAAGCTGGATATCGAAGGGTTCGAATATCCGGTATTAAATCGGTTTTTTGATGACATTGCCGGTATTCCCCAGCTTAAACCGGCCTACATCCTGGCCGAAATCGAAGGCGGCCCGCAAACGGCCGAACGGAAACAACAATTGCGATCCCTCATTTCGGATAACGGATACCGTATCCTCCGGGAGCGGGAAAATACTCTGTTCGAGTTGGCTGTCTAATCAGTTCGACGATGCCTTCATACGCATTCACGGTCTTCACCCCGACCTACAACCGGGCTCACCTATTGAGCGAGGTTTTTGAAAGCCTCAAGGCGCAGACCTTTACCGATTTCGAGTGGATCATCGTGGACGACGGCTCCACCGACGACACCCGTGCACGCGTCATGGAATGGCAAGCCAGCGCCGGCTTTCCTATCGTCTACGTTCATCAAGAGAATCGGGGCAAGCATGTGGCGATCAATCAGGGGTTGAACCTGGCGTCCGGCGAGTGCTTTCTGATCCACGACTCCGACGATCTTCTTCTGCCCCACACTTTGAAACGATTCCATGAAATCTGGAATGCCATTCCTCCCGAGGAAAGAAAATTTCTAGCGGGCGTAATGGGGCTGTGCGCTTATCGCGACGGGAGCATCGTCCCGAAGCGGTTTCCCCAAGATTCCATGGACATGAGCCATTGGGAATACTGGTTCGAAATGAACATGAAAGGCGACAAGTGTTATTTCGTTCTTACCGACCTGCTGCGCCGGTATCCGTTTCCGGAAATTTCCGGCGAAAAATTCCTGGCGGAAGGCGTCGTCTTCAACCGGCTCAACCCGAGGTTTTGGTGCGTCAACGAGGTGATGCGGATCATTCAGTATTTGCCCGACGGGTTGACCGCCAAAGCGAGGGCGATACGTTATCGAAGCCCGAAAGGCGCGCGGCTTTATTATGGCGAAGCGGTACGCTTGCCCACCGGGATCAAACCCAAGCTCAAAAACATGGCGAACTTCATCCGATATTCGGTCCATTCCGGGGAATCGTTAAAGGCCAGTTTGGCGGAAGTCGGTTTGCCGCTGCTGTTTGGGATCAGTCTTCCGATCGGTCTAGGCTTGGCGTGGTTAGACAAAACTCGCCTAGCCGGCTCTCGCTAATCATCAACACGATTCCATCCAATAGACTATAAGCCATGGCATCTGATACGCCAGATTCCGTTTCTCTTGAAAGTAAGCCCTGTCCTATGGGTTGCGAAAGCAGCGATGAGTTGGTTCTGCAAGGGAGGGACAGACTGCATGACCTGCCCGGAACGTATTCCGTGGTTCGATGCTCTGGATGCGGGCTGTTGCGAACCGACCCGAGACCGACCGCCGATACCATCGGCTATTACTATCCCGAAGACTACGGGCCTTACGCCGGAACCCGCATTACCGATTCGGGTTTCACGACCGTGGTCAGTGCCGTCAAGGATTTCGTCAGAAACGTCTTGAGAATACACAGCCTGTCCCTGCCCGCACTCGAACCGGGACGCATGCTGGAAATCGGTTGCGCCTCGGGTGCGTTCCTGGCCCGAATGGCCGATAAAGGCTGGCAAGTGGAAGGCATCGAATTTTCGCCCACGGCAGCGAAGAATGCTCAGGATGCGGGCCTCTCGGTTCATTGCGGAAGCCTGGAATCGGCGCCGGACCCCGCCGAACGATTCGATCTGGTGGTGGGCTGGATGGTGCTGGAACATCTGCACGACCCGATACTTGCGCTCAACAAGCTGCATCGCTGGACCCGGAAGGATGGCTGGCTGGCCATCTCGGTTCCCAACGCGGCGTGCTTTCAACTTGGCTGGTTCAAACAGCGATGGTTCCCCTTGCACTTGCCCGCCCATTTGTACCACTTCACCCCGGAGACTTTAGGAGCCCTGCTGAGCGCCACGGGTTGGCGCATCGAAAAAATCCATTATCAGCGGGTGATGATCGACCTAGTGGCGAGCGCAGCCTATCTCGTCGAAGACAAATGGCCGAATTCGCCCATTTCCCGTTTCTTTAAGCGATATTCAGGAATTTTCAACCTGCCGCTTTATCCGCTGGCCCTCGCCCTGAGTTGGTTCGGCCAAACCGCTCGGATGACGGTTTGGGCCAGACGTATCGATACATAAATGAAAATCCTGCTTCTCAGCCGATATGGCCAACTCGGGGCCAGCAGCCGACTCCGCTCGTATCAATATCTACCCTATCTCGAGAGCCAGGGATTTCGGATTACGGTGGCGCCTTTCTTCAAAGACGCTTATCTCGAACGGTTCTATGCCGGACGGGGAAAGCCCCTGCGCTACGCGCTCGACGGCTATGGCAGGCGGATTGCCTCCCTGTTGGGATTGCGCACATATGATCTGATTTGGATTGAAGCGGAAGCATTACCCTGGCTGCCCGCCTGGGTCGAAACGGTTATGGGGTGGGCGGGAATCCCTTATGTCGTCGACTACGACGACGCCATCTTCCATCGCTACGATCGCCATGCCAATCCGGCTGTCCGTAAAATCCTGGGCGACAAGATCGACCGCGTCATGCGCCATTCCAAAGCGGTGATCGCGGGCAGCGAATACTTGGCCGAGCGGGCAACAAAAGCCGGCGCCGCACGCGTGGAACTCATTCCGACCTCGATCGACTTGAGCCGATATCCGCCGAATCCGACCGAACCCGCGGCCGTTTTTACCATCGGGTGGATCGGTTCGCCTAGTACGGCGCAGTATTTGCAAAGTTTGAACGAGGTTTTTGCGGCGATAGCAAGGGATTATCCCGTGCGGGTAAAAGTGGTCGGAGCAGGAACCCCGCATTCACAACCCGCCAACTTCGACATCGAGTATCGTGACTGGTCGGAGCAGACCGAAGTGGACGACATCCGGAGTTTCGATGTCGGCATCATGCCTTTGTCCGATACGCCTTGGGAAAAGGGGAAGTGCGGCTATAAACTCATCCAGTACATGGGCTGCTACAAACCCGTGGTCGCCTCGCCGGTCGGAGCCAATCTCAGGATCGTCGAACACGGCGTCAACGGCTTTCTCGCCTCCACCGAATCGGAATGGAAAGCCGCCTTGCTGGAACTCTTGCATAACCCCGAACTACGTAAGCGCTTGGGACAAGCCGGCCGAGCCACGGTCGAACGCGAATACGGTACCGGGGTTAACGGCCCCAAATTGGCAAACATTCTAAGCGAGGCGTTCGGGCAATGACGTATCGCCGCTCCACTCTGAAGTTACCGGCCTCCGAACGTTACGAATCGTTACAGCCCTCTCTTTAGCAACGGATTAAATCGCTATGCACAAACGAATCATCCTCTCGATTTTCTTCGCCCTAATCACTGCCGGTCACGTATCGGCCGAAACCGTCGATCGAAAGATCAAAGTCGGCGTCCTCGCCTTCGGCACGCTCAACTGGGAGCTTGCCGTTATTCGAGAGGAAGAACTCGATAAAGCACAGGGGATCACCATAGAGACCACCCCGCTCGCCAGCGCCGAAGCGGGAAAAATCGCTCTGCAAGGGGGAAGCGTCGATCTGATCGTATCCGATTGGATCTGGGTGGCCAATCAGCGCGGGCAAGGCACGGATGTCACTTTCCTGCCCTACTCCACCAGTCATGGGGCGTTGATCGTACCCGCCGACTCTTCCATCCGCGGGATCGCTGACTTGAAGGGAAAGCGGCTCGGTATTGCAGGCGGCGGACTGGACAAAAACTGGCTACTTCTACGCGCTCTGGCTCAAAAAGCGTATGGCTTGGATTTTGATCAGTCGACCGACAAAGTCTTCGGCGCGCCGCCGCTGCTCAATCAACAGTTACAGCAAGGCAAGCTGGACGCCGTTCTGAATTACTGGAACTTCGCCGCCAAGCTGGAGGCGCAGGGTTACCGTCGTGTTACTGACGGGCGAGGCATACTTCAGGGATTGGGAATAGAGGCCGACGTGCCGAGTCTCGGTTATGTGTTTCGGGAAGGCTGGGCCAACGCCCATGAGGATACGCTTTCGGGATTTATGAAGGCGGCGGACGCGGCCAAAAAATCGATCTGCGAGTCGGACGCCGTTTGGCGCAAAGTCGTCCCCTTGACACAGGAAACCGACGAACGGATTCAAAATGCTCTGCGACAGCATTACTGCGAGGGAAGAATCAAAAGCTGGGGCGAGCCCGAGAAGAAAGCCGCCGCCGAGATTTATACGCTGCTGCATCAATCGGGCAGCGGCCAAATAACCGGCAAATCCGGAAAGTTACCGCAAGGGGTGTTTTGGCGCTGACCGCTTCGGTTCGTGTTTTGTAAAGAAATCTGACACTTTAATTTTATGACAATGACGTAAAGTCATAAAAAAGATGAGGATAGGGCATATAGATCTGCCCGGATTAATCACTTATTTCCACTTCTCGATAACAGAAAACGTCAGTTTTTTTTACAGTCGCAAACGGCACAAGTGGTTTGTCGTCGCGCCATTTGTTTTGGCGCTCTAGGTTCACTAGAAAGTAGGGCGTTGCATCAGACTCTTATCGTCTATTGCATACCCAGGACAAGGAACATGGCCCGCTTTATGCGTTAGTAGCCGTCGGAATTTTGACTTCAAACCTTGTTCACTAATGCTTCTCAGGCTTTTTTCCCACTTTTGAGATCGCCTGTATCTGCAGGCACCGGACAGGTCCGGTCAATAACTTTACGTGTCATTCAACACCAACAAACGGATGGACATTCTGCGATGAGATTATCAAGAGAAATAATAGCGTTGGGGGCGATCGCCTTGGCTTGCAGCAATGTTATGGCGGATTCTTCCGCGGGCAGGGAATCGTGCAACGGTTTGCCCTCCCATGCCGAGCTGAAAAATGCTCTCATCAGCGCCGTTGCCAGCGAAAGCAGCGGACTGGACTTCGACATGTGGGGCACCGTCGTCAATCGTGATGGTGTAGTCTGCGCGGTCGCTTTCTCCGGAGCAGATCGTGGTGCCCAGTGGCCCGGCAGCCGCGTGATTTCCGCCCAAAAAGCCAATACGGCCAATGCATTTAGCCTCGACGGCCTGGCACTTTCCACCGGTAACCTTTACTCCGCCGCGCAAGGAACCTCCGGCGCCAACGCGGATACGATGCTCGGCGGCAGTTTGTACGGCCTTCAGTTCAGCAATCCGGTAAATCCCGACGTGGCTTACGGCGGTAACCCGAAGCACTATGGCCAAGCAAATGACCCGATGGTGGGCAAACGTCCCGGTGGCGTAAATGTCTTCGGGGGAGGATTGGGCCTTTACAAGGATGGAAAGATTATTGGTGCCGTGGGTGTCAGTGGCGACACGTCCTGTGCCGACCATAACATCGCTTGGCGCGTTCGGAACAACCTACAATTGGACCAAATGCAGGGCGTCGGCGGCGTATCGGGTGATACCGATCGTCCGGACAATATTATTCTCGACCAGTATAACGGCAACAAGGACGGCGTTACGGCCGGCTTTGAACAGCCCGGCTGTCTTAATAACGATGGTGGCGATCCGCGCACTTTGCCGGCGGTTCAGCATTAGACGAACGCCAGCAATCGATCTGCACACAGCCGGGCCGCGCGCCCGGCTTTTTTATCTCACCCGAGCGGCCATAAAGGGTTTCATTTCAGTGGTACTTGGAAGTGGAAGAAATTGTTTACGCCTTTCTTAACTTCGGCACAGCCTCCAGCAGGCGCTTGGTGTAAGAATGAGACGGCTTAAAAAGAACTTGCCGAGTCGCCCCCATCTCGACGATCTTGCCGCGGTGCATGACCGCCACCCGATCGGCCAGTTCGGCTACCACGGCCAAGTCATGGGTAATGAACAGATAGCTGAGACGCCGCCGATCGCGCAGTTCTCTCAACAGCCTGAGGATTTGGGCTTGAACCGAAACGTCCAGGGCGCTGGTCGGCTCGTCGCATACGATCAGCTTGGGATCGACCGCCAAGGCCCGCGCAATGCAAATGCGCTGCCTCTGTCCGCCGGAAAATTCGTGCGGATAACGTAACCGGGCCTCCTTCGGCAGACCGACGCTCTGGAGCAAATCCTCCACCCGCTTACGCCGCTCCGTCTCGGTCATGGAGGGGTGCAAAGCACGCAATCCTTCTTCGATAATGTCGCCTACGATCATACGTGGATTCATCGAGGAATACGGGTCCTGAAACACAATCTGCATTTCGGCGTAACGCTTACGCCGCTCTTCACCGCGAAGCCCTGTGATATCGGCGCCATCGAAGCGGACCCGCCCGCTGGAATTCTCGATCAGGTTGAGGATGCCCTTGCCCAAGGTGGTCTTGCCGCAACCCGATTCCCCCACCAAGGCTAGGGTCTCGCCCTGCGCCACCGAAAACGAAACGCCGTCTACCGCTTTCACATAATCTACAGTCCGTTGAAAGATGCCTTGCTTGATCGGGTAATGGACCTTGAAGTCTTCCACAATCAGCAGTGACTCCGAATTCTGTTTTTCGGGTCGATTGAGGCAGGCGTCCAAGCGGGGCATGGCTATGAACAGCTCGCGGCTGTAGGGATGCTCCGGTTTTTCGAAGAACCATTCGCGGCCGCTCTGCTCCACGATCTTCCCGGCGCGCATGACGGCCACCCGGTCGGCCAGTTCCGCGATGATGCCGAGATCGTGGGTGATCAGCCACAGCGCCATTCCGCTTTCGCGTTTCAAGCGCTCGAGGAGTTCTAAAATTTGCGCCTGAATCGTTACGTCCAAAGCCGTGGTCGGCTCGTCGGCGATCAGGAGCTCCGGCTCACCGGCCAAAGCGATGGCGATCATCACTCTTTGGCGCATGCCGCCGGAAAGCTGATGGGGATACTCATCCAGATGCCGCTGCGGGTTCGGCAATCCCACGTGATCCAAGAGCTCCAAGGCGCGGTTCCGCGACGCGCTGCCCTGCAAGCCCCGCTGCAAGCGCAACACTTCGCCGATCTGCCGGCCCACGGTCATGACCGGATTCAGCGAACTCATGGGATCTTGGAAGATAATCCCGATGCGCAGCCCACGAATGGCGCTCATGGCATATTCCGGCAGCCCGAACAAATCAGTGCCGCCAAGACTCGCTTGGCCCCTCATGATTCGTCCGTTGTGAGGCAGAAGCCTCAGCACCGAGAGCGCCGTGACCGATTTTCCCGAACCCGACTCGCCTACGAGCGCGAACGTCTCGCCTTTATCGATATGAAAGGACACGCCGCTGACGGCCGGAATCAGCTCCGTACCCTGGCGGAAACTCACGTGAAGATCGGATACGGATAAAAGCGCGGTGGCCGTCTCCGGCTGAGCTTTCGCACGTAATGCTTCAGAGGCCGCGTTCAAACTTTTCCTCCTCGACCGGAATTCCTGATGAATTCATCACTCCGCCCGCCTCGGATCGAATGCGTCCCGCACGGCATCCGCGAAGAGGTTGGCGGCGAGCACCAGGGTGAACATGAACAGAAACGCGGCCGCCAAAGACCACCACACCACCGGATCCCGCGCCATTTCGAGCCGAGCGCTGTTGATCATGTTACCCCAGCTCTCCATGGTGGGATCGACGCCGATATTCACATACGACAGCACGGCCTCGGCCAGCACCAGCGAACTGAAATCCAGGGCTACCGAAATCAGCACCAGATGAAATACGTTGGGTAGGATATGCCGCACCAGGATCATGCCTTGCCTAACACCCAGCGCCCGAGCCGCCTGAACGTACTCCATTTCGCGCAGCTTTAAGGTTTCCGCCCGCAGCAAGCGGCATAGGCCAGTCCAGCTGGTCATGCCGAGGATCAGGCAAAGAAACAGCAGCCTGAAATCGGCCCGCAGCGCCAGACTGGCGAAGTCGTCCTCGTGCCGGGCCATGTACACCTGCATGATGAGCATGGCGGCGGCGATGAGCAGCACACCGGGAATGGAATTGAGGGTGGTATAGACATATTGAATCACATCGTCCACCCAGCCGCGGAAGTACCCCGCCAGGATGCCAAGCCCCAAGGCTAGCGGCAGCGTCGCGAAGGTGGTTAGGGTACCGATCAATAGTCCTGTTCGAATGCTCTTGAGGCTCTGGTAGAACACGTCCTCGCCGACCTTATCCGTGCCGAGAACGTGATAGCGCAGGCCGAGTTCCCCCAGCATGCCGCCGCATCCCAAAATGAGAAACAGCGTCAGCAACACGGCCCGCCAAGGGATTTCCGCTCGGCCCAAGACGATGCGCTTGAAGCTCTCGGCCAAACCGACACGATCCTGGCGGCTGCGCCAAGCAATCACCAAGAAAGCCGACACTAGCCAGACCAACGTCCCCTTTCCCAGCCCCTTCACGCCGGTCGCCAGGATATCGGCCGTCTTTTCGCGCTCCGGGTCGGCCAGATGCGCACCGCCGTATTGCAGGCGGGGATAATCCCAACGCTGCGTGCCATCTGGTTGGCGGATCATTTCCTTGGCGTAGGCATAAGACGAGAAAGGCGCCGAATAGGTTTTCTCCACGCGCGTTCGGATGGGCGTCATCCAGCTATCCAATACACTGATCACTTCACCCTGGTATTGGTCGTTTTCACCTTCGGTCCGGGGATGAAAATGAATTGAATCCAGTACCGCGATGGCGAGATAGACCAGCAAAATCACCAGCGACACCATGGCGCTCCGGCTCCGCGCCACCTTGCGCCAGGGCCGGCGCAAATGCTCGCGGCCCCTGGTCCTGACGATGAGCACAGCGAACCCCGCCAGCAGGATAAAAAACAGAATGTCGGTCCAGAGCAGCTTCAACATGGCTTAACCGAGCCGCACGCGGGGATCGACCAGCGTATAGGAAAGATCGGTCAGCAGCAGGCCGAGGATATACAGCGCGGAGCCGAGAAACACCATGGCACGCACGATGGCGAAATCCTGCTGGCTGATGGCATCGATGGTATAGCTGCCCAGCCCTGGAATGGCGAAGAACGATTCGGTAATCAGGCTTCCAGTGAACAGCAGGGGCAGCACCACGACCACCCCGGTCAGGATCGGAATCATGGCGTTCTTGAGCACGTGCCCGAACAACACCTGTGGCTCGGACAGCCCCTTGGCCCGCGCGGTGCGGACATAATCCTTCTCCACTTCTTCCAGGAACAAGGTTCTATACCAGCGCACGCCGGAACCGATGCCAGCGACTACGCTGATGGCCAGGGGCAGGATCAGGAAGCGGACGGCGTTGATCCCGGAGTCGTAACCCGAGATCGGCGTGAGCTGCAGCAGTTTTCCCAATAGATATTGCCCGCCGATGATGTAGAACAGGAATGAGACGGACATCAGCGCGACGCATAGGGCGATGCCCCAGAACTCCAGATAGGTCAGCCGGAAAAACACCAAGAGCAGAGCCAGGCTGATGTGCACAAAAAGCCCCACCAGAAGCGACGGCACCGCGATGGCAAGCGATGGCCACATGCGCTGCCGGATATCGGCGCCGATTTCCCGTCCGCTGTCGGAACGTCCGAAACGGAACAGAAACAGCCCCACCGATTTCTGATAAAAAATCGTTCGCGTCGCTTTCTCGGTCCCTTCCGCCTTTTCGTTCCAGAACAGCGGCAAATCGTAGCCGCGCTCATGTTTCCAGCCCTCGACCGCCTCCTGGGTGACATGCTTCTGCCCGAGATGCATCCGCGCCATGTCGTCCGGGGTATTCACCACGAAAAACAGCAGAAAGGTCAGGATGTTCACGCCCAAAAGCAGCGGAACGGCGTAAAGCACGCGACGAACGATATAGCGGATCATAATGCGGTTGACCTCATGCGGCGGCGGTAGGTCGAATAAGCCGGGACGACCGCTGCGACCAGCAGCACCGAGCCCGCGGCGAGCGGCCAATAGGTCGGCCGGTTCCACTCCGCCCGTTTTTCCTCTCGCTGTTCGGCCTCGACGCGCCGGTATTTGAGTCCGTTGTTGGCCATCAGATTGGGTTTGAGATTGCGGTACCAGTCATGGTGCAGCGAAAAAGCCTTGGGGTGGTAGCCGAATATCCAGGGCGAATCGCGACGCAGGATTTCCTGCATGGCTTGAATGATACGGAAACGCTCCTCGCCGTCGTCCATGTTGCGCATGCGCTCGAACAAGCGGTCGAATTCGGGATTCTTGTAGTTGGCCGCGTTCTCCCCGCCTTTGCCCACTTTGGCATTCTCGCCATACAGCAGGAAGAAGAAGTTCTCGGGGTCAGGATAATCGGCATTCCAGCCCCACATGAAGATCTGAGCGTTGCCGTTCAGCATCTTTTGCTGGAACTGGTTGTAATCCGTGGTGCGCAGCACCAGCTGAATGCCGAGCTTGGCGAATTGCTTGCGGTACCAGTTCAGAATCGATTTGTCGTCGGGGCCCCGAGCCACGGTATCGAGATAAAGCACCAAGGGCCTCCCGGTCTTGGCGTCGACGCCGTTAGGATAGCCGGCCTCGGCTAGGAGCTTTTTCGCCGCCTCTATGCTTTTGCGGCGCGGCGCTCGATCCGCCCATTCGTACACGTAAGGGTTGATCCCCTCCTTGCCCTCGACGTTGCCGAAAATGCCGGGCGGCAAAAGGCCCTGAGCCGGAATGCCGCGGCCGTTGATAAAGATGGCGATGAATTCCTCGTAATCGATCGCGATGTTAATGGCTTGACGGAGCTTGGCCTTGGCCTCGTCCAACCCGCCCACCGTGGCGTCGAGCATATTGAAGCCCATATAGAACGTGGAGGTGGTTACGGCCGTCTCCAGATGAATGTCTTTGGCCGTCATCTCAGGGGTCAGTTCCGCATTGTTTCCAGTAAACTGAACGGCTTGATCGAAATTGTCCGAAGCCAGCCCCGAGGCATCGTAATAGCCCTGCAGGAACTTGTTCCAGTAGGGAATGGTTTCCTTTTCTAAAGTGAATACCACTTTCTCGATGAACGGCAGCTTTTGGCCGGCATCCTTCAAGTAACCCTTCGCCGCATCCTCCGGCTCACCCTCGGCCGGATAGAAGTCATCGTGGTATTTGGGGTTTTTCAGCAGCACCATGCGCCGGTTCGGATTGTTCTCCGCCAGCATATAGGCGCCAGTGCCGACCGGGTACCAATCGAGGCTGATGTTCTTTTCGATCAGACCTCGCTGGGCATAGAACGCATCCGCCTCCCACGGCATCGGGGCGAAAAATGGCATGGCCAGCCAGAAACGGAATTGGGGATACTTGCCGTGCAGACGGATCTTCAAGCGGTGCGCATCGGCGATTTCGATGCCGTCCACGGTGTAGCCGCGAATATCGAAGAACTCCGATTTATCCGGCCGGACCTCGAAATCTTTCGCCATCCGCTCGCCCGCTTCCTTAAGACCGACGACATAGCCCTTCATCATCTCGGCGATCGGCGAATGAAGCTGGGGATGCACCAGGCGCTTGATCTGATAAGCGTAATCCTCGGCCGTCAGAACGCGAGTGCCGGTTTCGGCAAAATCGGCGATGGTCCTTATTTCCGACAATTCGTCTTCGGTCAGGGCATGATAGCGATAGCGCCCATCCTGGGTTTTGGCGAATGCGGGATGAGGTTGAAACGAGATGTCCGAGCGGAGGCGGATATCGTATTCGCTGTATGCAATCCGATCCTCGGGCACATCATCCGGCAGCGCATGCATGTCCTTATCGAGATACGTCACCACCGGCAGAACCTCCGCCGTGAGCGGCTCGAGCTGATAGGGCCTCTTCAGATAGGCATACTGCAGCAGCGGCTCGTACACCTGGGCGATGATCTCGTATTCATTCGAGCTGTAGGCCCGCGCCGGGTCCAAGTGCTTCGGCCGCTCGGTGAAAGAGGTGTAAAGAATATTCCTGCCTTTGTCCTCGGCTGGATAAGGGTTGTTCAGCGGACTGCCACAAGCGGCGAGCAGGAAAGCCAAAAGGAAAAGCCCAGCCATCTGGAACGAACGCGCGAAGCTTTGGCACGCACCGAAAAGCTCGCCGCTGGAACTCGCCGGACCGAAAAAACGATGTACCGATTGTTGCCTAGTCGCCATAAGCGGCCATTATACGCGAGCGGGACGATAGTCCTATCAGCCCCTGATAGCCTACGTCCATACCGCGACTACGACTGGACAGCACCCGGCCTCTAGCGGATACTTTCGCGCCATTTCCAGACGAAATCGGAGATTCACTATGGGTTTCATGCAAGACAAGCGCGCTCTTATCGTCGGCGTCGCCAGCAATCGCTCCATCGCCTATGGCATTGCGGCGGCGATGCGGCGGGAGGGAGCGGAAATCGCTCTGACCTATCAGAACGACAAACTCAAGGAGCGCGTCGAAAAACTGGCCGAGGAATTGGGCGCGAAAATCGTCCTGCCCTGCGAAGTGGCGAGCGATGAGCAGATCGATGCGCTTTTCGACGAACTGGGCAACCGCTGGGACGGGCTCGACTGCATCGTTCATTCCGTCGCCTTCGCCCCTCGCGAAGCGCTGGAAGGCTCTTATCTCGACGCGGTAACCCGTGAGAATTTCCGCATCGCTCACGACATCAGTTCCTACAGCTTCGCCGCGCTCGCGAAAGCCGGCCGCCAGCTGATGGCGGGCCGCAAGGGTTCGTTGCTGACGCTGAGTTATCTCGGCGCCGAACGGGCTATTCCGAATTACAACGTAATGGGCGTCGCCAAGGCCAGCCTTGAAGCCAACGTCCGTTACCTGGCGGCTTCCCTCGGTCCCGAAGGCACCCGCGTCAACGCCGTTTCGGCAGGAGCCATCCGTACCCTCGCCGCCTCCGGCATCGCCAATTTCCGCGAGATGCTGGCCAAGGGCGAACAAGCGGCGCCCTTGCGCAAGAACGTCACCATCGAGGAAGTGGGCAATGCCGCCGCATTCCTCTGCTCCGACCTCGCCTCCGGCATCACCGGGGAAATCCTGTACGTGGACGCCGGCTACAACATCGTCGGCCTCGCCGGGATCTGATTCTCGTCACGACAAGCCGGGGCGATCGTCTCGGCTTGCCACTCGCCCCTTCACCGTGGCTTCTTGCGGGTTTCCAACCGCTGTGCCTTGGAATCGATCTAATTTCATTCGGCATTCGAGTGAACATTATGTAATGAATTCCTGATTGAAAGCGGTTTTGAATAAGTCCGTATTCGTACGGCTACCGCTACCGGAACGTCTGCCATTTAATCAAACGTTTCGTCTAAGGACTTCAATCATCGCGGCTTTCGAGGCTGCCTTCAGCAAAGTACCGACAAGGAGGAACGGACGATGCCAGAAAAAGCGCTCGAAACGGCTCTGCGTAAATTCGTTATCCTGAGCTTGGCCTTCGCCGGCCTCACGATATGCTCCACTCTAGCGAGGAGCGCCGAGGAATTTCAGCAATTCATGGCGCGCATGAAGACCGTGAAGCTGGATGCCATGGAGCGCCATTTAAAGGTTCTCGACGAACGTTACGATCTCAGCGACAACCCTTCCAAAACGCTTACGATGACCCAAGGCAAGCCTATCCAGGAAGGCGTGCGGGTCAAAATACGGGAGGTGGTCACCTGGGACAGACTGGCGGAGATGACACCCGAGGAGATTCGAAAGCAGGACTTGTTTCCGAAGGGATTCATGCCCCTGCCCCACCCCAATCCCGCCGAGGGGGGCATCGTATTTAGCAAGAACTTCATAGAAGCCATCGGGCAGCTGGAGGGTCGTGATCTCTCCCGCTTCGACGTGGGTTTCGATATTCCGGAGCGCTTCCAACCGGAACTCCCGCCACCGCTCTTTCTCAAGACACGGCCGGACCTGGGCGATGTTTCCCGAGGCCGATTGATAACGCTCTCCAATTATCGCGAACTGTTCGATGGCACCATCAATGCCGAACAGTTGAAAGGACTGCGACTCTTGCTCACGCCTTTTCCCCAGCAGCAGTTCAACGCCACCGAGGACCGCCGTACGGAAGATCCTTCTCCCGGCATCGCCTGCTTCGATTGCCATGTCAACGGCCACACCGGCGCTGCCATCCAGACGGTTTCGAGCACGCGGCCGCGAGAACCCAGCCAACGCCTCGACACGCGAAGTCTTCGGGGCATCGAGGTTCAGCAGGTATTCGGCACCCATGGCAGGCTGAAAAACATCGAGGACCGCTCGGAATTCGAACTGGAGACGGCTTATTTCGACGGAGACACTGAAGCCGCCAAAAGAAAAGAAGCCCATATGGTCGAACGAGCCGACGAAGTGCGCCTCATGGCTGAGTTTCAAAAACTCATAGAGTTTCCGCCGGCGCCTAAACTCGATGCGTCGGGCAAGCTGGACCCGCAAAAAAACAACGACGCGGCCGCGCTCCGAGGCCAGGAACTTTTTTTCGGCAAAGCCCAGTGCGCGACTTGCCATGCGCCACCCCACTATACCGACAACCAGACCCATGACTTAAAGGTGGAACGGTTTTACCGACCCGGAATCACCACCAGCCAAACGACCTCGGCAGACGGCTCCGTCAAGACTCCTCCTCTGCGCGGCATCAAGGATTCGCCGCCCTATCTGCATGACGGGCGCCTGCTGACACTGGAAGACACGGTGGAATTCTTCAATCTGGTGCTCGGACTGAGACTCGGCAAATCCGAGAAAGAGGATCTGCTCGCGTTTCTGGTAACGCTGTAGCAATCGGCAAACTCAATCCTTTACGCATTGTTACAGCCCCTTTCATATACCCCCATATCGATGCTTGCGCGCTTCTCGAAAGCCCAACTATACTGCTTACAAAAGCACTGCTTTTATAAGCCATGAAGAATACGACTCCGCGCCAACAGGAAATACTCGACTATATCCGCCAAATTCTGCGTCAGAGCGGCGTACCGCCGACCATCGCGGAAATCGCCGACGCTTTGGGCCTGAAATCCACGAATGCCGTACGCGGCCATCTCCAGGCGCTGGCCCGAAAAGGCCTGATCGAGCTGATGCCTTCTATGGCACGGGGTATCCGTCTGCTGGAACAGCAAGTTCCGGCCGACGCTCTCCCCGTCATCGGCAGAGTCGCCGCCGGCCGGCCGGTGTTGGCGGAAGCTCATATCGAGAAATACTGCCGCCTCGGCCCGGAATTGTTTCAGGGCAAAGCGGATTACCTGCTCCGCGTGCGCGGCCTCAGCATGCGCGATGCGGGTATCCTGGAAGGCGATCTTCTGGCGGTGCAGCGCACTGACCAGGCCCGCAGCGGCCAAATCGTGATCGCCCGCCTCGGCGATGAAGTCACGGTAAAACGGCTGCGGCTCGAAGGCTCCATGGCTTATCTGGAACCGGCCAATCCCGATTTCGAAACCCTGGCGGTCGACCCGGAGCGCCAGGAGCTCTGCATCGAAGGCGTGGTCGTCGGCGTGATCCGCAGCGAGTGGGTGTGATGGCCAGCCGGAACGGACTCGATGAACTGCTTCGCACGACGCCGCTCCTGTGGCGCGGCCGCCGTCCGCAAGCTGTCGAGGGTGCCGCAATTCCCACAGGGTTTCCGGATCTGGACCACGCCTTGCCGGAAGGCGGCTGGCCTTTTGCGGCATTAATGGAAGTTTCCGTTCCCGCCTGGGGTATCGGCGAACTGCATCTCCTGCTTCCCGCCATGCGGCACGTACAAGGATCGGGAAAACGTCTGGCCTGGATCGCGCCGCCTTACCTGCCTTATGCCCCTGCCCTGGCGGATGCCGGCATCGATTTGAGCCGCCTGCTCCTGCTGGACAAGCTCTCGAGCGACAAGGACATCTGGTGGAGCGCGGAAAAACTGTTGCGCAGCACCGCCTGCGGCATGGTCCTGGCCTGGCTCCGCAAATTGTCTCCTTTTCCGGTATTGCGCCGCTTGCAGCTGGCGGCGACCGAAGGCCGCTGCCTCGGCGTGTTGCTGCTGTCCGGCCTGCCCGCCGACACGCCGGCCGCCTTGCGTCTTCGTCTCGAAGCGGGAGAGCAAGGACTTTGGGTCCATATTCTCAAAGCACGGGGCACGCCGGTCGTGAATGCCGTGCTGATTGGCGGGGCGGACGATGTGTTTCCCAATTAGGCAGCATGCAGAAGCGGCCACGTAGGTCGGGAATCCTTCCCCGACGCAGCCGAATGTAGGCCAGGATAAGCCTGTCCTGAGCGAAGTCGAAGGGACGGTAGCCGTTCCCGGCACAATGTTATTCCATTTTTCAATCTATAGTGCATTAACAATCCAAGACCAGGCGGTGATGGAATAAACGCGTGCTGGATCGTTTTCGAGATCCCGCAAGGTGTGCTCCAAGTGGTCTTCCAAAGCGTTGAGAC
>Ga0196971_1000092_pt1 | contig 85679 bp, 74 predicted proteins | sample S1v_1013CmetaG_FD_148660 | JGI IMG/M metagenome (GOLD analysis project Ga0196971, IMG submission 148660) | Soil microbial communities from Anza Borrego desert, Southern California, United States - S1+v_10-13C | ecosystem: Environmental > Terrestrial > Soil > Desert | place: USA: California...
CCGCGCGATCTCGCGCAGCTTATCCGCGCCGCCCATCCCGATTGCGGGCCCGCCGAAAGCCTGCACCGCGCCACGCTGCTTGTCGCGATGGCGGACGGCCTCAGTTTCCAGCTCGGCGCGGGGCGCCGCAAGCGCGATTACACGCGGGGTCTCGAGGCGCAATTCCTCGCTACCGCCGACGCCATCGTGCGCGGGGTGACCCGCAAGGACTAGCCGGAACACCGCCGCGACGCGAAAACACGACAGGGAATCCCTGTCGTGTTTTTTTTTGCGAAGTCTTTTGTAATTCGTCCTAACTTTGGTAATATGTACTAACAGAAGAGTGAAGCAAAAGAGCGAAGCGGCCCGTCGGCTTCAGCCCCGGTTGTCATATTTTCAAAGGAGACCCAGGTGATTCGTCTTTACAAATCCACATCGCTGCCGCTGGCCGGCCTGAGCGGTTTCGAAACGCCTCTTAGCGAAGAGGAAAGCGCGATCCAGAACAGCGTGCATCGCTTTGCACGCGACGTCATGCGCCCGATCGGCCGGGAGCTGGACCGCATGACGCCGGAGGAGGTGATCGCTCCCGGGTCGCCGTACTGGACTGTCCTGGCCGAAAGCGCCAAGCTCGGACTCGATCCGGCGCTGATCGCCCAGTTCCCGCCGGAGGTCGCCGTCCGCATCGAATCGCTGATCGGCGAAGAGCTCGGATGGGGTGACTCCGGCCTGGCCGTTTCGCTCGGCGTCGCGACGGCGCCCTTGATGATGGCCCAGTCGCTCGGCAACCAGGAACTGATCGAGATGTGCGCCGGCAGGCTCGGCTGCTGGATGAACACCCAGCCCGATCGCGGCTCGGACGCCGCGATCCTGTACCGCGAAGAGCTGGCCGCGGGCGGAAAGCAGCCGATCGGTAACGTCACCGCCAAGGTCGGCGCCGACGAGATCGTCATCAACGGCCAGAGCTCGGCGTGGGTGTCGAATGGCTCGGTGGCGCAGGTCGCGCTCGCTTACATGGCCGCGGATTACGGCGACGGGTTCTACAGCACCGGCGTACACGGCGCCTTCACCAACGGCATCGGGCTGATCATTCCGCTCGACCTGCCTGGGATCTCGCGCGGCAAACCGTTGGACAAGATCGGCCAGCGCGCGCTGCCCCAGGGCGAAATCTATTTCGACAACGTCAAGGTCCCGAAGCGCTTCGCCATCGCCTTGAAGGACGAGTATCTCGGCAACCTCTCCTCGATGTGGTCGTACGCCGGAACGCACATGTGCCAGGTCTTCGTCGGCGCGGCGCGCGCGGCGTTCGAGGCTGCGCTGGCCTACTGCCACGAGCGCAAGCAGGGCGGGGCGTACCTGATCGATCACCAGATGACGCACCTGCGCGTAGGCGAGATGCTGCGCCGCCTGGAGATGGCCCGTGCAATCGCCCGCCGCAGCCTCGCCTTTGCGCGCATGTCGCCGCAGAGCCACCCTTACGCGACTGCGCAGGCCAAGGTCAGCGTGACCGAAGAAGCGATGAAGATCACGCACGAAGCCTTCCAGCTTTTCGGCGGCAATGGCACCACGCGCGAGTACCCCATCGAAAAGATGTTCCGCGACGTCCGCTCCGCGCTGATCGAAGACGGCGAGAACTACCACCTCACCATGCGCCTCGGGGTGCTGGCCGGAAGGCTCTACCAGAACGGATGGACGCAGGAATAATCGTCATGGATCTCAAGTTCACCATCCTCTGCCTCGCCACCGTGCTGCTGCTGGCGACCTCGCTGGTCTACGGCGTGAAGTTCCTCAGGAAGCAGAATTACCTGCTCGGACTGGAGTGGCTGGTCGTCACGCTCTCGACCTCCAACCTCCTGATCTATCTCCTGAGCCAGGCGAAGCTCCCATACAGCATCTCGTACTTTTGCGATGCGTTTTCCAGGGCGTTCGGCATCCCCGTGATCGCCACCGCCGGCCTGATGGCGGTGACGCATCGCTACGCGCCGTCGAAGTTCCTGGACATCGTATTTTTCGCCGGAAGTATCGCGGGCACGGCGTTTCTCGTGTCGGCCGACATCATGGCCAAGCCCTTGCCTTACTTCTACCTGTTCATGTGGACGGCATTCTCGATCTATCTTGCGTATTTCGCCTATCGCTTGCTGCGGGCAGGAGAGAATCGCCACGCCCTCGGCGTGATCCTCGCCCTCGTGTCGGGACAGGCCATCGCCTCCATCTACGACTTCTACAAGATCCCGGGCGATGAGGAGCAGGTGATCTTCTTCACCCTGGCGTTGACCACCTGGTCTTACATGCTGGCGCAGTTGTACTACGCCTACGGCGCCCTCGAACGCGTGGAGGCAGCATGAGCCCGGGCCCGAACAAAGCCGTACGCTTCACGGCCTGGAGTGCCATCCTCGGCGGCCTCTTTGCCTACGCGAACGTCGCGCTGGTACTGATGGTGACCGGCGGGGATACCGAGATGATCCTCCACGGGCCGAGCATGCTGGCCTTGCCGTCCGGGGAGCGCGACATGTTCCGCTGGGGCATGTTCGCCGACATCCTCGGATTCTATCTGCCCGTTCTCGTCATCGCGGCCTACCTCTGGCACAGCTTCCGGGATAGCGCGGGCGTGCTGGGCGACATGGCAGTCCTGGCGATGGCGCTCTACGCCGTGGTCGGTGTCGGCGGCGCAGCCATGCAGCTTGCTGTCCTGCATCCGCTGGCGCAGTTGCACGCGGACGGCGGCGAGGCGGCGAGGGCCGCCGCGGAATCCGCGTGGACGGCCATCGCGCATGCGAGTCAAAAAGGACTATGGTGGTCCGAAGGGCCGGTGGTGCTCTTCTGGGGAACGGTTGTCGGCCATCAGCTCAGGCAGGCAGGCTGGAAGGGACCGATCCTTCTCCTGTTGAAAGTGACCGGCTGGTGTTTCGGACTCTTCTTCCTGTTCGGCATGTTCCCGGCACTCAACGGGCTCATGAAGGCCATGCTGATCATTGTCGTGCTGATCTTCCCGCTGTGGATGCTCTTGTTCGGCGGGCAGCTATTGCGCCGGCATGCCTAGTTCACGCGGTTTTTTTTGACCTTATGTTTGTACAAATGTCCTAGTTTTTGCAGTACCCATAAAAACGATAGCAGTCCGGCCGGCGTCAGCGACCGGTTACCAATTCGAAAGGAGAACGTAGTGAACCTCAAGACGATTTTCATCGGCGTCACGCTTGCGCTCGGTGGCGCGGCCCACGCCGCGGTGTCCGAACAGGACGCAGCCCGGCTGGGCAAGGACCTCACGCCTATAGGCGCCGAGAAGGCGGGCAACAAGGAAGGAACGATTCCCGCGTGGACCGGCGGCGACATGAAGCCGCCCGCCGGCTGGAAGGCCGGATCGCCGCGTCCCGACCCGTATGCGAATGAAAAGCGCCAGTTCACGATCGACGCCTCCAACGTCGACCGCTACAAGGACAAGCTCGCCGCCGGCCAGGTCGAAATGCTGAAGACCATTCCGGGATACCGGATGGATGTCTATCCGACGCACCGGTCTTGCGGCTACCCCGACTTCTTCTACGACCGCACGAAGAAGAACGCCACCACGGCCAAGCTCGCCGACAACGGCAGCGATCTCGCGGAAGCGCTCGGCGCCGCCGTGCCGTTTCCGATGCCGCGCAACGGCGCCGAGGCGGTATGGAACCACAAGCTGCACTGGAAGGGCGAAGGCTTCTACATGAACCACGCGGGCTACATCCCGCCCAAGGGCAGCGATAGCCTCGGCGAGCCGATCGCCCAGGAGGAATGGGAGACCTCGCCGATGTGGTCGCCGTCGAACAAGGGCATCGCCGATGCGCGCGGCGTCGAGTATAAGCTGCTCAACGTCTTCACCGGCCCGCCCTCGATCGCCGGCGATGCCACGCTCGCGCAGTACAACTTCTCCAAGCCGAATGACGTCTGGCTGTACTTCGCCAGCCAGCGTCGCGTGCGCCGCGCACCGACCTATCAGTTCGACGCGCCGACGCTCAACACCGAGAACCTGCTGATCGTCGACCAGTACCTGCAGTTCAACGGCCCGCTCGACCGCTACGACTGGAAGCTCACCGGCAAGAAAGAGCTGTACGTCCCCTACAACACCTACCGCCTGAACTCGCCGTCGAACAAGGTCGAGGACGTGGTCAAGCCGAAATTCTTCAGCCGCGACCATACCCGCTACGAGCTGCACCGCGTGTGGGTGGTGGAAGCCACGCTCAAGGAAGGCATGCGCCACATGTTCCCCAAGCGCACCTTCTACATCGACGAAGACACCTGGACGATCCTCGTCGCCGACATGTTCGACGCGCAAGGCAAGGTCTGGCGCACGACCGAGATGGGGCCGTACATGGCCTGGGAGGTTCCCGCCTGCGTCTGGGCGGCCAACACCAGCTATGACCATGTCACCGGCCGCGTCGTGCTTGACCGCGTCCTCGCCGGCCGCAAGGAACCGGACTGGCTCGCCGCGCGCGAAGGACGCCTGAAGGAGTCGGTCTTCGAACCGGACGGTCTGCGCCGCTTCACCGCAAGATAAGAAAAATTCCATCAAGGGAGTTGGAGATGAACATGCACAAAGATGCGGAAGTAAACATGGTGCGCACGCTGGCGCGCACCGCAGTGATGGGCGCGCTCGCAGCGGCCTATGGCGGCCCGGCGCACGCCGAGCAGTGGACGCTCGACAACGGCTGGTCGGTGAACCTCGATTCGACGGTTTCCTTCGGCGTGGCGGTACGCACGTCGAAGCCGAACTGCAGCTTCGTCGGCAACGACAACGGCGGCTGCGTCGGCGACGCAGCGACGCCGCTGCAGAACAGCAACCCGGCGGCCTTCTCGATGAACCTCGATACGCTGCGCCTGAACCAGGATGACGGCAACCTGAACTACAGGCGTGGGCGGGTGGTATCGGCCAACCTGCAGTACACGGCGGATCTCTTCGTCAAGGGCACCGACGGCTGGAGCGGCCTGCTGCGCGGCGTGGCCAACCACGACTTCGCGATCGACCGCACCCGTCGCACGGCGCTCGATCCGGAAGCGAAGGATTTCGCCGTCAGCAACCCGCGCTGGCTGGATGCCTACGTGACGAAGGAATTCGACATCGGCGAGCAGCAGGCGCGCGTGCGCATCGGCAACCAGGTGCTGAGCTGGGGCGAGAACATCTTCATCACCGGCGGCGTGAACTCGATCAACCCGATCTATGTGCCGGCCGCGCACCAACCGGGCACGCCGTTGAAGACGCTGTTCGTTCCCTCGCCCATGATCTCCGCCAGCAGCTCGCTCGCTCCGGGCCTGGGCATCGAAGGCTTCTACCAGTGGAAATGGAATAGCTTCGACTTCGACGCGCCGGGCACCTTCTTCTCGACCGCCGACGTGCTGGGCAAGGGCGGGCGCGGCATCTACTTCCCGACCTCGGTGATCAATGCCGTCGCAGCGCCCTTCGGGCTGCCGCCTTTCCCGCCCGGAACGGTGGGCGACACCGGCACCCTCATCACCGGCACCAATCCCGCAACCGGCCTGCCGTACAACCGCCAGCTGAGCTTCGACGAGCTGGCCGATCCGAGCACCAACCCGGTCGGCCCGCTCTTCGGCACCGGCACCGTCATCCCGCGCGCCGGCGACCGCCGCCCGAACAACGGCCAGGGCGGCCTCGCCTTGCGCTACCAGCTTCCCGAGTCGGGCAACGAGCTTGGCCTGTACTACTACCGCTACAGCGACAAGGTGCCGTTCGTGAGCTACCAGGTGACCGGCACGACCGCCAATCCGCTCGGCCTGCAGACCGCGCTCGACTACGGCAAGAACCGCGACCTGTTCGGCGTCTCGTACAACTTCCAGGCCGGCGAGTGGGCGATCGGTACCGAACTGTCCTTCCGTCCGCGAGACGGCGTGGCGATCGATCCGACCGCCGTCATCGATCCGGCCAATCCCTACTACTGCAACGCGCTCGCCGATTTCACGGCCGCGCCGGTCGGCACCAACTGCCGCGGCTGGGTCGACACGCAGCACTATCAGCTCCACCTGACCGGCATCCACATCCTCTCGCCCTCGGGCTCGCTCGGCGGCATCCTGCGGGCGCTGGGCGCAAGCGAGGGCACGATCACCGCGGAGACGGCAGTGGCGTATTACCCGAAGCTCCGGTTCGACGCCGGCATTCCGTACGCTGCCACGGCCGACTACCGCCTGCCGACCAAGGCTTCGTGGGGCATGGTCATTGCCGGTTCGGTGACCTATCCCAACATCTTCGGCACGCGCGCCTCGCTGTCCCCGGACATCGCCATCTCGCAGGGCCTATCCGGTTACTCGGCAACAGCACTGCCGGGCTTCGTCAAGGGCGCGGGTGCGGCGGTGATCGGCGCGACGATCGACTTCAAGACCAAGCCCGAAACCAAGATGCGCGTCGATTTCACCAAAAACTGGGGTGGTGGTGCCAGCAACCTGCTGCGCGACCGCAATTTCATGACCATTAGCCTGACCTCTTCGTTCTGATGCTCTCCCGTCTCATCACCCGCCTCGAATCGGCCCTGTTCAGGCATCGCCTTGTCTTCCTGCTCGTGCTGGCAGGCTTCACGGTACTCATGGGCGCCCTTGCGGCGAAGCTGCATCTCGAAGCCGGCTTCGAGAAACAGCTGCCGCAAGGCCACGAGTACATCCAGACCTTCGAGAAGTACCGCGACCAGCTCTTTGGCGCCAACCGGCTGACCATCGCCGTCCATGCGCGCCAGGGCGACATCTGGAATGCGGAGGCGCTCACCCAGGTGCTCAAGGTGACCGAAGCCGTCACCTATCTCTCCGGGGTGGACCGGACGAGCGTGACCTCGCTGTGGACGCCGAACGTCTTCTTCACCGAGATCACCGAGGACGGGTTCCGGGCGGAGCCGGTGGCCGGCGGCGACATCGTTCCCGAGAAACTGTCCAACGATGTCATCGCCAAGGTTCGCCAGCGGGCGATGGCGGGCGGGCATATTGGGACGCTGGTCGCGCGGGACCAGACCAGCGCCCTGATCACCGCCGAACTGACCGATGTCGATCCGCGCACCGGCAAGAAGCTGGATTACATCCAACTCAACCGCCTGCTGGAGGAGAAGGTCCGCCGCCCGTTCGAGAACGACAAGGTCGAGATCCAGATCATTGGCTTCGCCAAGCAGATCGGCGACATCGCCGACCGCTCGGACGAAGTGACGCACTTCTTCGTCGTCGCCTTCCTGCTCACCGGTCTGGCGGTCTACTGGTATTGCCGCTCGATCCGTCTGACCCTGCTGCCGCTGGTCTGCTCGCTCACCTCGCTGGTGTGGCAGTTCGGCACGCTGCACCTGCTTGGCTTCGGGCTCGATCCGCTGGCGATCCTGGTGCCGTTTTTGGTGTTCGCCATCGGCGTCTCGCACGGCATCCAGCAGATCAACTTCATCGTGCGCGAGGTCGCGCAAGGCAGCGATTCCGCAACCGCCGCCCGCCACAGCTTCACCGGTCTGCTGATTCCGGGGACGCTCGCCCTCATCACGGCGCTGGTGAGCTTCGTCACGCTCATCCTGATCCCGATCCCGATGATCCGCGAGCTGGCCATCACGGCGGCAATCGGGGTGGGCTTCAAGATCATCACCAACCTGATGATGCTGCCGGTGGCGGCCTCGTACTTCAACTTCACGCCGGCGTTCGCGCAGCGGGCGCTGGCAAGACGCGAGCGGCACGCTGCATGGCTGGGCGTGGTGGCCCGCATCGCCAGGCCGCGCAATGCGCTCGTCGTCACTCTCGCCGGCGCCGTGGTCTTCGGCCTCGCTTTCTGGAAGAGCCAGGGCCGCCATATCGGCAGCCTGCAGGCCGGCGCCCCCGAGCTGCGCGCCGAGTCGCGCTACAACCAGGACGCCGCCGCGATCGTCGGCCGTTTCGATGTGGGCCTCGACTGGCTGACCGTCGTCTTCGAGGCCACGCCGGATCGCAAGGGCGAAGTGTGTTCCCGCGCCGACCAGCTCCTGTTCATCGACGAATTCGCCTGGCGCATGGGCGGCGTGCCCGGCGTGGTCTCGGCCGATTCGCTGGCCGGACAGCTCAAGCTCTACAACGCCGGCCTGAACGAAGGCAACCCCAAGATGGCCACCCTGACACGCGATCCGCGCGGCCTCGGCTCGCAGGTGCAGGGGGCGAACAACCGCATCGCCGGCCTGTCGTCTGGCGACTGCCGGGTGCAGGCAGCCAATCTCTACCTGCCGGACCACCGGGCGACGACGATCAAGAGCGTGGTGTCGTCGGTGAAGGAATTCCGCGACACCAACCAGCTCGACGGCGTGGCCGTCCGACTCGCCAGCGGCAACGCCGGCGTGCAGGCGGCGACGAACGAAGTGCTGGAGGAAACCGAGATGCCGATGATGCTCTACGTGTACGCGGCCATCCTCATCCTCGTCTTCCTCGTGTACCGCGACTGGCGGGCCATGGCCGCCTGCTGCCTGCCGCTCACCGTGGCCACCTGGATCGGCTACTGGTTCATGAAAGAGCTGGAGATCGGCCTGACCGTGGCCACGTTGCCGGTGATGGTGCTCGCGGTCGGCATCGGCGTCGATTACGCCTTCTACATCTACAACCGTCTGCAGGTGCAACTGGCGAACGGGCTGGAGTTCACCCGCGCGCTTGAGCTCGCGCTGCAGGAAACCGGACTGGCGACCGTGTTCACCGCGATCACCCTCTCGATCGGCGTGGCGACCTGGATGTTCTCCAGCCTGAAATTCCAGGCCGACATGGGCGCGCTGCTGACCTTCATGTTCCTCGTGAACATGGTCATGGCGATCACGCTGTTGCCGGCCTTCGCGGCGGTGCTCGAATGGATTGCGCCGCGCCGTGGTCCGGTGCGCATGCCGGCGATTTTGCAACATTGATAGGACTTGGTTTTCCCATGAGATTTACCCGATCCCTCTCCCTGGCCCTGGCTGCCCTGTGGGCCTCCTGCACGGTGGCGGCCGAGACGCCGCCTGCGCCTGGCTGGCCCAGCCTGCAGCCGGCGCAACGCGTCGCGCAGGTCACCGGCGCACCCTTGCTTGCGGTGGCGCGCGCCGGTAACCGTGTCGTCGCCGTCGGTGACCACGGCGTTGTTCTGCTCTCCGAGGACGGCACGACATTCCGGCAGGCGCAATCGGTTCCGGTCCGCTCGATGCTGACTTCCGTCCAGTTCTTGAACCCTCGCGTGGGCTATGCCGCCGGCCACGACGGCGTCGTGCTTGGCACGCAGGACGGCGGCGAGACGTGGACGCTCCTGCGCGCCGCGCCCGGCACCGAGCAGCCCATCCTTTCGCTGCACTTCGACAGCCTGGAACACGGCATCGCCGTAGGCCTGTACGGCTGGGCGATCGAGACCCGCGACGCGGGCCGCACCTGGGGCGAGCTGCGCGTGGGAACCGGCGAGGACGCAGACCGGCATCTCTTCCATGTGTTCGCATCCCGGCGCGGGACACTGTTCATCGCAGGCGAAGCCGGGACCATCTTCCGTTCCGCCGACAGGGGCAAGTCATGGCAGGCGCTCGACACCGGGAACAAGGGCTCGCTCTGGCACGGGCGCTCGCTGATCGACGGCACGCTGCTGATCTGCGGCATGCGCGGCCACCTTTATCGCAGCAACGACGACGGCCAGACGTGGCAGGCGGTCGAGTCGCACACCACGCAATCCCTGACCGGCATCACGCAACTGGTGGACGGCAGCGTATTCGTCGTCGGCCTGGGCGGCACGGTGCTGACCAGCACCGACAGCGGCAAGAACTTCACGCTCAGCGAGCGCCCGGGGAAGGAGCCGCTGACAGGCGTGCTCGCCAATGCTTCCCGTCCGCCGGTGCTGGTGTCGATGGCGGGGCCGGTGGCGGGCGCGCAGCCGGCGGCACGTTGAGGGGAGGCGGACATCATGGAACAGAACAAGACAAGGAAGGCGGGCTCGCTCACGCGTCGCGGCTTCCTCGGCGCGGCCGCGGCAGCGGTGACAGCGGCAAGCTTGCCGAAGGCGGCCGAGGCCGTAACGCAAGAACGCGGTGTGCTCGACATTGCCATCATCGGCGCCGGACTCGCCGGCCTGACCGCGGCACGCGATCTCAAGCGCGCCGGATGCGATTCCTTCGTGGTGCTGGAAGCGCGCGGCTACGTCGGCGGCCGCACGCTCAACCACGATCTCGGCAACGGCAATTTTTCGGAGGCGGGCGGCCAGTGGATCGGGCCGGGGCAGACCGCGATCGTCGATCTTGCACGCGAACTCGGCATCGGCACATTCCCGACCTACTGGCAGGGCAAGACGACGCTGCTCGCCGGTGGCGTGCGCGCCACAGCCGAAAGTGATGGCACCTTTGGCACCGACCCGAAGCTGGCGCACGAACTGGAAGAGTTGGCAAAGCTCGTGCCCTCCGGCGCACCGTGGAAGTCGCCGCGCGCCGCCGAGTTCGACGCAATGACGCTGGGCGACTGGCTGGCGACAAAGAACATCCCGCCCGAAGACCAGATCAGCTGGACGCTCAGCACATCGCTCACGACCGGCGCACCGCCGTCAAAAATCTCGCTGCTCCACTACCTGGGGCTGATCAATTCCGCCGACTGCAATTACGAACGGCTGGAAGCGGTCAAGGGCGGCGCGCAGGAAACACGCATCTCGGGCGGTTCGCAAGTCCTGTGCATCAAGATGGCGCAGGACCTGGGCGACAAGCTGCGGCTCTCGACGCCGGTGCTGCGCATCGAGAACTGGCAGAACGGGCCGGTCGCCATCCACACACCGAAAGGCGTGGTCCGGGCGCGCAGCGTGATCGTCGCGCTCTCGCCGGCCTTGTGCCACCAGATCGCCTTCGACCCGCCGCTGCCCGAAAAGCGCCGCGAACTGCAACGGCGCTGGCCGGCGTACGCGCCCATGCGCAAGACCGCGCATGTCTACAAGAAGGCGTTCTGGCGCGACAAGGGCTTGAACGGCTGGGTCGTGCAGGCGAAAGGGCCTGTGGTGTGGGCCTATGACAACTCCCCCGAGGATGTGTCCTGCGGCGTCATCAGCGCCTTCGTGAACAACGGGATGCTGCCTTCCGACCCGAAGGCGGCCGAGGCCGAGCTCACGCGCATCTATGCCCAGGCCCTGGGCGACGAAGCGCTGCATCCGGTCGCCTACCACGACCACGACTGGGGCAAGGCCGACCGCTGGTCGCTGACCTGCACCTCGCCGATGCCGCCCGGCTTGCTTACCAAATTTGGCGACGCCTTGCATCCGCCGGTGGGACGACTGATCTGGTCGGGCACGGAAACGGCGGAGATCTGGGCGACTTCCATGGATGGCGCGGTGCGCTCCGGTCACACGGCGGCATTGCACGCATTGCGATCGCTCGGATGATGAACCCAACTTCAGAGGAAAACAGGATGGTCGACATTCATTCCAAACGCGAGGAGGCGCCGGAAACGGCCATGCTCACCCGCCGCGGCTTCCTGGGCGTGGCGGCAGCGGCGGTCACGACGGCGGCGCTTCCCTCGGCGGCGAACGCCGCAACGCAAGAACGCGATGTGCTCGACATTGCCATCATCGGCGCGGGGTTCGCCGGCCTGACCGCGGCACGCGACCTGAAGCGCGCCGGATGCGAATCCTTCGTGGTGCTGGAAGCACGCAACCGCGTCGGCGGCCGCACGCTGAACCACGACCTCGGCAACGGCTATTTCTCGGAAGCCGGCGGCCAGTGGATCGGGCCGGGCCAGACGGCGGTTGCCGACCTTGCCCGCGAGCTCGGCGTCGGGACATTTCCCCATTACTGGCAAGGCAAGATGTCGCTCCTGGCCGGCGGCGCGCGTGCCGCAGTCGAAAGCGACGGCACCTTCGGAACCGACCCGAAGCTGATGCACGAGCTCGAAGAGATGGCGAAGCTGGTGCCGTCCGGCGCGCCGTGGAAATCCCCGCGCGCGGCCGAGTTCGACGCGATGACGCTCGGCGACTGGCTGGCAAAGAAGAACATCGCCCCGGAAGACCAGATCGGATGGACGGTCGGCGCGACGCTGACGGGAGGCGCGCACCCGTCGCGGCTTTCGCTGCTTCACTGGCTCTCGATGGTCAATTCGGCCGACTGCATTTACGACCGCCTCGAAGCGGTCAAGGGCGGCGCGCAGGAGACGCGCATCTCGGGCGGTTCGCAAATGCTGTGCGTCAAGATGGCGCAAGACCTGGGCGACAAGCTGCGGCTGTCGACGCCGGTGCTGCGCATCGAGAACTGGCAGAACGGGCCGGTCGCCATCCACACGCCAAAGGGCGTGATCCGGGCACGCAGCGTGATCGTCGCGCTCTCGCCGCCGCTGTGCAACCAGATCGCCTTCGATCCGCCGCTGCCCGAAAAGCGCCGCGAAATGCAGCGCCGCTGGCCTGCCGCCGCGCCGGCGCGCAAGACGGCGCACGTCTACAAGAAAGCATTCTGGCGCGACAAGGGCTTGAACGGCTGGGTCGTGCAGGCGAAGGGGCCGGTTCTCTGGGCCTACGACAACTCGCCGGAAGACGTGTCGTTCGGCGTGATCAACGCCTTCGTCAACAACGCGATGCTGCCGTCCGACTCGAAAGCAGCCGGGGAAGAGCTGGCGCGCATCTATGCGCAGGCGCTGGGCGACGAAGCCCTGCATCCCATCGCCTTCCACGACCACGACTGGGGCAAGGCCGACCGCTGGACGCTGACCTGCGTCTCGCCGATGCCGCCCGGCTTCCTCACCAAGTACGGTGAAGCCCTGCATCCGCCCGTCGGGCGGCTGATCTGGTCGGGCACGGAAACCGCGGACATCTGGGCGGGCTACATGGATGGCGCGGTGCGTTCCGGCCACAAGGCGGCACTGCAGGCGCTGCAAGCAGTTTCAGGGAGAAAAGCATGACGAACGCAACAAAACAACGCAGCCGCGGCAAGCGGATTCTGATCATCGCAGCCTGGCTGCTGCTGGTACCGGCAGCGGCGGCCGCCATCGTCTACGGACCGGATCTCGTGAACCTGGTCCAGCTCGGCAGGGAGGTCGAACAGATTTCCAGCGAGGAGACGCGCGTCGCCGGCCCATGGCCGCGCGCAACCGACGCCTGCATCGGCTGCCACGGCGACCAGGGCAACGCGCGCGCCCAGACCTATCCGCGCCTGGCCGGACAGCCGGAGGCTTACCTGAAGAATCAGCTGCATGCATTCGCAAGCGGCGCCCGCAACGACCCGACCATGACGCCGCTGGCGCTCAGCATGACGGAGCAGGAGCGCGATGCGTTCGCAGGGCATTTCGCAAAGATGAAGGCGCAGCCCAACACGACGTTCAGCGGCGATCCGGCGCGTGTGGCCCGCGGCGAAGCGGTGGCAAAGGCGAACAACTGCACGTCCTGCCACGGACAGGCGCTGGAAGGGAAAGACGCCTACCCGCGGCTTGCGGGGCAGGGCTACGACTACCTGCGCGACCAGCTCATGCGCTTCAAGGACGGCACGCGGCGCGACGCTACCGGCGCGATGCAGGCACTCACCGCCGGACTCTCGCAACAGGACATCGACGACCTGGCGCAGTACATGGCAAGCAGATAGCAGCACCGGCGGGTATCGGGTATCGGGTACCTACCCGCCGCACATAACTTCCATAGACCCCACTTCCATTCTCAAGGAGATTATCTTGGCAAAGCATCCTGTCGTCGTTTATGGCGCAAGCGGTTACACCGGCATGTTGATCATGGACTGGCTGATCGACGAAAACATTCCGTTCACCGCAGTGGGGCGCAGCGCGAAGCGCATCAAGGAAATGATGGCGCAACGCGTGGTGCGCCTCGAATCGGCCGACTACGAGATCATCGAAGCGGAGCACAACGTCGACGCGCTGGTTAACGCCTTCCGCGGCGCCAAGGTGGTGTGCAACACCGTCGGCCCGTTCTCCGATTTCGGCCTGACGACCGTCGAAGCGACGCTCAAGGCCGGCTGTCATTATCTCGACACCACCGGCGAGCAACCCTTCATGCGCAAGGCGCGCGACGAATTCGGCGAACTGTACCGCCAGGCCGGATTGCTGATGTCGTCGTCAAACGCCTACATGTACACCTTCGCCGAAATCGCCGCCGAGCTGGCGCTCGAGACGCCCGGCGTCGATGCGCTTGAGACCGCCACGCTGACGCGCGGCCCGCGCAATGTGGCAGGCGTGAGTGTGGGCTCGGCGGCAACTATCTTCGACGGCGCCCGTCATGAAGCGGCCTACCTGTGGGAAAAGAAGCTCGTGCCGCACGCGGCGGACGCGTCGTTCACCGTTGCCGATCCTGCCTTCATGCAGCCGGTGTTCTGCCTGCCCTGGGGCGGTACCTCGCTGCCCCTGTACTTCGAACGCGATTCGCGCGTGCGCAGCTGTATTTCCTGCGTGGGCTTCTACGACAACAACGTGATGCCGGCGGTGCATGCGTTCAACAAGAAATGGGAAGCCGAGTACAAGCATCTGCCGCGCGAACAACAGGACGCGATCCTGAAGCAGGTCGTCAGCTCGACCACGCCGACGATGCCGCCGCGCGAGCGTACAACCATCCAGCGCACCGTCGACTTCGCCATCGGACGCGGCCAGCTCGCCTCGGTGCGCGCCACGGTCCACGGCATTACGCCCTACATCTCGACCGGCGCAATCCACGCCGCAGGCGTCCTCAAGCTGCTCGACGGCGAGACCGCCAAGGTCGGCTTTGCTTCCGGCTCCAAGGCCTTCGGCCACCGCTACCTGCTCGGCTATCTGGAGCAGCGCGGACTCGCACGCGCCACGGTGACGCAGCTTTAAAGGAGAGCCTGACATGGCAATCATCGATTTCTTCGACCGCGGCTGGCGCATCAACCCGTTCGGCACCGCCTATATCCAGGGCGAACGCAAATTTTCGTTCCAGGAGATAGGCGAGCTTTCCTGCCGCATCGCCAATGCCTTGACCGCCGGCGGCCTCGACAGGGATGCCAAGGGCGCGATCTGGGCGGATAACGATGTCATCGCATGGGCCTGCGCGCTGGGCTTGTGGCGCGCGCGCGGGGCCTACATACCGATCAACGGCCGCAACCCGGCCGAGGAGAACCACTACATTCTCGACGCCTTCGACTGCGACGTGCTGTTCTTCCAGCAGGCATTTGCACCGGTGGTCGAAGAGCTGCGCTCCCGGCTGCCGAAAATCAAGCTGTGGGTATGCATCGACGCCGACCTGCCTTGGGCGCCGTCGCTGTCCACATGGAGCGCGGGATGGCCATCGACCGCGCCGCTGCTCGAAGCCGCCATGGACGACGTCGTCACGCTCTCGTCCACGGGAGGAACGACCGGCAAGCCCAAGGGCGTGATGAATACGCACCGCGCTTTCCAGACCTACTACGCGCAGTTCATGATGGCCTTCCCCTATCAGGGCGCGCGTCCGGTCAACCTCGCTGCCGCCCCGATGACGCACACGGCGGGCATGCTTTCCCTGCCGTGCACCGCGCAGGGCGGGACGGTGGTCGTGCTCCCCAAGCCCGACCCTGCGGCATTGCTTGGCGCAATCGCCAGGCACAAAGTCACGGAGCTGTTCCTGCCGCCCACGGTGATCTATCGGCTGCTGGATATTCCCGGCATCGCCCAGCAGGATTTCTCGTCGCTCAAGTACTTCATCTACGGCGCCGCCCCGATGTCGGTCGAGAAACTCAAGCGCGCCATCGAGGTGTTCGGCCCGGTCATGGCCGGCGGCTACGGCCAGACGGAAGCACCGGCGTCGATCTCCTATCTGCCGCCGGCCGAGCACTTTTCCGGCGGCGAGCTGGCGTCCGATGAACGTCTCTCCTCGGTCGGGCGGCCTAATCCGCTCATCCGCGTCGAGATCATGAACGAACGCAACGAGATATTGCCCCAGGGCGAGACCGGCGAAATCTGCGTGCGCGGCGACCTCGTCATGAAGGGCTACTACAAGGCGCCCGACAAGACGGCGGAAACCATCGTCGACGGCTGGCTGCATACCGGCGACATCGGCCACCTCGACGCGGAAGGCTATCTCCACATCACCGACCGCAAGAAGGACATGATCATCAGCGGCGGCTTCAACGTCTACCCGAGCGAGATCGAGCAGGTCATCTGGGCGCATCCGGCGGTCCAGGACTGCGCGGTCATCGGCGTGCCCGACGAGCAGTGGGGCGAGGCGGTGAAGGCGGTTGTGGAACTCAATGCCGGCCAGAGCGCGAGCGCCGATGAGCTCATCGCGTTGTGCAAGCAGAAGCTCGGCTCGGTCAAGGCGCCCAAGAGCGTGGACTTCGTCCCCGCACTGCCGCGCAGCCCGGTTGGCAAGGTGCTGAAGAAGGACTTGCGCGAGCAGTACTGGCAGGGCATGGAACGCAGGATCTAAGTAAAAGAATCGCCACGGCCGCTCCCCGGAAAACCGTCATTCCCGCGAAGGCGGGAATCCAGTGTCGTCAAACGACGCATGAACGACACTGGATCCCGACTTTCGTCGGAATGACGGCGCAATGAGTGAACGGTATGAACTCCGGGCCGGCCTTTCATGAAGAAGAGACTATGGGCAACATCTATATCGCCGGCATCGCCATGACCGTGTTCGGCCGGCACCTCGAACGCAGCATCGACGATCTGGCAGGCGAGGCGCTACGCGGCGCATTACAGGATGCCGGCTGCGAAGCCGCCGACATCGGCACGGCCTTTTACGCCGGCATCACCAACGGCCAGCTGCAGGGACAGCTCTCGATCCCCGGCCAGGTCGTGTTCAGCAAGATCGGGATCGAAGGCATTCCGGTGTTCAACGTCGAGAATGCCTGCGCCTCCGGCAGCACCGCCGTGCACCTGGCGGTGCAGCAGTTGCGGGCGGGCGCATGTGACGTGGCACTGGCGCTCGGCGCGGAAAAGATGAACGTCGCCGACAAGGCGAAGTCGCTGGCGCTGTTTGAAGCAGGATGGGACGTGTCCCGCGTCGAGGAAAACTTTGCCACGCTGGCCAGGCTGGGCGAAGGCGTCGAGCCGCCGCCCGGATCGGAATCGGACCGGCCCTACAGCCGCTTCATGAAGATCTATGCCGCCATGTGCCGGTATCACATGAAGACCTTCGGCACCACGCAGCGCCAGATCGCCGCAGTGTCGGCGAAGAACCATCAGCATTCGGTGCACAACCCGCATTCGCAGTTCCGCAAGCCTTTTACCATCGAGGAGGTGCTGGCCGCGCCGCCCATCACCTATCCGATCACGCTGCCCATGTGCGCGCCGGTCACGGATGGCGCCGCTGCGGCAATTATCTGTACCGAAGAGGGCCTGCGTCGCATCGGCGCCGACCGCAAGCGGAGCATCCGGATTGCGGCAAGCGTCATCCGCAGCTTCACGCACCGGCCGCTTGACGCACCGGAAAAGAGCATCGGCCATCTCGCCGCCTTGCAGGCCTACGAGCAGGCCGGCCTCGGGCCGGATGACATGGATGTCGCCGAGGTGCACGACGCTTCCGCGATGGGAGAAATCATCCAGGCCGAGAACCTGGGCCTCGTGCCGTTCGGCCAGGGCGGACCTGCGGCCGAGCGCGGCGACTTCACGCTGGGCGGGCGCATTCCCATCAACACTTCCGGCGGCCTCGAATCCAAGGGCCATCCGCTCGGGGCGACCGGCATCGGCCAGCTCTACGAACTGGTCACGCAACTGCGCGGCGAAGCCGGTCTGCGGCAGGTGCTGGGTGCGCGCCACGCGATCCAGGAAAACGGCGGCGGCTTGCAGGGCCACGAAGAGGCGGCGCTCGCCGTCCATATCCTGAGCAAGACTTGACGGAGGCGGGGATGAGCACGGAAGGTAATGCCGCGCCGGGGCCGGCAGAGTTTCGGCCGGCCGGCGGATGGGTGGACGCGCCCGCGCTGCAGCCGCCGCTCGAAGGCGATGCCGGCGCGGATGCGATCGTCGTCGGCGCAGGCTTCGCCGGCCTGTCCACCGCGCTGGAGCTTACGGCGCGCGGAGCAAAAGTCATCGTTCTCGAACGCGAGTTCGCCGGCTTCGGCGCGAGCGGGCGCAACGCCGGCTATCTGGTGGGAGGGCAGGGGCTCGAATACGACCTCTTCCTCAAGCGCGTGGGCCGCGAGCAGGCGAAGAAAATCGTCGGCTTCTACGATGAGGGGGTCGCCTACGTGGAAGGCAAGCTCGGCGAATATGGCATCGACTGCGATTACAACGCCTCCGGCGTGATCCGCGCAGCCGTCCATCCGTCCCAGGAGCGGAAACTGCGGAAGAACATGCAGACCGGCATCGAGCTCGGTTCCCCCGCACAGTTCCTGGACCACGCCGAGATGCGCGCGCGCGGCATTCCGCCTGCCTTCCTGTTCGGCGCCTTCTACCCGAGCGGCGGCACGCTGGACCCGGGAAAGTACGTGATGGGATTGCGGCGGGCCGCACTGCAAGCCGGGGTGCAGATTTACGAAAACACGGCGCTGCTGTCGTACACCGGCGGCAAGACCGTCAAGGTGCAGACGGCGCACGGCAGCGCAAGTGCGCCGTTCCTGGTGCTCGCTACCAACGCCTATACGCCGCAGCTCGGCCTGCTTGGCAACAAGGTGGCGCCGCTGCGCGTCTCGGCGATCGAGACCGAACCGCTGTCGCCGCAGCAGCTCGCGTCCCTTGGCTGGCCCCGGCGCGAAGGGCTGGTCACGCCGCACTGGACCATGGAAAGCCATCGCCTCACGGCACGCAACACCCTGGTGGTGACAACCAAGCGGCTCAACTACGTCTATGGTTCGCGGACGCCCAACGTGCCTGACGGCGACGCCTACCGGGCGCTGGAAACGACGCTGCACGACCGCTTCCCGACCCTGCGTAGCCTCGCCATCCGCTCATGCTGGAGCGGTTACGTCAGCCTTGCCTATGACGCGCTGCCGGTAGTCGGCGAAACCGGAGACGAGCGAAACATCCTGTACAGCGCGGGATGTTCCGGCCACGGCGTCGGCACCCAGTCGCTGATGGGTCAGCTGCTTGCCGAACGGATTTGCGGCAAGGAGCATCCCCTTCTTGCCGCCTTGCGCCACAAGACGCCTCCGACGCTGCCGGAGCCGTTGCAGTGGTGCGCCGTCAAGTCCGCGCTGGGCATGGCGAACATGCTCGATGAACGCGTGAACCGCAAGGCGCGCGCCGCCGCGGAAGTCACCGGAAGCAGAAAGGAATGGGCCGGACAATGATGGGTTTGATCAAATTTTCGTGCTTGCTGCTGTACGCGATGGCGCTGGCAGGCTGGACGGGTATGTGGACCGGCCCGGCGGCAGCCACGACCCAGATCGTCGCGCTGCTGATCCTCGGCGTGCATGTGATCGAGGTTTTCATTGCGTTCAAGCTCGTTCGACGCTATCCGGGAAGCCTCGCCACAAGTGTTGTCCTGACTTTGCTGTTCGGGCTTTTGCACTTGCGGCCGCTGGAACAACAGGCGCGACGGATGGCGCGCAGCGATAAAGAGGTTGGGAGTCATGGGGTCGGCAAAGACTGAGCATGACGGGCCGGCGGAATTCATGTTGCGGCAACTGACCGAGCTGGCCATGGCAATGCGGCCGAAGCGTTCCGTCGTAAGAGTGATGCGCATACAGGCTGCACAGCCAGCCGGGCTGGCCGAGGACATCGATTTCACCCAGGTCGAACACCGGCTGCTCATGGAACTCAATACGCGCCGCAACAGCGGCGAATCTTTTGCCGCGCTGGCGGCGGACTTGAACAGGAGAGGGGTGCGCGGCCGCTACGGCGCGCGCTGGTACACCGCGAGCGTGCGCGCCTTTCTTCGCAGGAGAAGTGTCGATCGCTCCGTGTCGTAGGCAGCAGGGCTTGGGAGTCGCCGCATCGAGCCAGGCACAAGATCCATGGCCGGCGCGGCACACAGACACGGGGCGATCCGGCCTTCCCATATTTCAATTTTCACATCTATGGACAATCTCCACTTCCCATCCGCGCACGACGGCTTCGACACACGGCTGCTCGAAACCTATCTGGCATCCCGTCTCCCCGGCTTCGAGGGCAAGCTTGAAGTCAGCCGCTTCAAGGGCGGCCAATCCAACCCCACCTATCGGCTCGACACGCCGTCGCGCGCGTATGTGATGCGCACGAAGCCGGCGCCTGCCGCCAAGTTGCTGCCATCCGCGCACGCGATCGAACGGGAATTTCGCGTCATGCAAGCCTTGCACGGCACGGATGTCCCGGTTCCGGAAGTACACCTGCTCTGCGAAGACGAATCCATCATCGGGCGCGCCTTCTACATCATGGAACTCGTGCAGGGACGGATTTTCTGGGATCAATCGCTGCCGGAATTGACGCGCAGCGCGCGCGTCTCGGTGTACGACGAAATGAACCGCGTGATCGCTGCCCTTCACAAGCTGAAGCCTGCCGATATCGGACTGGACGACTTTGGCAAGCCGGGGAATTACTTCGAGCGCCAGATCGCGCGCTGGACGAAACAATACCGGGCGTCCGCCACCAAGCCGGCCGAGCCGATCGAGGCAATGGACCGGTTGATCGACTGGCTGCCGCAAAACATTCCACCGACCGCGCGCGACGAATCCCGCACGGCCCTCGTCCACGGCGACTTCCGTCTCGACAACCTGGTCTTCAATCAAGAGGGGACGCGCGCCATCGGCGTACTCGACTGGGAACTCTCGACGCTCGGCCACCCGCTGGCAGACCTGAGCTATCACTGCCTGGGATGGCACGTGAAAGCCGGCCCGTTCGAAGGCATTGCCGGCCTGGACCATGCGACGCTCGGCATTCCCGACGAACGCCAGTACATCATGCGCTACTGCATCAGGACCGGCCGGCTGGGTGAACTGGACGCCATCCTCGCCGACTGGAATTTCTACCTGGCCTACAACCTGTTCCGCCTCGCCGGCATCCTGCAAGGGATCGCACAGCGCGCCTCCCTCGGCATTGCCTCGAATGAAAAGGCCAAGGCGACGGGCGCCTACGCCCGGCCGTTCGCCGAGCTCGCCTGGGAGCTCGCGTCCGGCTGAACTTGGCAAAAAGAAATGAGTGCCACGTTGTGGCTTCGCTCTAGAATGGTATGTAAGTATTCCCGACCAGCCGCATGATCCAGTGAAAGCGGGACGGCACGTATGCCCAGCAGATGGAGAGATCTCCTTCTTATCCTCCTTTGGCCTGCATTGTTCGCAGCAGGCGGAGGGCTGGCGTGGGCATACGTGTCAAGCAACCTGGACGAAGAGCGGCGCGCGATCGAGGAGCGGACCTTGCGCGACGCCGGCACGCTTGCCCGCCACTACGCCGCGCTGACGACGCGGTTTCTCAAGAACATCGACCAGCTTGCCTTGCATGTTCAGCTCGAATACGAGTTGACCGCACACGGCCTGGACCTGGCGACCCTGGACCAGCGCGGCTTGTTCACGGACGAACCCTTGATCAACGTGACCATTGTCGACAAGAACGGCAATCCGGTCAGCAGCACGCATCCGCATGATCCCCGGGTTTCCCTGGCGCAGGATCCCAGTTTCCTTCCGCACAAGCAGGACCTGCCGGACACGCTCCACATCAGCGGCCCGCGCGTCAGCCCCCTGTTTCAATTTCCGACGATCGACTTCTCCCGTAACCTGCGTGACCGGCAAGGGCAGTTTGCGGGGATCGTGCTCGTCAGCGTCAGTCCCTCTTACTTCACTGACAGCTATGACGTCACCACCCTTGCCCAGAACGGTCTGCTTGCGCTGACGGATGAGCGCCACCGCCTGCTTGCCGCGCGCAGCGACAGTGCCGAATCCCGTGCCGGCAGTCCGGCGATAAGCATTTCAAATGCGCTGACCGGAAGCAGCGGGGTGGCATTAATTCCTGCCGCCAGGTTCAATGACGGGAAAGAGCGGTATGTCGGCTGGGAGCGGATCGGCGATTACGGATTGATCTCCATTGCCGGCCTGGAAAAGCAGGAAGCGATGGCGCCCTACCTGCGCAGCAGGGAAACCATCCTGCGCTACATGACATGGGGCACCGGGGCACTTTTTCTTGTCGCGCTGCTCGCCGCCTACATGGCCTGGCGCCTGCGGCTGCGCAAAACGCAAGTCGAGGAAGTGCGCTCGACCTACCGCCTGGCAACGGAGCGCAGCAACGAAGGTTTCTACATGCTGCGGCCGAAATGGCAACGTGACGGCAGCATCGCCGACTTCAGCTTCGTCGATTGCAACCGGCGCGGCGCCGAACTGTATGGCATGTCCTATGACCAATTGCTCGGCAAGGACCTCTCCGCCTTGCTCCCGGAAACGATACTCCCGGCCGAGATTGAAAAATTGCAGCACGCGCTCTCTGAGGGGTATCTCGAAGAAGAGCTGCAAGTCGCGGAAGACATGCCTGTGCGCTGCGAATGGCTCTACCGGCGCATCGTCCGCTCCGGCTCCGGCCTGGCTGTCACCGTCAGCGATATCACCGAACGCAAGGCGCACGTCCGGGAACTGGAACGCAAGGGGTATGAAGACGCCCTGACCGGGCTGCGCAACAGGCACTGGCTGTCGGACACCCTGCCGGAGACGATCAGGCAGGCGCAAGCGGAAGGCTTCGACGTCGCGCTGATGTTTGTCGACCTGGATCGCTTCAAGCGCGTCAACGATGCGATGGGCCACAGCATCGGCGATGAGTTGCTGCGCCGATGCGCGGAAAGGCTGGTCGAGACCGTCCGCCCCGACGACAAGGTGGTGCGCCTGGGCGGCGACGAATTTCTCGTGCTGCTGACACGTGTGGAGGGCAAGGAAGGAACGCAACGTGTGGCCGAACGCGTCGCGGCCGCCCTGGGCGACCGGTTCCGCCTGGCTGCAGGCGTGGTGGACATCAGCGCATCGATCGGCATCAGCCTGCTCCCGCATGACGGCGCCGATGCCGAAACCCTGCTGAACAAGGCGGACATCGCGATGTACTCGGCCAAGACCAGCGGCCGCCGGCAATGGCGCTTCTACGACCCGCGCTTCGACGAAGAAATCAAGAGCCGCCTGCGCCGTGAAAAGGAACTGGTCAGGGCGATCGAGCAGGATGAGTTCGTCGTCTACTACCAGCCGCGCATGGAGGTGCACAGCCGGCGCGTCTGCAGCATGGAAGCGCTGGTGCGCTGGCAGCACCCGACCAGCGGAGTCATCTCTCCCAACGAATTCATCCCCCTCGCGGAAGAAACCGGGCAGATCATCGAGCTGGGGCAGCTGGTCATCGGAAAGGTTTTCGCGCAAATGGCGCAGTGGGCGGCACAGGGAGATGAGCTGGTGCCCGTCTCCATCAATGTCTCGGCCAGGCAGTTCAATGAAACGGATATCAAGGCGATCCTCGCCGACGCGTTCAGAAGGCACCCGGTGGCGCCGGAGCTGATCGAAGTGGAACTGACGGAATCGTCGATGACCGGCGACGTGGCCGATATCAGACGCACGATCGCATCGATCCAGCAGATGGGCGTGAAGGTGCTGGTCGACGATTTCGGCACCGGCTACTCCTCGCTCGCGCAGTTGCAGAAACTCGACATGGATGTGCTGAAGGTCGATCGGGCGTTCACGCTGGAGATCGAACACGGGAATGAAGGCCGGATATTTTTCTCGGCCATCATCACCATGGCGCATGCGCTCGGCATGCGGGTCGTGGCGGAGGGTGTGGAAAATGCGGCGCAGCTGGATATCCTGAACGACCTGGACTGCGACGAGATCCAAGGCTACTTCGTCTCGCATCCGCTGGCCGCCAGCGCGCTGCAGGATTTCTTGCAGCGCATGCGAAGCCCGCATATGCCGGTAGCGCCGGTAGCGGTCCGGGTCAAGCAGTAAGTTCCCTGTTCAGTAGCCTGTCCGCCGCCGCAAGGCCGACTCGGTGAATTCATCGGAGCGCATCCATGGCGCCTTCGCCTCGACGTGAAACTTCAGATCGCTCTCATCGGTCACGTAGCCGTCGAGCAGATAGCGATTCTGCACGAAGTCGTACAGGATCATGGAATACTGGGACGTGCAAGCCTTGATTTCCCAGATCGGCACGACGGCCGCTTCCTTGTATCGGACCAGCTTGCCGTCAGCATCGTAATCCTCGCCGGCCGCCGCCACCCAGCTGTCCTCGTCCAGGTAGAGAATCTTGCGCGGCGTGGAGTGGCGCATCCCTGGGCGCAGGTTACCCTCGATGACCCATACGCGATGCAATTCATAGCGGCGTCCGCTCGCAAGGACATAATCCCGTCCGAATATGCTGTTCCCGTCCGCATCCTTGTCGGTGAAGTTGAACACGTTATACGGAATGAGCAGTTCGCGCTTTCCCTTCAGTTTCCATTCGAAGCGGTCGGGATTGCCGCTGAAAATGCCGATCGAATCGTTGGGGTATGTCCGTTCAAACCCGATCAAGGGTGCATCATAGTTGTAGGACGGCATCCGGCGGACCCGCCGCTGCCCGGGATGGAAATAGAACGAGTCCGGCGGTCTGTCGAAGTAGAATCGCTGCACGATCGCCTGTCCGTTCAAGGACGGCGGGTACTTCGAAAAGATCTGCAGTCCTTGCTTCAAATCCCCGGCTTGCATCCTGTGCTCCCCGGGCGCGGCCCACGGATAGTAGACGCGGGTGTCGCCGTTGAAGATCAGCGGTTCCCCGCCTGCGTTGTACGAAGAAAGATAGACGCGGTTATTCAGCCATTCGATCCCCGCCCCCTGGTAAAGCAAGAGGTAATTCCAGAGTGCTTCGATCCCGCTGCGGGGTTGGGGAAAGGGAATGCTCGGCAATACCGCATTTTCGATGGACCAGCCGTTGGCGGCGATGCGCGCCGCGCCCTTGTGGCGCATCGTATTGGATGCGACGAACTCCGGCACGCGGCAACTGCGATGCGACGGGTACACCGGCATGGTGTAACCCGGCTTGCTGCGCAACAGGGCGATCGCACCTGCGGGCAAAAGATGCGCATAGCGGTCGATATTCTTTTGATCAATGACGTAGATCGGTTTTTCGCTCGCATACGGAGCAAAGCGGACTCTGCTTTTTCCTTCGCTCCAGCCCGGCAAGGGGTCACCCGTCTCCGGCTTCCAAGGGGGAATGCTGCCGTCGGCATTGCCTGCGGCTTCTGCGCCGGTCACGGTAAGTTGCGGCTGCGCCGCAAGCAACAAAAGCGGGCAAAGCAGGCTCATGCCGGCAATGAGGATGTGCCGCGCAAGTCCGGACGGCAAGCTCATGGGTTTTCTCTTCCAATTAATGGCGGCGGGCAATTCGGTTAGTGCACCGCAGCCCTTCTTGAAGCCGTAGGCTGGGATGCAATCCCAGCATAGCCCAAGCATTCGATGATTGCTGGGATTGCATGCCTCCTCCATCCCATCCAAGGGATGGCGTTTGCCCGGCGATCGAAGGGTCGCCGGGCATTTTTTCGACAACTGTTTCGTGAACGCGGGCCCGGATTCCTCGACTCAAACGGAGACAGCATGAGAATCGCCAGAATGAAAATCGGACAGCGCCTGGCGTTAGGTTTCGGCATGGCGATCGCACTGATGGTTGCCGTGATCCTGTTCGGGGCGGCCAAGCTGATCAGCATCAAGCACGACATCGAAGTGGACGCCACCGAGCGCTATCCGCAAACCGTGCTGGCGAACGGCGTCAAGTCCGACTTGCACGATGTCGTGCAGGCCATGCGCGACATGCTGCTCCTGGAAGATGCGGAAGAGATCAAGGCACGCGTCGCCGACCTCGAGCAATCGATGGCCTTTGCGGACAAGAGCCTGGGCGAACTGAACCGGAAACCGTCGTTGTCGGCGAAGGAGAGCGACCTCAAGAAAAGCATGAACGAGACGCACGCGGATTTCGCCGCGGAACTCGACAGCTTCAAGCAGCTCGTCATCGCGGATGAGCGCGACAAGGCCAGGGATGTTCTCTACACCAGGGTGGAGACGGCGCAGCTCGCCTATTTCCAGTCCCTGAACAACGTCGTCGCGTTTCATGAAGCGGCGATGGATGAAAGCAGCCGCTCCGCGGTCGAATCGGCTTCACGGGCGGTCGTCCTCATGCTGGCATTGGCCGGCGGCGCCTGTCTGCTTGCCGTGGCGATCGGCGTACTGGTGACCCGCGGCATCGTCCGTTCGCTGGACCAGGCCGTGGACCTGGCCAAGCGCGTCGCGGAAGGCGACCTGACCGCCACTATCGACGTCAAGAGCCAGGACGAGACCGGCATCCTCGTGCAAAACCTGAAGGCCATGAACCAAAGCCTGGAACGCATCGTCGCCGAGGTTCGGCAGGGCACCGACACCATCAGCGTGGCCTCGGCCGAAATCGCCCAGGGCAACATGGACCTGGCAGCGCGCACCGAGCAGCAGGCAGCCTCGGTGGAGCGCATCGTCGCCTCCATGGACGTCCTGACCTCCACCGTCAAACAAAATGCGGATAACGCCCAGCAGGCCCGCCATCTGGCGGACAGCGCGTCCGACGTCGCGCTCAGGGCCGGCGCCGTGGTGAATCAGGTGGTGGAGACGATGCAATCCATTAACGAGTCGGCACGAAAGATTGCAGACATTACCAGCGTCATCGACGGCATCGCCTTCCAGACCAACATCCTTGCGCTGAATGCCGCGGTGGAAGCGGCGCGGGCCGGCGATCAGGGCCGGGGCTTCGCGGTGGTCGCGGCGGAGGTGCGCAACCTGGCGCAACGCAGTGCCGGCGCGGCCCGGGAAATCAAGGAACTGATCGGCGATTCAGTCGACCGCGCCAACGCGGGAAGCAAACTGGTCGGACAGGCGGGGGCAACGATGGAGGAGGTGGTGACCAGCGTCAAGCGGGTCACCGACATCATCGGGGAAATCTCCTCCGCCAGCATCGAGCAAAGCACCGGGATCGTGCGGGTCAACGAGGCCTTCACGCAGATCGATGAAGCGACCAACCAGAATGCCGCATTGGTCGAGGAGGCCGCCGCCACTGCCGAACGCATGCGCGAAGAAGCGGCCATCCTCGCCCGTGCGGTCGGGGTCTTCAAGTTGAATGCCGCGGCGGTACAGGTGCTGGAGACGACGGAGGCGCAGCCCGCCGCTTCCCGCAGGGACTACCCGCTCCTGACTTGACTGGCGCCGATTGCGGGAGCGCTTGTCGCGACAGGGCAGAACCGTAGGCTGCGATGAAATCGCGGCACATCGGCCCCATTTGGCGATGATCAGCTCCCATAAACATGCAGCAGCAGCCACGACGGCGGGCCGATGTAGAGCGCCGCGAGGCTGAAGCGTTCAAGCCAGCGCCGGGCTTCCGTCGCCTTCACCGGCCGCAGGACTACCGCAAGCAGCGTGCCGGCTTCCACCGCTGCGCGCAATGCCGCGGCACTCAACACGACACCAATCGTCCATGCCGCCCACCAGAGCGAGAAGGCAATGAGATAAGCCTTCAGGCCGAACAAGTCGTATTCGCCGAAACTGCTGCCGAAGGCAATGTGCTGGTGCAGGCGAAACGCCGGGATGGCGAGCAAGGTTGGAAACAGGACGAATTTGGCAAACGGATGATCAAGGCGGCCGCGCCGCACGGCCGCGCGGACTTTCGCATACGTCAGCTCCGCCGCCTGCCTCGACGCCCGCCCCGCGGGGAACAGTGCCCGCGCCAGGGCAGCAGGCTGGGCTATCGCCAGCCCGTACCGCCAGCGCTCGCCCGACACCAGCTGCAGGGTGGCGCCCGGGCACGGGACAGGTACGCGCCAGGGACGGATGGCGGCGATATCGCGCACGGCAAGCTCCAGGCGATGCACGCCCCTCGCCAGCACGAGCTTGCCGTTTTCCATCGAGGCGCGGGCAGCAAAGGCATGGAGCACACACCAGGAGGCGATTTCCGGCACAAGGAAAAGACCGGCGAAGGTACGAATCTGCGCCAGCGTGTTTCCGCGCAAGGTATCGCCGAACAGTATTGCCGCGCCCATCCAGAGCAGGCTTCCGCGCGCGAATGTGCGCAGCACGCCTGCGGCGAGGCGGGCTGCGGGCGGTAACACGGCAACCTTGACGGGGAATGTGATCGCCGCGAGCGGCTCGGGCGCTTCCTCCGCCTTGTGCCGCACCAGTGCTCGGATTGCCGCCAACGCACCCAGCAGCGCAAGGAATGCAATGGACACGGGGCCGACCCAGTTACCCCAGGCCACCATGAGCGTAGGCACCGGGGCGCCGACGGGCACGTCGTCCACCACCAGTGCGCGTTCCCCTTTTCCGGCGCTGGCGATCACGCTGCCCCTCGCGTCGATCACGGCGCTGTAGCCATTCGGTGTGACACGGAACTGCGGAAGACGCGTTTCGATGCTGCGGAATGCAGCGGCGGCAAGATGCATGTCCATCCCTGGCGCGGCCGTGAACCAGGAATCATTTGACATGCTCAGGATGACCTGCGCGCCCAGGCGTGCGCCCTCAATGGCGAGGCCGGTATTCATGTCATCCAGGCAGATCATTGGCAGCACGGGGATCTCGCGGCCGTCGGCCAGGCGCAGGGGGAATACGCGCGCACCCGCTCCGGGCTGCCAGGTTCCGGTCCACGGCAGCCAACGCCGCAGAGCCGGTCCGTCGAGCCAGGCGGGTACGTACTCGGTCAGCGGGAAGAGGCTGCTCTTGCGGTAAAAACCCAGCAGCCCGGTGCCCGGTTCGAGGAAGGCTGCGGCGTTGTATTCACCGTTCGCGTCGCGGTCGTAAGTACCGAACACAAGCGGTACGCCGGCCGCATTGACGAGGGCAAGGATCTCGCGATCCAGTTCAGCGCCTGCGTCGCTTTTAGGATTGCCGAAGGTGGTAGGGTAGGCCGTCTCCGACCAGAGCACCGCATGCGCGCGCTGCCGTACGACGGCGTCGTAGGTCATTGCAAAGTGCGTGTCGAGCACCTCGCGGACGACAGCATGAGCGCCTTTCTCCTGGCGCTGGCGTTCATAGTCCACGATGTTGGACTGGACCATTCCGATGCGCAGTGAATCGCTTGTTGCAGGCTCGGCGGTGAGCGTAGTCAGGCCGTAGCCGGCCAGCAGCGCCGGTACCAGCGCGGCGAACGCAAGGGGCCGGATCATGGCGCGCACGCCCTTGGGGCGATTCGCGATGACAGCTGCCACGCCCTGGTTCGCCAGCAGCAGCATGAACGTGAGGCCTGCTGCACCGCCTACGTCCGCAGCCTGGCGCAAGAGCGTGGAGGGATAGAGTCCGTAGCCCAGCGTATAACTCAGCACGTGGCCGAACAGCTTGACCGTAAGCCACTCCGTCGCTAACCATGCCGCGGCGGCTGCACATGCTCCGAGAACAGGGCCGTACCGCCGGACCGCCGCGTGGCGCACCAGCGCAAAGGCGAGGAATTGCGGCTGCAATAACGGCGCGGCGAGAAGGAGTAATGACACACCGGCGGCCGTTCCAATCTGGGTATAGCTGCCGATGGCGTTCCCGAACCAGGCGAAAACTGCCGCGGTGAACGCAAGCGCCATGGCACAGGAGCTGAGCAGAATGCCACCGAGCGTCCGCTTCGCGTCGAGTACACGCAACCACGGCACGAGAATCACGAAGCCGATGACCCAGCCGATACCACCGCGGACATACAGGCCGGCCAGGATCGCGCTGCCGAGGATGCCGGCCACGGGATGTGCCGATCGTGCCATGACATTCAACACGCGGCTCACTGCGGCTCAACCGGCTTGGGAATCTCGACCCGCCGGATTGCCAGCCCGGGTGGAGCGTGTTCCGGCACCACGACGCGGTCCTTCGGGATCGCTAGCGGCTGCTTCGAGGCATCGACAAACTGGAAGTCCGGCGAGTACATCAGGATGGCCTCGACGCGCTGGCCGTCATCTGTCGTTTGATAGTGGCGGACGTAACCGGGCGGAAGCTCGAAATCCTCCGGCACCGCGATGCCGACCAGGGGCGGGCTGGTGCCCGGCGGCGTGAACGCACCGAGACCGGTATAAACACCGGCCTGTTGCAGACGCTCGATCACCTCCGCCATCGTCGGCTTCTCTCCGCGGGCAACGTAGAAAGTGAGATCGCGCGTCGGGTCTGCATCTCCCTCCACATGCTGCTCCGGTGCGGCCGGCGGCACCTCTTGTTCCGCTTGCGGCACGGCTATCGCAGGCGGTGTCCACATGGGGATCGTCTCACGCTGCGTTGTCGACGCCGCCTTCGATGGCCGGGGACCGTCGGCCTCCTCGGACGGCTTGAGCAGAAAGACGAGACTGGCTACGGCCAGCGCGAGCGCAATCGCGAGGTAGCCGGGGGATGGGCGCCAGCCGCCCGGGTCTGTGACCGGTTCGGCCCGTGCCTGGCCGGAGCGGCGTGGCGTTTTCATCGTTGACTGCTCCCTGGCTTACGGGGCAGGGGGATTGAAGGTCGACAAGCCCCAGCCGAGACGCTCATGGCCATACTGGTTCCAGATCGGATTCTTGCCATCAGTGAATGACGTGTAGCGCGCCGCACCCGTGCCGCTACTGCTGCCAAACAGGCCGGAAGTGACCGTACCTCCCGTATAGGTCGGGTGAGTGTCGTCGGACTGGATGTAGTCATAGCTCCGGCTGGCGGACACGAAGTGGGTGTTGGAGTCACGCAGCGTCGAACGCAGTGTCGTAGTGATGCGATTCACGTAGTCCGCCTCGCTCTCGCCGGCGACATAACGCAGCGCGTCGGAATCGATCTTGCCGTCGCCGTTGCTGTCGTAGTCGGCAGCCATGTACTGCGCGAACGCGTCCACGCATGCGAAACCCTTTTGCCGGGCGTACTCGCACATCGCGAAATTGATTTTGGCGAGATAGGGCAAAAGCGTATTCTGTATGCTCACCGTAGTGCCGGTCGCCGCACTCCTGCAGGAACTTTGCACGTTGTCGGCGGCATAGCCCGGGTAGTGCAGGTTGGAGACGATCTTGAGCTTGGTGCCGGCATAGGCATTGGCGTTGATGTAGTCCATCGCCCTCGCCACGTAAGTCTTGCAGTTGCTCAGTGCCGCATCGAGCCCGCTGGTATTGCAGGTGCCGGTCTGGTTCTTGAAGGCCGTGCGTGCCTGCAGCGCATCGTTGCCGCACATCTCGAAGGCCACCACGCGCGTTGCGCTGTGCTGCATGTAAGACCGCTCGGCCACGATCTTGTTGTTGTAAATATCCGAGGCCACCGCGCCGGACTTCGTACGGCGCACCTGCTCCATGTCGGCATTCCACAGCGCCGACAGATACTCGGCCTGCACCACCGGGCCCGCGTACTTGGCCGCGTTACTGATCGAACCGTTGTAGCCGGCGTAGATCGAGTCGCCGTAGGACACCACGCGGTACTTGGTCGTGGTGCCGGTGCGGTCGATGGTCCAGGAAGCGTTCTGGTTCAGCGTGTTGGCCGCCGCTTCCGATCCAACAGCCAGTAGCGCAAGCACGGGAATCAACCCGCGCACCGTCGTGCGAAGTCGTGTCTTCATTGAGTCTCCTGTTAGTAGAATTTTTGCTGGCCTGGACCTCACCACGACTCACCGGATGCCGATCCGCTGGACAAACAAGTGATGTTGATAAGCGCCCTGATCGACTATAAATGAACGGATTTCAGCCGCCCTCGGGCTTCCCTATGCCGAAGCAAACCGGATGACATTCATCAATTGACTTTGCAGACCAAGGGCGCTGCCACGCAGGAATAGGTGATGCGATTAGGGATACGGGAGCTGACAGCGGCGGAACTGCTGCAGGCAAGGGTTGCCGTTTGGAAGGCCGATCGCTCTCAGATCACGGGGCGTGCGGGATCAGCGAGTCGAGACCCTCGGTACCAATGCTCGAATTCGTCGCCCGACATCGGCAGCCCGAAGTAATACCCTTGTGCCTGCGTGCAGCCGTGCGAGCGGATATAGTCGAGCGCGCTTTCGGTCTCCACGCCCTCGGCCACGACTTCCAGGCCTAAGGTGCGGCTGAGTGCAATCATCGCATTGGTCACCACGCGGCTGGTTGTATCGCTATCGAGCGGCAGCACGAACGACTTGTCGATCTTGACCTTGTTCAGCGGAAGGCGCGCAAGATAGGCGAGGCTGGAATGACCGGTGCCGAAGTCATCGAGCAGGATCTTCACGCCCAGCGCCTGCAGGCGGGACAAAATGATGACGGTATGCTCGATGTCGTCCATCACCGCGGTTTCGGTCACTTCCAGTTGCAGCGCGTTCGTGTCGATGCCGTGTTCCCTGAAGGTGCTGGCGAATCTCTCGGGAAAGTCCCGATCGCGGAATTCGACGACCGATACATTGATTGCGATCGGGATCAACGGCAAGCCGTGGTCGCGCCATGCCTTGTGCTGCCGCGCCGCTTCCGACAGCAACCAGCGCCCGATCGGATTGATGATGCCGGTGGCTTCGGCCACGGGCACGAAGCGGTCTGGCCCGATGCCGGTTTCCCTGCAGCGCAGCAGCGCTTCCACGCTCACGATACGGCCGGTTTCCACATCCATCACCGGCTGGTAGAGAAGCTGGAACGCGTTGTTGCGCAGTGCACTCTTGAGTTGCTGCTCGATGATGCGCAGCAGTCTCGTTTCAGCCGAATACGCCGGAGAATAGAACTGATAGTTATTGCTGCCGTTTTGCTTGGCCTGGTACATGGCGGTGTCGGCATGACTGATCAGCGTATCGAGATCCTGCCCGTCGCCGGGAAATGTGCTGATGCCGATCGACGTGGATAATGAGAGCGACAGGTCGCCGATAAGGTATGGCTGATTGATGCGGTCCAGGATGTGCCTGGCGACTTCCGCTGCCGCACTCCGGCTCTTGAGGTCTTGCAGGAGAATCACAAACTCGTCTCCGCCCAGGCGAACGACAATGTCCTCCGCCCGCGTTCCTGCCAGCAGCCTCGACGCCACTTCTTTCAGCACAAGGTCTCCGACCGCATGACCATGGGTGTCGTTGATCGGTTTGAAGCGATCCAGGTCCAGGAACAAGACAGCAGCGGAGTGGCTGGTGCGCCTGTTATGCGGCAACAGATGGCTCGCGTATTCGAAAAGCATGCTGCGGTTCGGCAACCCGGTCAGTGCGTCGTGCAGTGAGGCATGGCGTACTTGCTCTTCCACCTGCTTGCGATCGGTAATATCGGTGAAGACAACCGCGAGGCGCAAGTCATTGTCGCTGCCGAGCGGGGTGGCGGATACGGAGAGCCAGCGGTCGCGCGCGGCGACATACGCCTCGAACTGCACCGGTTCGCCGGCATGCAGGACGCGCCCGAATCTTTCTGTCCAGATCGGCTCGTTGTCCGGCAGCAGGCTTCTTATGGAGTGGCCGCGCGGGTCGCCCAGTCCGGTATGCCGGTCAAAGGCCGGATTGGTTTCGATGAAGCGATAGTCCGCGATGCTCCCGGCCTCGTCCGGCACCGCCTCCATGATGGCGAAAGCCTCGTTCATTGAATCGAATAGCGCGCGCAAGCGCTCCTCCGAGGCGCGCAACGCCTCCTGCATGCACCGCTGCTCATTGACATCGATATTGATGCCCACCCATTTCCGGACTGCCCCGCCGGCATCGAAGATCGGCGCCACGCGCACGTTGGTCCAGCGCCAATCGCCGCCTTTGGCAAACTTGAGGCGGAACTCCGCGTTCGCCACTTTTACTTCCTGCAGTGCCTCGTGCCACTCGCGGCGGGCGAAATCCCGGTCGTCAGGATGGACCGCATTCAGCCAGCCGTCGCCCATCCACTCCTCGATTGTCTGCCCGGTGTAGGCACGCCAGCTCGGCGAATCGGCGACCACGACACCCTCCGCATCCGTTTCCCATACCGCCTGCGCGAATCCCTGTACCAGCGAGCGGAATCGTTCCTCGCTTTCGCCGAGCGCCGCTTCCGCACGCTTGCGCTCCGTAATATCCAGGATGAACTCTGCACATTTTGACTCGAGGCCGCTTCCGGAAAGGCGGGTCGGCGCGAACAATCCCCACCACTGCGTGCCGTCCTTGCGGACCATCAGTTTTTCGTAAGGCGGAGTTCGGCCCGTGGCCGCCAGCCGTTCCGCCACCTTGAACGTAATTTCGAAGAACTGGGGATCCGTCAGCTGCTTCCAATGTCCCGTTGTACACAGCTCATCGCGGGTGTATCCGCACATGCGCTCGAATGCGGGGTTGGCATCGATAATCGTGCCGTCGAGGTTGAAGAACAGCACGCCCACTGTTTCGATCGTAAATACCGCCTGCAACAGTGCCTGGGGCTCCAGGAATGAAGTGTCGATTTTCGTTACGGCGCGGCGGGCGGGATTATCTTCCATATTTCATTTTGTAAAGAAAGGCGCACTGGGGAGGAAGGTCAGCATGCAAAAGGCAAGCCATGTTTGCAGGGCACGCCGCACTGCGGCATTGGGAACCAGTGCATTTCGACCGCCATCTCATCCGCATGGCCACCCGACCTGGAATCTTCCCGACCTTCTTTCTCTCCGGCTTCGAGTGCTCCACCTTTCTGTGGAAGGATGGACGCCGGCGCGACCTCGTCGACGAGACCCAGCACCGCGAGCATGCACTGGAAGACTACCGCTTGCTGCGGCAACTCGGAATAGGCGTTGCCCGCGAAGGCATTCCCTGGCCGCTGGTGGCGCGGCAGGGCGGTTTCGACTTCCACTGGATCGAACCCATGATCGCCGCATGCCGTGAGACGAAGATCCTTCCCTTGTGGGACTTGTGCCACTACGGCTATCCGGACGGCCTCGATCCATTCTCGCCCGATTTCAGCCTCCGCTTCGAGCAGTATTGCGAAGCGGCAGCACGCCATGTCTCGACGCATCTGCCGGGCCCGTATTACTTTACGCCGATCAACGAGATCACCTTCTTCGCGTTCTGCGGCGGCGAATGGGGCTGGGTCGCTCCCTACTGCAAGAGCCGCCAGGAGCGCGAAGCCCTGCGCGAGGCGCTGTGCCTGGCGGCCATCCGCGGCGTGAAAGCCATTCGCTCGGTACTGCCCGATGCCCGCATGGTTCACGTCGATCCCCTGGTGCAGGTCATCGCGCCCGCCGACCGCCCGGACCTGGCCGAAGCAGCCGCGCACGAGACGCATGTCGATACCTTTCGGGCATGGGACATCCTGTACGGCAAGGAAAGGCCGGAATTGGGCGGCGCGCCGGACATCCTCGACATCGTCGGCGCAAACAACTATTCCTTCGGGCAGATGGAGTATCGGGAACAGGGCCCGCACAAGGCGCTGGAACCCGGGCACCCGGGCATCGAACCGCTGTGCGTCTTGCTGCACCGTATCTGGGATCGCTACAAGCGGCCGATGATCATCGGCGAAACCAGCGGCATGTCGAAGGGCCGCCCGGAATGGTTGCGCGACGTCATGCAGGAATCGCTGGCAGCGGTCAACCGCGGAATGGACCTGCATGGCGTCTGCCTCTTTCCCGCGGTCGACATGCCGGACTGGCATACCGGTGAGTGGCTGCACAACGGGATTGCTGATCTGGTGCCGGACGACGGGCGTCTGAGGCGGGTGCCGTATCAACCCTATGTCGATGAGCTCAGGCGCTGGCAAAAGGAGCTGAACCGGGTCACTTCCCTTGATGACGATCCCCATAGCGACCCGGTGGAATTGCAGGAAGTGATCGAGGCCGCGCGGCGGCTTCGGCCTCAGCCTGACGCAAACTGGCACTGAAGCCGCGCCTATTTCGTCCTTCCTTCGAAGCCATCGATGCCCGCGGCCACCGGCTTCCCGACGGCGTCCGGCATATCGTGGATGACCACGCCCTCCGTCGGGTCCACGACAGCCTCCCATGGCGCGGCATCGATCATGCGCTTGGCGTCCGCATAACCCGCCTTCCAGCGGGCATCGATCCCGGCAGGGGTGAAGTCGATGTCCTTCAAGTGGTCTTCATCGCGAAGGCCGCTTGCCACGAACCTGACGACATGCATCGTCGTGTGACAACCCCAGGAAGCCAGCTCCTTGACTCGCGGCGATCTTCGCCCCTTCTCGGGAATGTCCTTTGTCAGTTCGCGGATGACATGCCGCAAATGATGTATCTGCTTCTGTCTCGCAAGATGGCTCTTGGTCCGGCTCGCGTAGAGGATTTCCTTCTGTCTGCCGGCAACCTGCCAGAGCGACTCCGGCATCGATCCTTCCGGGTTCCATACATCGACGGCAAAGATCACTGAGTCGCGTCGAGGATTGTCATCGAGTACAGCCTCGATGGGCGTGTTTGAATATATCCCTCCATCCCAGTAAAAATCGCCGTCGATGCCGATTGCCGGAAACGCCGGCGGGTACGCGCTCGATGCCATCACATGGTCCATCGAAATGGACGCCTCACGACTGTCGAAGTACGTCATTTCTCCGCTGCGCACATTGACGGCACCGAGGGAGATCCGTGTACGACCTTCATTGATGCAGCCGAAATCGACCAGTTCGGAAAGCGTTCGGCGCAAGGGTTCGGTCGTATAGTACGCAGCCTTTCCTGTGCCTAGCGCCGCATGCTGACCGAACATTGCCAAGGGATTCGGTATGAAAAATGTGCGTATGCCCGCGGCGACCGTCAGCAGGTTGGCGAGCGCATGGTCGATGGCAGGTGATAGATACCGGGAGAGCTCATTCCCGATATGCTGCTCGATGCTTCCCCAAAACCTGCGCAACTGCGCCATGCGCCCATCCGGCGGATTTCCTGCGATGAGGGCAGCGTTGATCGCGCCGATGGAAGTTCCAACGATCCAGTCCGGCTCGATGCCTGCTTCATGCATAGCCTGAAACACGCCGGCCTGATACGCACCCAAAGCACCGCCGCCCTGCAGGACCAGCACGACCTGGCCCGGCAGCCCGCGCTTGCCAGGCGCGTTCTTGCGTTGTGCAGAAGACTTCCTGTCCGGCTGGCGTGCCGAATGACGAGAATCAGTACCCGTAAAATTCTTCGCTGCGAATGTCGTCATCGCTGATTCCCATCCGGTTTAGCGTGTCCCTCAGCGCTTCCACCAGGCCCGGCGGACCGACCAGGTAATAAACCGGAGTGACATCGGCATTGACACTTGCGATTAAGGCGTCGTTGATGGCGCCGACGCGGCCATCCCATGGCCGCTTTGACCTGGCGATATCCGTCATGGTTGCAATCACTCTGACGCCCTTGTTCTGCTTCGCAATCGCCTGAAGCTCATCCAGAAATGCCGCATCCTCCGGCCGCCTGTTCGAATACATAAGGATCAGGTCCCGGGCATGGCCGTCCCGCGCGGCCTGTCGCAGCATGCTCATGAATGGCGTAATCCCGATGCCGCCCGCGAGGAAGACAGCAGGACGCGTCCGATCGCTGTGCAAGGTGAGCGAGCCGAACGGTCCTTCTATCCTGACCATCGCGCCGGCCGGAAGGGCGCCGAGTGCACGCTTGTACACACTGTCCCGCATTCTCGTCGCGATAACGAGCTCGTCCTCAAACGGAGCGCTTACCAGAGAGAAGCATGACGAGCAGTCTCTCCCTCCTGCCCGGGAAGTTCGAGAACAAGATCGATGGCCTGACCCGGCTTGAAGACAAATCCGTCCGGCTTCCTGAAGTGAAAGGCCGATGTGCCTTCTGCCACCACTTCGCGGGACGTGAGCTGAGTGTCGAAGGTATTCATCGCTGCCTCTCCAGGGGGAATCGATACGCATCTCTGCACTTACCCATTAGATGAAACCTGTTTCCCTGGCGTTCCGGAAACCGGGCGCGCGTGTGTTTGTACAAATTCAGATGCATAATCAACAATCAGTCGTCCGGTTCTGCTTCGCGAATGGACACCCGGTTTCATGATGGTTACGGTGAGGAAATTCAACGATGGAAATCATTGCCTATAGCTGCATCGGAAATGAGCAGAAAGCCGCCGAGGATGCTCGCCGTGAAATCGAAAATGGCGGATACCGCATCAAGCGCTGGTTTGCAGATGAAGCGGCGCCCGGCCCGAGAAGCAGGGCGCCAAGGTTCACGGAAATGCTGCATCACCTGCAGGCCGGGGATACGATCGTGGTGACGAAGCTGCATCACCTCGGAAGCAACGCCGAAGATGTCCTGGCCACGCTCCAGGCACTGGACGCGCAGCGGATCGATCTCATCGTCCTCGAACTCGGCGCGGCGCGTCTGCAATCCGATGCGGGAAGGCTGATGCTTAAAACGCTGAGCGCCGTGGTCGACATTGAAAAGAATCGGGTGCGGGCGCGGGCGAAGCCCTGTTCCGAACCCGCGCGATCGGCAGGGAAAAGAAGCGGCCGCGCGGGGAAGCTGCCGCGAGAGCTGCGAGCAAAGATCATTACCGATTACTGCCAGGGAGTAGGCGTTACCGAACTGGCGCGCCGCTATGACATATCGCGCCCTCGCATCCAGGAGGTCGTCGACCCCAAGCGGAAAGATGACGAGCCGCTGCCGTTTGCCTGGGGCGATTAGCCTGATGGAGGTTGAGATGGATGGTGAAATTTCGCTCGAAGACGCGATACTGGAGCAGATGGCCGAGGCCCTGATCTATTCCGGCACGGACGGCACGATACGACGATGGAACCGGGCGGCCGAATCGCTATTCGGGTATAGCGCTTTCGAAGCACTCGGACAGAGCCTGGACCTGATCATCCCCGAGCGTCTTCGCGAGGCGCATTGGCGCGGCTTCGACGCTGCCATCCAGAGCGGCGTCACGCGCCTGAACGGGCGCCCGACGCTGACCCGCGGCCTGCACAAGTCCGGGAAGAAACTTTACATCGAAATGAGCTTTGCCCTGGTTGTCGATCAGGCACGCACTGTCCTGGGATCGGTGGCGGTTGCACGCGATGTCACTGAAAGGACGGAACGCGAGAAAGCGGCAACGCAAAGTGCATGAGCCTCAGGCAGCGTCCTGGAAGCGCCGGCGATAGTCGGCCGGGGACACGCCCAGCCGGCGCATGAACGCGCGACGAAGGCCATTGGGGTCGCCAAAGCCGCACCACGCCGCGACCCGCTTGAGCGGTGTGTTGGTCTCTTCCAGCAGCCGGCGGGCCGCGTCTATCCTTGCCATCTCAACGTAGTCCGCCGGAGTCGTTTGCGCTTCATGCTTGAAAATCCGGGAAAAGTTGCGTGTACTCATGCCGGCATGCGCAGCCAGCTGGTCAACCGTCAATGGCTGGTCCAGATTTTCGAGTATCCAGACCTGTACGTCCCGGATAACGCTTTTTTCGGCAGTCTGCGCCGCCAGGTGCGCGCTGAATTGCGCCTGCCCGCCCGGGCGCTTCAGGAACATCACGAACTCTCGCGCCACTTTCAGGGCAACTCCACGGCCGAAGTCTTCCTCGACGAGGGCCAGGGCGAGATCCATCCCGGCAGTAACGCCGGCAGAGGTATAGATCGAACCGTCGCGCACGTAGATCTGGTCGGCTTCCACCTTGACCTTGGGGAAGGAGCGAGCCAGGCGCGCCGAGGAGTTCCAGTGGGTCGTCACCCTGCGGCCGTCGAGCACGCCCGACTTTGCCAGAATGAACGCGCCCGAACAGACTGAACCGAGACGGCGCACATGCCGCGCCTGTTCCTGCAGCCATCCGGTCAGGCGCTGGTCGTCCTCGACCGACTGCATGCTGGGTCCGCCAGCCACCAGGAGCGTGTCGATGCCGGGTTCGATGGTGTCGATCGTACTGTCCGGGTAAAAGCGCATTCCATTCGACGCGCGGATCGGCCCATTCACGGTTGAAACGATTTCCAGCTTGTACGCACCCGGTGTGCCGGCCTGCCGCACCGCTTCATGGAAGACGTCGGCAGGCCCCACGACATCCAGCATTTGCACTCCGGGAAAGGCAAGGACTGCGATACGCATGGTTTGATCCTCCTTGGCAATTACCCACAGTATAGTTCCGCAAAAGCCGTAAGAATCGGCCATGGCAGGGGATGAAGCGTATCTGGCCGGATTGTGCCCGATGCGGCACTGAAGGCCAGCTTCCCTGCGGTAACGATGTTCGAACAGAAGGCTCTATTCGTGCAGGATCACGGCATCGCCGACCTGGATGAAACCCGGTTTGAGAACCTCCGCGTAGACGCCGAGCTTGCCGCCGTTGACCTTCAATATGTGTTCGAACAACCCGGGATTCTTCTCGCTCGTCGGTTGACGCAGGGTGATGCGGGCGCACCGCCGCGTGCCATCGACGACGCGCAGGCGGACGCCGCCCACGGAAACCACTTTGCCTATCCACCGGTTCTCTACAAAGCCGCGTTGGAAACGGGTGTCGATCACCAGGTTCGGACGAAACCGGATCGCGCCTTCTTCTAACGGCAGGCCGGCGTCGCTCAGCATGGCGAGGCTCGCGGTCGTGACCAGATGAATCGGGGCGATATCGACAAAGGAATTCCATTCGCCGCGGGTCGCCTCTTCGCAAGCGGATCTGAGTTGCACTTGACGGTTGAATGCCCGGGAAAGCCGCAGGCTCGCATCGTGATCACTGGAAGCCACACTGGAGCCGTCGGGCAAGGTAATGCGGACATGTGGCAGCTGAACCGGTGAAAGCAGCGTGTCCAGGCAATGGGATCGATAGAAGTACATTGCCGGCCATTGCTTGGCATTCTTGGCATTGGCCAGTCTTCCGGTTTCGGCATCGACGATGGCGTACTGGCGGTCGAATTCGATTCCCTGCCTCGACACGTATGCCATGCCGAGACCTTCGCCGGCAAATGATTTGACGGGGTAGCGCGTTATCGATTCCAGCTGGCCGGACAGGGTAATTTTCATAAGAAGTTTTTCCGTGCGGATGACATGAAGTTGAACACTACTCAGTCTCGGTACTGAATGATCGCAATCTCGACAATGCGCCTATTCTCGATGCGGGAAACGCCGCCTGCCTGGTACGCAATGCTGGGCTTCGACGTCTCGCTGATTCGGATCGCCGCATTGCCCCCAGCCCGCCTCACTTGCGCAGCAACGCGCGACAGCAGAATTCGCCGGCCGATCAGATCGTCCTGCGATTCGACGGTGGTATATCCGATGACCCGGTATTCTCCCGGCGGCGATCCATGCGTCCAGAAGTCGATATCGCCGATGCGTTCACGGGCGCCCCCGTACCCCTGCTGCGGCACGGATGCGCCTTCGTGGCGGACGATCGGTGCGGGAACACATGCTGTGAGGCCGGCGACGGCTGACAGCATTACCGCGGCTGCATAGAAACGCATGGAAGGGATTGGACGTTTGGAAGGCATCGGCTCGTCTCCGTCGTTGGGAAAGACGGAAAAGATAATGTCCAGCCGATGTACCGGACTGCCGAAGAAGCGGCCTTTCCGGCCACCGGACCTGCAAGCTCGGCCGCTCGCGTTGCATTGTCCGACATTGCTACCGCGTTGGCCGAGCTCCAATCCCGCCGCGCCCTAAGCTGGCGGTGCCTTCAAACAGGCACATCGTTCTCCATTCAACCTTCCCGGCAAAATGTCCATGAAAAATATCCTCGTTCTCTATTACTCTGCGTACGGTCGTGTCGAGATCATGGCCGAACCTGTCGCAGCAGGAGTCCGCGGCGTGACGGTGCGCCAGCGCGCCGGATAATGGCAACGCGCAAGGCCTTGCGTCCGGGGGCGACGGAACCGGACGTGGTGTTCTCTCCGGTCGTACGCGGGCAGGAATGCCTGGCAGGCGCCGGCTTCCGGGCGAAGCGGTTCTGTCAGGCGGCATTTGGCGGTCTGATGGACCCTATTCTGGCCGTCGAACATTTCGTGGAGACAGAATCGGCGTTCCGCGAGACTGCCCTCAAAGAGCTCGCCATGCTCACGCTCATGTTCGAAGACTCCGCCGGACATGCCATTTACACCGCGCCCGGTGGAGAATCCGTGCGCGTTTCACCGGGGGACATGCACTGGCTGACGGCCGGGCGCGGCTTTGTCCATCGGGAAAATCTCTCGGAAGAGGGCGGGCGAATCCACGGACTGCGCATCTTCGTCGGCCTCCCCGATTCCCGTAGAACCGAAAGCCCGTATTCGATTCACCTTCCTGCAACGGGGATGAGCCGGATCCACAGGCCCGCAATCCGCTCCCGCCATGCGAAGACGCCGGACGGTCCCGGCGACGGTCGTCTTGCGCACCAAATTTTCGCCTCAGACATCTTCCTCAACCCGCGGACGCGCCAGCAATTCATGACTCCTGCCGGATTGACAAGCTTCCTGCTCGTGGTCGACGGCGCTGTCCAGGTTTACGCCTTGGGGCGGATCGACCGTGCGGTTGCCGTCGCGGCGGGCGAGGCAGTCGCCTTCAGGGGAAGGCCGGGTGAGCCCTTCAGGTGGCGGATCCGTTCGCCTGATCCAGCGCACGTCGTAGTCCTGTACGGAGGTCCGTTGTCAGGCGAAGCCGGCTCTCAAACTGAGATCCTGCCTGATGTTCCTGCACTGAGACCGTGTGCAGCCCGGACCTCGGAAAAAGGCTGATCCAGGGGACCAAGTGCACTGTGCTGATGCCGCGTGACGCCTACAGGTCAATTGTCAGCCCGGCGTCGAAGCTCCTGTTCTCCGGAATCCCATCTCTTGCATACCCTCGCGGATTGCACAGCACTTCCGTGTCGCCCAGCATGTAGTGGTGCGTGTCGTGCGTGTGGCCGTGTATCCATAGCCGCGGCTTCCATGCCTGCACGCGTTCGTCGAGGTCGGAGACAAAGCATGCGTTCAACGGGGACTCCGCATACTTTTCGTGAATGCTCCTGCGCGAGGGCGCAAAGTGCGTCACCACCACCGTGGGGCCGTCGAACGGCGTGGCGAACATCTGGTTCAGCCAGCTGACTGATTCGTCGAACAGGCGCCTGGATTCGGCGGGCGTCAGGAGCTCGCTGCAGTGCTCGCTGCGCTTGATGCGGCGAAAGTCCCAGATCAGATCCACGGCCTGCTGCATCCAGCGCTGCTGGTCCTCTTCTTTCGGAGAAAGACGAAAGTCGCTCCACAGCGTACAACCGAGAAACCGGACACCCCCGAACGTGAGCGATTCGCGTTCCAGGATATGCACGTTCGTATTGATGGAAAGTTCACGCAGCTCGCGAATCGTGCCATCGATACTGCCTCCGTAGAATTCATGATTGCCCGGCACGTAGACGACCGGCGTAGAGAACCGGCGGGCCCATTCGATCGCAGCGAATGGCCGGGCGATGTCACCGGCCAGGACCACCAGGTCGCAGTCCGGTGCCGGCGTGGGCATGCCATGAACCGACAGGTGAAGGTCCGACAAGACAGCGATGCGCATACGTTTGCTCCTTCCCATGACGAAATGATAGCCGGGCGCGGGCACAAGGGAATTGAGATAGGCCAGCGCCCGATGCTGCGGGACAGCGATTTATCCGGCAAGCAGTTTGCCGTTGAAAAGGATGTGGAGGGTGCGGACGAAAAGCACGGCAATCGCCACGGACAGGATGAAGAGGATCACCGCGGCAATCAGGCTCAGAACCCAGGTGCCGGACACTGCCGCGTACTTCAAGGCTGCGTTTGCAAGTGCAGCGATCGGAAAGCTGATCGCCCACCAGGCCGGAGCGAACGGGACTGAGGGGCGGAATACCTTGAACGCCAGAACGACAAACATGAAGAGTCCGAAGTAGAACAGCAAGGCCGCGAACATGTCGACCTTCTGGACGATGTTGACGTAAGCGAGGAAGCCGACTTCGAACGGCGCAATGAGGATCATCAGTGAGGGAACCATGCCTGCGGGAAGGGCTTCCTTGTGCACCAGCCGGGCAAAGATGAGCGTAAAGAACACAAGTGCTACAACGGCGCCGACCGCGGCGGAAAAGAGGTTCAGCTCGGCGGCCCAGACCATGGGCATCGTCCCGCCGGCAACAGCGATGTCGAGGGTGGCCACGCCAGGAATCAGCCAGGCCGGCACTGCGTGGCCGCCATCCACATTGCCCCTGAGGAGGCGCGAGACGATGATAAAGCTCAATACGATCGTGGATATCGCGCCGATGGTCCAGATAACCTGCTGCAGCATCGCGCTGTAGTTGCCGATGACTGCGGATAGCAAAAGGATGGCAATCGTGATTGTGCCGAAGAAGTTGCCGGCAATCGGATGCTCGAACTCGGCGCGGACTGCCTGCGGATACTTTCCCCACTTGGCCAGGTAGCCGAGGCCGATTGCGATGAAGGCGAGGATTGCGATGACGCCGATGGTATCGGCGATCGCCGCGCTGGTCCCGTAAGCGTCATGGGCAAGGCGCCATGCCAGTGAAAGGCCTGCGAGACCCATGACTGAGCCAAACAGGTTGACCGGAAGATTCTTCACGGAGACGTGCTTCCCGGCGGCGGTGGCGCCGGCGGCGCTTGCAGTGTTCATATTGACATTCCTTTTCGTTTTGGCCGAATCTGATTCTTTCTCGCTTTTATCTGGCAACGCATCTCTTGGCCGTAAGTGCCGGCATTAGGACGTGCCTTGCGAAGAATTATGTAATTTATGGACGGTGGCTGACAGCGCCGCAATGTTCCACATTCGGCCAATCGTCGTTCAGATGATGCCATCGGACATGCGCGAGGCCGGATGATGAACTGGCGTGCACCGCCACGCGTCCGCTAGTCTCCATTTGCAGGAAATTTGGCCGAGAATGCCTTCCTTGAGCGTGCCCAGTTCCGGGCCGGGTCCACGACAATGCCTCACTCCAGTTTCTGTAAACCTTGCCGGCCCCTGCCGGCGCTTCACGTGGAGTTCGAATCATGTCCTGGGTATTACTCGGCATTGCCGGCATTCTTGAAATCGCGTTCGCGTTCGGCATGAAGTGGTCTGCCGGATTCACACGCCTCGTTCCGGGCCTCTTTGCCGCCGCAACGGGGCTATCCAGTATCTTTCTCCTGTCGCTGTCACTGCGCACGCTGCCGGTCGGCACCGCCTATGCGGTCTGGACCGGGATCGGCGCGGCGGGCACGGCAGTTCTCGGCATGCTCGCCATGGGAGATCCGGCGTCGCCACTGCGGATACTGTGCATCGCACTCATTCTCGGCGGCGTGATCGGACTGAAGCTGGTTTCGGGAAGCGCCTGATCCCTGTTTTCCTAGTGCTTCGACGGCGATCCGTACTCGCGACGGTAGAGGGACGGGGGCACGCCGACATGATTGATGAACTGTCTTCTAAGCTCGCTCGTGCCGGAGAAGCCGCAAGCCTCGGCGACGCGGCGAAGCGGTGCATTGGAAGTCTCGAGCATCCGTTGGGCCGCTTCCACTCGCACAATCTCGATATATTTTTCCGGCTCCATGCCGGTTGCGCGGACAAACATCTCGCGGAAATTCGCGAGACTCATGCCGGACTCCAGGGACAACTGCTCGGGACTCAACGGTTTGCCGAGATTCTCGCACAGCCAGTGCTTGACGCCTTCGACTATGCATCCTTCGCGCCGGGCGGAAGGTCGAAGTTCACGGAACTGTGCCTGCCCCCGATCCCGCTTCGGCAGGAGAACGAGCTGCCGTGCGACGTTCAACGCGACGTCTTTGCCGTAATCCTCCTCCACCAGGCCCAGGGCCAGATCCATCCCTCCGGTCTTTCCGCCCGATGTATAGAGTTGTCCATCGCGTAGCACGATCCGGTCGGGCTCGACGGCTGCCTTCGGAAAACGCGACGCGAACTGCTTCGCCTTTTTCCAGTGCGTGGTCACTCTCTTGCCGTCGAGCAGTCCCGCGGAGCCGAGAAGGAATGACCCGGTACAAATTGCCGCCACCCGGCGCGCGCCATGGGAGTGCACGGAAAGCCAGCGCACGATGGCGTCGACTTCGTCCGGTATCTGCTTCTCGGAACCGCCAGGAACAAGGATCGTGTCTATCTCGCCGAACACGTCCTGCAGCGCGGAGTCGACTTCAATTCGCATTCCATTGGAAGCATGTACCGCGGCACCGTCCGGGGATACCAGCTGGAAGCGATACGACCGGGCGTCGCCGGCGAGCAAACCGCCCTCCGCAAGCACATCGACGGGGCCGGCAATATCCAGAAGTTGAACTCCGTGATAGGCAAATACGACCACAAGCATAGGGAAGCGTTATCGTGTTATCGGACTTCCCAGTGTAGCTACCCGCGCATTGGGATGAACGCCGGTGTCCGGCTCTGCACGATGAAAGTCCGGAGCCGACACTATCGGGACGGGAAAAATCCCCCCGGCCGGTTTTGAACGCGCTCAGGCAGCGAGGGCGGCACCGGCGAATTCGGTGCGCAGGTAGGAGATGAGTTCGTCCTGCGGCATCGGCTTCGCGAAGAAAAATGCCTGTCCGACACGGCATCCCAGCGACTGGATGAACTCCAGTTCTCCCTTGGTCTCGATCCCTTCGGCGACGGTGTTGAGGCAAAGCCGGTTCGCCAGCCCGACAATGGACTCCAGGATGGCAACCGACTTTTCCTTCTCCATCATTCCCGCAACGAAGGAACGGTCGATTTTCAGTTCGGTGAAGGGAAGGGCGCTCAATTGCTGGAGTCCGGAGAATCCGGTGCCGAAGTCGTCGACGGAGATCTTGAAACCATGGGCGCGGAGCCGGCAGACCGCGCTCTCGATTCCGTCGGCATCGGATGCGGAAGCTGTTTCAGTGATTTCGATGGTCACTGAATGCGCACAGATGCCATGCTGCTCAACCTTGGTTTTCAACTGATCCGGCAGTGCGACGTTCTGCAAGGTGCGCGGAGACGCATTGATGGCCATCCCGATGTCCCATTTGTTCGCCATCCACGCTTCTGCATGGCCAAGCGAAAGGGAAAACAGGCGGTTGAAGAGCTCGTCAACGAGGCCTGTCTTCTCCATGGCCTCGATGAACACGACGGGCGAAAGCATTCCGTATTCCGGGTGATTCCAGCGGGCGAGCACCTCGACTCCCACGGGTTTGCCTGACTTCAGCTCGATCTTGGGCTGATAGTAAGGGACGAACTGTCCCGCTCGCAACGCCGATTCAAGTTCCTCGAATGTCCAGGCGCGCGGCGCCGGCGGCAAGGGGAGCTGGCTGGCGGGATCGTTCGACAGTTGCCGCTTGCGCAGCAGGTCGCCGAGCATGGCCACGTCGAGCGATTTGGGAACAAGGCCAAGGAGATTGACCTTGTACTCCTGCTCGAGCGCATCGGCGGTTGCCACCATTTCGTCGGCGAAGTCGGTCATCAGGACATAGCCGTCGATGCGCTGCTCCGGGGCATTGCGCATCAGGCATTCGCTGTCCTTGCTTACCATGTCCAGACTGCAGAGAACCGCGTCGAACCGGAAGTCGCCCGCATCCTCGAAAAGCTTCAGCGCTTCGCGGCAGTTCGCCGCGCAGACCACGTCTGTCACGCCGAGCTTCCCGAGTGCCTGCGTTACCGCTGCTCTTTGCGGGGCAACGTCATCCAGGACGAGGACCCGCATTTCGTTGAATCGCGTGAGACGGTCTCCTGCAATGTTCACCATGGCAACCTCCGGTTTCAGCGTGGACGCCGGCTCCCGTGCTGGCCCACACCGCGCAATGAATTCATTCTTACCGATGTCGGGCGAGGCTGAAAGTGACGCATCATAAAAAAGCGCGACGGTAGCGCGACATTTTCGGCCATGGCAGCGCATAGTCCTTCGTCGCGTTGCGGCACCTATCGCTTGCGGGCGAGCATGAGGCCATCCCCTATGGCCAGCAGCGATATGTCAACGCGCTTGTCCTGTTGCAGCTTGGTATTGAAGGCGCGTATTGCGGAAGTCTTCCTGTCCTCGCCGCGGCCCACCACTTTCCCGCCCCACAGGACGTTATCGATCGCAATGACGCCGCCGGCACGCAGCAGCAACAGGCACCGCTCGTAGTAGGCGTCGTATCCGCGCTTGTCGGCGTCGATGAAGGCAAAATCGTACTTTCCCGCGGCGCCCCTACCCAGTCTTTCGTCCAGGGTCTCGAGCGCCGGGCCTATCCTGAGATCAATTTTTGATGCAACGCCGGCGCTTTCCCAGTGACGTTGCCCGATGTGAATATGCCTGTCCGAAATTTCACAGGCAAGAAGGTGGCCGTCCTCCGGCAGGGCAAGTGCCAGGGCCAGGGCGCTGTAACCGGCCAGTACGCCAATTTCAATCGCGTTCCTGGCATGCAGGAGCTGGAGCAGGAACGCGAGGAACTGCGCCTGGTCCGGCGAGATCTGCATGCGGGCAGCCGGCAGGGCCGCCGCTTCCTCTCGCAGCGCGGCTTGAGAAGGGTGTTCTCGCAGGGTGTTCCGGAGAATGTAAGTGCCAAGAGCATCGTCAAGGTGCAGCGTGCGAAATGACATGGACGAACGGGCGGTTTGCGCTAGGTTAAGGAAGACCCGCATGGGATCGGGCAGGCAGAGAATGCCTCCAAACGCCTTCGTTGTGCCGCGGCTGGCGGAATCTGTCCTCAGATTGGCCAGAACTGTTAATCCGCGACACATCGTGCCGTCCACGGCTCGACCATAATTGAAAGAGATCAGCCAGCACGGGTACCGGGCATGAATACATCTCTTCAGGAAATTGATGCGGCAGTCATTGCCATTTTGCTGGCTACCGCCGTTGGCGCCATCCTGGTCACGATGGCCATGCACCGCCTTGTTTCGACCGGCAAGGCGGCAATCCAGCTGGCTCCCTGCCTGATGATGCTGCTTGCCTTGTGCGAGGTCGGCTACCTGTCTTATGTTCATCTGGTTCAGGAAGGCCCTTCGTCCACGGTGCTGCCAATTTTTTTAAAGCAATGACGGTCAATCTGAATGTGAGGAATGTGTGGAAAAGACCTTGAGTATCGGCCCACTGGCAGTGCCAATGGAATTGGCCGTGTTTTTCGTCGCGGTCATCGTTGCACTCGGCGTCGATGCTCTGTTCCGGCGTGTCCGCAAGACGCCAGGCGAGAGCCCCCTATTCACGATACTGATGGTCGCCGTCGTTGTGTCCCGTATCGCGTTCGTCGCCATGTATTTGGATGAGTACATGCAAGCGCCGTGGAAAATTCTGGATTTCCGCGACGGCGGCTTCAGCCCGGTCGCGGGCGTGCTGGCGGGAGCTGCAAGCGGGGGCTGGTACTTCATCCGGCAAATGGGCGGGCGGGCCACCCTGGTCGTTTCCATTGCCCTTGGCGCCCTTGCCTGGGCGGCCGGCACACTTGTGCTGACGGCGGAGCGGGAAGATGCCGCCGGCCTCCCGGCCGCCAGGTTCACCTCGCTCGATGGAGAGCCGCTCGAACTCGAATCGTTCTCCGGAAAACCCATCGTCGTCAACCTGTGGGCGACCTGGTGCCCGCCTTGCATGCGGGAGATGCCCGTATTCCGCGATGCCCAGGAGAAGAACCAGGACATCACGTTCGTGTTTATCAACCAAGGCGAGTCGCACGCCACGGTCTCTGCCTTTCTGCAGTCACGCGGACTGGAACTGTCCAACGTCGCGCTGGATCCGACAATGACGGCCATGCGGGACTGGAACGCCGGCGCATTGCCCACCACAGTATTCCTTGATGCGACGGGACGCATTGTCGATAGCCGGATAGGAGAGCTGTCGGCCGCTACGTTGTCACAAAGGCTCGCGGCAGTTCGGGCAGGGAATTAGGAAATGGAAAAATTCAAAGTTGACGTCGCGGTGATCGGTGCCGGGAACGCCGGGATCTCTGCATATCATGCAGCGGCCCGCCTTGGCAAACGGGCGGTATTGATCGACCGCGGCTGTGGTGGAGCAGCGTGCTCCGCAACGAGGCAGGTGGCGAGCAAACTGCTGTTTGCGGCAGCTGAAGCAGCACATTCGATCGAGGAAGCAGAAGGGGTGGGCGTCCATGCGGTCTTGCGTCATATCGATGGCAGAGCGTTGATGAAACGGATCCAGGCGGAATGCGAACGGTTCGACGCTTTCTCGCGCGATCCCGTCAGCGAAATTCCGGCTGCCGATCTCATTCATGGGCACGGCCGGTTCCTGAATACGCATTGTCTGCAGGCGGGTGAACGGATAGTCGTGGAGGCAGCGTCAGTCGTCATCGCCACGGGATCGCGCGTAGCGGTGCCGGGCGCTTTGGCCGGACTGAATGAGCGTCTGCTGACACCCGATACGCTGTTCGAACTCGATACGCTCCCTTATTCGGTGGCGGTCATCGGCGCCGGCCCGGCCGGTTTGGCGCTCGGCCAGGCCCTGCATCGCCTCGGCGTGAGGGTTGGCATTTTCGAAAGCGGATCCGGGTTTGCCGCGCTTTCCGATCCCGTCGTGCGGAACGTGGCTGCCAGGTGCGTCGGGGAAGGCATGGACGTGCGGCGCAATGTCGAGTTGCTCGATGCACGATGGGATCATGCCTCGGCCATCCTGCGGTTCAAGGATGATGACGGTCAGGAGTTCGTTGAGCGGTTTGCGTATGTGCTCATCGCCGACCGGTCAATCCCCGATGTGCACAGGCTGGGCCTCGAAAACACCGGTCTGGAACTTGATTCACGCGGCGTTCCCGCCTTCACCCGGCGCACGCTGCAATGCGGGGACAGCAGCATCTTCATGGCGGCCGGCGGCGCCTTGTCTTGCGGGCCGGGTGCGGGTGAACTGGCGGGTGGGAATGCCGCGCGTTACCCTGAAGTCCAGGAGTGCAGACAAGGCCCGAGACTGGACGTCTGCCATACCGCTCCGCAGATTGCAACGACAGGTACCACCTTCAGTAATCTTCCGAAACAAGGCTATGCAGTCGGAGAAGCGCCGCTTGACATCGTCTCGCGGAACGGAACGGGACGCCGTAGGCGCGGCGTCTTGCGTGTCTACGGCGAGATCGGTACCGGTCTATTTCTGGGGGCAGAGATGGTTGGACCAGAAGCGGGCCACATTGCCCAACTTCTGTCATGGGCCCATCGGAACACGCTTAGCATTGGCCAGATTCTCGACATGCCGTTTCACGGCGCGGCCATGCAGGAAGAATTGCGCAGCGCATTGATATCGCTGCAGGGCGCGATGGCGAAGCCGGTAACAGCTTGGTCTCCCGCGCAATCCCACTTATCCATGACGGAGTAGCGAAATGAAAAAGCTGAACGTGGATGTCGCGATCATCGGTGCCGGTTCGGCAGGAATGACTGCCTATCGTTCGGCGCTGGCGCATACCCGAAGCGTGGTGGTGATCGAATCGGGGCCGTACGGCACAACGTGCGCGCGCGTCGGATGCATGCCGAGCAAGCTGTTGATTGCCGCCGCCGAGGCGGCCCATGCCGTGGAGCAGTCGCACCGCTTTGGCATCCAGGTGAAAGGCCGCGAAATCGACGGCCAGGCGGTGATGCAGCGGGTGCGGGCCGAGCGTGACCGGTTTGCAGGGTTCGCCGTGAATGCCGTGCAGGCGTGGCCGGAAGAACACCGGCTGCGCGGCGCTGCGCGCTTCCTTTCACCGCATGTGCTGGCCGTGGACGACCAGGCTGAAGTGCACGCCGATCGAATTGTGATCGCCACCGGCTCCAGTCCGATCGTTCCCTCCGGCTGGAGAGAACACCTTGGCGATCGGCTGGTGATCAACGACGATGTATTCGAGTGGCAGGACCTTCCGTCCTCGGTGGCGGTGGTTGGCGCGGGCGTCATCGGGTTGGAACTTTCCATGGCGCTGGCGCGCCTGGGTGTGCGCGTCCGTCTGCTTGGCCGGGGTGGAAAGGTGGGGCCGCTGACCGATCCGGATCTGGTCGGCAAGGCGCGGGAAATCGTTGCGGGTGCACTGGAGTTCTCCGCCGACGCGAGAAACCTCGACGTGACGCGCGACGGCGACACTGTCGTGCTGCGCTTTACGGAAGGCGACGCGCATCGGGAGGAACGATTCGATTACCTTCTTGTTGCGATCGGAAGAAGGTCGAACGTGGACGGGCTCGATCTGCACAACGCCGGGATTGAATTGGGCGCACACGGCATACCTCCGGTGGACCGGTATACGGGCCGGGTCGGCGACAGTCACTTGTTTATTGCCGGCGACGTGACGGATGAACTGCCCTTGCTGCACGAGGCCGCCGATGACGGACGGATCGCGGGCGACAACGCCGGACGCTTTCCCGATGTACGCGTACGGCCGCGGCGCGCGCCGCTGACCATCGTCTTCACCGACCCGCAGATCGCCATTGCCGGAGAAAGCCATCGTACGCTCACCGAGCGCGAGGCCGAATTCGACACCGGCGAAGCCAGTTTCGAGGACCAGGGACGCAGCCGCGTGATGGCGCGCAACCAGGGGATGATCCGGGTATACGGTGAGCGCCACACCGGCCGCTTCCTCGGTGCCGAAATGATTGGCCCGGCCGCGGAGCACATCGGCCATCTCTTGTCATGGGCGATCCAGCAGCAGCAGACGGTGCAGCAGATGCTCGACAGCCCGTTCTACCATCCGGTCGTGGAGGAGGGCGTGCGCACGGCGCTGCGCCAGCTCAACCACAGGCTGAGGATGGGGCCGGTTCCGGTGGAACGTTGTCTGGACTGCGGGCCGGGCGGGTAAGAGCGTTCCGCTTATCCCGCAGGTCAATTGCCTTTCAGCGAAGCGCCATCGTCGATCGCGTATGACCAGACTTCAAACGTGACCGGTTTTACCGGCCCGATGTATGTCGCAAACGCTGCGTCGACAGCATCCGCGCCGTGGGCGATCTTGATGCGCCCGGGGTAGGGCCTGTTGTAGCGCGGGTCAAAGACGCGCCATGCCCCTTCGACGTAAACCTCCACGTAGGCATGGAAATCGATACCGATGTCTGAATCCGGGATGGAGGCACCGATGAGCGGCATGTGTCCGGCGACATAGCGGGCAGGAATGTCCAGCGCCCTGCACAGGGCCACCATCACATGTGCAAAATCCCTGCACACGCCGTACCCGCGCTGGAGGGCTTCGCATGCCGAGAGGGTCGGATCCCCGGACCCGTACCTGTATTCGAGATGCCGATGGGTCCAGTCACAGATTTTCTGCACCGTTTCCATCCCCTTGCCGCAGCCGAACTGCTTCGAGGCGAACGGGACGAGCTTGTCCGACTCGCAGTAGCGGCTCGGCAATGTGTAGCGAATGACATCGAACGGCAGTTTGTCCGAACTATTGTCCAATCGCGGCAGGACATGTTCATTGTTCACCGGCACGCGAAGTACCGCCTCGTGCCGGAATGTGTTTTTCCCTGGTACCAGGGTCGCTCTCAGGACCTTGTTTCCATGCGCGTCGGTCAACCGTTCCAGTGCCTCGCCGCTGCCGACCGTGATCTCTTCACTCAGGATCCTCTGGCCGGGACTGGGTGCGGGTTGGATGAGAAGCAGTATGTGCGACCGTTCTTCCGCCAGATAGGCAAGCGAACATCCGAGACGAATGGTCCGGGTTGCGTTCATTTCGGGCGCGGGCACCACTTGCGGGTGCCGATGCATCGTAGGGATCGCGGTGTGGGAGGTCATGCAGATGCAAGGATGTAGGTCGAGGATATTGGAGCACGATGTCATTCTGGGCCGGCATCGATCACGTGTCTGTTAGATGCCTGACAAACGCCCGTTACTTCTTCATCCCCATGCATTCATCCGTGGCCGACCCGTGCTGCCTGGCCCGAAAAGTCCTCCTCGCCCGCCTGCGCCTGGAGGCGCAGATAGCGCGAGACCGCATCGTCAAGTTGCGGAAGGAGAATGGCCTTCTCGGTCCCCAGCGCGCTGAACAGAGGACGCGCGGCCGCATGGCCGAATTGCGAGCATGACCGTGCCTCGAGCCGGCTGGTATCCACATTCGCCATGGACGCGGCCTTGTACGCGAGGTCCAGCCAGGTGATGGGGTCGCCGTTGGTGAGGTGCCAGACGCCTTCTTCCCTGTCGATGAGAAGGTCGAGGCAGGCGTGAACCAGATCGGGGACGTAGGTGGGCGACACGGTGGTGTCGTTGGCGGCGAGAAAGGGAGCGCCCGACCGCAAGGTGTTGAGCGCCTGCGTCAGGAAGTTGTGCGTGTCCCAGGGGCCGAAGAATGCGCTGGTGCGCACGACAAGGGCTTCGGGATACATGTCCAGCACCCGGCGTTCTGCTTCGGCCTTGCTTCTGCCATACACATTGAGCGGAGCTACCGGGTCGGTTTCGACGTAGGGTGCGTTCTGCTGTCCATCGAATACCAAGTCGCTCGAGAAGGTCAGCAACTGCACCCTGTGCCGTATGCAGGCAATGGCGAGCAGCGACGGGCCAAGCGCGTTCTCGCGGAAGCAGCGTTCGACGTCCTGCTCCGCGTCGTCCACGCGGACGTAGCCGCCGGCATTGATGATCGCCCACGGCCGGTACCGCGCAATCGCCCGCTCAACCGACGCGGGATCCGCTATGTCCATCTCCTGCCGGTTGACTAGCCGGCAGGCAAGGTTACGGGTCTGGCAAATGCGGGCAAAGGCGCTGCCGAGGGTGCCCGTGGCGCCGGTGATCAGGATCGGCTGCACGTGACTTGTCCTGTCGTGCAGAATATCCGGCGTGAGGGCGGCGATCGCAGCGCTGTTGGCGACCGGCGGGCAAAGGAAGCGGCCGGGGCGCCGCCACCAGCCCTGCCCCTGGAGCACCGGGTGGGACAAAGGACGCCCTGCGGAGAGCTCTCGCATCAGTTCGGCAACCGCTGTGGCACGCGGCTTGGGCGAGCGGACGTCGTACGGCCCGGGTTCGTAATAGCCTTTGCATTGCGTCACCAGGCAATTCCAGTCATACGAACCCAGCAAGGCCCAGACCGTTACTGCCCGGATATCCACCCCGCCGCGCCGGACATCCTGTGCAGCGCTCCAGATCTCGCGCAGCCAGCGCAGCTGGTCTTCGCGGTTCGCGTCTATGTGCGCTTCGGTGACGGCCAGGGGCAAGCCGTAGCGGTCCCAGGCTTCCTGCAACAGCGGCCCGATGCCGGGCGTCGGTGTGGCCACCGCGCACGCGGCATGGATGTCGGCATGATGGCTTCCCCGGTAGCTGCCCACATATTCCTGCGGATATCGCTCGACCCGCTGGTCCAGCCAGCGCTCGCTCGTGATGTAGTAGTTGACTCCGATGACATCCGGCGGGCAGCGGTTGTCCCGGAACCACAGGAACTGCGATGCCTCGATGCCCGTCTCGAGGAGGTAATCCCAGAGAGGGTGTGCTTCATCCACCTTCCCGCATAACAAGTCCCAGCCCAGCCATCGCCGCTCGTTATAGAAGGCCGCCAATCCAGACATTTCCGATGTGCTGTAAGTTTTACCGAGATCGTCGGTCTGGACCAGCTTGGCATCTGGATTGACTTCACGAATGGCACGCATCGAGAGGACCACTGCACGGCACTGATTCAACAGGGCCTGGATGAAGCTGCGCTCGTCTCGCCCGTGCGGATACCACACCCCGTACAAGCCGCTGAAGCGGGCGGTCGTCAGGGGTTCATTGACCGGTGTGTAGTACGCGAGCCAGGGATAGCGCCGTGCGACGGCGCCTGCAAATTCAGCCAGGCCCTCGGCAAATCCGGGGTCGACGAGGCTGGTATGGCGCGGCCCGCTGCCGTGATGGACAAGACCGGCGATCGGCGTGATGCCGAGCTTTTGCAGGCCCGGGAGACGTTCGTCGGGCCAGGACCAGTCCGCGCTCGCCAGGCCGTCAGGGGCCGTGCGCTCCCAGAGCACCGGATACCGGATGGCGCGAATGCCCAGGGAAGCGAACCGTTCGAGGTCGTCCCCGCGGGTGGCGTGGCCGTTTCGCTCCATCTGGCTGAAATAGTCGTCAAGTACACGATTGACCGTGCATTCGAGACCGCCCCAGAGTTCGATGGAGAGGTCCTTGGTTCGTTCTTTATTCATGTTTTTTCGGGGGAGGGGAATTAAGAGCCGTGCATTCACGCAGCAACTGGCACGGCGGGGAGGCGAGCACTTTCCGTTGCAATCGTCGTGCCAATGGCGGCATGACGGAGGGGGCGACTAGTATTGCTTCCGGCGACCGGGGGGGTGGCGGTTTGTTGTATCAGGCCGCGAACCAACATGACAGGCGCAAGTTCCTGCGCCGGTCTCCAACGATGGTTCGCAGCTCATCCATGGTGGTCGCCGACGCCATAGTTCATGTTGTTCCAGTCGATGGCTTCCCCGGTCTCTAATTCAACGGTGCCGAATGGACCCGGATCTGACTGGCGCGCATACTCGTAAACAAGGCGCGCGGCATGAAGGTTGTGTGCGTACACGGCATAGGAGCCGAGTATCCATGGACGGGCGACGCCTTGAACGGGATTTTCGGGTCCCATAAGTACGAGATCGAAGATCAGCCTGAGAGAGATTCTTGCGCGTACAAACAAGAGCTTCTGTTCGATACGCGACATATGCGCGCGATTCTGCCAAAAAAGTCACAGGAACTTTTTATGCCTGTGCTCGGACATTTTCGTCATTTTTGAACATATGACTTCGCTTCCTGTCACATTCGATACACAGTGTCGCGGCCGCGGGTTTCAGGTCCGCCTATCCTCTTTCAGCGTTGGCGCAGGCATTCCGTCTGCCTTTCTCCCTGCAAAGGCCTGTACCGGGGTCGAAAATTCCCGCTGACATCTTTTTTCCTCGGCGCTTGTTTCCGATTGTTGTTTCTCAACCCAACAAGGAAACGTCATGCCTGTCACCCTTGCCGAGGCGCGCTTGTGCGCAAACCGGTTGCTGTCCCGCCTGTCCGACGAGCATTACGCCCCACTATGCAAAAAGCTGGAGAGAGTGCATACGAGCGTGAAGCAGGTACTGCACGAGCGGAATAATTGCATCCCCTATGTCTACTTTCCTTGCAACGCCGCGATGTCCAATATCGTGGGGTTTGAAGACGGAACGGTCATCGAGGTGGGCACCGTCGGCAATGAGGGCTTCAGTGCCCCGGAGTTGCTCGCCCGTGCATCGCGGGCGACAGAAACCTCGATCTGCCAGATAGAAGGCCATAGCATGCGCATGAGCGCACGCGACTACCTGCATGCTATAGATGGCGATACCGCGCTTCGCCACGTCAGCGAGTGCTATCTGCAGGGCTACCTGTCCCAAGTCTCACAAACGGCAGCCTGCAACCGGAGGCACACGCTCGAATCGCGTTTTGCACGGTGGCTGCTGCTCACGCATGACCGGGTGCAGGGACGTGAATTCATGCTGACGCAAGAGTTTCTGGCCGACATGCTGGGGGTAAACCGGCCGAGCGTGAGCCTGGCGGCGGTGGCATTCCAGAAGGATGGGCTGATACGTTACCGTCGCGGCCACATGGCGATACTGGATCGCGCCAAACTCGAAGTCGTCTCTTGTGAATGCTATGCGTGCGTGAACGCCCAGTTCAGGAGAGTGTTGGACACTCCTTATGGCTGAACCAGGGCTTAAACCGGGCCCGATGCCTCCAGCATCTGCGCATCGAAGCGCCGTTCCCGCTTGAACTGCTCCAGCGCCTGGATCAGCTTGCAGCGAATGGCGGGTTCGGCAGGCGAATGGCCGGCCTCGGCCGCGATATGCAAGACCGAGCCGGGCCACGCGCGGTGAACACGGTAAGCGGACTCCGGCGGGGCGATCACGTCATGGCCGCCTTGCACCATCATGAGCGGGAGATGCGCGATGCGCTCGATGGTGCGGACCAGCTGGTCTTCTTCCAGGAACATCCGGTTCCGGAAATAGAAGGCATCCAGTCTCCCCACGCCCAGTACCACCGGATCGTTTTTCGCCGCTTCCTCCACCAGCTGCGGATCGTGGCGCAGCAGCGAGCACGCCTCGGCGTACTTGAACCAATACCTTGCCGCCTCCATGCGCGCGTCTTCATCCTCGCCGAAGAGGCGGCGCTCGTACGCGGCGAGGAGGTCTGTCCTTTCCTCTTCAGGCAACCAGCAGACGAAATCGGCGTGGGCCTTCGGGAAGAAGCGGCGCATGCCGTCGAAGAACCAGTCGATCTCGCCTGACGTGCCGAGGAAGACGCCGCGCAGGATCAGTCCCAGGCACCTGTCCGGACAGGTCTGGGCATAAGCGAGCGCGAGCGTCGTGCCCCAGGAGCCGCCTGCCAGCAGCCATTTTTCCACGCCCAGCATCTTGCGCAACACTTCCATGTCGTCGACGAGAAGCTGCGTGGTGTTGGCGCGGACCTCGGCCAGCGGGGTGGAGCGGTAGGCGCCGCGCTGGTCGAACAGGATGATGCGATAGGAATCCGGATCGAACCAGCGGCGCTTTTCCGGCGAGGCGCCGCCGCCCGGGCCGCCGTGCAGATAAACGACCGGAATGCCGTCGGGATTGCCGCATTCTTCCCAGTAGATGGTGTGCAGCGCATCTACCGGCAGCATGCCGGTACGGCGCGCTTCTATCGGAGGGAACAGGGAAAAGTCAGAAGGAGCGTTCATGATTGCGGGGGAGAAGTCGTTGAATGAAACTTGCGAGTACCTGTCGCTCCGACAGCGGCGCGGCGAGAAAGATCAGAAGTTCTCTCCACCGACAGGCCGGCGCCGAATTAATGCTGCATCAAATCCCGATGAACAACCTCCTGCGCAAACTCGATACTTCGACATTGCATACCGCCAACTCTGACAGGATATCGAACAACAGCGCAACTATCCGGCCCACGATCTTGTATAGATGTCGAAAGCGATGCGCAATATCATCAACATTGAAGCAAGGAGCGCGCATGAGGACGACAGTCACGATCGAAGACGAGTTGTATGAGAAGGCCCTGGAGATGGCCGATCCGACCATGGACAAGGCGGATCTGTTTCGTGAGGCGATCAAGACGTTTGTGCGGGTGCAAGCCGCCAAGCGTTTGGCAGCTTTGGGCGCTACGATGCCGGAGATGCAGGACGTACCACGCCGGCGTGCAGAGCCAGCGTGATGAGGAGCGTGCTCATTGATACCTCGGTCTGGGTCGACCACTTCCGGCAACGCAATGATTCGCTGGTAAATTTGCTCGGCCTGGACTTGGTACTGATGCACCCCCATGGTTTTGGTGGAACTCGCCTGCAGGACACCGCCGGCACCACGCGCGCAGACGCTCAAGGACCTCAGTCCGGCCTACGAACTAGAAAGCCTCTCCGCCGGCGGCACGCTCCAGCAACAGCGCCGGGGGTGCGAATCGGTCCCCGTAACGGCTGCGCAGCTGTTCCGCACGTTCGGCAAACTTCTTCACCCCGACGTGGTTCACGAACTGGATGGCGCCTCCCGTCCAGCCGGGGAATCCGATGCCGAAAATCGAACCGATGTTGGCATCGCGCGTGGATTCCAACACCCGCTCTTCCAGGCAGCGTATCGTTTCGATGCTCTGGATGTAGAGCAAGCGGTCGCGCACTTCCTCGACAGGCAAGGCATTCGTCCCGCCGAAATGCTTCTGCAGCTCCGGCCAGAGGTATTTCTTCCCTTCGCCGACGGGATACTCGTAGAATCCGCCGCCGGCGGCTTTTCCGCAGCGCTTGAACTCGTTGACCATGCGTTCCACGATCGCTTCCGCCGGGTGCGCACGGTACGGTTTTCCCTCGGCGGCAAGGTCGGCTCGGGTCTGGTTCATCACATGCAGGGACAGGGTGAGCGCCACCTCGTCCTGGACCGCAAGCGGGCCGACGGGCATGCCAACCGACAAGGCCGCGTTCTCGATCAATGCCGCAGGCACGCCTTCGCCGAGCATGGCAATACCTTCGTTCACAAAGGTGGCGAAGACGCGGCTGGTAAAGAAGCCGCGCGAGTCATTGACCACGATCGGCAGCTTGCCGATCTGTTGCACGTAGTCGTAGGCGCGGGCGAGCGTCTCTTCCGAGGTCTTGGCGCCGCGGATGATTTCCACCAGTTGCATCTTGTCGACCGGGGAGAAGAAGTGCAGGCCGATGAAGCGAGACTGGTCGGTGGATGCCTGCGCCAGCCCGGTGATCGGCAGGGTCGAGGTATTGGACGCCATGACGCCGCCCGGCGCGAGAAACTGCTCCGCCTCCCTGGTGACTGCTGCCTTGAGCTCGCGCTTCTCGAAGACGGCTTCGATGACGAGGTCGCATCCGGCCAGGTCCTGCGCACTGGCCGCCGGCTGGATCAACGCGAGGGTTTCCTTTGCTCTCGCTTCGGTCATCTTGCCGTTGCGCACGCGCTTTTCCAGCAGACGCGCACTGTATGACTTGCCTTTCTCCGCCTGCTCCAGCCCGACATCCTTCAACACGCACGGGATCCCGCGGCTCGCGTTGGCCCAGGCGATGCCCGCGCCCATCATCCCGGCGCCGAGGATGCCCACCTTGCCGGCCTTCCATTTCGGGATGTCGCGCGGACGGCTCTTGCCGGCGCTGACTTCCTGCATCTGGAAGAAGAAGGTGCCGATCATGTTCTTGGCGACCTGGCCTGTGGCCAGCCGGGTGAAGTAGCGTCCCTCGATCACGAGCGCGTTGTCGAAGTCCACCTGCGCGCCTTCCACCATCGCACAGAGGATGGCTTCGGGAGCGGGGTAAAGGCCGCGCGTTTTCTCGCGCAGCATCGCCGGTGCCGCCATCTGCATCGGCAGCAGCTTCGGCGTGTTCGGCGCGCCGCCCGGCATGCGGTAGCCCTCGCTATCCCATGGCTGCTTGGCTGCGGGATTGGCCGCGATCCATTCGCGGGCCTGCGCCAGCATGTGGTCCTTGTCCGTGGCAAGCGCATGCACGAAACCTTTGTTCAAGGCTTCCTGCGGCGGCATGCGTTTGCCCTCGACGAGATAGGGCATGGCTTCCTGCAGGCCGAGCAGGCGCACGGTCCTGATCACGCCGCCTGCGCCGGGCAACAGTCCCAGCGTCACTTCCGGGAAACCGAACTGGATCTTGGGGTTGTCGAGGCTGATCCGGTAGTGGCAGGCCAGCGCCAGTTCAAGCCCGCCGCCCAGCGCGCTGCCGTTCAGGGCCGCCACTACCGGGCAGCCAAGCTTTTCGAGGCGCCGCAGCACCGCCTTGTTCTGTTCGACCATGCGGAAGCACTCTTGCGCGCCATCCGCGGGGATCGCGATCAGCTCGCGCAGATCGCCGCCGGCAAAGAAGGTGTCCTTGGCCGACGTGATGACGACACCCTTGATATTGCCCCGCTCCTTCTCCAGCCGTTCCAGCGTCGCCGCCAGCGCCTGCTGGAACGCCGCGTTCATCGTATTGACCGGCTGGCCCGGCATATCGATGGTCAGGGTAATGATGTTGTCGCCGTCGGCTTGCCATTGAATGCTCATGAGGTTTCTCCGCTGAATATCCGCTTAATGTCCACTTATACGCGCTCGATGATGGTGGCGATGCCCATGCCGCCGCCCACGCACAAGGTGGCGAGGCCGCGGCGCAGATTGCGCGCTTCCAGTTCGTCGATCAGGTTGCCGAGAATCATGCAGCCGGTCGCGCCCAGGGGATGTCCAAGGGCGATCGCACCGCCGTTGACGTTGATCTTTTCTTCCGGAACGCCAAGGTCTTTCATGAAGCGCATGACGACCGAGGCGAAGGCTTCGTTCACTTCGAACAGGTCGATGTCGCCGATGGAAAGCCCGGCTTTGGCCAGCGCCTTGCGCGTGGCGGGAGCGGGGCCGGTGAGCATGATGGTCGGGTCGCTTCCGGTGACGGCGGCGCACACGATGCGGGCGCGCGGCGTAAGGCCCAGGCGCTTGCCCGCGGCTGCGCTGCCGATCAGCGCGAGCGCCGCGCCATCGACGATGCCGGACGAATTGCCGGCGGTGTGCACGTGGCGAATGCGCTCGACCTGCGGGTATTTGCGGATGGCGGCGGCATCGAAGCCCATCTTCCCCGGCATTTCAAAGGAGGGCTTCAAGGAGGCGAGCGTCTCCATCGTGGTATTCGGCTTGATGAATTCATCCTCGGCCAGCACGACGATGCCGTTCGCATCGCGTACCGGACGGATTGATTTGAAGCGGCCGGCGGCGCGCGCCGCTGCCGCCTTTTGCTGCGAGCGCAAGGCGAAGGCATCGACATCTTCGCGGGAGAAGCCTTCCAGGGTAGCGATCAGGTCCGCGCCGATGCCCTGCGGCACAAAGTCCGTGCCGAAACTCGTTTCGGGGTCGGCTGCCCAAGCGCCGCCGTCCGATCCCATCGGTACGCGCGACATCGACTCCACGCCGCCCGCCACCACCAGTTCTTCCCAGCCGGACCGCACTTTCTGCGCCGCCAGGTTGACCGCTTCCAGACCGGATGCGCAAAAGCGGTTGAGCTGGAATCCCGATGCCTTCCAGTCCCAGCCGGCTGCCAGCGCCGCGGTCTTTGCAATGCACGCGCCCTGGTCGGCGACCGGGGTCACGCAGCCGAGAACGACGTCATCGACCTGCGAGGTGTCGAGGCGATGGGCGGTTTCCAGTTCCCGCATCAGCCCGGTCAGCAGGCTGACGGGCTTTACGGCATGCAGGCTGCCGTCTTTTTTTCCCTTGCCGCGCGGGGTGCGGATGGCATCGTAGATATAGGCTTCGGTCACAGCGGTCTCCTGTGTAATGGGTTTTGTCGGGGTTTGTCGAATCATAAATCGGAGCACTTTACAAAGCAATTGCTTGGTTAGTAGAATGGCTCGAACGAGGCTGCGGCGGCCGTGAGCGATTGCATTATTTCCAAGGAGAAGCAATGAAGTATCGATCGGTATTCCGGCCGGGCCTGTTCGCCGGACAGGTCGCCGTCGTGACCGGGGGAGGCTCGGGTATTGGCAGATGCACCGCGCATGAACTCGCCGCGCTCGGCGCGCGTGTTGCGCTGATCGGCCGCAACGCAAGCAAGCTGGAATCCGTGTGCGCGGAAATTGCGGACGCCGGCGGTATCGCCACCGCCCATCCTTGCGATATCCGGGAAGAGGAAGCGGTCCGGCAAACCGTGGCTGAAGTCCTCGCCGCGCATGGCCGTATCGACGCCCTCCTGAACAACGCGGGCGGGCAGTTTCCCGCCGCGCTGCGCGACATCTCCTTGAAGGGTTGGGAGGCGGTCGTCCGCACCAACCTCACCGGCGGCTTCCTGATGGCGCGCGAATGCCTCCAGCAATGGATGCAGGACAAGGGCGGCGCCATCGTCAATATCACGGCCGACAACTGGGGAAGCATGCCGGGCATGGGGCATTCCGGCGCCGCACGCGCAGGCATGGTGAGCTTCACCGAAACCGCCGCGATGGAATGGGCGCCGTACGGCGTGCGCGTGAACGCGGTCGCGCCGGGTTACGTCGCTTCGAGCGGCATGGATGCCTACCCGCCGGCCATGGCGCCCTTGCTGCGCAGCGCCGCCGACGGCGTGCCGCTGAAGCGGATGGCGACCGAGGCGGAGATTTCCGCGGCCATCGTCTTCCTGCTGTCCGAGGCGGCGTCGTTCATCACCGGCACGGTGCTGCGCGTCGATGGCGGCAGGCCGCAGATGCGCGCGGGCTGGCCGCAGATGCAATCCAAAGAGGGAATGGATCGGCCCGCTGTGCGGCCCTTCCAGGGATTCCCGCTCGCCCGACCACCCAAGGTTCTTCAATCCGACGAAGGGTAAACCTCCCATGGCCGTCATCGAATCCAGAATTGCCACGGGCAGCGAGCAGTTTGCGCAGAACCGGGCGGCACTGTTGCAACAGATCGAGCGCCTGCGCGCCCTTGAGCAGCGCACCCGCGATGCCTCGGCGGCATCGAAAGCCTTGTTCGACAAGCGCGGGCAGATGCTGCCGCGCGCACGGGTGGCCCGGCTGCTGGACACCGGCGCACCTTTCCTTGAACTGTCCACGCTGGCCGGCTATATGCTGGACTCGCCCGATCCGGAAAAAAGCATACCCGGCGGCGGCGTGATCGCCGGAATCGGCTATGTGCGCGGCGTGCGCGCGATGATCGTCGCCTCCGATGCCGGCATCAACGCCGGGGCGCTGAAGATGGCCGGCCTCGACAAGATGCTGCGCGCGCAATCCATCGCGCTGGACAAGAAACTGCCCTTCATTCATCTCGTCGAGAGCGCCGGCGCAAACCTGCTCGAATACCGGGTCGAACATTTCATCCACGGCGGAAGCGTGTTCTACAACCTCGCCCGCCTGTCTGCCGCAGGCCTGCCGGTCGTGACCGTCGTGCATGGCTCGTCCACGGCCGGCGGCGCGTACATGCCGGGCCTGTCGGACTATGTCGTCATGGTGCGCGGCCGCGCGCGTGCCTTCCTCGCCGGCCCGCCGCTCCTGAAAGCGGCTACCGGGGAGATCGCGACCGAGGAAGAGCTTGGCGGCGCGGACATGCACGCCACCACATCCGGCCTGGCGGAATACGTGGCCGAGGATGATGCGGATGCATTGCGTATTGCCCGCGACATCGTCGCCGCCCTCGACTGGAACAGGCAGTTGCCCTACGCACCGCCACCGTTCGAGGAACCGCGCTACGACGCCGAGGAACTGCTCGGCATCATGCCCGCCGACCCGAAGAAACCGGTGGACATGCGGGAAGTCATCGCGCGCATCGCCGACGGCTCCGACTTCCTCGAATTCAAGGCCGGCTACGGCCCGGCCACCGTGACCGGCCATGCGTCGGTGTACGGCCAGCGGGTCGGCATCGTGACCAACAACGGCCCCATCGATCCCGCCGGCGCGACCAAGGCAACCCACTTCATGCAAGCCTGCTGCCAGTCCGGCACGCCCTTGCTGTTCCTGCAGAACACCACCGGTTTCATCGTCGGCAGGGAATCCGAGCAGGCCGGGATGATCAAGCATGGCTCGAAGATGATCCAGGCGGTATCGAGCGCGAATGTGCCGCGCATTACCGTCATGTGCGCCGCCAGTTTCGGCGCGGGGAACTACGGCATGTGCGGCCGCGGTTACGAGCCCGATTTCGCCTTCAGCTGGCCGAATGCGCGCACAGCGGTGATGGGCGCGGAGCAGGCGGCGGACACGATGGCGATGGTGATGGAAGCCGGCGCCGCGCGCAAAGGCCAGCCGGTGGACGCCGGGATGATCGCCGGGCTCAAGCAACAGATCATTGCCACCTTCGAGCGGCAGACCAGCGCGTTCTACACCTCCGCGCTGCTGCTGGACGACGGCGTGATCGATCCGCGCGATACGCGCAAGGTGGTGGGGATGTGCCTGTCCGTGTGCGAGGAGGCGAACCGCCGGCAGGTTCGCCCCGTGCAGTTCAGCGTTGCAAGACCTTAACGATAAGAGGAGACATCATGCAATTCACCCAGGAGCACCAGGAGCTGCAGCGCAGCCTCAAGCGTTTCATTGATACCGAGATCAATCCGCATGTCGACGAATGGGAAGAGGCCGGCATTTTCCCGGCGCACCAGGTATTCAGAAAAATGGGCGAACTGGGCTTCCTCGGCCTGTGCAAGCCGGCGGAGTACGGCGGACTCGGCCTCGACTATTCCTACTCGGTCGTGATGGCCGAGGCGCTGGGCCATATCCACTGCGGCGGCATCCCGATGGCCATCGGCGTGCAGACCGACATGTGCACCCCCGCGCTGGCGCGCTTCGGTTCGGACGCGCTGCGCCGCGAATTCCTCGCTCCTGCCATCGCCGGCGAGACGGTCGGCTGCATCGGCGTATCGGAGGCATCGGGCGGTTCCGATGTCGCGGCAATCAGGACGACCGCGCGCAAGGATGGCGGCGATTACGTGATCAACGGCAGCAAGATGTGGATCACCAACAGCCTGCAGGCGGACTGGATCTGCCTGCTGGCCAATACCTCCGAAGGCGCGCCGCACCGGAACAAGACGCTCATTATCGTGCCGATGAAAACCAAGGGCGTGAGCATCGCCAAAAAGATTCGCAAGATCGGCATGAATTCCTCCGATACCGGCCTGATCTACTTCGATGATGTCCGCGTCCCGCAGCATCATGCGATCGGCGAAGAGGGCATGGGCTTCACCTACCAGATGATGCAGTTCCAGGAAGAACGCCTCTGGTGCGCGGCCAACGCGCTGCAGAGCCTGACCAATTGCATAGACTGGACCGTGGAATGGGCTCGCGAACGCCAGATGTTCGGCGGACGCCTGCTGGACAACCAGTACGTCTACTTCCGGCTGGCCGAACTCAAGACCGAAGTCGAGTCGCTGCGCGCCTTGACCTACCGCGCCTGCGAACTCTACGTCGGCGGGCAGGACGTCACCGAGCTGGCATCGATGGCCAAGCTCAAGGCAGGGCGCCTGCTCCGGATCGTGCCGGACGCGTGCCTGCAATTCTGGGGCGGCATGGGCTACACCTGGGAAAACCTGGTGTCGCGCACCTTCCGCGACGGCAGGCTCGGCTCCATCGGAGGCGGCGCGGACGAGGTCATGCTCGGCATCATCGCCAAGACCATGGGCATCCACCCCGGCAAACAGGCAAGGTGAACACGATGGCAGCCACGCTCGAACTCCGGCGCGCGGGGGCCGCACTCCACGTGACGCTGAACCAGCCGCAGTCCCGCAATGCGCTGTCGGCGGAAATGGTGGCCGAACTGCAGGCGGTGGCAGCGGAATGTGCCGCGGATGCGCACCTGCGATGCGTCGTATTGCGTGGCGCCGGCGGCAACTTTTGCGCAGGCGGCAACCTGGCGGATTTCCAACGGCTCATGCGCATGCCGCGGGAAGGAGCCGTCGATCCGATTGCAACCGCCAACCGTGAATTCGGCCGGATGCTGCAAGCCTGGCATGCACTGCCGCAGGTAGTCGTTGCCGTGGTGGAGGGCGCTGCAATGGGCGGGGGTTTCGGCCTTGCCGCGATCAGCGATATCTGTCTGGCCGAGACATCGGCGCAGTTCGCGATGCCGGAGACCAGCCTCGGCCTTCCGCCCGCGCAGATCGCGCCCTTCGTCGCCCTGCGGATCGGACAGGCCGCAACCCGCCGCCTCGCCCTGACGGCTTCCCGTATCGGCGCGCAGGAGGCGCGCGCGGCGGGGCTGGTCGATGAGATCCACGAGGGGCCGGACGCCCTTGCCGAAGCGCTGGGCAAGACACTGCGTGCGGTGCTGCGCTGCGCACCCGGCGCCCTGCGCTCCACGAAGGCGATTGTTGCGCGCGCCGTGGATCTCGATCAAACGCTCGACTTTGCAGCGGGAGAGTTTGCGCACGCCCTGCGAGGCGGTGAAGCGGCCGAGGGTGTACGCGCATTCGGCGAAAAACGCAGCCCGGCCTGGGTTGAACAACCGGCGTAACTACTATGCACACACTCCTCATCGCAAACCGTGGCGAAATCGCCGTCCGCATCATGCGCTCCGCGCGCCGTATGGGCTTGCGCACTGCCGCGGTCTACTCCGAGCCCGACCGCAGTGGCGTCCATGCGGAATTCGCCGACAGCGCCATGTGCATCGGCGCCGGCCCGGCACGCGAATCGTATCTGAACACAGCGGCGATCCTGGATGCCGCGCGCCGCCTCGGCGCCGACGCGGTGCACCCGGGCTATGGTTTTCTTGCCGAGAATGCCGACTTTGCGCAGGCGGTGCTCGATGCCGGCCTCACATGGGTCGGCCCGCCGCCTTCGGCGATGCGCGCGATGGGCAACAAGGCGGGTGCAAAACGCTTGCTGCTGGAGCGCGGTGTGCCGCTGCTGCCCGGATACCAGGGAACGGAGCAGTCCGAAGAGGCATTGCTGCGGGAAGCCCGGCGCATCGGCTTGCCGCTGATGATCAAGGCGGCGGCGGGCGGTGGCGGGCGCGGGATGCGGCTCGTCATGGAAGAAAAGGACTTGCCGTCCCAACTCGCGCGTGCCCGTTCCGAGGCACTGCAGGCGTTTGGCAGCGGAGAGCTGATCCTGGAGCGCGCGCTGATCTCGCCGCGCCACGTCGAGGTGCAGGTCTTTGCGGATACGCAGGGCAATGTCATCCACCTTGGCGAGCGCGACTGCTCGGTGCAGCGCCGCCACCAGAAGATCATCGAAGAGTCGCCGTCGCCGGCCGTCACGCCGCCCTTGCGCGCGCGGCTTGGCGCGGCCGCGGTGGAAGCGGCGCGTGCATGCGGCTACGCCGGCGCCGGCACGGTGGAATTTCTGCTGGATGCCACCGGCGGCTTCTGGTTCATGGAAATGAATACCCGGCTCCAGGTCGAACATCCCGTCACGGAAGCGATTACCGGCCTCGACCTCGTCGAATGGCAGTTGCGCGTCGCCGCGGGCGAGCTGTTGCCACTGACGCAGGCCGAGATCGACGCCCGGCTGGCGACGGGCGGGCACGCGATCGAAGTGCGCCTGTGCGCGGAAGATCCGGCCCGGGACTTTCTTCCGCAGGCGGGAAAAATCGCCCTCTGGTGCGCACCAAGCCAGCAGCGTGTCGACCACGCCTTGCGCGACGGCGCGGTGGTGCCGGCGTATTACGATTCCATGGTCGCCAAGCTCATCGCGCACGGTACGAACCGCGAAGAGGCGCGGCAAAGGCTGCTGCAGCAATTGGGCGAATGCGTCCTGCTCGGCCTGCCCACCAACCAGGATTTCCTTGCCGATTGCCTGGCCCATCCCGACTTCGCCGAGGGTCGTGCCACGACCGGCTTCATCGATGCCTGCTTTCCGTTGGAAAAGCGTCAGTCCCGCAGCGATTCGACGGCCACCGTGGCAGCGGCCGCATTGGTGCTCGCCAGCCGTCAGGCATCCGCCGAACGGCGATTCCCGGCGCAACTTGCGGGCTGGAACAGCACGGGGGCCATGCCGGCCGGCATCGATCTCGAACTCGACGGGACGCGGCACCGCTGCGAAGCGCAGGCGAACGGGCCGAACGCATGGCTGCTGCGCGGCGAGGGGTTCCAGGCATCGGTTGCGATCGCCGCGCACGCGCCGGGTCTGCTGCAGCTGAACATCGACGGTGCCTCCGTCCCGGTCGCCCATGCGCTGCAGGACGGCAAGATCCATTTCCGCCATGCCGGCCGCAATCATGTTGCGGAAGACGCGGGCTGGCGGCCGGCGAAATTCGGGCGCAACGATAGTTCCGACGGTCTCCTGCGCGCGCCGATGAACGGAAAGGTGACCGTCATGCATGTGCGCCCGGGCGAGAAAGTCAGCGCCGGCCAGCCTATCCTGGTACTGGAGGCAATGAAGATGGAGCACAGTGTCGCCGCGCCTTGCGACGGCGTGATCAAGGTATTGCACGTCGCCGGCGGCGAGCAGGTGGCGCCGGGGAAAATCCTGGCCGAGATCGCATCATGATGTCACGGCCGAATCCCGTCTATTACACCCCGGGCCACGAGGACTTCCGGCAGGCGGTACGCCGCTTCACCGAGCAGGAAATCGCTCCCTACGCCAACGAATGGGAGGAAGCGGAGAGCTTCCCGCGCACGCTCTACGAAAAAGCCGGTGCGCTCGGCCTGCTCGGACTGGGCTTTCCAGCCGAGTATGGCGGCACGCCGGACGTGGACGCATTCCACCACCTGATCGCATCGGAAGAACTGGCGCGCGCGGGCAGCGGCGGAGTAGCCGCCTCGCTCATGTCGCACAGCATCGGCGCGCCGCCCATCATGCATGCAGGGAGTGCCGCCCTCAAGGAACGGGTGCTGCCCGATATCATCGCCGGCAGGCGCATCTCCGCGCTCGCCATCACCGAACCCGGTGGCGGTTCCGACGTTGCCGCACTCAAGACGATTGCCCGGCGCGACGGCGACGATTACCTCATCGACGGCGAAAAGATCTTCATCACCTCGGGCATCCGTGCCGATTACTTTACAGTGGCGGTGCGCACCAACCCCGAGGTGCGCGGCGCCGGCGGACTGTCCCTGATCCTGGTCGAGCGCGACACGCCCGGATTCAGCCGCACTCCCTTGCAGAAAATGGGCTGGTGGGCATCGGACACCGCGCACCTGCGCTTCGACGGCTGCCGCGTCCCGGCCTCCAACCTGATCGGGGAAGAGGGTAAGGGCTTCCAGCTGATCATGCGGAATTTCAATCTCGAGCGCTTCACGCTTGCTTCCAGCGCCTACGGTTTCGCCAAAGTGTGCTACGAGGATGCGCTTTCCTGGGCACGCGACCGCCACACCTTCGGGCAGCGCCTGGTCGACCACCAGGTGGTTCGCCATAAGCTGGTGGACATGGGCATGCGCATCCAGTCCACGCGCGCCTTCCTCGAAGATGTCGCGTGGCGGCTCGGCGATCGGGGGCAGCAGGGGCCGGAGCTGGTCGCCATGCTGTGCATGCTGAAGAACCATGCGACGCAGACCATGCAGTTCTGTGCGGACGCGGCGGTGCAGACGCTGGGCGGGATGGGCTACATGCGCGGCACGCGCGTGGAGCGCATTTATCGCGACGTGAAAGTCAACATGATTGGGGGCGGGGCGGAGGAAGTGATGAAGGATCTGGCGGCGCGGCAGCTGGATTACTAGCAGAGACGAAATTTATCTGCGGGCACCTTCCGATCAACGTCTCAAACTCCCTTTCCCCGTCATTCCCGCGGAGGCGGGAATGACGCGTGAATTCTTGTGATTGACCGGCCCACCTGCGCGCCTTCGAGCATATATACCCGCTCCCCAAAAAAACAGCCCGCACAAGGCGGGCCGCAAATGACGGTTGGCTACTCGTCAATAATCGAGGTAATCAGTCACCGCAATCCACTTCCCACCCTGGATCTGTCCGATGCGCGACTTGGAATTGCCCAGGTGGTTCGTCTTGCTGAACTTGTATTCCGGGCTGCCGAAAATGTCGCGGCTGTAGGTCGTCTTTTCGAGGGCATCGATGAAGCTGTCCACCGTCAGGTTCGGCCCTGCCTTCTCGGCCGCGGCAGCAAACAGATTCACCATCGAATAGCCGTATGCGGAAAACACGCTCGGGTCGTCGTTGAACTTGGCTTTGTACTTGCCGCCCCAGTCGCGCAGGTTCTTCGATGCATCATCGAGGTAGGGCACGCCGACCTGATAGGCGGAATAGAACCCATCCATCGCCTTCCCGCCCAGCTTGTGGATCAGCTCCGTGTACGAGGCACTGGTGCCGATGAAGTTGGGGCTCCAGCCGGTCTTGCGCGCTTCGGCGATGGTGCCGATCGTTTCACGGATCACGGTGCCCATGACGACCGTATCGCAGCCCGCGCCCCGCATCTTGGCCACCTGGGAGGAAAAATCGGTGGCGCCGCGCTTGTAGCTGGTCTTCTCGGCAAAGCTCATGCCGATTTCCTTCAGGCCGGCTTCGGCGCCGCGCAGCACTTCAAGGCCGAAGTCGTCATCCTGGTAGATGACGCAAAACTTCTTCGCGCCGCGCTCTTTCTGCATGAACTTCACCGCGCTGTGCGCCTGCTCGTGGTAGGGCGCGGCAAATGCAAACTTGAGCTTGTGCACCGGTTCGTACACTTCGCGCGCCGCCGTCAGCGGGAACAGGTTGGGCACGTTCTTTTCCATCAGCGTGGGCAGCGAGGCCATCACAACGCCGGTGCCGATGGTGCCGAGCATGGCGAATATCTTGTCCTGCTGCACCATCTTCTGCGTCGCGAGCAGCCCCTTCTTCGGATCGTAGCCGCTGTCCTCGACCACCAGGCGCAGCTTGCGGCCGTGGATGCCGCCGGCTTCGTTGATTTCCTCGATCCGCATCTGGATGCCGTTGCGGGCCTGCTTGCCGAAGCCGGCAATCGGGCCCGACAAGTCCTGGATGGTGCCGACGACGATTTCATTCTTCGTCACACCCTGTGTCTGGGCGAGTGCAGCGGGACCCGCGCAGAGCAGGCCTGCTGCGGCAAACGGTGCAAGGATACGGCTTGTTGTTTTCATGATGCCTCCTTTCAAGGTGACGGATGTTGCGTCAATTTTCCCGGTACATGCTTTCAATCAGCTCGGCGTACTTCTTGTTGACGAAGTTGCGCTTGAGTTTCATCGTCGGCGTCAGCTCTTCGTCCTCGGCGGTCAGCTTCTGCTCGATCAGACGGAACTTCTTGATCTGCTCGACGCGCGCGAATTTCTGGTTGACCTTCTGCAGTTCCCCGGCAATCAGCGCCTGGATGTCCGGCGCACGGCACAGGCTGGCGTAGTTGGAGAAGGGGATGTCGTGGTCCTGCGCGTATTTCTCCACGTTGTCCTGGTCGATCATGATCAGGCAGACGAGGTAGGGCCGCTTGTCGCCGATGACCACGGCGTCGGTGATGTAGGGCGAGAACTTGAGTTCGTTCTCCAGCTCCGACGGCGTGATGTTCTTGCCGCCGGCGGTAATGATGATGTCCTTCATGCGGTCGGTGATCTTCAGGTAGCCGTCGGCGTCGACCGAGCCCACGTCGCCCGTGCGCAGCCAGCCGTCCGCATCGATGGTTTCCGCCGTCTTTTCGGGCTGGTTCAGGTAGCCCATGAAGACGTTGTCGCCGCGCACCAGAATTTCGCTGGTCGTCGGGTCGACACGCACCTCGTTGAATGGCGCGGGAATACCGATCATGCCGGGCTTGATGCGCGAGACGGGATTTGCCGTGCCGCCCCCGGCCGATTCCGTCATCCCCCAGACCTCGATCATCGGTATGCCGAGCGCGAGGTACCAGCGGACAAGTTCCGGGGAAATCGGCGCCGCGCCCGTGGTGATATGCCGGCAGCGGTGGATGCCGATCATCTTGCGCACGTTGTCGAGCACCAGCAGCCGCGCCAGCCGGAAGCGGAGCGCAAGCCCGGCGGGCACAGGCTTGCCGCTCTCCATGCAGGCCGCAGCCTTTTGCCCGATCCCGATCGCGACGCGGTAGGCGAACTGCTCGAAGCGCGTCGCCTCGGACAGCGCGATCATGACGCCGGAATAGAATTTTTCCCAGATGCGCGGCACCGCGAGGAACACGGTCGGCGCGATTTCCCGCACGTTTTCCGGAATCGTTTCCGGGTTCTCGACGAAGTTCAGGCAGGAGCCGGTGTAGAGGGAGTAATAGGCGCCGGCCAGGCGCTCGGCGACGTGGCAGAGCGGCAGGAAGCACATGCGCTCGTCCTTCTCGTCCTGCGGAATCACTGATCCGAACCCGCGCACCGAAGTCATGACGTTGCGGTGCGAAAGCATCGCCCCCTTGGGCTTGCCGGTCGTGCCGGATGTATAGATGAGGATCGCGAGGTCGGACGCCTTGCGTGAATGGATGCGCTCCAGCCATTGCCCTGCGTGCGCGCTGTTCATCGTTTCGTACGCCCGCCCCAGCGCGCGCAAGGTGTCGAGGCTGATCACATCGTCGTCACGCAGGTCACGCAAGCCTTCCATGTCGAACACGATGATCTTGCGCAGGTGCGGCAGCTTGTCGCGCACTTCCAGTGCCTTGTCGAGCTGCTCTTCGTCCTCGACGAACAGGAAGACGGAGCCGGAATCCTGCATCAGGTATTCCACCTGCGCCGCGGCGTCGGTCGGATAGATGCCATTGGAAACGCCGCCCGCGCACAGGATGGCGAGGTCCGCGTAAAGCCACTCGCGCGTGGTATTGGCGAGGATGGAGGCGCGTTCGCCGACCGAGAAGCCGAGCGAGATCAAGCCTTGCCCGATCTCGCGGACGACCTGTGCCAAGGCCTCGCAGGTCATGCTCTGCCAGATGCCGAATTCCTTCTGCCGCAGGCAGACATGCCGGGGCCGTTTCTGCACGGCGTTCCAGAACATTTCCGGAATCGTTTCCCCGGGGACGAGCAGTGCGGTCGATGCGGTGTCGTGTCGCATGTGTACAGTCCTAACGCCAGTTTTTCTTGCGCTTCCAGCGGCGCTGTCCACGCACTCCGGCATCCTTGACGCCGAGGTAGAACTCCTTGATGTCATCCTTCTCGCGCAGCACCGCACAATGGTCTTCCATGACGACGCGTCCCAGTTCGAGGACGTAGCCGTAGTCTGCGTAATGCAATGCCACCTGCGCATTCTGCTCGACGATGAGAATGGTGGTGCCGCGCTCGCCATTGATGCGGCGGATGATTTCGAAGATTTCCCTCGTCAGCTTGGGCGAAAGGCCGAGGCTCGGTTCATCCAGCAGCATCAGCTTGGGCTGGGCCATCAAACCGCGCGCGATGGCCAGCATCTGCTGCTGCCCGCCGGACAGCAGGCTGGCTTCCTGCCGCGCCCGTTCCCTGAGGATGGGAAAGTAGGCAAACACGGCTTCCATGTCCCGGGCAACGGCGTCGCGGTCGCTACGGGTATAGCTGCCCATCAGCAGGTTGTCGTGGACCGAGAGCAGGGGAAACACTTCGCGCCCTTCGGGAACGTGCACGATGCCGCGCCGCACGATCTCCGCCGGGTCCTTTTTCTGGATGGGCTCGCCTTCGAAGGCAATCGAGCCCTTCTGCGGATCGATGATGCCGGAGATGGTCTTCAGGATGGTGGACTTGCCCGCGCCGTTGGACCCGAGGACCGCCGAAATGCTTCCGCGCTTGACACCCAGGCTCACGCCGCGAATGGCCTTCACCGGCCCGTAGCTGCTCTCGATATTGTTGAGCTGGAGGATGGTGTCGCTCATGCCGCCACCCCGCCGAGGTAGGCTTCGATGACTGCCGGGTCGGACTGCACCTCGGAGGATTTTCCGGTCGCCAGGACTTCGCCGTAGTTCAGCGCCAGCACCCGGTCCGAGACACGGTTGACGAGCGACATATCGTGCTCGACCATGATGACCGTGATGCCCAGGTCGGTCCGGATGTCTTCGATCCAGAATGCCATGTCGTCGGTTTCCTCTGCGTTGAGCCCGGAGGAGGGTTCGTCCAGCAGCAACAGTTTGGGCTGCATGCACAGGGCGCGCCCCAGCTCGACGACCTTGCGCACGCCGTAGGGCAGGGCGGCGACCAGGCTGTCGCGGTAATGCTGCAGGTCCAGGAAATCGACCACCTTTTCCACCTCTGCGCGGAAGGCGAGTTCGGCGCGGCGCGTGGCCGGCGTGAACAGGAGTTCCTGCCACAAGGAGGTGCTGCGCTGGGTATGCCGCCCGATCAGCAGGTTCTGCAGCACCGTCGCATGTTCGAACAGCTCGATGTTCTGGAAAGTGCGGGCGATGCCTTTGCCGGCGATGCGATGCGGGGGCATCGCGGAGATGGTTTCGCCGCGAAAGACGATACTGCCGCTGGTCGGCCGGTACAGCCCGCTGATGAGATTGAAGGTGGTCGTCTTGCCGGCGCCGTTGGGGCCGATCAGGGTGAAGATCTCGCCTTCCTGCACCGAAAAGCTGACGTTGTTGACCGCCGTCAGCCCGCCGAAGCGCACGGTGAGCTTGTCCGCCTGCAGCAGGGGCGCCGTCATTTCAGCCGCTCCGATTTCATATACGATTTCTGCCTCTTGAACATGCCGCGCCGGTAGAAGGGGAACAGCTCCAGGTAGGTGCGCACCTTGAGCCAGCGGCCGTACAGGCCCATCGGCTCGAACAGCACGAAGGCGATCAGGATCACGCCGAACACGGTGGGCTGCAGTCCCGACTGCTGGGCGATGGACTCGGGGAGGTAATCCTTGGCCAGCACGATCAGCTGCTGCGTGACCACCCAGAACGCCGCGCCGAAGAATGCGCCGTGCACGAAGCCGAGTCCGCCGATCACGACCATCATCAGCAGCTCGATCGATTGCAGGAAAGTGAATTGCTCGGGTGAGAGGAAGCGCAGCTTGTGCGCATAGATCGCGCCCCCGATACCGGCGATGGCGGCGCTGAGCGCAAAGGCGATGGTCTTGTAGCGGGCGAGATGGATGCCCATGCTCTGCGCCGAAATTTCGGAGTCGCGCACGGCCACGAAGGCCCGCCCGGTCGGGCTGCGCATCAGGTTCAGCACCAGCAGGGTCACGCCGACGGTCAAGATCAGTGTCAGGTAGTAGAAGCGTGCTTCGCTGTCGATCAGTACGCCGGCGACCTCGATCCGGCCCACCTGCTTGCCCGAGTTGCCGCCCGTGATGCCCTCGGCACGCACCACGACCTCCTCGATGATGAAGCCGAAGGCGAGCGTCGCGATGGCAAGATACATGCCCTTGGTGCGCAGCGCCGGCAGCCCGACGAGAACGCCTGTCGCCGCCGACAGGATGGCTGCCGCCGCAAGCGAAGCCGCGAACGGCCACCCCTTGCTCTGCAGGTAAGCCTCGGTGTAGGCGCCGACCGCGAGGAAGGCGGCATGGCCGATGGATACCTGGCCCGTGAAGCCGGCCAGCAGCATCAGGCCCAGGCCGACGATCGAATAAATCAGGATGAAGACCAGCTGCGAGAGGAAGTATTCCGACAACAGCGCGGGTGCGGCCAGCAGCAGGATGCCGAGCACCGCATACCAGAAGGCGGCGCCGCGATGTTTGATCAGGCGGATATCCTGGTCGTAGTCTGTCTTGAATATGAAACGCATCGTTGCGGCGCCCCCTTATACTCGCTTGCGCAGTTTGTCCCCGAACAATCCGTTCGGCTTGATGGCGAGCATCAGCAGGACGACGACGTAGGCCGCCACGTCCTTGAAACCTTCCGGCAGATAAAACCCCGAAAACGATTCCACCAGGCCGATGACCAGTCCGCCCGCGATGGCGCCGGGAATGCTGCCGAAGCCGCCGACGACGGCGGCCGGGAAAGCCTTCATGCCGATGAAGCCCATGTTCGCGTGGATAAAGGTGATCGGTGCGAGCAGGATGCCGGCGCAGGCGGCCATGCCGGCGCTGATGCCCCACACGAGCGCATTCAGCCGGCGCACCGGGATGCCCATGTAGAACGCGGCAAGCTGGTTCTGGGAGGCGGCCTGCATCGCAATGCCCAGGCGGGTAAAGCGGAAGAACAGGTACAGGATCGCGCACAGCCCGGCAGTCGCGACAATGATGGCGATGTGCTCCATGCTCACCACGAGCTGCTGGCCCGTGGCGTCCGGCGTGCCGAAGCGCAGGAGTTCATCCTTGTAGGGAACGGGGAGGGTATGGGTTTCCGTGCCCCAGGCGGGAATCATGGTCACGAGGCCGCGCGCGAGGTAAGCGAATCCGATCGTGACCATGGCGACGGTGAAGGCCGGCTGGCCGAGCAGCGGGCGCAGCAGGCTGCGCTCGAGAACCATGCCGAACAGGAACATCGCGAGCATGGTCGCGGCAATCGAGACCCAGAAGGGCAGGCCGAGCACGGTTGCGCCCGAGAGGCCGATGAAGGCACCCACCATCATCAGTTCGCCCTGGGCGAAGTTGACGGTTTCCGTTGCCTTGTAGATCAGGACGAAACCGAGCGCGATCAGGCCGTAAATACAACCCTGTGCGATCCCGCTCAACGCGATCTGCAGTACCTGCATGTCTCCTCCGCGCAGTGTGCGACGTGGATATTATTTGTCCCGCCGCCGGCAAGGCGGCAGCGATGATTTGAAGGCAGTGTAGCAAGATTGATTTTGTTAAGCAACCAAGCAATTGCTTTTTATGATTTGCAGGACTAGGATTCATTCTGACCTCTAACTCCAGGGCAGACAGATGAGCACACATCTGACCATCGACGGCGGATTGGCGACCGTGGTATTCGACAACCCGGCAACCCTCAACGCAATGGGCAGGATCGAGATCGCCGAGCTCAATCAGGTGACCGAGCGGATTGCGGCGAGCGGTGACGTACGCGTCGTCCTTCTGCGGGCGGAAGGACCGGCATTCGGCGTCGGCGGCGACCTGCGCATGCTTGGACGCGACACGGAAAATACACCCTCACTCCTGCGCGAAATCGGACGCGAACTCAATCCGGCGATCTTGAGATTGCACAAGCTGCCGGCAATCGTAGTCGCATCCGTGCACGGCGCGGTTGCGGGCGGCAGCCTGGGGCTGGTCTGTGCCGCCGATTACGTGGTCGCGGCCCGCAGCACCACCTTCAACCTCGCCTACGCCCGCATCGCGGCCAGCCCCGACGCCGGCAATTCCTGGTTCCTGCCGCGCATCGTCGGCCCGCGCAAGGCGCTGGAGTGGATGATCCTTTCCGACAATATCGACGCCGATACGGCGATGGCGAACAGTCTCGTGAACCAGGTCGTGCCTGACCATGACTTGCGCGAGGCCACGGACGCGCTGGTCCGGCGCCTCCTGGACGGCCCCGCAGGCAGCTACCGGCGCATGAAGCGCCTCGTTCTCCAGTCCGAGACAACCTCGCTGGCGCAGCAACTGGACGACGAGATCGAGCACTTCGCCCAGGCTGCGGAAAGCCCGGACTTCGCGGAAGGCATCCAGGCCTTCCTGGAGAAACGCAAACCCCGTTTTGGTGACCAATGAAGACCGTACGCATCGGCGCAGGCCTGGGCTTTTACGGCGACGCATGGTGGCCTGTCGCCGCAAGCATCGAGCGCGGCGACGTTCAATACATCGCCTCCGACCACCTGGCCGAGCTGACGCTGGCCATCCTGCAGAAGGACCGCGCGCGCGATCCGGCATCGGGTTACACGAAGGATCTCGTGCCCATGCTGGCGCAACTCTGGCCTTTGTCGCGCAAGGCCAACGGCGGCAAGGGCGTTCGCTTCCTGCTCAATGCCGGCGGCCTGAATCCGCACGGTGCGCGCGATGCGCTGGCCGAGGTTTTCCGGAAGAAAGGATGGCATGCGAAGATCGCCGTCGTCACAGGCGACGACGTGCTCGACAGGCTCGACGACCTGCAGCAAGCCGGACAAGCCCTCGCGCACCTCGACACCGGTCAGCCGCTCGAAGCCGTGCGCGAACGCATGGTGTTCGCCAATGCCTACCTTGGCGCGGCGCCGCTGGTGCGCGCGCTGGAGCAGGGCGCCGACATCGTGCTGGCCGGGCGGGTCGCCGATGCGGCGCTTTTCCTCGCGCCACTGGTGCATGAATTCGGATGGACACTGGAGGCGCACTCCCCTGAAGAGTGGAACAGGCTTGCGCAAGGCCTGGCTGTCGGGCATCTGCTGGAGTGTTCGGGGCAAGGCAGCGGCGGAAATTTCGGCGGTCTCGACTGGAAAAACATTCCCGACCTCGGCCATATCGGCTACCCGATCGCCGAAGTCGATGAAAGCGGAACGGCAACCATCACCAAGGCCCCGGGCACCGGCGGGCGCATCTCTTTCGACACGGTACGTCAGCAATTGCTGTATGAGGTACAAGACCCGCGCCGCTACTATTCGCCCGACGTCGTGCTCGACATGGGAACCATCCGTCTTGATGACCTCGGGGATGACCGGGTGAGGGTCAGCGGTGCAACAGGGCGGCCGCGCCCGGCGGAACTGAAAATCGTCGGCGGCTACCAAGATGGCTGGATGGGGCAGGCTACCTTCGGCTACAGCTGGCCGCAAGCCTATCAAAAGGCAGAGCGCACGGCGGCGATCGTCACCGGCCTCTTGCAGGAGCAGGGCATGCAATACGATGAAATGCGCGTGGAGTACCTGGGTTACGACTCGATCCTCGGCCGGCTCGCCGATCCTTCCCAGCGCGACGCGCTGAATGAAATCTATCTGCGCATGGCGATCCGCGCGCAGGACAAACGGGTGGCCGATGGCTTCGGGCGGCTGTTCCCATGGCTCGCACTCTCTGGCCCGCCGTTCGTGGGCGGCCGCTACGCCATGCAGCCGGCATCCGAACTCCTCGGAATCTGGCCGGCGCTGGCCGAGCGCGGGCTCATCGAAGAACGCGTTGCCGTCGATGTGATGGAGGTATAGATGCAGGTTCAACTGGTGCGCATTGCCCACGCCCGTGGGGGAGACAAGGGCGACAAGGCCGACCTCAGCCTGTTCGCTTACGACGAAACAACCTACGCCGTGCTGAAGCGCGAAGTGAGCGCCGAACGCGTGGCGGCGCATTTCGCCGGCATCGCGCACGGCAAGGTCGAATGTTTCGCGCTCGATAATCTGCTGGCACTGAAATTCGTTCTTCACCAGGCGCTAGACGGCGGCGCCGCGCGCTCGTTACGCAGCGATAACCTCGGCAAGTCCCTTGCAGCGGGCCTGCTGCGCATGAACATCGAGGTGCCGGACGACTTGCCTTTGCGCCATCCGGAGGAACACGTATGAATGCCGTGCGCGTGGAAAAGAAGGGCGCCGTCACGACCGTCATCATCGACCGCCCCGAGTCCCGGAACGCCGTCGACAGGACAACGGCTCAGGCGCTCGCCGACGCGTTCCGGGAATTCGACAAGGACCCTGAAAGCGCAGTGGCCGTGCTGTATGGCAGCGGCGGGAATTTTTGCGCCGGCGCCGACCTCAAGGCGATGGCGGACCCGCAGCGCCGGAACCGGCTGAAACCGGAGGGAGACGGCCCGATGGGGCCGACCCGCATGTGCCTGTCCAAGCCGGTGATTGCCGCGGTATCCGGCTATGCGGTGGCAGGCGGCCTTGAACTGGCATTGTGGTGCGATTTGCGGGTGGCGGAAGAAGGCGCGGTCTTCGGCGTATTTTGCAGGAGATGGGGCGTTCCGCTCATCGACGGCGGCACGGTTCGCTTGCCGCAGCTGATCGGCCAAAGCCGGGCACTCGACCTGATCCTCACCGGCCGTCCGGTCGACGCCCGCGAAGCTCTCGCCATCGGCCTCGCAAACCGCGTGGTGCCGGATGGGCAGGCGCGGGAAGCGGCCGAGGCGCTGGCGGCGGATATCGCTCGCTATCCGCAGGCTTGCCTTCGGGCCGACCGCAGCAACGTGTTCGCATGCCGCAACATGGCAGAGGGAGAGGCGTTGCGCACCGAGTTTGCGCGCAGCCAAGCGGTGATCGCCGCCGAGTCGCTTGCCGGGGCGCAGCGTTTCGCGGATGGCGCGGGACGCCACGGCGACTTTTCCGCGATTGGCCAGGGAAACAAAGGTACGCCGCGCACGCCTTCCCCGTTATAATTTGCGGCCCCAGGTGACCCTCATGCAAAAAAAGACCAGCCCCGCTCCCGCCAAGCGCGCACCGAGAAAGCGCCCCCTCGTCACGGTCACGGAAGAAGACCGCAACCGCCGTGCCGACCTCGTCCGCGTCTCCGCGCGGCTGTTCCGCGAAAAAGGATTCGAGGGCACCACGGTGCGCGACATTGCCGGCGCCGTGGGCATGCGCTCCGGCAGCCCGTTCTATCACTTCAAGACCAAGCAGGACATTCTTGCCGCCGTCATGGAAGAGGGCCTGGTGGCCGGACTGAACGACACCGAGCGCATCGTCGGCAGCGATCTTCCGCCGCGCGAAAAATTTCGCGCCCTGGTGCGCTCGCATCTCGAGACCGTGCTTGCGGAAGGACACGATTTCATCCCGGTGCTGCTCTACGAATGGCGCTCGCTCAGCCCCGACCTGCAGGCCCGGATCATCACCCTCAAGGACAAGTACGATGCGCGCTGGCAGCAGGTGCTTGCGGACCTCAAACAGGCCGGGCTGATCAAGTCCGACAGCAAGGTCGTGCGTCTGCTCATGTTCGGCGCCGTGAACTACACCGCCCAGTGGTACAAGCGCGGGAAAGGCCTCTCGATCGACCAGCTTGCAGACCAGGCGGTTGAATTCTTCCTCGGCGAAGCAGCTGACTAGGGATTGCCTGCGGCTGCGCAAAACGGGGCACAGCACTCCCCCCTGAAGCTTGCCTCGTCGCAAATCGCGACGAGCGCATCATGAGGCGCCGGAACGCGGCGCCAACTCCTTTCATCTAATGTGTTACGCGGCACCGGAAACGCAGGGACCGCTTCCTTATCCGCCGCTCCGGCGATGTGTAGCACTCAAAACTGAAGGAGTCTCGTCATGAAAAAATTGACAGCCGCGCTGATTGCCGGCTTGTTTGCACTCGGCACCACGCCGGCCTTTTCGCAGTCCGCCGCGCCCAACGATGCGCAGATCGCCGGCATCGTCGTGGCCGCCAATACGGTGGATATCGACGCCGGCAAGCTGGCGCAGAAAAAATCCCAGAACAAGGAAGTGAAGGCGTTCGCCAAGCAGATGGTGACGGATCACACGGGCGTCAACAAGCAGGCAACCGCGCTCGTCAAGAAGCTCAAGATCACGCCGGAGGACAGCGATACCAGCAAGAGCCTGAAGGAAAGCGGCGATGCGACCCTCGCCAAATTGAAAGACCTGAACGGCGCCCAATTCGACAAGGCCTATGTCGATAATGAAGTGACCTACCACCAGACGGTGATCGACGCACTCGACAAGACCCTGATCCCCAACGCCAGGAACGCCGAGCTCAAGGACACACTGGTCAAGGTGCGGCCCGCATTCGTGGCCCATCTTGAGCACGCCAAGCATATCCAGGCATCGTTGAAGTAAGGAGCACGGACCATGAACCATGCGCTCCCGCCAGGGACAGGCCTGCCGCGAACGCGCGGATTGATGCTCGCCCTCGCCCTTGCCCTTGCCCTTGCCCTTTCAAGCGTGGGCGCGGCGACGGCGCCGAAGGCTGCGGTGCACACCGTGGTCATCGAAGGCATGCAGTTTTCGCCGGCGGTCCTCGAAGTCAATGCTGGCGACACGGTGATCTGGCACAACAAGGATCCCTATCCGCACACGGCGACCACGGACAGCACCAGGGATTTCGACTCGGGCGAAATCAAGCCGGGCCGCAGCTGGAAGATGACCGCGAAGAAGCCCGGCGATTTTTCCTATCTGTGCACACTCCACCGGACGATGAACGCACGCCTGGTCGTGAAGTGACCGCCGGCATGGCGCATTACCGGCGCCCCGGCAGCCGGGTCGCCCCCCACGACATCAGCGAGCCCGTTGTCACCATCGCCACCCCTGCCCAGAAGGTCCACGGCGGCGTGACACCGAGCCAGACGCTCGCCAGGCAACTGGACAGGACGGGGGTGAAGTAGGAAAGGGCGGCCAGCAACCCGATGTTGCCGCGCTGGATGCCGAAGTTCCAGGCGCTGTAGGCGGTTGCGGTGAAGGTCCCCAGTACCATGACCTCGACCGCTGTCGCCATGCTGAAGTGCATCGGCGGCTGCTCGCCTTGGAAGTAGCGCACCCAGAGCAGGCCGGCCGTGGCCAGCAGGAAGGGGCCGACCGCGCTCTTGCCTTTGCCGTACCGGCGCGCGACGACGGAGTACGCCGCCCACAGAAAGGCGGCCAGGAACGCCAGCCCGTAGGCAAGCGGATTGTCCGCGAAATTGCTTGCGAGCCGGGCCAGGGAAAATGCATCGTTGCCTTTCATGACCCAGACGATGCCCAGGAAGGCAAGCGTGATGCCGGGCGCCAGCAGAAGGATGGAGGCGGATTGCTGGCGCAGCAGTACCGCGAACAGCATGGTCAGGCTGGGCCACAGGTAGTTGATCATGCCGACTTCCATCGCCTGGCCGCGATTGTGCGCATAGCCGATGGAAAGCGCGAGGCTGATCTCGTAGGCAACGAAGAGCAGGCCGCTGAACAGCAGGTAGCGCCGGTCCATGGTCCGGAGGTCGGGGATGCCGGCGAACACGACGACCAGGATGCCGCTGACGGTGAAGATCAAAGCCGGTCCGCCAACCGGACCGAGCGCTTCACCAATGCTCCGAAAGAGGCCGACCGTCGCGCTCCAGAGAAGAATGGCAAGGATGCCGCCGGCATTTCCGGCCCGGGCCGGGGAGGTTGAGACAAGAGTTGTAAACACGATAGCTCCGCAACGAAGGCGGCAGACAGCGAGAAAAGCCGAGGATCATACGACAAGTCACGCCTGCTTGCCGGCGCTGATACGCCCCTGTACTAAAATTTGCAAGTAAACAGGGCGCTTTTTTAATGAGGCAAGGAATGCATGCAGGCGTCGTCTATGCATTGCTGGCGGCCGTGACCTTTGGCGCCAGCACGCCATTTTCCAAAACGCTGCTGGGCGAGGTTGCGCCGGTAACCCTTGCCGGCCTGCTTTACCTGGGCAGCGGCATCGGCCTGCTTGCGTGGTACGCATTCAGGGCAATCGCCTCCGGCAATGCGCACGAGGCAAGCACGCGGCTTGCCGCCCGCGACGCTCCCTGGCTGGCCGGGGCGATACTTTTCGGCGGAATTGCCGGGCCCGTGCTGCTCATGTCAGGCCTGGCGTTGACGCCGGCGTCGTCCGCATCCTTGTTGCTAAATATGGAAGGCGTGCTGACGTCCCTGCTGGCGTGGTTCGTGTTCAAGGAAAACTTCGACCGGCGCATCTTCCTGGGCATGGTGCTCATTGTTGCCGGCGGCTTGCTCCTGTCATGGGAGCAGCGCCCGGAACTCGGCGTGCCATGGGGCGCGCTTGCCATTGTCGGCGCCTGCCTGTGCTGGGCCATCGATAACAACCTGACCCGCAAGGTGTCGGCCAGCGATGCGGTGCAGATCGCCGGAATCAAAGGCCTGGTCGCCGGAATGGCGAATCTGACAATTGCCACAGGGCTAGGCTTGCCGATGCCGGGCATGATCACCGCAGCCGGGGCAGGGCTCATCGGCTTTTGCGGCTACGGGCTCAGCCTGGTTCTCTTCGTGCTGGCCTTGCGCAACCTCGGCACGGCGAGAACCGGCGCTTATTTCTCTGTCGCGCCATTCGTCGGCGCCGCCGTTTCCCTGGTCATGCTGGCCGAATCGCCGGGGACCATGTTCTGGGCTGCCGCCGCGCTGATGGGAGCGGGGATCTGGCTGCATTTGACGGAGCGGCACGTCCACGAACACACGCATGAGGTGATGCATCACTCGCACCCGCACTCGCATGACGAGCATCATCAGCACCAGCACGATTTTCCCTGGGACGGCAAGGAGCCGCATACCCACCCGCACCGCCACGAACCGATCACCCATAGCCACCCGCATTTCCCCGATATCCATCACCAGCACAAGCACTAAGCCGCCGCGTACTTCATCGGCGTCTTCATCGGCTTCTTCCCATTGCCGGGAAACGTTCCTGCTTATGAGATTCCTGCGCACCGGCCGCCAGTCTGGCTGCCGGTGTCAAAGCTTGTCCATTCGATACGCGAGCACACGTGAAATCACAGGCCGTCAAGACAAAACCCCTCTCAACCCAGCCAATTGCCTGTTTTTAACGAGCTGGAACGGCGCTTGCTTAAGTGCATGTCAGAGCAATGACTAAGAAGACCAAACGCCGTTTTACCTAGTCATCCCTAATTTCCCGCTTGCGAACTCCGCAGCACGAACCAGTGACGACCGGTGCGTGTGGCCTCGCTCGCCCGCACCAAATGGAGAAAACATGAAACAGGAAGCACAAGCAAGCAGAAAGGAAGAGCTGCGCGCCTTCCTCGGCCTGACCGTTGTCGCTGCGCCGATTCTTTCGGTGATGGTGGTCGGCGGATATGGCTTTGCGGTCTGGATGATCCAGCTTCTGACAGGCTCCTTGCCGACCCATTGAGCACGCGATGATGGAACAGGAAATTCATATTGCCGGGGTCGTGGTCTACACGCAGCCCGCTCAGCTCGAGTCGATCAAGTCATGCATCGCCGAGGTCCCCTACGCGGAGATCCACGCGGAGGACCCCCACGGAAAGCTGATCGTGACGCTCGAGACTGAAGGAACAAAACGCACCCTCGACACCATGGACGCCATGCGCGCCCTGCCGGGCGTGCTCGACGTCGTACTCGTATATCAACACACGGAACCGGTTTCCGCCCTTGACCAGGAGGTCTCACAATGAAGCTCACACGGCGCGACTTCATCAAACAATCTGCCGCCGTCACCGCGGCCAGCTCGGTCGGCATTCCGATCCAGTCCATTGCATCGAACGTCGTCACCGACTCCTCGAAGACGCAACTCCAGTGGAGCAAGGCGGCCTGCCGCTTCTGCGGCGTGGGCTGCGGCGTGAACGTGGGCGTCAAGGACGGCCGCGTGGTGGCCACCCACGGCGACATCAACGCAGAGGTCAACCGCGGCCTGAACTGCGTGAAGGGCTACTTCCTGTCGAAGATCATGTACGGCAAGGACCGCCTCACCAAGCCGCTGCTGCGCATGACGAACGGCAAGTACGACAAGAACGGCGAATTCACGCCGGTGTCCTGGGATGCCGCGTTCGACATCATGGCGCAGAAGTTCAAGCAGGCGCTGAAAGACAAGGGCCCGTCCGGCATCGGCATGTTCGGCTCCGGCCAGTGGACGGTCTGGGAAGGCTATGCCGCCGTCAAGCTGTTCAAGGCCGGCTTCCGCTCCAACAATATCGATCCGAACGCGCGCCACTGCATGGCATCGGCCGTGGCCGGTTTCATGCGTACCTTCGGCATCGACGAGCCGATGGGTTGCTACGACGACATCGAGCATGCAGACGCCTATGTGCTGTGGGGCTCCAACATGGCGGAAATGCACCCCATCCTCTGGACGCGCATGACCGACCGCAAGCTCTCCGCCTCGCACGTGAAGATGGCAGTGCTGTCGACCTACGAGCACCGCAGCTATGAACTGGCCGACCTGCCGATGATCTTCACGCCGCAGACCGACCTGGCGATCCTGAACTACGTCGCCAATTACATCATCAAGAACAACAAGGTCAACAAGGACTTCGTCAACAAGCACACCCGCTTCGTGGTGGGCAATACCGACATCGGTTACGGCCTGCGTCCCGATCATCCGATGCAGAAGGCCGCCAAGAACGCCGGCCCGGACGCGGGCGGCAGCAAGCCCATCACCTTCGAGGAATACGCGAAGTTCGTCAGCACCTA